>FWPV01001987.1_pt1 | contig 52351 bp, 54 predicted proteins | sample 2228371 | NCBI WGS metagenome assembly FWPV01 (sample SAMEA103939776, study PRJEB20133) | metagenome
TTGGAAAGACTCCTCGCGCGCATGCAGTCAGGGGAGCTCCCGCCAGAGCACTTTGCCAAACAGCTCCTGGACCTGCAGGTCTTCATGCCGGTCAAGGACGACAAATATGCGATCGCCGGCTTCCAGACCAGCACCCGGGCCGAGCCGCTGATCCTCAAGGACGAGGAAGGCACGCCGGTCTTGATCCTCTTCTCCGCCCCAGAACGCGCCAAACCCTTCCTGGCGGAGGTGACGGGATACAGCGGCGGCATCCTCACGGAGTTTTCCTGGGTGCTGCGGCGCATGGGCCAGGGCATAGGCATTGCCATCAATCCGGGCGACGAGCTGGGCTACGATTTCGACGCCGACATGGTAGCCATGATCGCCGCTCTGCTGCCCGAGGCGGCCGACTAGCCATGTCGCGCATCCACACCTTCTTGCGTCCGGAGTCGCAGGCGCCCACCCGACACGTGGGGGAACGCTGGTCGGATGCGCACGAGCATTATGATGAGGGGGTGCGCTACCTCTACCGCCACGGCGCCCACGAGTTGACCCTCTTCTGGCATGCGCCCACCGAGGCGGAGATTGAGGGTTTTCGCAGCCGCCCCGTGGAGCTGGGACTGCACGTGGAGGGGCCGGCGGCCTTTCTGCTCTATCGCATCGAGGCGGTTTGCGAGTGGTCGGACGCGGCCTTCAACGTGCACCTGGTGCCGGAGGCAGAACGCGAGCTGCCCAACGAGGCCGCCGGCGAGCGTGCCCGGCTGCGGCTTACCCTGGTGGATGCGCGCGACGGCATCATCCGTGCCAAGCGCATCGTCTCCCTGGACAAGGTGATGACCCAGGCCCTGCGCATGGTCATGAGCGAACAGGCCAAGGCCCCCTTTGACCGCGCGGCCTACGAGGCTGCGGTACGTGCGGCCCACGCCCGCTATCCCGACCCGGAGGCCATGATCAGAGTGGCCGAGTTCCAGGAGGCCGCCCTGGGCTGATGCTCTCGCCGCAGGCCATCTCGGCACTGACCGATCTTCTCGGGCCGGAGCGGGTGCGGCTCGCCCCGGAGGACCTGGAACTCTACGCCCGTGACGAGACCCCTCGCGCCTGCACCCCGGCGGGGGTCGTCTTCCCTAGCCGGCACGAGGAGGTGGAGGGGATCGTGCGCATCGCCTACACCCACCGCATCCCTCTCATCCCCCGGGCCGCCGGCTCCGGCAACGTGGGCGGCGCCCTGCCCGTGCCCGCCAGCCTGGTGGTGAGCTTCGAGTGCATGCAGCGTGTGCTGGAATTCGCCCCGGACGATCGCCTCGTGGTGGTGGAGCCGGGGGTGGTGACCGAAGAGATCGACCGGCTGGCCCGCGCCCACGGCCTGATGTATGCCCCCGACCCGGGCTCCGGCGCCTATTGCCGCATCGGCGGCAACCTGGCCATGAATGCCGCCGGGCCCCGCTGCGTGAAATACGGCGCCACGCGCGACCACGTGTTGGCCCTGCGTGCCGTGTTGGGCGACGGCCGCACCATCCGCACCGGCGCGCGCACTAGCAAATACGCCACGGGCTATGATCTGACGCGGCTCCTGGTGGGCTCGGAGGGGACCCTGGCCCTGATCACCGAGGCCACCCTGCGGCTCATCCCCGCCCCCGAGCGCATCGCCAACCTGCGCGTCTGCTACGACTCCAACCGCGCCGCCTGCGCGGCAGTCGCACGGGTGATGCGCCAGCCGGTGATCCCCTCCGCCCTGGAATTCATGGACCGGCGCTCCATCGAGCTGATCCGCGAGTATGGCGGCGCCGAGGGCCTGCCCCATGGCAGCCGGGCCGTGCTCATGGTGGCCGCCGACGGTCCCCAGGCGGACGTGCCCCGGCAGATCGCCGCCCTGGAGCGGGCCCTGGCGGGCGAGGGGCTCATCGAGATCCAAAGCGGTTTCACCGAGGCGCAGATGGAGAAACTGTGGGCGGCGCGCAAGTCCCTGTCCCACGCGGTGAAGAAGGTGGCACCCCTCAAGATCAACGAAGACGTGGTGGTGCCGGTCACGCGTCTTGGCGAGCTGGTGGAGGCCATTGACCGTCTGGCGGAACACCACCGCATATCCTTGGTCTCCTTCGGTCACGCCGGCAATGGCAACCTGCACGTCAACCTCATGGTGCACCCGCAGGATGCCGACGAGATGGCGCGCGCACGCGCCTGCCGCCGGACCCTCATCGAGACGGTGCTCGCCCTGGGCGGCACCCTCTCCGGCGAGCACGGCATCGGCAGCGAAAAGCGCCAGTTCGTGGGGCTGGAGCTGGATGCCCCAACCCTCGGGCTCATGCGTGAGCTCAAGGCCTTGTTCGATCCGGCGGGCATCCTCAACCCCGGCAAGAAACTGCCGGATTGAGTCCTCGTGGACTGGCTGCCCCTGGCGCTTGCCTGCGCCTTCAGCCTCGCCTTGGCCGACACTGCCACCAAGCGGTTTCTCGTTGGCTACACGGCGGCCGATCTGGTCATGGTGCGCTTCGGCCTCACCGCACTGCTGCTTCTGCCCCTGCTGTGGGTGGCACCGCCTGCCATGCCGCCGATGGAGTTCTGGTACTGGATGGGGGCCGCCCTGCCCCTGGAGGTGCTGGCCGAGGTACTCTACGTGCTCGCCATCCGCGACAGCCCCTTGAGCCTGACCCTCCCCTATCTCGCTTTCACGCCGGTGCTGGTGACGATTTCCGGCTATCTGCTGCTGGGGGAGACGGTCTCCGCCCAGGGCCTGACGGGCATCCTCCTGGTGGTGATGGGCGCCTACCTGCTCAACCTGGAACACGCCCGCCTCATGTGGCCGCGCACCTGGTTCGCGCCCCTCGTGGCCATCCTGCAGGAGCGGGGCTCCCGTTACATGTTGGGGGTGGCGGTGATCTACGGGGTTACCTCGGTGCTGGGCAAGGGGGCCATGCAGTACATGCCCACGGCGAGCTTCGGCGCCTTCTATTTCGCCTCGGTGGGGCTGGCCACCCTGGTGGTCTTTGCCCTCTGGCAGCCGGCAGCGCTACGCACCCTGGCGCTGCCGCGGCCGGCCCATCTCCTGGTGGCGGGGCTCATGGGGGTGATGATCGTCACCCACTTTCTGGCCCTGGCCCTGGTGGAGACGGCCTACATGATCTCGGTCAAGCGCGTCTCCATCCTGTTCGGTATCCTGCTGGGGGCGCTCGTTCTCGCCGAGCGCCATCTGGCTCGCAACCTGCTGGCAGGTGCCATGATGGTGGGCGGCGTGGTCTTGATCGCCCTGCAGGGCTGAGGGTATGCGGCCCGCAGGTTTGGTGATGCAGGGCAAGGCGCTGGCCATCGTGGGGTGGAGCGGCAGCGGCAAGACCACCCTCATCGAGGCGCTGCTGCCCAGGCTGGCGCAGGCGGGCCGCACGGTCTCGGTGATCAAGCAGACCCACCACGACGTCGACCCCGACCCGCCCGGCAAGGACACCTGGCGCCATCGCCGGGCCGGGGCGCGGGAGGTCATGCTGGTGACCCCCCGGCGCTGGGTGCTCACCCACGAGCTCGGGGTGGAGCCGGCGCCCGACCCCAAGGCGCTCATGGCGCGGTTCGCCCCCTGTGACCTCATCCTGCTGGAGGGCTTCAAACACGCCCACCTGCCTAAGCTGGAGGTATGGCGCAGCGCCCTGGGCAGGCCGCCCCTCTATCCCCAAGACCCCCGTATCCTGGCCGTGGCAAGCGACGTTCCTTTGCCGGGCATCCGGCGCTATGATCTCCATGACCTGGATGCGATTAGCCGTTTCATTCTGGAGGAAATCCATGGGTGAGCCCATGCTCAGCGCCGATGAGGCCCTGGCCCGGCTGCTGGAGGCGGCCGTCCCCCTAGGGCAGACCCAGACCCTTGCGGTGGATGCGGCCCTGGGGCGGGTGCTGGCCACGCCCCTGGTGGCCGGCGTGGACGTCCCCCCGGTGGACCGCTCCGCCATGGACGGCTATGCCCTGCGGGTGGCGGACTGGTCCGAGGGACAGCCGCTGCCCATCAGCCAGCGCATCACCGCCGGCGCCCTGCCAGGCCCCCTGGTGCCGGGCACCGCAGCCCGCATCTTCACCGGCGCCCCCATCCCCGAGGGTGCGGATGCCGTGGTCATGCAGGAGGACTGCGAGATGCGCGCGGGGCAGGTATGGATCCGGCATGCCCCCCGAGCAGGTGAAAACCTGCGCCGGCGGGGCGAGGACATCCGCCAGGGCCAGGTGGTGCTGGAGGCAGGGCAACGATTGACCCCCGCCCACCTGGGGGTGGCGGCCTCGGTGGGGACGACCCAGCTTACGGTCTATCGGAGGCTTCGGGCGGCCGTCTTCTTCACCGGCAATGAGCTCGCCCTGCCTGGCGAGCCGTTGCGGCCGGGCCAGATCTACAATTCCAACCGGGCCACCCTCACGGCCCTGCTACAGGGGCTGGGTTGTGAGGTGTCCGATCTGGGCATCGTCCCGGACGATCTGGAGGCCACCGTGGGGGCCCTGACGGCGGCGGCCCGCCAGGCCGATGTGGTGATCACCAGCGGCGGCGTGTCGGTGGGCGAGGAGGACCACGTCAAGGCGGCGGTGGAGCGGTTGGGCGAGATCCGCCTCTGGAAGGTGGCCATGAAGCCGGGTAAACCCTTGGTCCACGGCCGCGTGGGCGAGGCCGACTTCCTGGGCCTGCCCGGCAATCCGGTCTCCGCCTTCGTGGTGTTCTGTCTTTTCGTGCGCCCCTTCTTGCTGCGCCGCATGGGTGGGCGCGTGCGCCCGCCACTGCGCTTCCTGGTACCGGCCGGCTTTGCCTGGAACAAGCCTAGCAACCGCCGGGAATTCCTGCGCGCCCGGCTGGAGGAGGGGCGGGCGGTGCTCTACCCCAACCAAAGCTCCGGGGTGCTTACCTCGGTGGCCTGGGCCGACGGCCTGGTGGACCTGGACATCGGCAGGACCGTCGAGCCAGGGGCGCCGGTGCCCTTTCTGCCCTTGTCGGAGTTCACGACATGAAGGTGCGCATTCTGTATTTCGCCCGGCTGCGGGAGGCCCTGGGCACCGGTGAGGAGCAGGCCGAGCTGCCCCCAGGCGTCCAGACCCTGGCCGGGCTCCTGGACTGGCTCCGGGGCCGGGGCGGTGCCTGGGCGGATGAGCTCGCCCCGGGCCGCGCCTTCCGCATGGCCGTCAACCAGGATCTGGCCGCCCCCGACGCCCCTTTGCGCGAGGGCGACGAGGTGGCCCTCTTCCCCCCCGTGACGGGCGGTTAGATGAAGATCCGGGTCCAGACCGAACCCTTCGATCTCGCCGCCGAGACGGCCGCCCTTTATCGGGACAACCCTCGGGTGGGGGCGGTGGCGAGCTTCCTGGGCATCACCCGGGACGTAAACGAGGGGCGGCCCGTGCAGGCCATGACCCTGGAACACTACCCGGGCATGACCGAGCGCGCCCTGGAGCGCATCGTGCGCGAGGCCATGGCCCGCTGGCCTCTGCTGGACGCCACTGTCATCCACCGGGTGGGGCCGCTTGCGCCCACCGAGCCCATCGTCCTGGTGGCGGTGGCCGCCGCCCACCGGGGCGAGGCCTTCGCCGCCTGTCAGTACATCATGGATTATCTCAAGACCCAGGCGCCCTTCTGGAAAAAGGAGCGCACCCCCGGCGGGGAGCGGTGGGTGGACGCCCGCGAGTCGGACGAGGCGGCGGCGGCACGCTGGCAACGCGGGTCCTGAGTCCACCCCTACAGGGCGTCGTTCCGCCCCTTCCCGATCAGCCCGCCTCGTACAGCGCCATCTCCCCTGCGGCATCGTCCTCCAGCCCGGGGTCGGGCACGTGGGTGAAGGAGATGCGCATGGGCGCCTCCTGCATGGCGCCCCAGGCGCCGCCGAAATAGACCGCATCCGGACCGTATTTCCGGCGCAGCCGGTCCAGGGCGGCATCGAGGCCGGCCTGGCGGTCGGTGTCCGGGAACAGGGCGAGCGTGGCCTGGTCGGCGTGGACCAGCTCCCACAGGGTGACGCCCACCTTCATGGGCTCCCACCGGTCGCGCCGGTGGCGTGGTCGGGGCCGGCCGCTCCACAGGGTGTCCATCACCTTAAGCAGGGCCAGGGTGTGGCTCAGGGGGGCGAAACGCACGCCGGCGACCCAGCCGGGCCGCTCCCGGTATTCCACCGTGAGGCTCATGCGGCCGGCCAGGTAACCCTCGGCGCGCAGGCGCACGGCCGCCTTCTGGGTGAGCTTGGACAACACCGCATGGGCCCCGCTGTCATGGCGCAGGTGTGGCGGCAAGACGTGGGAGTGGCCGATACTGGCGCGGCGGGTGGGAGGGAGGCCGGGCTCCAGCCCGCGCAGACGCTCGTACATGCGCTCCCCTTCCACGCCGTCCCAGATGCGGCGCAATTCCTCCCGGCTGGCGCGGCACAGGGCCTCCACGGTATGGATCCCCGCCTCCTGGAGACGCCCGCTCATGGCGCGTCCCACCCCGTGCAGGTCCTCGAGCCGCAGCCCGAACAGGGCCTGGGGCAGGTCGCCCTCCCGCAGCACCGTGAGCCCGTTGGGCTTTTGCATGTTAGAGGCGATCTTGGCCAGGAAGCGGTTGGGGGCGATGCCCACCGAGCAGGTGAGGCACTCGCCCACGTGCTCCAGGATCTTTTCCTTCACCCGGCGGGCGAGCTCCACCGCCACCGCCTCCTCTTGCCAGGAGCCGGTCAGCTCGCACACCACCTCGTCGATGGACAGGATCTCGCCGATGGGCAGCACGCTGTCCACCACCTCCATGAGCCGGTGGTGCATCTGCACATAGACCCGTGGGCGGGCCTGCACGAAGACGATGTCCGGACACAGGCGTCGGGCCTCGGCCACGCTGGTGCCGGTCTTCACCCCGTAGCGCTTGGCCTCGTAACTGGCGGCGATGCAGCAGGTGGTCTCGGCCAGGACGGGCAGCACCCCCACCGGCCGGCCGCGCAGCCGCGGGTTGAGCTGCTGCTCCACGGAGGCGAAATAGGAATTGAAGTCGAGCAGGAGGGCACGCAGGGGCATGGAGGGAAAGGCGTAGAACGATCGTTCGATATAGCTTAAGACAGCCCGGCCCCGCGGGCAAGGGCCCTGGGCCATGCCGACGACGTTGCCATCAATTTCGTTTCTGGGGGTATAAAGGACTTGACAATACCCGAGTAAAACACTATGTTATTGCTATGAAGCGCCCTGGCGCTTCTTTTCAGGCCCTATATATCAGTTTGTTCTGATTTTCTTCTATAGGAGGGTGTCATGGCTCTGATCAACGGCTTCAACCCTGACGGCGTAGTGACCATCAACCGGGTGATCCTCAAGCCCGAGTACAGTGTGGACGACCTGGAGATGCGGGTGGCCGAGCTGTGCGAGAACGTGAAGACCTACCACTCCGACACCGGTTTCGTAGGCGGTTTCGTGGCGCTGAACTCCGGCCAGGTCTCCAACGAGGGCTCCACCATCGGCCGGGCGGTGGAGTCGCCCCTCAAGGACCGGGAGGCCCTCATCGTCACCTTCTGGCAGAGCTTCGAGGACCACGAACGCTCCCATCGTTCCGAGACCTTCCAGCCCCTGTTCAAAAAGGTCCTGGAGTTGTGTGAAAACGGCAACGAAGAAATCGCGTATCGCCTGCTATGGCAGGGTAAGGCGTACAGTCCCGAGGAGGCGCGGGCGGCAAGGGAGGCCAAGGAGCGATACGCGATGGCCGCTTGATGAGTGAAGGGGGATGGGGGCGCGGAAACAAGAAACAACCGCATCTATCTCATCCCCCATTCCCTTTTCCCCTTCCCCGTTTCCCCCTCCCCAGTAGTACTCAGTCTCCCGTCCCCCGCCCCGCGTATCGCACCCTGGCCGGGGTGCCAGCCAGGACGCCCTCGGGACGGGCAATGGCCACGTCCAGCACATAGGGTTTGTCGCCCGTACCCGTGTAGCTCACCGCCCGCACCTGACCCGTATAGGCCACACCGTCGAGGAACACCTCCGCCCGATCCCCCAGGCGCAGCCGGCCTGCCTGGCGAGGGGTGAGGGCGGCGCGGGCCAGGATCTCGTCGGCACGGGCGATGGTCAGCAGGACCGGAGGCTGACACTGGGCTGCTACCGTCGAGCCGGGCTCCGCCCGGCGCTCCAGGACCAGGGCGGGGTAGGGGGCGCGCAGGGAGGTTTGGGAGAGCAGCCAGCGGGCCCGTTCCAGACGCGCCCGGGCGGCGGCGAGCAGGGCGCCCGCCTTTGCGAACCTGAGCCGGGAGGCATCCAGCTCGGTGGTGGTGGTGACGGTGCGGGCATAGAGCTCCTGGGCCCGTTCCAGCTCACGCCGGGCGTCGGCCTCCTCCTCGGTAAGACGCGACACTTCCGCCTGTGCCTCGGCCACCTGGGCCTGGTACTGGGTCGGATCGAGTTCCAGCAGCACTTCTCCGGTCTGGGCCACGTGGCCGGGGCGCACGCGTACCTGGGCGACCACACCGGAGACCGGTACGCTGAGTTCTAGCCTTTGCGCCCAGACGAGCTCGCCCGGGAATTCACCGGCATGGGCGCCGACGCCCAAGAACGCGGTGCAGGCCGCAAGCCAGAGCCATGTGCCTTTCATTTCCCGCCCCTTTCTTCTGCCGCGATGGATGGGACCGCCGTTCCCGTCAGACCTGCCAGCCGCTCCCAGGCGAGGGCCAGGCGATATTCGACAGCGCGCCGTCGCAGTTTGGCCGCCTGGGTCTCGGCCATGCTGGTGCCCAGGTTGGTGCGCAGTTCCACCTCGTACTCCGCCCTGGCCCGGTCCAGGGCCAGATCCCGGTAGTGGGCATGGACCTCGGCGGCGCGCCTTTCCACTTCTCTGAGATGCTGGATTTCCTGCCAGGTCTCGTACAGGGCCTGACGCAGCTCCATTTGCAGCCGCTCGTACTGGGCCTGCAGTTCCTGCAGCCGGGACTGTTCCTGGGCGAGCAGGGCATCGTGCTGCCGGCCTGGGTAGAGGGGCCAGACGAGGTTGAGGCCGGCGCGTAGGTGATCGCGGGTGCTGCTTTCGCGGGAATAGGCGGCGGCCTCGGCCTCGAATTCCAGGATGGGCTGCCGGCCGTCGCGCAGGGCCTGCAGACGGTTGCGGGAGGCGGCGAGCCACCGCTCATGGGCCTGAAGCGCGGGGTTGCCCCGCTGCATAGCGGCAAGCAGGGTCTCGAAGGGCGGCAGGGCCCGGTCGTTCGCCTCGAGGGGCGGGTCCGCGAGCTCCACGGGTAGGTCTTCGGGCCGGTTCATGGCCGCGGCCAGCAGGGCACGGCGCTCGCGGGCCTTGCGTTCGCTGTCCCGTTGCCGCAACCGCACCTCCTGATAGGCGGCTTCAAGCTCCGCCAGCCGGGCGGCGGAGATCTCGCCCAGCTCATGCCGGTGTTTGGCGTCGTCCCAGCGCACGAAATGCACGGCCATCATTTCCGTATCCACGGCGTGCTGGAGGTCGGCGAGCAGGACATCGAAAAAACGGGCCATCAGGGTGTAGCGGCGTTGGCTACGGGCGTCCATGAGCTGTAGGGCGCGCGCCTCCTGTTCGAGCCGGGCGGCCAGCGTCTGCGCCTCGCTGCGATGGGCGTCCCACAAGGTCTTGCGCGCGTGGATACGGCCCAGGTGATCGGGCGCATAGCGCTCGGTCTGAGTGTTCCGGCCACCCCGCAGGGCGGCCTCCAGGGTGATGCGCAGATCGCGCTGGCTCTCGGCCAGCAGGACATCGGCCTGCGCCTGCGCATGCCTGGCGCGTGCCAGCTCCAGGTCGGGGTGGGGCGCCTCGGCATGGGCCAGCACCTCCTCGAGGGTAAGGGGAGCGGCTGGGGCATGGGGGGAAAAGAGTGCCAGGCAGGCGAGGGTGCAGGCGCCCACCCTGCGAGCGCATGACCGGAATCGTCCCGGGGCGGGCGTCATCGGCCGCTTGCCTGCCGTCTGTAGACGTTGAAGGGCATCTGCTGGTACGCCCCCTCCACCACGTAGCGGCCCAGCAGGAGGAACTCCTCGGCGGTCTGGGTGGCTCCGGTGTAACGGGTGAGCACGTTGCCCTCCAGATCATAAAAGACGAACACCGGTGTGGCCCGGGCACGCTGGGCGAGGGCGAAGGCCTTCTCGGTGGTCTGTCTGCCCTGGAAGTCGGTGATGGGGATGTCCCCTTTGGTGTCGATACTGTAGATCAGGAAGTATTTGCGGAAATAATCCTGCACCTCGGGCCGGTTGAGCACTGTCGTCTTCATGCGATGGCAGAACGGACAGTCGTCCATCTCGAACATGAGCAGCACGCCCAGCTTGCCCTCCTGTCTGGCAGCCTGGAGATCGGCGTAGAGATCACCGAGCTTGGGCTGGAAGAAGTGGGTGTGTGGGTCGCGTACCTCCGCCAGTGCGGTGGTGGCGGCGAGAAGAACGGGCAGCAGGAGGGCGTACAGGATGTGCCTCATCGTTTGCTCCTCGAGGTCTGGTATCGCAGGAATTGCTCCACATGGGCGCGGGTGAGGGGGCCTAGGTGCTGGGCCACGAGCCTGCCCTGGGGATCGTAGAGATAGGTCATGGGCAGCCCGCGCACGGGGCCGATCTGGGCCGCCAGGGCGGGATTGCCCAGGACCACGGGATAGCTGATCATCTGCTGCTCGGCGAATTCCAGGACCTGACGAGGGTTGCGGTATTCCAGGGCGATACCGATGACCACCAGGTCATTGGCCTTGTCCTCGTGCAGGGCGATGAGATCCGGAATCTCCTCCAGGCAGGGTGGGCACCAGGTGGCCCAGAAATTGACCAACACCCATTTGCCTCTGTAATCCGCCAGCCTATGCAGCTTGCCCTGGCTGTCGGTCAGGTGGAAGGCCGGGGCCGGGGCGCTCGCCATGGTCAGGACCAAGACCCAGAACAAGCGTATCATTTGAGAACTCCTCATCGAAAGGAGGGGCATGGCTGGGACCTGTACCGAGGGAAACGGTTCCGGCGCCGCTGGGATGGCTCCCATGGGTCGAAAGGGCGTGGTTGGCGGCGAATTTTACAATCTGCAAGGGCATTCAATACAATCCGTTCCACTGTGTCCGGACCGTACCATGCTACCAAGATACAATCTGCCGGCCATCCAGGGAGCCTTGCCACACGACTCGGACTTCAAGCCCAAACAGGTGGGCGCCTGGCTGAAGCGGCTGCCGCTCTCCGATCCTCTGCAGGCGGCCGGAGAGCTGGCGGATTGCCTGGACCGCGCCAACCGCGCCAAGATGGGGCACGACGTGCGCGCCAGGATGGTGGAGCAGCTGGACGCCGCCGTGGAGGACACCGTCACGGCCCTGCGCGGCCAGTATGCGGGCGCACCCCTGCCCCTGGCGCCCCGGCTGCGCCCCCATCCCCAGCTCGCCCAGCGGCTACTGCAGGAGCTGGCCACGGCCTACAAGATCCTGATCCTGAGCTGGCTGGGGCGCAGTTTTCACCTGAACAAAAAATGCCTGCCCCGCTATCTGCAGCGCCTGTTGTTGATCCTGCAGCAGGTGCTAGAGATCAGCTTCGAGACCCACGAGAACGTGCCTTCCGGGGTCTGGCTCGACCTGCACCAGACCTACAACTATGCCCTGCGCGCTGGCCTGGGGCAGGTCATTCCTGAAGGCACCAAGGCCATGCTCTCGGCGGAGCAGATCTACAAGGGGGTGCTGCTCATGGCCATCGCCGATCCCTACCGTTTCCCCCAGATCGAGCTGCCCTGGGCCAAGGACCTCATCGCCCGCTTCAACGATCTGGCCGAGATCTATCCGGCCGAGGAGGCCACAGGGCACGCCGGCCTGTTCGTCGTCGAGGTCAACACCGACGCCCCGCCCAGACCCCTGGCCTGGGAGCGGCACCCTACCGACCCGCGCTGGGACCTCCTGCTCAACACCACAGAACTGGTCAAGCACCTGGCCATGCTCGCCGCCCATGTGAAGGGCAGGGAGGACCCGGAGCGCCTGGGCCTGCCGGCCGTAGCGCGGGACCCGGCATATGCCGTCATGCTGCGGCGTTTAAAACTGAGCTGGGGCGCCTCCCTGCAACGCCAGGCCCAGCGGCGGCGTTACATGCGTGGCAAGGAGCTGGAGGTGGGCTTCGGGCTGCGGTCGGTGTACCAGCTCCTCGGCCCCGTCACAGGCGAGCGTCACCTGGTGAACGCGCCTGCCGAGACCCCGCCCGTGGTGATGCGCTGCATCACCGTGGACGACAGCATGGGGGGGCTGGCCCTGCGCAGAAGCGGCAACCTAACCGCCCAGGTGAAGGTGGGGGATCTGGTGGGCATCCGCCAGGACAACGGACAGTGGAGCGTGGGGCTCGTGCGCTGGTTCCGGGTGCCCAGGGAAGGTGAGCTGTTCTTCGGTGTGCAGCTGCTGGCACCCAAGGCCCATCCGGTTCAGGTGCGCCGCAACGACACCGGCAAACAATACCCCAGTCTGCTGTTGCAGGCCTCGCCGACCCTGAGACAAGCGGCTATGTTGCTCGCACCGCCCGGCAGCATCGAGCCCGAGGCCCCCATCGACGTGCGCTCTAGCAACGGCAGCATAGAACTGCGGGTGGAAAAACGCCTGGAATACACCCCTAGCGTCGAGGTCTTCCGCATCGCCATGGCCTGAACCCGGCCCCTTGGCAGCCCGCACCTGCCGCATAGACGCCATCGCATGCCGCCACCTGCAGGCGCGGTTGTCACCGGCCGTCCGAGAGCGCGATCTCCTCCTCCTCCCCCTTGCGCTCGTGCAGGATGAGGATGTTGACGCGGCGGTTGCGTGCCCGTCCCTCCGGCGTGGCATTGGTGTCTAGGGGCCGGTTGTCGGCGTAGCCGATGGCCACCAGCCGGGCGGGGGCCACCCCATGTTCGGTCAACAGGCGCACCACACTGGCTGCCCGCGCCGAGGACAGCTCCCAGTTGGAGGGGAAGGCGGCACTACGGATGGGCACGTTGTCGGTATGGCCTTCCACCTGGATGGGGTTGTCCACCTGGGCCAGGACCCGGGCCACGGCCGTGAGGGCCTCGATGGAGGCTGGCTGCAGGACCGCCTCGCCGCTGGCGAACAGGACGCTAGCGTTGATCTCCACCGTGATGCCGCGGGGCGACTGGGTGACGCGCACCTGCCCCTCCTTGACCAGGGGGGCCATGGCCTCCAGGACGTTCCGCGCCACCCGCTTCATCCGCTCGGTCTCCACCGGCGCCTCACGGGAAACTGCGCCCGGACTCGCCTGACCGATGGGCCGGCCCGTGCCTGTGAGGAGTTCCGGGTGGCGGCTGCGCAGCTCCAGTGGCCGGGTGCTGCCCGGCGGCTCCCGGAAGGCTTGTATTAGGGAATCCGACAACACCCGATATTTGCCTTCGTTGATGGAGGAGATGGCGTACATCACCACGAAAAAGGCGAATAGCAGGGTGATGAAATCGGCATACGAGACCAGCCAGCGCTCCAGGTTCTCGTGATCTTCTGCTGGGCGGCGTTTCATTCTGGTTTCAGGTTACAGGGTCCAGGTTACGGAAAAAACATCCGCGCCGCTACGCGGCGCGCAAATCAAACTGTATCCTGTAACCTGTAACCTGAATCACATCAGATACCCCTGCAGCCTCGCCTCGATCATACGGGGGTTCTCGCCGTTGGCGATGGCCACCAGGCCTTCCACGTACATCTCCTTGAGGCGCACCTGTTTGTTGACCAGGGCCTTCAGTTTGTTGGAAATGGGCAGGAAGATCAGATTGGCGCTGCCCACCCCATAGATGGTGGCCACGAAGGCCACGGCGATACCGGCACCCAGCTTGGAGGGGTCGGAAAGGTTTTCCATGACGTGGATCAGCCCCATCACCGCCCCCAGGATGCCGATGGTGGGGGCATAACCGCCGGCCGCCTGCCAGATGCGGGCTGCCTCCAGATGATGGTGCTCATAGGCGCTCAACTCCAGTTCCAGGGTCTGTCGCAGCACCTCGGGTTCGGCGCCGTCCACCAGCATCTGGAGTCCTCGGCGCCGGAAGAGATCGGTCTGAAGCTCGATCTGGGGTTCCAGGGCCAGCAGGCCGCCGCGCCGGGCCTTCTGGCTCCAGTCCAGCAGATCCCGCAGGACCGCCTCCGGCGCCAGGACTGGAGGGCGAAACACCCACCTGGCCATATACAGCCCGTCCAAGAACACCCGCAGGGGGCTTTGCAGCATCACCGCCCCTAGGGTGCCGCCGATGACGATGATGAAGGCGGTGATCTGTAGCAGGGAGGCGATGTGACCGCCCTCGAGCACCTGTCCCGCGAGGATGGCAGCGATCCCCAGGGTGAGGCCTAGGATGCTGATGAGGTCCATGCGCCGCCGTGGCTAGACCTCGTCCTCGCCCCAGTCCTGCAGCCGGCTGCGCAGCCGCGTGATGGCCTGGCCGTGGAGCTGGCAGACCCTGGATTCAGAGATGCCCAAAACGGCACCGATCTCCTTGAAGTTCATCTCCTGCTCGTAATACATGCCCATGAGCTGTTTTTCCCGGTCGGGCAGCCCCGCGCAGGCCTTGGCGAGGGCCTTTTTGAAGCGCTGGCTGGCGAGGATATCGAAGGGCCCCAGGGAAACGTCGTCGGCGAATCGTTCCAGGAAGTTCTCGCCGCCGTCCTCATGCAGATCCTCGTAGTAGAGGAGCTGGGCCCCGCGGGCGTCGTTGAGTAGATCGAAATAGGCGTTGATGTCCAGATTGAGCTCGGCGGCGATCTCCTGCTCGGTGGGCGGGCGTTTGAGGCGCTGTTCCAGGGTGTGGATGGCCTGCTCGATCTTGCGGGCCGACTTACGCACGTTGCGCGAGGCCCAGTCCGCCTGGCGCAATTCGTCCAGCATGGCGCCGCGGATGCGCTGGGTGGCATAGGTCTCGAATTGGGCGCCCTGGCCGTCGTTGAAGCGTTCCACCGCATCCAGCAGGCCCATGAGACCGGCCTGGATCAGGTCGTCCACCTCCACGCAGGCAGGCAGCCGCGTCATCATGTGGTAGGCGATGCGCTTGACCATGGGAAGGTATGCGCGCACCAGGCTGGCGCTGTCGGCCTTCTCAGCTGGGGTGGACATGGGGGGTCTTCTCCGGGACCGGGTCCGTCGTCAGACGACTGAACATCCACATTTTCAGCCAGAATTCCTCCGGCGGGTATCTCCCCGCCGCCTGCAGCCGGCTGGCCAGGCCTTCCGCGATATGCCGGAAGGCCTGGGCGGCGGGACGCTCCGGCGACAGCTCCAACACGCTCACCCACTGCCTGTGCGCCTGGGTGAGCGCAGGGTCCTCGGGCACGCTCCCCAGCCAGTGGGGCGTGATGCCCAGGAAGCGCGTGGCGGTGGAGGCGAGGGCGGCGAAGGTCTCCCGCGCCAGGGATGCGTCCCGCGCCTGCATCACCAGGACATGCCAGCGCTGCGCCGGGTGCAGACGTTGTAGCCCCTTCATGAGCGCGTAGGCCCGCGTCAGAGTGGTGCGCCCCCGGCGGGGTAAGATGAGCAGCCGCTCCTCGGTGTGCATGGCAAGACTGCGCGACTCGGCAGCGGGCGGTGCTAGCAGGAGCAGACAATGGGGTTGCTCGGGCAACGCGGTCAGGGCCTGTACCGCGGCGCGCCAGTGGTTTTCCGGCAGGCTGCCGAGCCAGGACATGCCACCGCGTACGGCGAGAAGGCTAAGGCCCGGGGCGATGCTGGAGACGGCGCTTTCGGGTCTTGCTGCGCGCACTGCCTCCTCTAGGGTGCGTGCGGGCGGCAGTCCGAAACCGGCGCCCGCGTTGTGGGGGGCTGGGGCCTCGTCCACGACCCAGACCGGGAGCCCGCGCTGGGAAAGCGCCCAGGCCAGGTGGGCAGTTGCCCAGGAGGTGAGGACGGGGTCCGTACCGCACACACCGAGCGGCAGGAACGGCTGGCCAAACCCCATGAGCCTGCGCAATCCGGCGGCCTGGTCTAAGAATTCGGTGGGCCGGCGGATCTTCATGTCCCTGCGATGCTCTGTGCGTGCGGCGCGTCCGCCCAGCCTGGTCAGCGCAAGGCTCCGGCCACACCCGGGCCGGACGTCTCCTCGGGCAGTGCGTTGCGTTCCAGGGCGGCCATCAGCACGGGGTAATCATCCTCGGCGGGCGTGTAGGGGGACTCGGCCTGGGCGAGACGGAAAGCGCGGTCGGCCAGATAGAGGGCGTTGGCGGCGTGCAGGTCCTCCGGCACGCGCTGGCCGTTGGTGACGTAATAGACCTTGAGCTGGTGACGGATGACCACATCCAGGCAGGGGCCGAAAGACAGGGCCTCGTCGATCTTGGTGAGGATGCAGCCGATGAGCCCCGGTCCGCTGTAGGCACGTACCACCTCCTCCAGGGTCATGCCCTGGGAGGGGGCGCCCAGCAGGAGCAGCCGGTTCACGCCCCGGGATTCCCCGCGAAGCAGGGCGATCTGTTCGGCCACCCGCCGGTCCCGCTGGGACATGCCCACCGTGTCGATAAGCACCAAGTGCTTGCGCGATAGATCCGCGAGGGCCAGCTCCAGGTCGTTCTCGTCCTGCACCGCGAACACGGGGGTGCCCAGGATGCGTCCGTAGATGCGCAGTTGGTCCTGGGCCCCGATCCGGTAGGTGTCGGTGGTGATCAGGGCCACCCTGGTCGCACCTTGCCGCAGTACGGCGCGGGCGGCCAGCTTGGCCACGGTGGTGGTCTTGCCCACTCCGGTCGGTCCCACCAGGGCGTAGACGCCCCCCCGCTCCAGGAGGTCTTCCCCTGCCGCCGGCGTAGGCAGGTTGTGGGCGATGTAGGTCTTGAGCCATTTCATGGCCTGCTGAAGGTTTATCTCCCGGGGCAGGCCGTGGATGAGCTGCTTCGCGAGCCCTGAGCTGAAACCGGCAGCCAGCAGGCGTTTCATGGCCTCGGCACGTGTCGGCTGGCGGCCAGCGAGCTCGCCCCAGGCAAAGGCGGCCAGCTGGCCTTCCACCAGGCTGCGCAGGGCGCGGATCTCCCTCGCCAGTGCCTCGGTGGCCGCTGCGCTCTGGTCCGCCGCGGCAGGAGCGGCCTCGTTTGCAGGGGCGGAAGACGGTGCGGGCTCGGGTGCGGGTTTGGTCTCGGGGCGGGGGCTGCGCACGGGGCGGATGATGCTGGCCTCCCGTTGGGCCAGGTATTCGGTCAGGGGGGTGATGGCCGGGGCTTGCGAGGGGGTGGGCCGGAGGGGAGGCCGGCGCGCGGCCACCGGCTCGGCCTGGCTGGAGAGGGCCTCCATGTCCTCGTCAGACACCGCCATGATCTCCACGCCGCCGGCCACCTGGCGGTTGGACAGGATAATGGCGTTGGCCCCCAGGGCATCGCGTACCATGCGCAGGGCCTCGCGGGTGGTGGGGGCGTGGAATTTGCGGACCATGACCTCAGGCACCGATCATGGCAGCGACCCGCACGCTGCGGCCGTCCGGGATCTCGGCATGGGAGATGACCCGCAGATCGGGCACTACCCGGCGCAGGAATCGGGAGAGCACGCTGCGGATGGGCTGTCCCACCAGCAGCACGCTGGGCAACCCGTTGCGGGCCATGCTCTCCACGGCCGACTGGGTGTCTCGCACGAGGCGCTCGGCGAGTCCCGGCTCCAGCCCGGCACCCTCCGCGCCCCGCTGGGACAGGGCCTGGGTGAGGATTTGCTCCAGGCTGGGCTCCAGGGCCATGACCTGCAATTCTTGCGCTCCTCCGAAGATTTCGAAAATGATAGCACGCCCGAGCGCCACTCTCACCGCAGCGGCCAGCTCCTCCGGGTCCTGGGTGCGGGACGCGTGCTCGGAGAGGGTCTCCAGGATGGTGCGCATGTCGCGCAGGTGCACCTTCTCCTCCAGCAGGAGCTGCAGCACCTTTTGCACGGTGGCCACGGATAGCTGCTTGGGCACCAGGTCTTCCACCAGCTTCGGGCTCTGTTTGGCCACGTGGTCCAGGAGTTCCTGGGTCTCTTCCCGACCCAGCAGTTCGGGGGCGTGGTCGTTGATCACCTTGGACAGGTGCGTGGCCACCACGGTACCGGCATCCACCACCGTATAGCCGTAGGTCTGGGCCTGTTCCCGCTGACCGGCATCGATCCACACGGCGGGCAGGCCATAGGCGGGCTCCACCGTGCCCTGGCCCTGGACCGTACCCATGACCTTGCCAGGATTGATGGCCAGGTATTTGCCCACCTGCACCTCGCCCTCGCCCACGATCACGCCCTTCAGGGTGATGCGGTAGGCGCCGGGCTTAAGCTGCAGATTGTCACGGATGTGCACCGGGGGCACCAGGAAGCCCAGCTCCTGGGCGATCTTTTTGCGGATGCCGCGCACTCGCCGCAGCAGCTCCCCGCCCTGGGCCCGGTCTACCAGGGGCACCAGGCGATAGCCCACCTCCAGACCTAGGCGGTCCACATGGGTCACATCCTGCCAACCTACCTCCATGGGCTCCTCCGCCGGGGCCGGTGCCGCCTCGGCCATGGGCTGTGCGGCTGCCTGCTGGCGCTGCGCGAGCCAAAAGCCTAGGCCTGTGAGCACCGCAGCCATGAGGAGAAAGGCCACATGGGGCATGCCGGGGATCAGCCCCAAAAACGCCAGGATACCGGCGCTCAGAAACACGGCCTGGGGCTTGGCAAAGAGCTGTCCCAGAAGCTGCTGGTTGAGGTCCTGCTCGCTGGAGACGCGGGACACCACCATACCGGCGGCGGTGGAGATGATCAGGGCCGGGATCTGGGCCACCAGGCCGTCGCCGATAGTCAGCAGAATGTAGGTGTTGGCCGCCTCGGCGAAGGTCAGCCCGTGTTGCACCACGCCGATGGTGAAGCCGCCGATGATGTTGAGCAGCATGATGATGATGCCAGCCACCGCATCGCCGCGCACGAACTTGGCGGCACCGTCCATGGAACCGTAGAAGTCCGCCTCCTGAGCGATCTCGGCCCGACGCCGGCGGGCCTCGTCCTCGCCGATGAGACCCGCGTTGAGATCGGCGTCGATGGCCATCTGCTTGCCGGGCATGGCATCCAGGGTAAACCGTGCCGACACCTCGGCGATACGGCCGGCACCCTTGGTGATGACCACGAAGTTGATCACCACCAGGATGATAAAGACGATGAGCCCCACGGCGTAATTGCCCCCCACCAGGAAGTGGCCGAAGGCCTCGATCACCTTGCCGGCGGCATCCGGGCCGGTGTGGCCCTCCAGGAGTACGATGCGGGTGGAGGCCACGTTGAGCGACAGCCGCAGCAGGGTGGTCACCAGCAGCACGGTGGGAAAGACCGAGAAGTCCAGGGGCCTCAGGGTGTACAGGCCGATGAGGAGCACGATCATCGCCAGGGCGATGTTGAAGGTGAACAGGATGTCCAGCAAAAAGGGGGGCAGGGGCAGGATCATCATCGCCAGGACGACGATCACCAGGGCGGGGGCCGCCAGCTTCTGCCAGGTCGCGCCATTCAGGGCGAGGCCGACGGCCATCAGGCGTTACCTCCCTGGGGAGCTGCGCTGGCCCGGGCGGGATCCAGGTGGGCGGGGACCTGCCAGTCCGCGGGTGGTTCGGGCCGCGGCCCCGGCTGCTGCAGACGATAGACGTACGCCAGGACCTGGGCCACGGCGGTGAACAGGTCTGCCGGGATGGTGTCGCCCACCTCGACATGGCGGTAGAGGGCACGCGCCAGCGGCGGCGCCTCGACGATGGGCACCCGGTGCTCGCGGGCGAGCTCCTTGATGCGTTCTGCCACCAGACCGGCACCCTTGGCCACCACCACGGGGGCGCGCATGCGCCGCTCCTTGTATTCCATCGCCACGGCGTAGTGCATGGGGTTGGTCACCACCACGTCTGCCTTGGGCACCGCCGCCATCATGCGCCGCCGTGCCTGTTCACGCTGGAGCGCACGGATGCGGGCCTTGATCTGGGGATCGCCCTCCGTCTCCTTCTGCTCCTGGCGCACCTCTTCCTTGGTCATGCGCATCTCGCGCTGGTAATGCCACAACTGGTAAGGCACGTCCAGGGCCACCACCAGGGCGAAGGCGGCGGTGGCGGCAAGGAAGGTGTAGAGGGTGATCCGCCCGAAATGGGCCACGGCCGTCTCCAGGGGCTCGGCCGCCAGGGTGAGCAGACCGTCGCGCTGCAGCCAGATGGCAAAAGCGGCTACACCCGCGATGAGGCCGGCCTTGAGCATGGCCTTGAACAATTCCACCAGGGCCTGCCAGGAGAGGATCCTGGCCAGTCCCTTGACCGGGTCGAGTTTGGCCAGATCCATCGCGAAGGCCTTGGGCGAGAAGACCCAACCCGAAACCATGAGATTGGAAACCACGGCCGCCACCACCACCGCTACGGCCAACGGCAGGAGCACCGCCAGGGCCTGCCAGCCCGACAGGGAGAGGATCTCCAGCATACGCGCGGCATCATGCGCCTCGGCACGCCCGAAGTCCATGCCCAGGCGCATGATGCGCGCCATGCCGTCATACATGAACAGGCCTAGGAAGGCCAGGGTGGCGGCGCTGGCCAGCAGGACCGCGAAGGTGGACAGTTCCCGGGAACGGGGCACTCGGCCCTCGGCACGCGCCTTCTCGAGCTTCCGTGCCGATGCCGGTTCCGTGCGTTCCAGATCGCTGTCTTCCGCCATCCTCTCGTCCGGTCATGGACCGGGATTCAAGATTATAGGGGATGGGGGATGGGGGATGGGGCAAGAAACGAGAATCATACTCATAAAAACATCCCCCATTCCCGTTTCCAGTTTCCCGTTTCCCCTTCCCTCATCCCCCATTTCCCATCACCCGCATAGGCGGGGTATCGAGGACGGCGCGGGTGGCAAGCCACACGTTCACCGCTACACAGACAAGCCCCAAGGCAGGCCCGGTCAGCCATAGCCAGGGGTCGGGAGCGTAGTGCGCGAAGTCAAACACCCGGCTCGCCAGCACGAGGCCGAGGGCCGCCGCCCCGGCAGCGGCCAGCCCTCCCGCCAGCAGACCGATGGCAAGGTACTCGGCCCGTTGGACGGCGACCACTTGGGCGCGGCTGGCCCCCAGGGTGCGCATCAGGGCGGCCTCCCGGAGCCTCTCCCCCTGGCTCGCAGCCAAGGCCGTATACAGCACCAGCACCCCCGCCCCTAGGGCGAACAGGAACACGAGCTGCACGGCGGTGATCAGGCGGTCCAGGAAATCCAGGGCCTGCTCCAAGATGGCCGTGGTATCCACGACGGTGAGGTTGGGGAAGGTGCGCACCAAGCGGTTCATGCTCCCGGCCCGGGTGGCTTCCAGATGGAAGCTGGTGATGAAACTGGCGGCATGTTCCTCGAGCAGGCCCGGCGTGGTGATGACGAAGAAATTCACCTGCATGGAGTCCCAGTCCAGACGCCGCAGGTTGGTGACGGGGGCGGTGAAGGTGCGGCCCTCCACCGACCAGGTCAGGCGATCGCCCACCCTGATCCCCAGGGTGCGGGCCAAGCCGGCCTCCACGGACAGGGCCCCCTGTACCAGGTCCCGGGGGCCAAACCAGGGGCCCTCCGCCACTGTATTGTGGGCGGGGGGTGTGGCCATGTAGGAGAGATTGAACTCCCGCTCCACCAGGGCACGGGTGCGTTCCTCGGCATAATCCCGGGCGCGCACCGGCCGGTCGTTGATGGCCAGCAGCCGCCCGCGCACCATGGGGTAAAGGGTGGGGGCGGGCAGCCCCTCCTGCCGGAAGAAGTCGAGGATCGCCTGCCGTTGCTCGGGCTGGATGTTGAGCACGAAGCGGTTGGGCGCATCCGGCGGTGTCCTGGCACGCCAGGCGGCGATCAGGTCGCCGCGGGTGAAGATGAGCAGCAGCAGGGCCGTTAGCCCCAGGGCCAGGGAGACGATCTGCACCGTATTGGCACTGCCCCTGCGCCATAGCCTGGCCAGCCCGTACCGCCACGCGAAGGAGGCGCGGGGGGCGGCCAGGGCGGTCACGGCCAAGGCCCCGTAGGCGGCTACGGCGAAGACCGCCAACAGGGCGAGGAAGCCGCCCAGGGCGTAGGCCGCTAGCCGCCCATCCCCGGTCTGCCAAACCACCAGGGTGGCCAGGGCCGCAAAGCCCAGCCCATAGACCATTAACGGCCGCAGGCGAGGGATCCCCGTCTCGCGCCGCAACACCCGCAGGGCCGGGACGGTTTTGAGCTGCAGCAGGGGGGGCAGGGCGAAGCCCAGGAGCAGTACGTAGCCGGTGACGAAGCCCTGCAGGGCGGGCAGCGGGGAGGGGGCTGGCAGATCGGTCCCCAGCAGGTCGCCCAGCAACAGGGCGATGACTGCCTGGGACGCATAGCCCAGGATACCGCCGAACCCCCCCGCCACGGCGCCCAGCAGCAGGAACTGACCCCCGAACAGGCTGGCAAGCCGCGCCTGACTGGCACCCAGACAGCGCATCACGGCATAGGCGTCGTAATGACGCTCCACATAGCGGCGGGTGGCGAGGCTTACCGATACCGCCGCCAGGATCACCGCCAGCAGGGCGGCCAGGCCCAGGAAGGTACGGGCCCGCGTGAGGCCCTCGCGCACCTCCGGCCGGGCGTCCTCCAGACCCTGAAGCGTCTGGCCACGCGTCAGCCGGGGCTCGAGCCAGCGCCGGTAAGCCTGCACGGCGCCGGCCTCACCGGCGATGAGGAGCTGGTAACGGATGCGGCTTCCCGGCTGGATGAGGCCGGTGGCGGGCACGTCCTTAAGGTGCATCAGGATGCGGGGGGCCAGGTTGAGGAAGGACAGGCCCCGGTCCGGCTCGTGGGTGAGAATGGCCGCCACGCCGAGTTCCAGGTCCCCCAGCCCGAGACGCCCGCCCGTGGCGATACCGGTGATGCCCGCAAAGCGGGGGTCCACCCAGACGCTGCCCCGGGGCGGGCCCTGGCTGACCTCCTCCCCCACGCTGCCGGGGGCGACCGAGATGCGCAACCGCCCCCGCAAGGGGTAGGCCCCATCCACCGCCTTGACGGTGGTCAGCTGCGCCCCGTCGGGCGTGCGGGCCATGCTCACGAAGGTCATGGACTCGCTCACCCTGAGACCGCGTGCCTGTGCCTCCAGGCGGAAGGCTGCGGGCAGGGGGCGATCGGCGTCGAGCAGCAGGTCACCGCCCAGCAGTTCATGGGCCTTCAGGTTCAGGCCCTGGCGTACCCGGTCGGCGAAAAAGCCCACACTGGTGATGCTGGCCACCGCCACCACCAGGGCCAGGGTGAGCACGGTGAGCTCCCCGGCGCGCCAGTCGCGCAGCAGCAGCCGGAGGGCGAGCCTCATGTCCCACGGTCCCCGTCCACGATGCGCCCGGCGGCAAGGTGCACCTGGCGTTCGCAGCGCCGGGCGAGCTGGTCATCGTGAGTGACCAGCACCAGGGTGGTCCCGGCCTCGGCGTTCAGTTGGAACATCAGGTCGATCACCCCGGCGCCGGTGGCAGCGTCCAGGTTGCCGGTGGGTTCGTCTGCCAGCAGCAGCCGGGGCCGTACCACGAAGGCGCGGGCCAGGGCCACCCGCTGCTGTTCGCCACCGGACAGGTGTTTGGGGTAGTGCGTCAGGCGCTGGGCAAGTCCCACGCGGGCGAGCATCTGCTGCGCCCTGGACCTGGCATCAGCCACCCCCATGAGCTCCAGGGGCAGCATCACGTTCTCCAGGGCAGTGAAGGCGGGCAGGAGCTGAAAGGACTGGAAGACGAACCCCAACAGCCGGGCCCGCAGGGCGGCACGCCCGTCTTCGTCTAGGGTGCTGAGGTCCACGCCGTCGAGCCAGACCTGGCCGGCGGTGGGGGTATCCAGGCCGGCCATCAGGCCCAGCAGGGTGGACTTGCCGGAGCCCGAGGCGCCCAGGATGGCCACCGCCTCCCCAGGCAGGGCGCTGAAGTCGATGTCCTGTAAGATGGTGAGATGGCCCCCACCGCTGGGAACCACCTTGGTGAGTCCCCGGGTCTCAATGATCGGCCTTTGCCCTGCTAGAGCGCCCATGCGCCTCCTACTGCTCTCGTTCTGTCTACTCGTCACCCCCGTCCTGCATGCCGCGGGTGGCACCATCCTGGTGCTGGGCGACAGTCTGTCGGCCGCCTACGGGTTGCCCCGCGAGGCGGGCTGGGTCTCGCTCCTGGAGGAGCGCCTGCGGGCGCAAAAGTTCAAATACCGGGTGGTCAACGCCAGCGTGAGCGGTGAGACCAGCGCCGGGGGCGCGAGCCGCATCGGGCGTCTGCTCGCCCAGCACCGGCCCCAGGTGGTGATCCTGGCCCTAGGGGCCAACGACGGCTTACGCGGCCTGCACCTGGGGCAAATGCAGGTCAACCTGGAGGCCATGATCCGGGCGGCGCGCGAGCGGCAGGCAAAGGTGCTGCTCATCGGCATGCGCATGCCGCCCAACTACGGGGGCGCCTATACCCGTGCCTTCGCGGCGGTGTACGCAGAGCTTGCCCGCCGCCACCGACTCGCCTTCGTCCCCTTCCTGCTGGAAGGCTTCGCCGACCGCCCCGAGTATTTCCTGGCCGACGGCATCCACCCCAACGCCGCCGCCCAGCCACTCATCCTGGAGACGGTCTGGCACGCCCTGAAGCCCCTGCTGTGATGGGAGTCGGGAGTGGGGAGTGGGGAGTTGTGCGTAAATATTTCTCATTTACGCTAATTCCTAACCCCTAATCCCACGCCCTACCCATCAGGCCGACTTGTCTCTGGCAGCGCTCAGCTTTTCCTTGATGCGCGCGGATTTGCCGGAGCGGCTGCGCAGGTAGTAGAGCTTGGCGCGGCGCACGTCGCCACGGCGCTTGACCTCGATGGAGGCCACCAGGGGGGAGTAGGTCTGGAAGGTGCGCTCCACCCCCTCGCCGGCGGAGATCTTGCGCACGATGAACGAGGAATTGAGCCCTCGGTTGCGCTTGGCGATCACCACGCCTTCGAAGGCCTGCAGGCGCTCCCGGTTGCCTTCTTTCACTTTCACCTGCACCACCACGGTATCCCCCGGTGCGAAGTCGGGGATGGTCTTGTTCAGGCGGGCGATCTCTTCCCGTTCCAGTTGTTCGATCAGGTTCATGAGTCTTCCTTTCAGGTCATTGGCGCCAGAGGTATCCACGGATACGTAGCACCGTTTCTACACCGCCGCGGATCGCTCCGCGGCCTCTTCTTCCCGACGGATCTCGTCGAGCAATTCCTTCTCCGCACGGCTCAAGTCCCGCCCGGCCAGCAGCTCCGGCCGCCGCGCCAAGGTGCGACGCAGGGCCTCCTTCAATCGCCAGCGGGCCACTGCGGCGTGGTCCCCGGAGCGCAGCACGGCCGGTACCGGTAGACCCAGGTAGGTCTCGGGCCGCGTGTAGTGGGGGCAGTCCAGCAGCCCCGTGGCGAAGGAGTCCTCCAACACCGAGCCCGCATGCCCCAGCACGCCTGGCAGCTGGCGGATGACCGCATCCAGCAGGACCATGGCCGGCAGCTCGCCACCCGAGAGCACATAGTCGCCGATGGAGACCTCCTCCATGGGATGGCGCGCGAACAGCCGCTCATCCACGCCCTCATAACGGCCGGCGAGCAGCACCAGCGCCGGTGCCTGCGCCAGCTCCCGCACCAGACTGTGCTCCAGCAACCGGCCCTGGGGGGTCAAATGTAGCAGGCGCGGCTGGCTCACACCCTGCCAGGCCAGCTCGGTCTTCACGGCGATGAGCGCCAGGTCCAGCGGTTCCACCTGCATCACCATGCCCGGCCCGCCGCCGAAGGGACGGTCGTCCACCGTGCGATAGCTGTCGCTGGTGAACTGACGCGGGTCCCAGCATTTGAGCCGCGCCCGCCCGGTTTTCAGGGCCCTGCCACACACACCGTATCCGGTGAGGGCCGCGAACATACCGGGGAACAGGGTGATGACATGGTAGCTCGGTGTCATCGGCCGGGTGCTCAGTAATCCGCTTCCCAGTCCACCCGGATGCAGCCGCCGGACACATCCACCTCCAGCACGATGGGGGCGGTGAAGGGGATGAGCCGTTCCCGTTCCGCCACGACCCGCAGCACGTCGTGGGCACCCGTCTCCAGCATGCCTGCCACCTTGCCGAGGGTCACCCCTGCGGTGTTGATCACCGTGAGCCCGATGAGCTGGTCCCAGTAATATTCCCCCTCGGCCGGCGGCGGCAGTTCGGCCCGCGCCACGGCGATCTCCATGCCCCGCAGGCCCTCGGCCGCATCCCGGTCGGTCACTCCCTCCAGTGCCGCAAGCAGGAGCCGACCATGGGGCCGCCCATCGAGGAGTCGGTAGGACTGCCATGTGTGCTGCCTGCCCAGGCGCCAGACGGGGTAATCCAGCAGGCTGTCCAGGTACTCGGTGTAAGGGTGCACCTTGACCCAGCCCCGCACACCGTAAGGGGCGGCCACCCGCCCCATCACCACCAGGTCGTCGGGGGCGGGGGCTGCCTCAGACCGCCTTGTGGGCACGCACCAAACGGGCGACGGTGTCGCTCACCTGGGCACCCACCCCCTGCCAGTAGGCCAGGCGCTGGAGGTCGATGCGCAACCCCTCTTCGTTCTGGGCGGCCACCGGATTGTAGTAGCCGATGCGCTCGATGAAGCGGCCATCCCGGCGGCAGCGGGAGTCGGCCACGACGATGTTGTAAAAGGGGCGCTTCTTGGCGCCGCCCCGGGCAAGACGTATGGTCACCATGATCGTGCGGATTCCTCGGGTTTAGGTCGGCCACGCAACGGGCGTGCGGAAAATCCCAAATTATATGCATGGCCACCGGTTCATACAAGGAGGCAGGCAGCCCCCAGGGGAGGGCCGCCTGTCCTCAGCGCAGCATCAGGCCCTTCATGCCCCGCATCATCTTGGCCAGCCCCCCTTTGCCCAGGGATTTCATCATCTTCTGGGCCTGTTCGAACTGGTTGAGGAGTCGATTGACCTCCTGCACGCTCACCCCCGCCCCCGCGGCGATGCGCCGCTTGCGGGAGGCCTTCAGGATGGCCGGATTGCGGCGTTCCTCGGGGGTCATGGCGTTGATGATGCCCTCGATGCGCCGCAGTTGCCGCTCCCCCTGGGCGAGATCGCCGGCGCCCACCTGGGCCGCACCCGGCAGCTTGTCCAGAAGCCCTGCGAGCCCGCCCAGCCGCTTCATCTGCTGGATCTGGGCCTTGAAGTCCTCCAGATCGAAGCCCTTGCCCCGCTTGAGCTTTTCCACCACCTGCTGGGCCTGTCTCTGGTCCACTGCCCGGTGGGCCTGCTCGATGAGGGTGAGCACATCGCCCATGCCCAGGATGCGGGAGGCCATGCGCTCGGGGTGGAAGACTTCGATGCCGTTGAGCTTCTCGCCTACACCCACGAATTTGATGGGCTTGCCGGTCACGTGGCGCACGGACAGGGCGGCCCCGCCCCGGGCGTCGCCGTCCAGCTTGGTGAGGATGACCCCCGTGAGGGGCAGGGCCTCGTTGAAGGCGCGGGCGGTATTGACGGCATCCTGGCCCTGCATGGCGTCCACCACGAACAGGGTCTCCACCGGTTCGAGCGCGGCGTGCAGGTCCTGGATCTCCTGCATCATGTCCGCGTCCACGTGCAGCCGGCCGGCGGTGTCCACCACCAGGACTTCGTAGAAGTGGCGGCGGGCGTGGTTCAGGGCAGCCCGGGCGATGTCCACCGGTTTCTGCCCCGGCTCTGCCGGGAAGAAATCGGCCTCGGCCTGGGCGGCGACGGTCTTGAGCTGCTCGATGGCGGCTGGCCGGTAGACGTCACAGCTCGCTAGCAGGATCTTCCTCTTGCCCTGCTGGCGCAGGAGGCGGGCGAGCTTGCCGCAGGTGGTGGTCTTACCAGAACCCTGCAGTCCTGCCATGAGGATCACCGCGGGCGGCTGGCAGGCGAGGTTCAGGCCTTGCGCCTTGCTGCCCATGAGGGCGGTGAGCTCCTGGTGGACCACGCCGATTAAGGCCTGGCCCGGCGTCAGGGAGAGCAGCACCTCCTGGCCCAGGGCCTTCTCCCGGACGCGGGCGATGAACTCGCGCACCACGGGCAGGGCCACGTCGGCCTCCAGCAGGGCCATCCGTACCTCCCGCAGGGCGTCCTGGATGTTGTCCTCGGTGAGGCGTCCCTGGCCGCGCAGGTTCTTGACCACGCGGCTGAGTCTCTGGGTGAGGTTGTCCAGCATGGGTGGGGAATGCGCCAATGGGATAAACTGTCGGGACCGCCAGTCTATCAAAGAACGGGCCCCCGCCATGGCCAGCATGCTTCCGTTTCTGATCACCACGGCCGCCTACCTTGCGCTTGCGGCCCTGTTCTGGCCTGGGTACAGTCTGTGCTGCAGAAACACGGCGGCCACCCGCTTGCTGCCTCTGCTGCCCCTGGTGTTGCACACCTATCTCCTGTACCAGGACGTGTTCCAAGGCCCCGGCCTGGCCCTCGGTTTCGCCGTCTCCCTCTCGGCAGTGGCGGCCCTGACCGTGCTGGTGCACGGCCTGGCCGCCTGGCGCTATCCCCTGGGCGGGCTGCTCGGCCTGGTGCTGGTCTTTGCCGGGGCCATGGTGGCCCTGCACGGGCTGATGCGGGACGCCACACCGGTGCCCCATAGCGACCTGCCTGTCTTCGCCGCCCATCTGATCATGGCCCTGGTCGCCTATAGCCTGTTCACCATCGCGGCGCTGCAGGCCATGCTCATGGCGGTGGTGGAAAAGCACCTGCACAGGCCGGTTCCCCCCCGGCTGGTGATGGCGCTGCCACCCTTGCTCACCCTGGAGCGGCTGCTGTTCGAGCTGATCGGCATGGGTTTCGTGCTGCTCACCCTGACCCTCGCCTCCGGCGCCCTGTTCGCCGAGGAGCTGTTCGGCAGCCCCCTGCCCTTCAACCACAAGACGGTGTTCGGGATCACATCCTGGCTGGTGTTCGGCGCCCTATTGCTCGGCCGCCGCGTCTACGGCTGGCGCGGTCGCACCGCCATCTACTGGACCCTGGCCGGTTTCGTCTTCCTGTTGCTGGCCTACGCGGGGGTCAAGTTCGTCCTGGAGGTTATCCTGCACCGCCCTTGACACTTGGGCTGCCCAACCCGAGACTGAAAATCCCCCAAGCCCTACCGCATCCGTTTGGACGAGATCCCCTTAGGCGCGCTGGTCTCGGCGCTGATCCTGCTGCTCATCCTGTCCGCATTCTTCTCCGGCTCGGAGACGAGCATGATGGCGGTCAACCGCTATCGTCTCAAACACCTGGCCCGGACCGGACACGGCGGTGCGAGACTGGCCGAGTGGCTGCTGTCTCAGACCGACCGGCTGCTGTCGGTGATCCTGCTAGGCAACAACCTGGTCAACGCCGCCGCCGCCGCCCTGGTCACGGTGATCGCCTTTCGGCTCTTCGGCGAGAACGAGCTCGCCCTGTCCCTGGCCACCGTCTCGGTCACCTTTCTGATCCTGGTCTTCTCCGAGGTGACCCCCAAGGTGATCGGTGCCACCTATGCCGATCGCGTCGTGCCGGTGGTGAGCTACCCGCTGGCGGCACTGCTCAGGCTGGCCAGTCCGGCGATCTGGTTCATCAACCTGTTCGTACGCGCCCAGATCCGCCTGCTGCGCCTGAAGCCGGCCACCGAACTGACCGGCGAACCCATGGGCACGGAGGAGCTGCGCACCCTGCTAGCAGAATCCGGCAGTTTCTTACCCAAGGCGCACCGGGGAATCCTCACCAACCTCTTCGATCTGGAGCGGCTCCACGTCGAGGATGTCATGTGTCCGCGGGGTCAAATCGAGGCCATCGATCTCATGGCGCCGCTGGAGGAGATCCGGCTGCAGCTTCTCACCAGCCACCACGACCGGCTGCCCGTCTACGCCGGCGAGCTCAACAACGTGCGTGGCATCGTCGAGGTGCGCCGGGTCCTGGCCCGCATGCAGGAAGAGGCGCTCAGTGCCGAGACCCTGGCCGAGGTGATGCGCGCCCCCTATTTCGTGCCGGCCGGCACGCCGCTGCTCACCCAGCTGACCCATTTCCAGAACAACCGTCAATCCCTGGGGCTGGTGGTGGACGAGTACGGCGAGCTGCTAGGTCTTATCACGCTGGAGGACATCCTAGAGGAGATGGTGGGCGAATTCGCGGCCCTCACCCCCCTCGCCCTGGCACCCTGGCAGCCCCAGGCAGACGGCAGTTACCTAGTGGAGGGCAGTGCGAGGCTGCGGGAACTGAATCGCAAGCTCCAGCTCGAGCTGCCCTTGGACGGGCCGCGTACCCTGAACGGTCTGATCCTGGAGCGCCTGGAGACCATCCCGGAGGCCGGCGTGAGCCTGAAGATCGCGGGCTATCCCATGGAGATCGTGCAGGTCCAGGACCGCATGATCAAGACGGTGCGCATCCGCCCGCGCAAGACCTGAAGGGAGGTGTCGGCAGCCCGGTCTTTTGACGGATTCAAGTCCGCCGGGCATGATGTCGATATAGATATAATCCGATCGATCAGGAGGACATCCGCGGGTGGTTGCGGTCAACGTCGGCGCCAATCTCACCGGCCTGTGCCGGGCCCTGGTGCAACAGGGCCTGATCAGTCCGGAGGAAGGCGAGAATCTGCAGGGACAGGCGAAGCGGGCGGGGGAGAGCTTCCTCACCCATCTGTTGCGCACGCGCCGCTTCCGCGCCGATCAGATCGCCGCCTTCTCCTCCATCACCTTCGGCATCCCTTACTGCAATCTGGATGCGGTGGACCCCCAGGTCCTGCCGCGCGGTGTGGTGGATGCACGCATCGTGCGCAAGCACCGCATCCTGCCCCTGGCCAAGCGGGGCAACAAGCTCTACGCCGCCATCTCCGACCCCAGCAACATCCAGGCCCTGGACGATTTCAAGTTTCAGACCGGGCTCACGGTGGAACCCATCGTGGTGGAGGACGACAAGCTGGAGCGGATGCTCGCGCACTACGACGACACCCCCCAGCAGGAAGACATCCTCAAGAGCATCGACACCGAGGACCTTAACCTCGAGTTCACCGACGAGGAGGCCCAGTCCAGCCTGGAGACGGCCACGGCGGCGGACATCGACGATGCGCCGGTGGTGCGTTACCTGCAGAAGATCATGCTGGATGCCATCAACAGCGGCGCCTCCGACATCCACTTCGAACCCTACGAGAAGAAATATCGCATCCGTTTCCGCATGGACGGCGTGCTCTATGAGGTGGCCTCGCCGCCCCTGGCCATCAAGGAAAAGCTCGCCTCCCGCATCAAGGTGATCTCCAAGCTGGACATCTCGGAGAAGCGCGTCCCCCAGGACGGGCGCCTGAAGCTGGTGGTGTCCCACAACAAGGCGGTGGACTTCCGGATCTCGACCCTGCCCACCCTGTATGGCGAGAAGATCGTCATGCGCATCCTGGATTCCACCACCGCGCTGCAGAGGAAGATCGACGAGCTGGGTTACGAACCGGACCAGCTCAAGGCGCTGCTCGACGCCATCCACCGCCCCTATGGCATGGTGTTGGTGACCGGCCCCACCGGCAGCGGCAAGACCGTGTCCCTCTATGCCTGTCTGAACATCCTCAATAAGCCCGACATCAACATCTCCACCGTTGAGGACCCGGTGGAGATCCAGTTGAACGGCATCAACCAGGTCAACATCAACGAAAAGGCGGGGCTCACCTTCGCCACGGCCCTACGCGCCTTCTTGCGGCAAGACCCGGACATCATCATGGTGGGCGAGATCCGCGACCTGGAGACGGCCGAGATCGCCATCAAGGCGGCCCAGACGGGTCACCTGGTGCTGTCCACCCTGCACACCAACGATGCCCCCTCTACGCTTACACGTCTGGTGAACATGGGGGTGCCAAGTTACAACGTGGCCGCCTCGGTGCTGTGCATCACCGCCCAGCGCCTGGCCAGGCGGCTGTGTCCCAACTGCAAGCAGCCGGTGGACGTGCCGCCGGAGGCCCTGCTCGATGCGGGTTTCACCGAAGCCGATCTGGACGGTTCCTGGCAGCCCTACACCGCCGTCGGCTGCGAAGTCTGCAAGGGCACGGGTTACAAGGGCCGGGTGGGCATCTATCAGGTCATGCCCATCAGCGAGGAGATCAACCACATCATCCTCAAGGGCGGCTCCAACCTGGACATCGCCGCCCAGGCCGAACGCGAGGGCATCCTCAACCTGCGCCAGGCAGGGCTGCTCAAGGTCAAGGCGGGGATCACCTCCCTGGAAGAGGTGTTGTCAGTCACCAATGAATGAGGGATAGGTTCGCTATGGCCGTTGCCCGCGGAGCCACCATGGTCAAGGAGATCCCCTTCGTCTGGGAGGGGGTGGACAAGACTGGCAAAAAGGTCAAGGGTGAGATGCTGGCTGCCGGCGAGGCGGTGGTGCGTCAGATCCTGCGCCGGCAGGGCATCACCGTGCAGAAGGTGCGCAAACAGAGTGTGCTCGCGCGCGCCCGCAGCATCTCGGAGAAGGACATCACCCTCTTCACCCGGCAGCTGGCCACCATGCTGAAGGCCGGTGTGCCCCTGCTGCAGGCCTTCGATATCGCCGCCCGCAGCCATTCCAACCCCGCCCTGCAGCGGCTCCTCGGGGAGATCAAGAGCGACGTGGAGGCCGGCACCAGCATGAGCCAGGCCTTCCGCAAGCACCCCAAGTATTTCGACGGCCTCTACTGCAACCTGGTCTATGCCGGGGAGCAGGCGGGCATCCTGGATGGTGTGCTGGACCGCATCGCCACTTACAAGGAAAAGATGTTGGCTTTGAAGGGCAAGATCAAGTCGGCCCTGTTCTATCCGGTCATCGTCATCGTGATCGCCTTCATCATCACGGCCGGCATCATGCTGTTCGTCATTCCCGCCTTCAAGGATCTGTACGGTAAGTCGGGTGCCGATCTACCGGCCCTCACCGCCCTGGTGCTGCACATCTCCGACCTGTTCGTGGCCTACTGGTATCTGATCTTCGGCGGCATCATCGCCGCTGTCTTGGGCAGCTACCAGGCCATCAAACGCTCACCCAAGGTGCGGGCCATGGTCGATCGCTGGTCCCTGCAGCTGCCGGTGTTCGGCCCCCTCATCGAGAAGGCCACCGTGGCGCGCTGGTCGCGCACCTTCTCCTCCATGTTCGCCGCCGGGGTGCCCATGGTGGAGGCCCTCGATTCCGTGGCCGGCGCCTCCGGCAACGCGGTCTTTGCCGAGGCCACGCGCAAGATCCGCAGCGACGTCTCCACCGGTGCGAGCCTGGCCACCTCGCTACAGTCCGCCAAGGTGTTCCCCAACATGCTCATCCAGATGGTGGCCATCGGTGAAGAGTCCGGCTCCCTCGACACCATGCTCACCAAGGTGGCGGACTATTACGAGCGCGAGGTGGACGACGCGGTGGCGGCCCTGTCCAGCCTCATGGAACCCATCATCATGGTGGTCCTGGGCGGCATCATCGGCACCATCGTCATCGCCATGTACCTGCCCATCTTCAAGATGGGGTCCGTCATTTGAGCCGGGGGACGAGGCCCGTGGCAAGGCAGGCGCGCCTGCGGGCGTGCGGCATGCATGCAATCGCCATGGCCCCTTGATCCCGCCCTGTTCCCGGTGCTGGCGGCCGTACTGGGACTGGCGGTGGGCAGCTTCCTCAACGTGGTCATCCACCGGCTGCCGCGCATGCTGGAGCGGGAATGGGAGCTGCAGTGCGCTGCCCTGCGCGGGGAAGCGGCGCCCGCGGCGGCCCGTTACGACCTCCTCACCCCCCCTTCCGCCTGCCCCCATTGCGGGCATCGCCTCCGCTGGTACGAGAATATCCCCCTCTTGAGCTATGCCCTGCTCAAGGGACGCTGCGCGGTCTGCGGTCGCGCCATCGGCGTGCGCTATCCCCTGGTGGAGGCCGCAGGCGGCCTGCTGGCGGGGTACGCCGCCTGGCACTTCGGCCCCGGGCCGCAGGCCGTGGCGGCCATGGGCCTTGTCTGGACCCTGCTCGCCCTCACCGCCATCGACCTGGACACCAGCCTACTGCCCGACCGTCTCACCCAGCCGCTGCTCTGGGCGGGCCTCATCGTCAACTGGCAGGGTGTGTTCGTGCCCTTGGAGGATGCCCTCCTGGGTGCGGTGGCCGGCTATCTCGCCCTCTGGCTGGTCTATCACCTCTTCAGACTCGCCACCGGAAAAGAGGGCATGGGCTACGGTGACTTCAAGCTGCTGGCCGCCCTCGGGGCCTGGCTGGGCTGGCAGATGCTGCCCATCGTGGTCCTCATGGCCAGCCTCTGGGGGGCCGTGGCAGGGATCGGGATGATCCTCGTGGCCGGTCACGACCGGGCCCATCCCATCCCCTTCGGCCCCTGGCTGGCCCTAGGGGGGATGGTGGCCCTGTTCTGGGGCGCTGACCTGCTGCGCCTCTACCTTGCCCCCTGATGCGTCCGTTCTGTGTGGGACTCACCGGCGGGGTGGCCGCCGGCAAGAGCACGGTGGCCGCCCTGCTGCAGCGCCTCGGGGCCGCGGTGGTGGACACCGACCAGATCGCCCGTAGCCTGACCGGTCCAGGCGGGGCCGCCATGCCTGCCATCATCGCGGCCTTCGGCAGCGACTGTCTGGCAGCCGACGGGGGACTTGACCGGTCGGCCATGCGCACGCTGGTCTTCGCCGATGGCGAGGCACGCCGCCGCCTCGAGGCCATCCTGCATCCTCTCATCCTGGGACAGGCACGCGCCCGGCTGGAGCGCCTGCAGGCCCCCTATGCGGTATTGGTGGTGCCGCTGCTGGCGGAACACTGGACGGACTGGCGAGGACTCATCGACCGCGTACTGGTTGTGGATTGCCCGCCGGCATTGCAGCTCAAGCGACTGATCCGACGCGATGGGGTGGACGAGCACCTAGCTCGGGCCATGCTGGCGGCCCAGGCAGGGCGGGCGCAGCGGCTGGCGCTCGCGGACGATGTGCTCGAGAACCAGGAGGACCTCTCTACGCTGGAACGCCGGGTGCGGGAGCTGCACAGCCGCTACCTCGGCCTGGCGCGAAGCCGTATGCATGCGTTGCGCGGCCCCGATTGATGCTGCAGAATCCGGCATGATCCTTCCCGTCTTCCCCCAGCCATCCAGGTCCGAACTGCGGTGATCCTCTACGAATACCCCCTGAACGAGCGGATCCGTACCTGGTTGCGCCTGGAGGATCTCTTCGACAAGACCCTGTTCTTCATCCGGGCCGAGGACAGGCGTTCCCATCATGCGGCGCTCCTGGCCATCTTCGAGTTGATGGACGTGATGGCGCGCTCCGAGATGAAGACCGAGCTCATCCAGGAGCTGGAGCGGCAACGCAGCACCCTGGAGGTGCTGCGCCACAATCCGGCGGTGGATGTGGCGCGCCTGGACGGTGTGCTCGCCCGCATCAACCGGTCGCTTGCCGAGCTCCATACCATGACCGGCAAGATCGGCCAGCACATCCGCGACAACGAATGGCTCATGACCATCAAGGGCCGCTCCGGCATCCCCGGTGGCGTGTGCAGTTTCGACCTGCCCAGCTACCACTTCTGGCTCTACAGCTCGCGGGCCAGCCGCAGGGATGACCTCATGCAGTGGCTCGCCCCCCTGCTGCCCCTCAAGAACGCCGTGGACGTAGTGCTGGACCTGCTGCGCAAGAGCGGCCAGGTCAGCCACCACGAGGCCAGCCATGGACAGTTCCAGCTCATGCTGGGGGGGCGTACCGCCCATCTCATCCGCGTGAGCATGCGCGACGAGGACCAGTGCGCCCCGGAGGTGAGCGCCAACAAGTACGCCATCAACATCCGCTTCATCGTCCTGGACAAGGCCCAGAAGCCGCGGACCTGCGAGGAGGACGTGGCCTTCGACCTGACCTTTTGCAATCTGTGAGGGGTTGGAAGGTAGAAATTAGAAGTTAGAAGTTAGAAAGTTAGAGACTAGGGGGACGTTGAGGGGCTTCCCTCCCAGACTGGGAGAGGGGGGTGAAGACCGTTGTGGCAACGGGTTGGGGAGATTCGTGCCTGATCACCGATAGACTTGGGGGGCCGTGATCGGGTCGGTCAGCCGGCGCGGTTCATGAGGTAGAGGTCTAGGGCGATGCCGGCGAAGACGGCGGCGCCGAACCAGTTGTTGTGCCGGAAGGCTTGGAAACAGCGCATCCGGTCCCGATCCCGGATCAGGGTGTAATGGTAGGCGGCCACCGCGGCGGCCACCAGGAGCCCCGCGTAATAGGCCCAGCCCAGGTGTAGACGCCAGCCCACATAGGCGAGCAGGGCGAGGCTGGCGCCGTAGCAGAGCATCACTGCCACCACGTCGTAGCGCCCGAAGGTGATGGCCGAGGTGCGGATGCCGATCTTAAGATCGTCCTCCCGGTCCACCATGGCGTATTCCGTGTCGTAGGCGATGGCCCAGAAGACGTTGGCCGCCAGCAGCCACCAGGCGATGCCGGGTACCGATCCCAGGTGGGCGGCATAGGCCATGGGGATGCCGAAACCGAAGGCGATGCCCAGATAGGCCTGGGGGATGGCGAAGAAGCGTTTGGTAAAGGGATAGGTGGCCGCCAGGAAGGCCGCCACCGCCGCCAGCTGGATGAGCTGCGGATTGCGTAAGGGCAGGATCAGCAGCAGGGCCAGAGTCGCCAGCCCCGCCGCCAGCGCCAGGGCCTCGCCGGGCCGCACCCGCCCGGCGGCCAAGGGACGGTCGCGGGTGCGTTCCACATGGGGGTCGATATGGCGGTCGGCGTAGTCGTTGATGACACAGCCGGCGGAGCGCATGAGCACCACGCCCAGGGCGAAGATCCACAGCACCACCAGGTCCGGCTGCCCGCCCGAGGACAGCCACAGCCCCCAGAGGGTGGGCCAGGCCAGGAGCAGGATGCCGATGGGCTTGTCCAGGCGCATGAGTTTCTCGTAGGCATCAATGCGTTCCTTCAGGGTCATGGGGAGCTCCTCAGGCAGGGGTGCGGCGGCAGGCGTAACACCTCGGGCAAGAAGACCTCGGTCACCAGGATGGGGCGCCCGCCGCGGCTGAAGACCGAGCGCCGTGCCCAGAGAGACGGGGGTGCCTCAGCGAGATGCACGGCAGCGGCGCGATAGAGGGGATAACGACTGTCCAGTCGCCTGAACTCCAGGGGGGCGCGTCGGACCCGCGGGTCGGCGAATAGGGCCTGCCCCAGAGGCCGGTTGCCGAGACGCGAGAGCATACGCCAGGGGCCGTTCAGTCCGGCCAGGGGGATGACGCTGTGGGCATAGACCAAGGGTTTGTCGGCACAGGTCAGGAGGACGTCCCGGATCAGGGCGAGCCGCCTAGGCCCTAGGCGGAGGGGGGGGCGCTCGTCCCGGTGGGGCTGACCGAGTCCCTGGCGCAGCCGCATCACCCGCAGCCCTGGACAGCGCCGCTTAAGTGCCAGGGTCAACGAGCCGTTATCTGTAAGCCAGGGTCGGAAGAGATGATGACCGACCAGGGTCGTATGCCAGCGATTCATCATGATGTCTGTGGGCACAAGCTGGAAATTATGCCATCCCCGTGCGAGCCCGCCCGACTCGTGTATCTTATTGATCGGAATAGCATGAACTTGAACGTCACCCCCCCTAACCCTCCCCCCTCGAGGGAGAGGGGATAGAAATAGGTCAACTTGTTTCGTTTCGGATCGATAGGGACGGGGTGCGGGGCATCTGGCCCTGTGCTGCACCGTACCCGGGTGTTTGGTCCATGCACACACTAAAGAGACAACAAGATGAGAGCCATCCTGACCTGTTTGTTTTTCCTGCTTTTGTCCACGAACGCTGACGCGGCGTCCGATACCATCCTGTTCGCCGTTAATGAGGGGACCTCCAGTTCCACCGACGCCGTCTTCCGCACCGACAAGTATGCCGATCTGGCCAGGCATCTCAGCGCTGCGGTGAACAAGAACGTCAAGATGGAGACCTCCAACATCCTGAGCGTCGTCATCCGTAACCTGGAACGCCAGCGTTACGACGTGCTGCTGATCCGTCCCAGCCACATCTCCGCACGCGCCATGCGTGATCATGGCTATCGCCTATTGGCAGTGGCGAAGGGGGAATCCAAGGTGCACTTTCTGGTGAGAAAGGACTCTCCGCTTAGGACCCTCAAGGACGTGGAGGGCCGTTTCGTAGTCATGCCGGAGAAGTCGGCCTATCCCACCAATGTGGCCCTGGCCATCCTGCGCGATGAGAAGATCAAACCCGGCCGCATCCAGCTTATGGACCGGCAGGAGGCAGTGGGCTACGCGGTCAAGCAGGGGCTGGCGGACGTGGGGGTGGTGATCTCCTATTCCAAAGTGGCCCGGGAGTGGGAAAAGGAGGGCGGGCGCTTTCTGCACACCAAGGACAAGCTGCCCTTCTGGTCGGTGATCGTCTCGCCCAAGATCACCGAGGCCACCGCCAGCAAGCTCAAACAGGCCCTGCTGGACCTGGACAAGACCCCGGCCGGCCAGGAGATGCTGAAGAAGGTGGGCGTGCCCGGCTTCCTGGAGGGCAACCAGCAGGCCTACCTGGACATGCTCAAGTGGGTGGAGGGCAAGTAAGCCTCCGTCAGCCGCGCAGATAGTCCAGGCCCCTGGGCAGCCAGCGCGCCAGGTGCCGGTCCACTGCCTCCGGGTCCTCATCCAGGAGCCGGTCTGCCATGGCGCGGGCGGCCGTGAGCAGGTCTTGGTCCGCCTCGGGGTCGGCGAAGCGCAGCCAGGGTTGGCCGGACTGGCGGGCGCCCAGGAACTCTCCAGGCCCCCTCATGCGCAGGTCCTCGCGCGCGATGGCGAAACCGTCGTGGTGTTCCCGCAGGATGCGTAGCCTTTGCCGGGCGGCGTCCGAGAGGGGCTCGGCATAGAGCAGGATGCAGGCCGACTCGCGCGTGCCGCGGCCCACCCGGCCGCGCAGCTGGTGCAGCTGGGCGAGCCCCATGCGTTCGGCGTGTTCGATCACCATGAGACCGGCGTTGGGTACGTCCACGCCCACCTCGATGACCGTGGTGGCCACCAGCAGATGGATGCGGCCGGCCAGGAAGCCGGCCATCACCGCCGCCTTCTCCTCCGCCTTCAGGCGCCCGTGCACCAGACCGACGCTCAGTTCCGGCAGGCGGGCGGCGAGCTCGGCATGGGTGTCTTGGGCGGCCCGCAGCTGCAGTCTCTCCGATTCCTCCACCAGGGGGCAGACCCAATAGGCCTGGGCGCCCCCCAGACAATAGTCGCGCAGCCTCCCAATGACCTCCTCCCGCCGCTTCAGGCTGATCAGGCGTGTGGTGACAGGCTGCCGACCGGGCGGCAGCTCGTCCAGGGTGGACACGTCCAGATCGGCGTAATAGCTCATGGCCAGGCTGCGGGGGATGGGGGTGGCCGACATCATGAGCAGGTGGGGTGTGAGGGCAGAGGCAGGGGCGCGCGCACCCTTGGCACGCAGGGCCAGACGCTGTTCCACCCCGAAGCGGTGCTGCTCATCGACGATGGCCAGCCCCAGGCGGGGAAACGTCACTTCCTCCTGGATGAGGGCATGGGTGCCCACCATCACCTGCGCCTCGCCCGCTCCGATGGCGGCCTGCGCCTCGCGCCGGGCGCGGCCCTTGAGGGCTGCGGTGAGCCCTACCACCCGGATGCCCATGGGTTCCAACCAGCTACGGAGCTTGTCGTACAGCTGCTCGGCCAGGATCTCGGTGGGGGCCATGACCGCGGTCTGCCATCCCGAGGCCGCAGTGGGCAGGCAGGCCAGCGCAGCCACCAGGGTCTTGCCGCTGCCCACGTCCCCCAGCAGCAGGCGGTGCATGGGACGGGGGCGGGCGAGATCCGCCCGTATCTCCTGCCAGACCCGCTGCTGGGCACCCGTGAGGGGGAAGGGTAGCCTGGCCAGCAGCGCCTGGGCGAGCCCCGAGCCGCACTCCAGCGGGGGGGCGGGCAGGGATGCCCTGGCGCGGGCATGCCGGCGCAGCGAGAGCTGCTGGGCCAAGAGCTCATCGAACTTGAGCCGTCGCCAGGCCGGATGGGTACGTCCCTCCAGGGCCGCCCGATCCGCCTCCGGCGGGGGCGCATGCAGCAGCCGTACGGCCTCCTGAAAGGCGGGCAGGCCAAGGGCGGCGGTCACCCCGGTCGGCAGGGTATCGTGCAGTTCCGTCTGGGCCAGGGCCTGCGCCACCGCCTTGCGTAGGCTCATCTGGGAGATCCCCGCCACCGTCGGATAGATCGGGGTAAGACAGCGGGGCAGGGGGCTGCCGGGGGACACCAGACGATAGCGGGGGTGCACCATCTCGATGCCGAAGAAGCCCACCCGTGCCTCGCCATGCAGACGCACCCAGGCCCCGGGTTTGAGTTGGCTCACCTGGGCGGGATGGAAGTGCAGCAGCCGGAAGAACAGGCGTGCGCCCGGGCCGAGCAGGGGGTCCGCTTCCGCCTCGGCATCGGTGAGCGCCACCACCAGCTGGCGGCGTGGGCGGTTCTGCACCTCGGCGTACACGATCCTGCCTTCCACCGTCACGCTCTCGCCGGGCCGCACTGCCCCTAGCGGTGTAAGCCTTGTTTCGTCCTCGTAGCGCAGGGGCAGGTGCAGGACGAGATCCGCCCGGCTGGCGTAGCCCAGGCGCTTGAGCCAAGCCTCGTCGGCCTGGGCCTTGGGCATCGGTTGGCCGGGCTCAGAGGCCCAGCTCCATCACCCCGTCGGCCTCCACCAGGGCCCCCCGGGGCAGGCTGGCCACACCCACGGCGGCCCGGGCCGGATAGGGCTGGGTGAAATATTGGGCCATGATCTCGTTGACCTTGGCGAAATGGGCGAGATCGGTGAGGTAGACGTTGAGCTTGACCACGTCGGCCAGGCTCCCTCCGGCCGCCTCGGCCACCGCGGCGAGGTTGGCGAAGACCTGGTGGATCTGGGCCTCGATGCCCTCCGTAAGTTGCATGCTGGCCGGGTCCAGGCCGATCTGGCCCGACAGATAGACAGTGTTGCCGACCCGCACGGCCTGGGAATAGGTGCCGATGGCGGCGGGGGCCCGGTCGGTGGCGATGATGGTCTTCATGGTAGTAGGCAGGAATACCTCGAGAGGTTATTTGTTGCGGTCTGCCTGGCCGCCTTTGACGCGGTGGATACGCACCACCTCCGGCAGGCCGCGCAATGCGCGCATCAGGCGGGCCAGGTGCAGCCGGTTCTGGACCTGGACGGTGAAATAGAGGTTGGTGAAGGCACCGGCCCCCTCCTCCATGCTCACATCGTCGATGTTGGAGCCCTCCGCGGCGATGGCCGAGGCCACCTGGCCCAATACCCCGCGCTTGTTGGCCACCGTCACCTTGATGGCCACGTCGAAGGGCTTGTCGATGTCGGCGGCCCACTCCACCTCCACCCACTTGTCCGGGTCCTCCCGGTAGTGGCGCACCTGGGGGCAGTCGTGGGTGTGGATGACGAGGCCCTGCTCCTTCTTGATCTGGCCGATGATGGGGTCGCCCGGGATGGGGCGGCAGCAGCGGGCCAGGCGCACCGCGACCCCCTCGGCGCCGCGGATCAGCATGGGGCCGGGGGGCCTGCGGGCAACGCTGTCCGTCTCCCTGGCCAGCAGCTGACGCGCCACCACCACCCCCAGGCGTTTGCCCAGGCCGATCTCCATGAGCAGGTCCTCGCGGCTGCGGCCGCTTTCCTTGGTCACGCGTTCCCACTGGGACGGCACGATCTCGTCGGGACGGGCACCCAGGGCCCGCAGGGCCTGGTTGAGCAGCTGCAGCCCCAGGGCCTCCGACTCGGCGCGATGGGCGTTCTTCAGCGCGCTGCGGATGTGCGCCCGGGCCTTGCCGGTGACGGCGAAATGCACCCAGGAGGGGCTGGGACGGGCGGATTCGCTGGTGATGATCTCCACCCGGTCGCCGTTCTTGAGCGGCGTGGACAAGGGCATGTAGTCGCCGTTGATCTTCGCCGCCACGCAGTGGTTGCCGATGTCGGTGTGCACGCTGTAGGCGAAGTCGATGGCGGTGGCGCCGCGAGGCAGGGACAGGATGTTGCCCTTGGGGGTAAAGACGTAGACCTCGTCCGGGAAGAGGTCCACCTTGATGTGTTCCAGGAATTCCACCGAGTCCCGACTGTCGGCCTGGATGTCGAGCAGGCTCTGCAGCCACTGGTGAGTTTTCTTCTGCACCTCGGACAGCTCGGCCTCGCCCCCGGTCTTGTATAGCCAGTGGGAGGCCACACCCGCCTCGGCCACCCGGTGCATCTCATAGGTGCGGATCTGCACCTCCAGGGGCGCGCCGAAGGGGCCGAACAGGGTGGTGTGCAAGGACTGGTAGCCGTTGGCCTTGGGGATGGCGATGTAGTCCTTGAACTTGCCGGGGATGGGTTTGTACAGGCTGTGTAGGGCCCCCAGGGCGAGGTAGCAGTCGCGCACGTCCTCGACGATGACGCGGAAGCCGTAGATGTCGTAGACCTCCGAGAAGGCCAGGGACTTTTCCTGCATCTTACGGTAGATGCTGTAGAGGTGCTTCTCCCGCCCGAAGACTTGGGCCTCGATGTCGCAGGACTGGAGCTTTTCCTCGATGGCCTTCTTGATCCTGGCCACCACCTCACGGCGGTTGCCGCGAGCCGCCTGAATGGCCTTGACCAGTACCTTGTAGCGGGTGGGATGCAGATGCCGGAAGGCCAGGTCCTCCAGTTCCTGATACAGGTGATTGAGCCCCAGCCGGTTGGCGATGGGGGCGTAGATCTCTAGGGTCTCCTGGGCGATGCGGGTGCGTGCCTGCGGCGCCATGGCATCCAGGGTGCGCATGTTGTGCAGGCGGTCGGCCAGCTTGATGAGGATCACCCGCACGTCTTGGGCCATGGCCAGCAGCATCTTGCGGAAGTTCTCCGCCTGGGCCTGGGCCTTGCTCTCGAATTGCAACTGGTCCAGCTTGGTGACCCCGTCCACCAAGGCGGCGACGGCGGGACCGAAATCGGTGGCGATCTGCTCGCGCGTCACCCCGGTGTCCTCCACCACGTCGTGCAGCAGTGCCGCCACCAGGGTCTGGCAGTCCATGTTCCAGCCCGCCAGGATCTCCGCCACTGCCAGCGGATGGGTGATGTAGGGTTCACCACCCTTGCGGAACTGGCCGGCGTGCGCCCGGGCGCTGAAGGCGTAGGCGCGTGCGAAGAGCTCGGCCTCCGCGGGTTTGAGGTAGGAGATGCTCTCGGGCAGGGCGCGCGCTAAGGCCTGGACGGCCGCGTCCCCGTCCCGTGCGCTTGGACTGGACGCCTGGTCGGGGAGGGGGACGTTAAGCAGGCGCTGCATGCTCAAGAGGCTGCGCGCATCATTGCGGCAGCTTGTTCAACACCTCAAGGCCGGTCTTGCCAGCGGCGATCTCCCGCAGGGCGATGACGGCTGGCTTGTCCCGGTTCTCCTCCACCTTGGGGGTGGCGCCGATGGAGATCTGACGCGCCCGGTAGGCAGCCGCGAGGGTCATCTCGAAGCGGTTGGGGATGTGTTCCAAGCAGTCGTCCGCGGTGATGCGTGCCATAGGTTTCCTCCTTCACGAAGACGAATTCGGTATGATACTCGCCGCTGGCGGCAGGGGCTTCACCCGGGGTTCGGCAGGTGCCCCCATCAGCTCCTGCAACAATCCGGCCAGGGCCGTCTGCTGCCGGGCGACCGTCAGGCGACCGGCGCACACGATGGCCTTGAGGTCGGCCAGCGCCAGGTCGAAGCGCTCGTTCACCACGAGGTAGTCGTATTCCAGGGCGTGGCTCATGTCCTCACGGGCGGCGGCCAGGCGCCTGGCGATGACCGCCTCGCTGTCCTGGCCGCGATCGCGCAGCCGGCGTTCCAACTCGCCGATGGAAGGCGGGAGGATGTAGATGCCGATGGCCTCGGGAAACAGGCGGCGCACCTGGGCTGCGCCCTGCCAGTCGATCTCCAGCAGCACGTCGTGGCCCTCCTTGAGCTGCGCCTCGATCCAGTGCTGGGAGGTGCCGTAGTAGTTGCCGTACACCTCGGCGCTTTCCAGAAAGGCCCCTGCGCCCAGCATCTCGAGAAAGACCTCGCGGCTGACGAAATGGTAATGTACACCGTCTTCCTCCCCCGGGCGGGGCGGGCGGGTGGTGTAGGACACGGACAGGCGCAGCCTCGGATCGCCCTCGACCAGGGCCCGCACCAGGCTGGACTTGCCGGCCCCAGACGGGGCGGAGACGATGTACAGGTTGCCGGTCATTTTGGGGAATGGGGGATGAGAGAGGTGTCTGGATTCACTCGATATTCTGCACCTGTTCGCGCATCTGTTCGATGAGCACCTTCAATTCCACCGAGGTCTGGGCCAGCTCGGCGGTGACGGACTTGGAGCCCAGGGTATTGGCCTCGCGATGGAGCTCCTGCATCAGGAAGTCCAGGCGTTTGCCGGCGGCGCCTCCAGCCGCGAGCACCCGCTCCACCTCGGTCAGATGGCTCTCCAGACGGGCGAGTTCCTCGTCCACGTCGATCTTTTGGGCATACAGGGCCACCTCCTGCACGATGCGATCGCGCTCCGGCGTGACCAGGAGTTCCTCCATGCGCCGGCTAAGCCTTTCCTGATAGGCCCGGACGATCTCCGGCAGCCTGGGGGCCAGGGCGGTGAGATGGCCGCGGATGGCGGCGATGCGCTCCTCCAGGACGGCCTTGAGCTTTTCCCCTTCTCGCGCCCGGCTGGCCTCGAGCGCGGCGAGGGCCCGTTCGGCAAGCTCCAGGGTGGCCGCATGCAGAGCCTCCAGCTCCGGTCTGGTCTCCCCCAGCATGCCCGGCCAGCGCAGCACCTCCGCCACGCTCAAGGGCGCGGCCTCGGGCATGCGAGCCCGCACGGCGGCGGCTAGACTGGCCAGCTGTTCCAGCAGGGCGGGATTGGGGGCCTCGGGCAGACGCTCCTCCTCGCGGGCCTGGAAGGCGATGCGGCACTCCAGCTTGCCGCGTAGGATGCGCTGGCCGATGCGCTGGCGCAGCTCGGGCTCCAGGGCCCGGAAGTCCTCGGGCATGCGGAAGGAGAGGTCCAGAAAGCGGGCGTTGACGGCCCGCAGTTCCACCGACAGGCTGCCGGCGGGGAGTTCCGTGGTCTCCACGGCATAGCCGGTCATACTGTGCAACGTGCCCAATTTATCCGTTATCCTTCCCGAATACCCATCAGGCTGGCATCTTAGCGCGGTCCTTCATGGCTGCTCAAATCACCGAACCCCTGCCTCCTGGCTACAAACTGGGCGAGTACATCATCGATCGCAGGATCGGGGGGGGCGGCTTCTCCCTGGTCTATTTGGCCTTCGACCTGGACGGTCAGCCGGTGGCCATCAAGGAATACCTGCCGGGCGGGGTGGTCCGGCGCGGCGAGGGCGGCACGGTGATGCCCATCTCCGAGGACAAGCAGAATTCCTTTCGCTACGGCATGAAGTGTTTCTTCGACGAGGGACGGGCCCTGGCCGAGATCCGCCACCCCAACGTGGTGCGCGTGCTCAACTTCTTCCGCGCCAACGACACGGTCTACATGGTGATGAAATACGAGCGGGGCCGCACCCTGCAGAAGCACATCACCACGCTCGAGGAGCCCATGCGGGAGAGTTTCATCCGGCACGTCTTCGTGCAGCTCCTCAATGGGCTGCGGGAGGTGCACACCCACAAGATCCTGCACCTGGACATCAAGCCATCCAATATCTACATCCGCACCGACGGCACGCCGCTTCTGATCGATTTCGGGGCCTCCCGCCAGGTGCTCAAGCATGACCTGCAGCTGCTCACCCCCATGTACACCCCGGGATTCGCGGCGCCCGAGCTCTACCGGGCGCGCGATTGCCTGGGCCCCTGGACCGACCTCTACGCCATCGGCGCCAGTATGTACGCCTGCCTGGCGAAGGTGCCACCGCCACCGGCCGACGAACGGCTGCAGAAGGACCGGCTCGCCCCCGCCGTGAAGACCTTCGCCGGGCAGTACTCCCACGCCCTGCTGGAGCTCATCGACAGCCTGCTCATGCTCGACTATACCCAGCGCCCCCAGAGCGTCTATGCGGTGCAGAAGCGGCTCATCGGCATCGTGGGCCGCTCCAGACAGGCGAAACCCACCCTGCTCGCCCTGATCAAAGAAAGGCTTGGCTCCATACCCAGATGAAATACGTGGTCTATCAGGCTAGCCGTCGCGGTGGACGGCCCGTGAACCAGGACCGTGTGGCCTACGCATACACCAGTGAGGCCCTGTTCATGGTCGTTGCCGACGGCATGGGGGGGCACAACCACGGCGAGCTCGCCGCCCAGATGCTGGTGCAGGCCATGGCCAGTCTGTTCCAGACCCGCGCCCTGCCGAGACTGCCCAATCTGCAGGGGTTTCTCTTGGACGGCATCTATGCCGCCCACGATGCCATCAACGAATATGCCCTGCGCAAAGGGTTGCAGGACCCACCCAGAACCACCTGTGTTGCGGCGGTGGTGCAGGGTGGGGTGGCCTGCTGGGCGCACGTGGGCGACTCGCGGTTGTACCATTTCGATAAACGCCACCTGATCACGCGCACCCGCGACCACTCGGCGGTCCAGCAGCTGGTGGAGGAGGGGCTGCTCGAAGAGGATGCGATCAGTATCCATCCGGACCGCAACAAGCTCTACAATAGCGTGGGTGGTTTCGCCCTGCCCGACATCGAACTGTCGGAGCCGGTCACCCTGAAGGAGGGCGACGTGCTCCTGCTGTGCAGCGACGGGGTGTGGGGGGAGCTCAAGGCCCAGGAGATGCTCTCCACCCTGCGCGCCTATCCCCTGGAGCGGGCCATCCGGCACATGATGGACCATGCCGAGTTCCGGGGCGGCCGCAACTGCGACAACCTGTCCATCGTAGCCATGCGTTACGGCGAGGAGAAATTCGACGCCGATGAGCTTATCCTCGGCGACGATCTGGGTCTGGAGGGGTTCACCACCCAGCTCAGCCAGATCGGTCAGCGGATACCCGCCCAGAGCTCCAGCATCGAGATGGACATCGAACGGGCCGTGGCCGAGATCCACGCCGCCCTGGCCAAGTATGCCCCAGACAAAGGGATGACATGAACGACACGAGCCTTCGCCCCTCGGGCCGCGCCCCTGGCGAGCTGCGACCCGTGCGCATCACTCGGCGCTATACCAAACACGCCGAGGGGTCCGTCCTCATCGAATGCGGCGACACCCGAGTGATCTGCACCGCAAGCGTCTTGGACAAGGTGCCCGCCCACGTCAAGGGCACGGGTGCCGGGTGGCTCACCGCCGAATACGGCATGCTCCCGCGCGCCACCCACACCCGCGGCGAGCGGGAGGCCGCCCGCGGTCGGCAAAGCGGGCGCACCCTGGAGATTCAACGCCTCATCGGCCGCAGCCTGCGCGCCGCCGTGGACCTGACGAAACTGGGCGAGCGCACCTTGCACATGGACTGCGACGTCATCCAGGCCGACGGCGGCACCCGCACCGCCAGCATCACCGGCGCCTATGTGGCCGTCCACGATGCCATCGACTGGCTCGCGCGGGAGGGATGGGTTCCCCAGGACGCCCTGCGCGACCAGGTGGCGGCGGTGTCGGTGGGCATCTACCGCGGCGTGCCGGTGCTAGACCTGGACTACGCCGAGGACGTGGACTGCGACACCGACATGAACGTGGTCATGACCGGCAGCGGCGGCATCATCGAGGTGCAAGGCACCGCGGAAGGCGAGCCCTTCAGCCGGGGGCAGCTCACGCGGCTGCTGGACCTGGCCGAACAGGGCATCCGTCAGCTCCTTGCGGCCCAGAGGCAGGCGCTCAATAGTGGGTGAGGCTGCCGCCACCAGGGCCAGGCATTGGGAGGGAACCGGAGGATGAGCGCCGTCTTGGAGCATGGCACGCGTCTACACCGCTTCAGCCGCGAGCAATACGAACAGATGGTGGCGGCCGGCATCTTCGGGCCGGAGGACCGGATCGAACTGTTGGATGGGGAGATCATCGAAATGGCGCCCCAGAAGAGCCGGCATGCGACGGCCATCCGTCTGCTGGAGGAGTCCTTGCGTCGAATCTTCGGACCCGGGCATGACATCCGTGCCCAACTGCCCCTGGCCCTGGACGCGCGCTCCGAGCCGGAGCCGGACATCGCTGTGGTGGCGGGCAGTCCCCGCGACTATCGGGACGCCCACCCGGACACCGCCCTGCTGGTGGTGGAGGTGGCCGATCTGAGCCTCGCCTACGACCGCACCCGCAAGCTCGCCGCCTATGCCCGCGCCGGCATCCCCGAGTACTGGATCCTGGATCTGAACGGCGAGACCCTGGAGGTGTGCCGGCGCCCCCTGGGCGAGACCTACGGCGAGCGGCGCATCCTGGGCCGCGGCGACAGCGTCAGTCCACTGGCCGGAAAAGGCGCCAGTATCGCCATAGAGGACATCCTGCCGTAGGGCGAATCATCGCCGTAACTCAGTCCTCAGTCTTCAGTCCTCTGTCCTCTGTCATCAGTATGCGTAAACTCGTCATCGCCTCCAACAATCCGGGAAAACTGCGGGAGATCGGCCAGATGCTCGTCCCCCTGGGGATCGAGGCCCTGCCCCAGGGGGCCTTCGGCGTGCCGGACTGCCCGGAGCCCCACGTCACCTTCATCGAGAACTGTATCGCCAAGGCCCGGCACGCATCCGCCCACACGGGGCTGCCCGCCCTGGCCGACGACTCGGGCATCTGCGTGCGGGCCCTCAACGGTGCCCCGGGCGTCTATTCGGCCCGCTATGCCGGGGAACCCCGCAGCGACGAGCGCAACAACCGTAAGCTGGTGGAGGCCCTCCAGGGGCAGACCGACCGCCGTGCCCACTATTACTGCGTGATGGTCTATCTGCGCTATCCCGACGACCCCCAACCCATCATCGCCGAAGGTGTGTGGGAGGGCGAGATCATCGACACCCCCCGCGGCAGCGGCGGCTTCGGCTACGATCCCCATTTCCTGATCCCGGGGCTCAACCGCACCGGGGCGGAATTGAGTCCTGAAGAGAAAAACGCCATCAGCCACCGGGGCCAGGCCCTGCGCGCCCTGGTGGACAAGCTCCGTCGCCTTGACTGAGCAGCCCCTGCGGCCGGCCCCTGGCATTCCGGCGCCACCCCCTCTTGCGCTCTACGTGCACCTGCCCTGGTGTGTGCGCAAGTGTCCCTATTGCGATTTCAATTCCCACCCCCTGCGGGGTGAAGTACCGGAGGCGGCCTACCTGGATGCCCTGGAGCGGGACCTGACGGCCACCCTGCCCGACGTCTGGGGGCGCCCGGTGGAAAGCGTCTTCCTGGGGGGCGGCACCCCCAGCCTGTTCACGGCCCAGGCCATCGACCGACTGCTCACCCTGGTGCGCACCCTGCTGCCGGTGCCGCCTTGGGCCGAGATCACCCTAGAGGCCAACCCCGGCACCTTCGAGGTGGCCCGTTTCCGGGCGTATCGGGCGGCAGGGGTGAGCCGCCTGTCCCTCGGCATCCAGAGCTTCAACCCGCGCCACCTTCAGGCGCTCGGCCGCATCCACGACGAAAAACAGGCCCGCGTCGCGGTGGAGGCGGCCCTCGACCTGTTTCAGGCGGTCAACCTGGACCTCATGTATGCCCTGCCCGGCCAGACCCTGGCCGAGCTCGAGGCCGACCTCAGGATCGCCCTGGACTACCGTCCGGCGCACCTGTCCGTCTATCACCTCACCCTGGAGCCCAATACCGCCTTTGCCGCCAATCCCCCGGAGCTGCCGGACGAGGACCTGGCCGCCGACATGCAGGAGACGGTGGAGGCCATGCTCGACGCGGCGGGTTATGGGCACTACGAGGTGTCCGCCTGGGCCCTGCCGGGCTACCGCTGCCGCCACAATCTGAACTACTGGCTGTTCGGCGATTATCTGGGCATCGGCGCCGGGGCCCACGCCAAGCTCACCCTCGGACAGCAGATCGTGCGCCAGACGCGGGTGCGGCACCCCCCGGACTATCTGCGGCGGGCGGTGCTGGGTGAGCCGCTCGGCGAGACCCGGCGCGTCGACCTCCGGGAGCTGCCCTTCGAATTCATGATGAATGCCCTGCGTCTGACGGAGGGCTTCCCCAGGGAGCTCTTCCCGGCGCGCACGGGACTGCCCCTCGACGTCGTACACCGTCCTCTGGCGCAGGCGCAGCGGCTCGGCCTCCTTGCGCAGGACCTCACCCACATCCGCCCCACCGATCGGGGTCGGCGCTACCTCAACGATCTGTTGCAGCTTTTTTTGGCGGAGTGGAGAGTGGGAAGTGGGTGATTGGGGATGGGGAATGAGGGATGGGGAATCTGGGTTTGCAGAACCACTGAATCATCCCTCTCCCCCCCTCCCCCTCGAGGGGGGAGGGTCAGGGTGGGGGGGATGTTCCACATCATTTGTTTCGGATCAATAACTTCGTGCTTTTCCGATCAATAAAAAAACGCGGTCTTGTCGTGAACGTCGCGAGGCCGTTTCTCGATGGAGAAGGGGATCAGCCTTCTTCCAGGGACTTTCGCCTTCTTTCCATCATCTGCTGCAGGATGGGGGCGCAGATCACCTCCAGGGCGAGCTTGAGCTTGCCGCCCGGCACCAGCATGGTGGTGGGGCGGGTCATGCGCGCCTTGGGGATGCGCTTTAACAGATCGGGGAAGTCGTGGCGGTCCCGGTCACGGAAGTGGATGACCAGGGCTGACTCGTCCGGGGTGGGCACGTCCCGCGCGATGAAGGGGTTGGAGGTGTCCACCAGAGGGATGCGCTGGATGTTGATGTCGGTGAGCCCGAACTGGGGCACGATGTAGTGGATGTAGTCGTCCATCCGGCGCAGGATGGTCTCTACGGCCAGCTCCGGCGTGCAGCCGTGACGGTGGCAGTCGCGGTGGATCTTCTGGATCCATTCCAGGTTGATGCAGGGCACGATGCCGATGAGCAAGTCCACGTGCTGGGCCACGTCGATGCCCTGGCGGCCCACGCGCCGGTCGATCTCCGGCGGGAAATGACGGCTGTCCACCTTGCGCCGGGTCCAAGTGTGGGCGACCACACCGCCATGCTGGCCTTCGTAGAACAGCAGGTCGCTGCCCGGCGGCAAGGGCTTCCAAGGGGTGAACTCCCCCTGGGGCACCCCCAGTTCGGCGGCATGCTCCGGGGTGTGGGCGTATTCCCGGTAGAGGCCGCTGCCGGTCTCGCCGTAAGCGCGGAAGAACGCCTCCAGTTCCTGGAAGTGGTTGCACTCGGGGCCGAACCAAGACAGGCTGCGGCCGCTTGCGCGCGCCTCCTGCAGCAGGGCCGCGAACTGGCGCTCGGTGTAGCGGCGGAAGCCGTCGCCGTGCACCATGGCGGCCCGGATCCCCAATCGCTGGAACACATCCTTGAAGGCGTGCCGTACTGTGGACAGCCCGGCCCCCGAGGAACCGGTCACGGCGATGATGGGATGTTTCTCGGACATGGCGGCAACCCCTGTCACCCGGAAGGGGCAATGTTAGATGGGGAAGGGGGAAGTAGGAAGTGGGGAGTGGTCCCCACCTTTTGCTGACGTCCCACCGCTGTTATCGTAGCGCCATCGCCTTCCCTCCCAGACCGTCATGACGGACCCCTGCGATCACGACTGCCCCGCCACCCCGCCGCCCGGCACGCTGGGAATTCCCCAGGTGGGCCGCTTCGACCCGGACGCCTTCGAGCGGGCGGTCAACGACTTGCTCATCGCCTGCGGCGTGTCGCCCCACAGCGTGCACACCGGCAAGACCGCCCGCCGGGTGCGCGAGCTCTGGCAGCGGCGCCTGCTCGGCGGCTATGCCATGGACCCGGCCGAGGCCCTGGGCGAAGGCTTCGCGGACGACCGGGAGGACATGGTGGTGGTGCGCGGCATCGCCGTGCACGGGGTCTGCCCCCACCACCTGGTGCCCTTCCGGGGTGTCGCCCACGTGGCCTACCTGCCGGGCGGGCGGCTGCACGGCTTCGGCCGCATCGCCCGCATGGTGGACGCCATCGGCCACCGCTTTACCTACCAGGAGTGGATGACCCGCGACATCGCCGACGCCCTGGTCAGCCACGGGCGCGCCCGGGGCGCGGCCTGCATCATCGAGGCCGAGCAGCTCTGTCTGCTGCTGGGCGAGGACCGCCGCGGCGACGAACGGGTGGTGACCCAGGCCTATGCCGGCGTCTTCCACGACGACGCGCAGCTTCGAAACGAGTTCCTGCGGGCGTTGTCTTCCCCGTCACTGTGATCACTGGCCGCCGGTACGAAGGAGAATCGACATGCGCACGCCCCTGTTCGCCGCCCTGCTGACCGCAGCCCTGCCGACCCTGGCCCAGGAGAGCTACATCCTGGACCCCAGCCACACCATCGTGAGCTTCGCCATCCGCCATCATGGCGTGTCGCAGCAGCGGGGGCTATTCACCCGCAGCCAGGGCAGGGCGGTGCTGGACCCCGCCGGCGGCGGCGGACGCATCGAGGTCACGGTGGAGGCAGCCTCGGTCTTCACCGGCGTGGACGCCCTGGACCGGGTGCTGCGCGGCCCCCAGTTCTTCAACGCCGCGCTCCATCCCCGCATCCGCTTCGTCTCCGACGGCATCCGCTACGCCGAGGGCAAGCCGGTGGAGGCCACGGGTCAGCTCACCCTGCTCGGGGTGACCCGTCCGGTGACGCTGGAGATCCGCGATTTCACCTGCACCACCCACTTCCTGCGCCGCATCCCCCTGTGCGGCGCCGACGTGCACGCCAGCATCCGCCGCTCCGACTTCGGCATGACCTTCGGGCTGCCCCACCTCGTGGGCGACGAGGTGCAGCTGGCCATCCAGGTGGAGGGGTTCAGGGAATGAGGGGGATTGGTCGGG
>FWPV01001988.1_pt1 | contig 52341 bp, 46 predicted proteins | sample 2228371 | NCBI WGS metagenome assembly FWPV01 (sample SAMEA103939776, study PRJEB20133) | metagenome
GCGGCTGTTTCATACCTTGCAGGATCGTCTGGTCAAAGCCATGCGGCTGGCCGGCATCAACGACATGGATGCAGCCAACGAGTTCCTCCCTGCCTTCCTCGAGCAACACAACGCGCGCTTTGCCGTGCCGCCCGAAGACCCCGAGGATGCCCACAGCCCCTACACGGGGGATGCCACGACGCTCGCCAGGATCTGTGCCGTGCACCACAAGCTTGCTTTGACAGGGAAATGTGGGACCAGAGGGGCCTGTCGGACCGGGCAGCCCGCCACGGGCGTGCGCCCGACCCCGCCTACACGACGCAGTCCACGTAGTAGCGGGTGGTGCCGTTCTCCCGCACCTTGATGAGCCCGTGCACGTCGGTCTCGAAGCCCGGGAAACGGTCGTTGAACTCGCGGGTGAATTTGAGGTAGCGCACGATGGTGGCGTTGAAACGCTCCCCCGGGATCAAGAGCGGGATGCCCGGCGGATAAGGGGTAAGCAGTACGCTGGTGATGCGGCCTTCCAGGTCGTCGATCGCCACCCGTTCGATCTCCCGGTGGGCCATCTTGGCGAAGGCGTCCGAGGGTTTCATGGCCGGCGCCATCTCCGAGAGATACATCTCGGTGGTGAGCCTGGCCACATCGTTGGCCTTGTAGATGGCGTGGATCTGATCGCACAGGTCCTTGAGCCCCACCTTGTCGTAGCGGGGGTATTTTTCCACGAACTCGGGCAGCACCCGCCACAGGGGCTGGTTTTCGTCATAGTCGGCCTTGAACTGCTGCAGGGCAGTCACCAGGGTGTTCCAGCGCCCCTTGGTGATGCCGATGGTGAACATGATGAAAAAGGTGTACAGCCCCGTCTTTTCCACGATCACCCCGTGCTCGGCCAGGTACTTGGTGACGATGGCCGCCGGGATGCCCCAATCGGCAAAGTCTCCGTCCACGTCTAGGCCCGGGGTGATGACCGTGGCCTTGATGGGGTCGAGCATGTTGAAGCCGGGGGCCAGGTTGCCGAAGCCGTGCCAGCGCTCGCCCGCGCCGAGCAGCCAGTCCTCCCGGCTGCCGATGCCCTCCTCGGCCAGATGATCCGGCCCCCACACCTTGAACCACCAGTCCTGGCCGAACTCGGCGTCCACCTTGCGCATGGCGCGGCGGAAGTCCAGGGCCTCCAGGATGGACTCCTCTACCAAGGCGGTGCCGCCGGGCGGCTCCATCATGGCCGCCGCCACGTCGCAGGAGGCGATGATGGCGTACTGAGGCGAGGTGGAGGTGTGCATGAGATAGGCCTCGTTGAAGCGGTGGTAGTCCAGTTTGCGCTTCTCCGAGTCCTGCACCAGGATCTGGGAGGCCTGGGATAGCCCCGCTAGCAGCTTATGGGTGGACTGGGTGGCGAACACCAGGGCGTCCTTGGAGCGGGGCCGGTCCTTGCCTATGGCGTGCATGCCCCGGTAGAAGTCGTGGAAGGCGGCGTGGGGCAGCCAGGCCTCGTCGAAGTGTAGGGTGTCGATATAGTCGCCCAGCAGCTCTTTGATGGTGTCCACGTTGTAGAGGATGCCGTCATAGGTGCTCTGGGTGATGGTCAGCACCCGCGGCTTGGCCTTGACAGATTTGGCGAAGGGGTGGGACGCGATCTTCCTCTGGATGTTCTCGGGCCGGAACTCGTCCAAGGGGATGGGGCCGATAATGCCGTAGTTGTTGCGGGTGGGCGTGAGGAAGATGGGGATGGCCCCGGTCATGATGATGGCGTGCAGCACCGACTTGTGGCAGTTGCGGTCCACGATGGCGATGTCACCGGGGGCCACCGTGTAGTGCCAGACCATCTTGTTGGAGGAGCTGGTGCCGTTGGTGACGAAGAAGAGATGATCGGCATTGAAGATGCGGGCGGCGTTGCGTTCGCTCGCCCCCACCGGCCCGGTGTGGTCCAGCAGCTGCCCCAGCTCGTCCACGGCGTTGCACACGTCGGCACGCAGCAGGTTCTCCCCGAAGAACTGGTGGAACATCTGGCCGATGGGGCTTTTCAGGAAGGCCACGCCGCCGGAGTGCCCCGGGCAGTGCCAGGAATAGGAGCCGTCCGCCGCGTAGTGGGTCAACGCCCGGAAAAAGGGGGGCACGATGGAGTCTAGGTAGGCCCGCGCCTCGCGGGCGATGTAGCGGGCGAGGAACTCCGGCGTGTCCTCCAGCATGTGGATGAAGCCGTTCAGCTGCCTGAGGATGTCGTTGGGGATGTGGCGCGCGGTGCGCGTCTCGCCGTGCAGGAAGATGGGGATCTCGGCGTTGCGGAAACGGATCTCCTCCACGAAGGCGCGCAGTTCCGCGATGGTCTCCTCCTCCTCGTTGGCCAGCTCCTCGTCGTCCACCGACAGGATGAAGGCCGAGGCGCGCGACTGCTGCTGGGCAAAGGAGGTGAGGTCGCCGTAGCTGGTCACCCCCAGCACCTCCATGCCTTCCTTTTCCAGCGCCGCCGCCAGGGCGCGGATGGATAGCCCGCTCTGGTTCTCGGAGCGGAAGTCTTCATCGATGATGACGACGGGGAACCGGAAGCGCATGCAGGACTCCTGGGCAATGGCTGGCGGCGAGTGGTACGGGGCGAGGATTGATTCGAAACGAACCCTTTTGACCCTGGCTGTTCCTTCCCCCTCGAGGGGGGAGGGTCAGGGTGGGGGTGACGTTCCACATCATCGCATCATGGAGGCTGTTGGAGAAACAGGAGCATCAGGTACGAAATGGGTGTGTAACCCCATCCACACTTCCTAATTCCCACTCCCTAAATCTTAGGGAGGGTCACCCCGGTCTGACCTTGGTATTTGCCCCCGCGGTCGCGGTAGGAGGTCTCGCACACCTCGTCGGACTCCAGGAACAGCATCTGGGCCACTCCCTCGTTGGCGTAGATCTTGGCCGGCAGCGGCGTGGTGTTGGAGAACTCCAGGGTCACGTGGCCCTCCCACTCGGGCTCCAGCGGTGTGACGTTGACGATGATGCCGCAACGGGCGTAGGTGCTCTTGCCCAGGCAGATGGTGAGCACGTTGCGCGGGATGCGGAAATATTCGATGGTGCGCGCCAGGGCGAAGGAATTGGGGGGGATGATGCAGTAGTCGCCCCGTACCTCCACGAAGGAGTTGGGGTCGAAATTCTTGGGATCGACGATGGTGGTGTTGATGTCGGTGAAGAGCTTGAATTCGTCCGCACAGCGCACATCGTAGCCATAGCTGGAGGTGCCGTAGGAGACGATCCGGCGGCCGTCCACCTCCTTGACCTGGCCCGGCTCGAAGGGCGTGATCATGCCGTGCTCCAGGGCCATGCGGCGGATCCATTTGTCGGATTTGATGGTCATGAAACTGGGGATGGGAAAGGGGGAATGGGGGATGAGTGTAAATCAGCCCCCGGCTTTCTCCCATCCCCCATCACCCACGCCTCATGCCCTCAGGTGTTTTGAATGACGATGTTGGGGAACTTGGAGGAGTGGTCCACCGCCAGCTCGCCCACCTTCACCGCTACGCGCCGGGCGATCTGCCGGTAGATCTGGGCGATGCGACTGTCGGGCTCGGCCACCACCGTGGGCTTGCCGGAATCGGTCTCCTCCCGGATGCGGATGTCCAGGGGCAGCCCGCCCAGGAATTCCACGCCGTAGTCCCGGCACATGCGCTCGCCCCCGCCTTCGCCGAAGATGCGCTCCTCGTGGCCGCACTTGGAGCAGATGTGGATGGACATGTTCTCGACGATGCCCAGGATGGGCACCCCCACCTTCTCGAACATCTTCAGGCCCTTGCGCGCGTCGATGAGCGCGATGTCCTGGGGCGTGGTGACGATCACCGCACCGGTGACCGGCACGCGCTGGGCGAGCGTCAGCTGGATGTCGCCGGTACCCGGCGGCAGGTCCACCACCAGGTAGTCCAGGTCCTTCCAGCGGGTGTTGTTGAGCAGCTGTTCCAGGGCCTGGGTGACCATGGGCCCGCGCCAGACCATGGGGGTCTCCACATCGATCAGGAAACCGATGGACATGGCCTGCAGCCCATGCCCGATCATGGGCTCCAGGGATTGGCCGTCCTCCGATTGCGGACGTCCATGGATGCCCAGCATGGTGGGCTGGGAGGGGCCGTAAATGTCGGCGTCCAGCATCCCCACCCGCGCGCCCTCGGCGGCGAGCGCCAGGGCCAGATTCACGGCGGTGGTGGATTTGCCCACCCCGCCCTTGCCGGAGGCCACGGCGATGATGTTCTTCACGCCGGGGATCAGTTTGACGCCCCGCTGCACGCTGTGGGCGACGATCTTCCAGGTCACGTTCGCCTGCACCGCCTCCACGCCGGGCAGGGTTCGCAGCTTGTCCTCTATTCGTTTCCGGATCTCGTCCTGGATCATCTTGGCCGGATAGGGCAGGACCACGTCCAGGGTCACCTTGCCACCCTCCACCTTGATGTTGCGGGCGGACTTGGTGGTGATGAAGTCCTTTTGGGTGTTGGGATCGAGGAGCTCCTTCAAAGCCGCTTGTACTTGTTGCTCGGAAACCGACATGTCAGACCTCGGTGGTTGTGGGGGGAAAAGTCCATACCGCTGGGGGGCGGCTGCAGACGCAGATGGTGTCCATAGCATCGGCTTTCAAGCAGGCCCCAGGGTATAATGTTGAGTATTTTACTCAGTTATTCCAGGGCGGGCAAGCCCTGTCGTCGTGCCGCGGACCGGTGGGCATCCGGGCTCTATTTGCAGACGTCGAGCCTGCCTTCCTTCCAGCACAGTTTGCGCTTGGGTGCGGCGTCCTTGGGGGTGGGCTGGCGGGCGGTGCCTGTGGCCCGCGTCGGGAGACGGGCCGCCCGCCGCGCAGGGGCGGGCTGGGTGGCAGCCGCCGGGGCCTCCTGTAGGCTGGGCTGGGAGGGGACGGTGAGGTCCTGCAGGGCGGGCGCCTGCCCATCCTCTGGCGGGGGTTGCAGGGCAGCGGCCTCCTGGGCAGGGGTTTCGGCCTGGAGGGGCGGGGGGGTGGCCCCGGCCGCTGCCTGGTCAGGCGCAACGGGCGGCTGGATGGGGACGGCCGGGACCGGGGCGGGCAACCAGATCACGAAGGGGTATTGGCCGGCCGGGGCCAGCGGTTGCACGGGGGAAGCGGGCCACAGGAAGGGGAAGAAGGGCAGGAGGTAATAAGGGCGCAGGCTCACCCCGGACGGGGGGGCGGGTGGCAGGGGGTCCGAGGCACTGGCAAGCGCCGGCCAGGCCAAGAGACAGGCCAGCATCAGGGATTTGTGCCAGTGCAGCCCCCTCGAGCCGGCGGCCGACGGCTCGTGGAGAGGGGCAGTCCTCGGGCTCATGCCAAGAGGTCCGGGCTGTGGGCGACGAGCCGCAGCATAGGCACCCGGGCGCGCAGCCCCCAGACCACCGCGCTCATGAGCCCGGGCCGGGGGCGCAGGGTGACCCACAGGACATTGATGTCCAGGTTGAAGTCCGCAAACACCACCTCATCGCCAAAGCGTTCCAGCACGGCGCGCACGAGCAGCAGCACCCCCTCCCGCTCCTTGCTCGGGCGCTTGTTGAGGCCGGGGGCCAGCATCATGAAATCCGCAAGGGGCTTGCCGTTCTCGTCCCGTTTGGGCAGCCGCTGCCACAGGGGCGCGGCGGCATGCCAGGGGTGCCTGCCTGCCACAACCCTGGACTCGCGCAGCACGGGCTTCATGGCGTCACTTGAGGGCCTGTTCGATGTCGGCGAAGGTCTGGGCGATGGCGATGGTGTGGATGGGGATGCCCAGCAGTTTGCCGATCTGGGAGGCGGAGAACAGGCCCCGCAGGGTCTGGCTGCGATCCGGATGCCGGTCCACCACCAGGGCGTGCTGGCGCCCCTGGGCCTGCAGCGTGGCCACCACGTCTCCCACCACCGCGGTCGTGAGGTCGTCCACACAGATCACCTCCAGCCGCTCCCGCGGGGTCATGATGTCCTTGACCAGCACGTCCGCATGGCGGATGCCTTGGGTCTGGGTCACCTGCATAGGCTTTTCGCTGGTGAGATCGGTGGCGGTGATGAGCCCGATGACCAGGTTCTGGTCGTCCACCACCAGCAGCATGCGCACCCCGTGGTGGATCATGCGCATGCGGGCCGTCTCGATGGTCTCCAGCGGGCCGATGGTGTGGGCGGTGACCTTGGCGAAATCGGTCATCACCTCCAAGGCGGGGGTGTTGAGGTCCACCCGTGCGGGTAGCTCCTGCCTGGGGGAGAGAAACCCGGCCCCCTTTTGCAGGGGGACGACGGGCAGTACCCGGTATTGTCTCTGCATGGCCACCCCCCCGCGCTTATCTGCCCGCGTGCAGGCGGGCGGGGTGGAAGTAGGGGTGGCGCAGCCGGTGCGTGGACACGGGCGGGAGATAGCGCTCCAGTTCCGCCAGGGCCTGGCGATAGACCTCCCGCTTGAATTCGACCACCGCCTCCACGGGCTCCCAGTACTTGCTCCACCGCCAGGCATCGAACTCGGGATGCTCGGTGGCACGCAGGCACACGTCGCAATCCCGGCCGGTCAGGCGCAGTAGGAACCAGATCTGCTTCTGTCCCCGGTAATGGCCGCGCCAGTCCCTGCGCACCCACTCCCGCGGGACGTCATAGCGCAGCCACTCACGGGTACGCCCCAGGATGCGCACGTGCTGGGGCAGCAACCCCACCTCCTCCCAAAGCTCTCGGAACATGGCCTCTTCCGGCTGCTCCCCAGGTTTGATGCCGCCCTGGGGGAACTGCCAGGAGTTCTGCCGCACCCGTTTGCCCCAGAAGACCTCGTTGCGGGCATTGCACAGCACGATGCCGACGTTCGGCCGGTAGCCGTCCTTGTCGATCATGGCCGCCCTCGATGCGTTTCAACACGATGACGCATTCTCCCACCCTTCGCCGGGATTGCCTAGACGCCCCGGCGCCCCGGACAGGTTGAAGCCACTGCCCGTACCGGGGTTCCTGGCGCGCATGCGCTCAAGGAAGCGTGGGAATTCCAGTCCCAGGTCGCGCTGCCACGCCTCGGCCCGGTGGCACAGGTGGATGAAATCCATCTCCGGTAGAGGGGGTTTGAAGGCAAAGACCACCACATTGGCCTTCTGTTCCGCAGGCAGCTCCAGGATACGGCCATCGAACACCTGTAGAAGCCGCCGCCGGTAGGTATCGAATCTACGGTCGGAACCCCACAGGTTGTATACCGCCACCCCGCCGGGGCGCAGCGCCCGCAGGCAATGGCCATAGAACTCGGTGGTGGCTAGGTCCTCCGCGATGCGGTGGGCATCATAAGCGTCCACCAGCAGTACGTCCAGGGCCTGCTCCAGGCGTTGTACGTACCGCGCCCCGTCGTCCACCTCCACCCTGAGCCGCGCGTCGTTCTCCGGCAGTAGAAAATAGGCCCGGGCAGCGGCCACCACCTCGGGGTCGATCTCCAGGGCGGTCAGCCGGCACTCGGGCAGACGCCGGTGGATGAACTTGGCGATGGAACCACCGCCCAGGCCCAGCAGGGCCAATTCCCGGGGCTCGGGATGGAACAGCACGAAGGCCATCATGGCGCGCGTGTATTCCAGTTCCAGATCGTAGGGATTGCGTAGCCGCATGGCGCTCTGCACGGCCGGCCCCCCCAGGTGTAGGAGGCGCACGCCGTCTTGCTCGCTGATCTGGACCTGGGCCCCATGGCGGGTCGATCTGGAAAAGTAGCCCATTTGCTAAGATATTAAATCCACTGGAGACAGCATTATGCGCATTTCCCGCTTTTTCCTCTCCACCAGCAAGGAGGCCCCAACCGAGGCCGAGATCGTCAGCCACAAGCTGATGCTGCGCGCTGGCCTCATCAAACGTCTGGGCTCGGGGCTCTATACCTGGATGCCCCTGGGGCTGCGGGTCCTGCGCAAGGTGGAGGCCATCGTGCGGGAGGAGATGAACCGCGCCGGTGCGGTGGAGCTGCTCATGCCCGCCGTCATCCCCGCAGAACTCTGGCAGGAGAGCGGCCGCTGGGACCGGTTCGGCCCGCAGCTCCTCAAGATCCGGGACCGGCACGAGCGCGACTTCCTGTTCGGTCCCACCCACGAAGAAGTGATCACCGACATCGCCCGCCGGGAGATCCGCTCCTACCGGCAGCTGCCGGTCAACTTCTATCAGATCCAGACCAAGTTCCGGGACGAGATCCGGCCCCGCTTCGGGGTGATGCGGGCGCGCGAATTCCTGATGAAGGACGCCTACTCCTTCCACGCCGACGAGGCCAGCCTGGACGAGACCTATCGTCTCATGCACGAGACCTACAGCCGCATCTTCCGCCGCCTGGGTCTCAAGTTCCGCGCCGTGGCGGCGGACACCGGTGCCATCGGCGGGGCCATGTCCCACGAGTTTCACGTCCTGGCCGACAGTGGCGAGGACGCCATCGCCTATTGCCCGGACTCGGACTATGCCGCCAACGTGGAGCTGGCCGAGGCCCTGCCGCCCGCCGCGCCGCGCCCCGCCCCCGGCGCACCCCTGCAGAAGCTGCCCACGCCCGGCCAGCACACGATCGAGGAGGTCTGCGCCTATCTCAAGGTGCCGCCCGAGCGGGTGGTCAAGACCCTCATCGTGCGCGGCGAACAGGGCCTGGTCGCCCTGCTGTTGCGGGGTGACCACGTCCTCAATGAGGTCAAGGCGGCCAAGCTGCCGGGGGTGAAGAGCCCGCTGGAATTCGCCACCGATGCCGAAATCCGCACACGGCTGGGCTGTGGTCCAGGCTCCCTGGGGCCGGTGGGCCTCTCCATCCCCGTCTTCGCCGACCACGCGGTGCTGAACCTGGCCGACTTCGTCTGCGGTGCCAACGAGGACGGCTTCCACCTCACCGGGGTCAACTTCCACCGCGACCTGCCCGTGCCAAGCGCGGCCGATTTGCGCAACGTGGTGGCGGGCGACCCCTCTCCGGACGGCAAGGGGGTGCTGGCCATCGTTCGCGGTATCGAGGTGGGCCATATCTTCAAGCTGGGTACCAAGTACTCCGAGGCCATGGGCGCCACCTTCCTGGATGAGCAGGGCAGAAGCCGCACCGCCATCATGGGCTGCTACGGTATCGGCGTGTCGCGCATCGTGGCCGCCGCCATCGAGCAGGGGCACGACGAGCGGGGCATCGTCTTCCCCCAGGCCATGGCGCCCTTCGAGCTGGCCATCGTGCCGCTGGGCTACCGGCGCCATCAAGTCGTGCGGGAGATCGCCGATCATCTTTACCAGCGGATGCTGGAGGCTGGCATCGACGTGGTGCTGGACGACCGGGACGAGCGGCCTGGCGTCATGTTCGCCGACATGGAGCTGATCGGCATCCCCCATCGGGTGGTGGTGAGCGAGCGGGGGCTCAAGGATGGCCAGGTCGAATACCAGGCCCGCACCGACGCCTCCGGCACGCGGCTTGCTTTGGAAAACGCAGCAGACTGGATCGCCGAACGGGTGAAGTCATGCCGAAACTCCGATGTCTGATGACGATCCTCGCCCTGGCCGCCGGCCAAGCCTGGGCGGGGGCACAGAAATACGAACCCCTGTCGGCCAGCGTGCGGGCCCATCTCACAAAGTCGGTGTCCGACAGCGGGCGTGAGGCGCCCGCCTTCGCCCACGACCCCTTCGTGCAGGCGTGGCTGGCCGAGATGTCCAGGCGGCTGGAAGGCTACATCCCGGACGAAGCCTTCCGCATGGAGTTCCTCAACACCGTGCACTACGAGGCCACCCGCGCCGGCCTCGACCCGGAGTTGGTGCTGGCGGTCATCGAGGTAGAGAGCGGCTTCCGCAAATACGCCGTGTCCACGGCCTCGGCCATGGGTTTTATGCAGGTCATGCCCTTCTGGGTGGACCTGATCGGCGCGCCGGAGCACAACCTCTTCCACCTGCGCACCAATCTGCGCTACGGCTGCACCATCCTGCGCCACTACCTGGACATGGAGCGGGGCGACCTGTTCCGCGCCCTGGGCCGCTACAACGGCAGCCTGGGCAAGGCCGAATATCCCACCCTGGTCCATAACGCCTGGCGCAGCCGCTGGACCTACGGCCTCACCCCGGTAGGCCTCAAATCCGGCAAGGCGCGCGCGGTCAGAAAGGGTACCTGAGGCGGGCCGCGCGGATCGTCGCCGGGAAGACCCATACACACCCGCCGCCATGACCCGGTGTAGCGCGATCTCCGGGTCAGAGGGCCGCTCGGCAGGGGGGATGGGGCGACGGATGGGGATCGAACCCACGACACCTGGAGCCACAATCCAGTGCTCTACCAGCTGAGCTACCGCCGCCATCGTGGTCTGGCCTGCCCGACAGGGATCGAACCTGTAACCCCCAGCTTAGAAGGCTGGTGCTCTATCCGATTGAGCTACGGGCAGATTCCCGCGGGCAGTAAAGCCTGGTAGCACGCTTCGGGTGGTCGGGGTGAGAGGATTCGAACCTCCGACATCTTGCTCCCAAAGCAAGCGCGCTACCGGGCTGCGCTACACCCCGAAGAATGCGAACTATACCGGTTGCCTGCGACGAACGCAATGCGCCATGGGCTAGAATCTGCATTTTAGTCCTTTCGACCGTACTGACCATGACTGCCCGCATCCTGGATGGCAAGGCCATCGCCGACGTGCTGCTGCAAGACGTCGCTCGCCAGGTGGAGGATATGCTGGCCCGGGGGCGGCGCCCACCCGGGCTAGCGGTGATCCTGGTGGGGGACGACCCGGCCTCCGCCCTCTATGTGCGCAACAAACGCCGGGCCTGTGAGGTGGCGGGGGTGCGCTCTTTCTCCCACGATCTGCCCAGGCAGACATCCCAGGAGGCGCTGCTCGCCCTGATCGACCGATTGAACACCGACCCGGCGGTGGACGGCATCCTGGTGCAGGCCCCCCTCCCGGACCAGATCGATGGTGAGACGGTGGTGGAGCGCATCCGCCCGGACAAGGACGTGGACGGCTTCCACCCTTACAACATCGGCCGCCTGGCGGTGCGCATGCCCCTGCTACGCCCCTGTACCCCTTATGGGGTGATGCAGCTGCTCGCGGCCACGGGCGAGGCGCTGCGGGGCCGCCACGCAGTGGTGGTGGGGGCGTCCAATCACGTGGGCCGACCCATGGCCTTGGAGCTGCTGCTGGCCGGCTGCACGGTGACGGTCTGCCACAGCGCCACGCAGGACCTGCCCGCCCACGTGGCCCGGGCGGACATCGTGGTGGCGGCGGTGGGGCGGGCGGGGCTGGTGCAGGGGGAATGGATCAAGCCCGGGGCCATCGTCATCGATGTGGGCATCAACCGCCTGAGCGACGGTCGCATCGTGGGGGATGTGGAGTTCGACCAGGCAGCGGCGCGGGCGAGCTGGATCACGCCAGTACCCGGTGGCGTGGGCCCCATGACCGTGGCCACCCTGCTCGCCAACACCCTGGCCGCGTCGAAGCGGCATCAGGCCTGAGACCTCCACTGCCGCAGCCTGTCCAGGTCCACCCAGCCGGGCGCCTCCTCCCGATCCAGCCGCGTGTAGGGGGCATCGGGTTCGCCCAGGTCGCTCAGCACGGCCAGCGCCCCGGTGAAGTCGTGGCCGCGGGTGTAGTCGTTGACCGTGATGAGGGTCTTGAGCCCTGCCCCCAGGGCGGCGCGCAGCCCGTTTTCCGAGTCTTCGAAGGCCAGGCATTCCTGGGGGGCGAGCCCGAGCCGCTCCAGGGCCCACAGATAGATGTCCGGGGCCGGTTTCTTCCTGGGCACGATGTCGCCGGCGGCGATGAGCCGAAACCAGTCCAGGCCGTCCGGCGCCAGGCTGTGGGTGAGCAGTGCCGTGACGTTGTCTGGCGTGGTGGTGGTGGCCACCGCCAGGACGAGCCCCGCCGAGCGGGCCTCGGTGAGCAGCCGGCGCACGCCAGGCCGCAGGGGGATGCCCCCCTCGGCCAGTATGCGGGTGTAATGCCGGGTCTTGGCCTGGTGCAGCGCCACCACTAGGTCGTCGAAATCGGCCGGTCGTGACCAGTCCGGCCGGTAGCGCTGCACGTAATGGCGGATGCGTTCCTTGCCGCCGGTGACAGCGAGCAGCTCGCCGTACAGGGGCACGTCCCATTCCCAGTCGAGGCCGTATTCCCGGAAGGCGGCGTTGAAGGCAAGGCGGTGTCCGTCACGCTCGGTGTCGGCCAAGGTGCCGTCCACATCGAAGAGCAAGGCGCGCAGCATGGGGTCTCCTGGGCAATCGAGGTTGTCAAACCGGGGCCGTTCGGAAAAAAATGACGTCCTTTTCCTTTGGTTCTAGGGCGCGGCCATGCCTTCCACCAGCGAGACCCTGCCTGCCGTCAACCCGGCGTTCGATGCCGTATTCAACGGTTCCCTGGTGAGCCTACTCACCTGGGAACAGCTGGATCGCTTCTGGGCACGGCTCGATCCCTCAGGCGGCTGGTATCTCTACGCCGTGGGGGAGGCCCGCCCCACCGAGGCGGCGGATGCGGAACACGTGCTCGCCTTCATCCGCGAGATCGATGCCCTGCTGCGGCGGGAGCACCACGAGGACTACTGCGGCATCGTCTATACCGATGACCCGCAGCGGCCCAGCCTCGTCAAGATCTACGACCCGAATCACCTGGGCACCTCCTGCGGCTCCGGCAAGCAGCGTATCCTGCCGGGTTGGGTGATGAGCCGCATGCCGCCATCGGATCTCACCCCGGCGCATCACCTGCCCCAGAACCGCCGCCGCTGGTGGCAGGGTTTTCTGGAGCTAGTGCGCGGCCCTGCAGGCGGGTAGCCGCGCCGCTAGGGCCGGCACCGGCTCAGGCCGTGGACTCCGCCCGCGAGCTGGGCGCGGGCTCCTGCAGGGCCTTCATGGACAGGCGCAGGCGCCCCTTCTCGTCGGCCTCCAACACCTTGACCCGCACCGTCTGCCCCTCCTTGAGGTAGTCGGAGACGGCATTGACCCGTTCGTGGGCGATCTGGGAGATGTGCAGCAGGCCATCCTTGCCCGGCAGCACGTTGACGATGGCACCGAAATCCAGGATCTTGAGCACGGTGCCCTCGTAGACCCGGCCCACCTCCACCTCGGCGGTGATGTCTTCGATGCGTTTCCTCGCCGCCTCACCGGATTCCATGCTGACGCAGGCGATCTTGACGGTGCCGTCGTCCTCGATGTCGATCTGGGTGTTGGTCTCCTCGGTGATGGCACGGATGACCGCACCGCCCTTGCCGATCACGTCCCGGATCTTCTCCGGGTTGATCTTCATGGTGATGATGCGCGGCGCGTACTCGCTCATCTCCTGGCGCGGGCCGGCGATGGCCTGCTGCATGAGCTTGAGGATGTGCAGCCTGGCCTCGCGCGCCTGGGCCAGGGCCACCTGCATGATCTCCTTGGTGATGCCCTGGATCTTGATGTCCATCTGCAGGGCGTTCACCCCGCGGGTGGTGCCGGCCACCTTGAAGTCCATGTCGCCCAGGTGGTCCTCGTCGCCCAGGATGTCGGTGAGTACCGCGAAGCGATTGCCTTCCTTGATGAGGCCCATGGCGATGCCGGCCACGTGATCCTTCATCGGCACGCCGGCGTCCATGAGGGCGAGGCTGCCGCCGCACACCGAGGCCATGGAACTGGAGCCGTTGGACTCGGTGATCTCGGAGACCACGCGGATGGTATAGCCGAACTCTTCCTTGCTGGGCAGGCAGGCCATCAGGGCCCGCTTGGCGAGCCGCCCATGCCCGATCTCGCGCCGCTTGGGCGCCCCCACGCGGCCCGTCTCGCCGGTGGCGAAGGGGGGCATGTTGTAGTGGAGCATGAAGCGTTCGGTGTATTCGCCGGTCAGCGCCTCGATGATCTGCTCGTCCCGGCCGGTGCCCAGGGTGGCCACCACCAGGGCCTGGGTCTCGCCGCGGGTGAACAGGGCCGAGCCGTGGGTGCGGGGCAGCACACCGGTACGGATGTGGATGGGGCGCACGGTGCGGGTATCGCGTCCATCGATGCGCGGCAGACCCGCCAGGATGCGGCCGCGCACCACCTGGGCCTCCATCTTGTGGAACAGGTCCTTGATGAGATTGACCCGCTCGGTGGGCAGGTCCTCGGTGATGAGCTCGGCGAAGACCTGCTGTCGCACCGCATCCACTGCCGCCAGCCGCGCCTGTTTCTGCTTGATAGAATAGGCCTGAGACAGGCCCTCCCAGGCCAGCGCCCGCATGCGCTCGATGAGCTCGGTGTCCGGCTCGGGCGGCGTCCAGTCCCAGGGCTCGTTGCCGGCCTCGTCCGCCAGCTCGTTGATGGCGTCGATGGCCACCTGCATCTGTTCGTGGCCGAAGACCACCGCCCCCAGCATCACGTCCTCGGGTAGCTCGTCGGCCTCGGACTCCACCATGAGCACGGCCTTCTCGGTACCGGCCACCACCAGGTCCAGCCGGGAGGATTTGAGCTCGGTCTGGGTGGGGTTGAGGACGTACTGGCCGTCGATGTAGCCCACGCGAGCGGCACCGATGGGGCCGTTGAAGGGCACGCCGGACAGCGTCAGGGCGGCCGAGGCGCCCAGCATGGCCGGGATGTCCGAATCCACCTCCGGGTTCGAGGACATCACCGTGGCGATGATCTGCACCTCGTTGAAGAAGCCGTCCGGGAAGAGTGGCCGAATGGGCCGGTCGATGAGGCGCGAGGTCAGGGTCTCCTTCTCCGTGGGCTTGCCCTCGCGTTTGAAGAAACCGCCCGGGATGCGGCCTGCGGCGTAGGCCTTCTCTTGGTAGTCGACGGTCAGGGGGAAGAAGTCCTGGCCGGGCTTGACCTCGCGCTGGGCCACCACGGTCACCAGCACCACGGTGTCGTCCATGTTGACCAAGACCGCGCCGGTGGCCTGCCGGGCGATCTCACCCGTCTCCAGGGTCACCGTGTGGCGACCGTATTGAAACGTCTTTTTGACAGGATTCACTCTGACCTCATCTCACGCACAAAGCGCGCGACCCGCCCGGCCGCGCTGGAGAGCAACGGCTCACTTGCGCAGCCCCAGCCGTTCGATGAGGCTGCGGTAAGCATCGGCGTTACGCGACTTCATGTAGTCCAGCAGACGTCGGCGGCGGGAGACGAGCTTGAGCAGACCGCGCCGGGAGTGATGGTCCTTCACGTGGGTCTTGAAGTGTTCGGTGAGGTGGTTGATGCGGGCGGTCAGCAGCGCCACCTGGACCTCCGGAGAGCCTGTGTCGCTGGCGCTGCGCTGGAAATCTTTCATGATCTGCGCCTTTTGCGCGCTATCGATGGACATGTCACGACTCCGAACTGGATCAATCTGGAAAAGCGGAATTGTATCCGCCCCCCCGCCGTTTCCTCAAGGGATTCAAACATCCCGGCGGTCCTGGGCCACCAGGCGCCTGGGGGCCAGCCGGCCCTCGTCGTCTACCTGCGTCAGCCCCAGGAAGGCACCGTCCGGCCCATAGGCGCGCATCTGCTCGCCAACGCGCAGCCCTGCGCGCCAGACGGGCTGTCCATGGCAGAGCTGCCAGCTGGAGTCCAGGTCCAGGTCTACCCGGGGCAGACCCTGGAGCAGGGTATCCACCGGCAGGAGCTGCGCATCCCGCTGCTCGGGCGTCATGGCCTCCAGCCTGTTGAGGTCCACCGCGTCTTCCAGGCGCAGCGCGCCCACGGCCAGCCGGGTGAGGGCCGCCAGATGGGCGCCGCAGCCCAGAGCCTCGCCCAGGTCGTCGGCCAGGGTGCGCACATACAGGCCCTTGCCGCTGTCCACCAGCAGGGTGAGGCGGTCGCCCCGCAATTCCAGCAGCTCCAGCCGGTGCACCACCACGCGGCGCGGCGTGCGTTCCAGGGTCAGCCCCTGGCGGGCGTACTCGTACAGGGGGCGCCCGTCCCGCTTGATGGCGGAGTGCATGGGTGGGGTTTGCAGAAACTCGCCGGTGAAGCGCGCGAGCAGCCCCAGCACGTCGGCCTCCCGGACGCGCACGGGGCGTACCGCCAGCACCTCGCCCTCGGGGTCGCCGCTGGCGGTACGCACCCCTAGACGTAACACGGCGCGGTAGCGCTTGTCGGCCGTGAGCAGCAGCTGGGAGAACTTGGTGGCCTCGCCGAAACAAAGGGGCAGCAGTCCCGTGGCGAAGGGGTCCAGGGTGCCGGTGTGGCCCGCCTTGGCCGCGCCATAGAGACGCCGCACCCGCTGCAGGGCGGCATTGGAGGTCATCCCCTCCGGTTTGTCGAGGAGCAGTACGCCGTCAAGCCTACGTCTCATCTTTGCCGTGCAGGCGCTGGTCTTGGGCGCGGACCTCGTCGATGAGGCGTGTGAGCCTCACCCCACGCTCCACCGATGCGTCGTACTGGAAGGTGAGCCTGGGCACGGTGCGAAGGCGCAGTCTGTGGGCGAGCTCCGTGCGCAGGTAGCCGCCGGCATGGTCGAGGGCCTTGGCGACCGCCTCGGCATCGCCCGCAAGGAGGGTGAACCAGACCCTGGCGTGTTCCAGATCGGGGGTGACCTCCACGGCGGTGAGGGTGACCCCGTGGATACGCGGGTCTTTCGTCTCGCGCATGAGGATGTGCGCCAGCTCGTGGCGGATCTGTTCGGCGATGCGCAGGGCTCGGTGGTGCATGCGCTGGGGGGGGTGGGGAGGGGTGGTCAGCCAATACCGACTACCTGCTCTCGACTTCCCACTTCCCATTCATAGCGTCCTGGCCACCTCGACCACCTCGTAGCACTCGATCTGGTCGCCTTCCTGGATGTCGCTGAAGTTCTTGACGGACAGGCCGCATTCGAAGCCGCCCTTGACCTCCTTGACGTCGTCCTTGAAGCGCTTGAGGGAGTCGAGCTCGCCGTCGTGGATGACCACGTTGTCGCGCAGCACCCGCACCCGCGCCGCACGTCTGACCACCCCGTCCAGGACCATGCAGCCGGCCACCGTGCCCACCTTGGAGATGCGGAAGACTTGCCGCACCTCGGCGAGTCCAAGGATGTTCTCCTTCTTCTCGGGGGCGAGCATGCCCGAGAGGGCCGCCTTGACATCGTCCACGGCATCGTAGATGACGTTGTAGTAGCGGATGTCCACGCCGGCGCTCTCCGCCAGCTTGCGCGCCTGGGCGTCGGCCCGTACGTTGAAGCCGATGATCACGGCCTTGGAGGCGATGGCCAGGTTGACGTCGGACTCCGAGATGGCCCCCACGGCGGCATGCAGGATGTTGACCTTGACCTCGTCGGTGGACAGCTTGGTCAGGGCGTGGGTCAGGCCCTCGTGGGAGCCCTGCACGTCGGCCTTAATGATGAGGGGCAGCACCTTCACCTCGCCCTCGCCCATCTGCTCGAACATGGTCTCGAGCTTGGCGGCCTGCTGGCGGGCGAGCTTCACGTCGCGGAACTTGCCCTGACGGAAGAGCGCGATCTCGCGCGCCTTGCGCTCGTCCGGTAGCACGATCACGTCTTCGCCCGCGGCCGGGACCTCGGACAGGCCCTGGATCTCCACCGGGATGGAGGGGCCGGCCTCCTGCACCTGTTTTCCGTCCTCATCCAACATGGCCCGCACCTTGCCGAAGGCGGTGCCCGCCAGGACGACGTCGCCGCGCCGCAGGGTGCCGGACTGTACCAGGACCGTGGCCACCGGGCCGCGCCCCTTGTCCAGGCGCGACTCCACCACTACCCCTTTGGCCAGGGTGTCTACCGGCGCCTTCAGTTCCAGCACCTCGGCCTGCAGCAGCACGGCGTCCAGCAGGGCGTCGATGCCCTGACCGGTCTTGGCGGACACATCCACGAACATGGCGTCCCCGCCCCATTCCTCGGGCACCACGCCCTCGGCGGAGAGCTCCTGGCGGATGCGCTCCGGGTTGGCCTCGGGCTTGTCGATCTTGTTCACCGCCACCACGATGGGCACGTTACCGGCCCTGGCGTGGTGGATGGCCTCCTTGGTCTGGGGCATCACGCCGTCGTCGGCAGCCACCACCAAGATGACGATGTCGGTGACCTTGGCCCCCCGCGCGCGCATGGCGGTGAAGGCCTCGTGGCCGGGGGTATCCAAAAAGGTAATCATGCCCTTGGGGGTCTCGACGTGGTAGGCGCCGATGTGCTGGGTGATGCCGCCCGCCTCGCCGGCGGCCACCCGGGAGCGCCGGATGTAGTCCAGCAGCGAGGTCTTGCCGTGGTCCACGTGGCCCATCACCGTGACCACGGGGGCGCGCGGCCTGAGCTCGGCCTCCTTCTGGCCGGCGGCCGCCTCCAGATAGGCCTCGGGACTCGCGGTGGGAGCGGGCTTGGCGATGTGCCCCATCTCCTCCACCACGATCATGGCCGTCTCCTGGTCCAGGACCTGGTTGATGGTGACCATGCTGCCCATCTTCATCATGGTCTTGATCACCTCGGCCGCCTTGACCGACATCTTGTGGGCCAGGTCGGCGACGGTGATGGTCTCGGGCACCAGCACCTCGCGCACCACCGGCTCCATCGGCTGCGCGACCGCGCCGGCGGCGTGTTCCTTGTGGCGGGTGCGCCGGGCCCGCCAGCCACTCTCGGCCTCGGCGGCGCCGCGCACCTTGAGGCCCTTGCGGCCGGTGGGCGCCTCTTCGATCTCCTTGTCCTTCTTGCCGGCAGGCTTCTCCGCCTTGGGCTTGACGGTGGGCTTGACCTCGCCGGCGGGGGCCTTGGCTACGGCGGGGGCGGCCTCCTGGGCCTTCTGTTCCTGCCTGGCGAGGGTCTCGCGGGCCTTGAGCTCGGCCTCGCGTTCCTGTTTGGCCTTGAGCTCCGCCTCTTGGATGGCGCGCAGCTCGGCCTGGCGGCGCATCTCCTCCTCGCGGGCCTTGAGTTCCGCCTCGCTGATGACGGGAGCGGCCGGCTGGGGCTTCTCCTCCGCGGCCGGGGCCGTCTCGGGGGCGAGTGGCTCGCGCCGTACCAGCACGCGCTTCTTGCGCACCTCCACCTGGATGGTGCGGGCCTTGCCGGTGCTGTCGGCGGTCTTGATCTGGGTGGTCTCCCGGCGCGTCAGGGTGATCTTGGTCTTGGGCGTCTTGGCGCCGTGCTTGTCGCGCAGGTAGTCCAGCAGGCGCGTCTTGTCCTGATCGGTGAGGGTGTCGTCCTCGGATTGCACGGCCACGCCGGCGGCGCGCAGCTGCTCCACGAGCAGCGCCGCGGGCACCTTTAGCTCGTTGGCGAATTGATCGACTCGCATAGGTCTACTATAGCCTCCCGCTCAGGCAAACCAGGGCGCACGGGCGGCCATGATGAGCTGCTTCGCGCGCTCTTCGTCCATGCCCGTGAGCTCCGCCAGTTCGTCCACCGCCAGATCCGCCAGGTCCTCGGTGCTCCTGATACCCTTTTCGGTGAGCTGCGCCGCGGTCTGCGCATCCATGCCCTCCAGGCTCATCAGGTCAGTGGCGGCCCGCTCTACCGTCTCTTCGCGGGCGATGGCGGCGGTGAGCAGGGCATCCCGCGCCCGGGCGCGCAGCTCTTTGACGCTTTCCTCGTCGAAGGCCTCGATCTCCAGCATCTCCGCCAGGGGCACGTAGGCCACCTCCTCCAGGCTGGTGAAGCCTTCCTCCACCAGGACGTTGGCCACCTCCTCGTCCACGTCCAGCTTCTCCATGAACATGGCGCGCAGCCGAGCGGCCTCCTGCTCGCGTTTGTCTTGGGCCTCGGCCTCGGTCATGATGTTGATCTCCCAGCCTGTGAGCTCCGAGGCCAGGCGCACGTTCTGGCCGCCGCGGCCGATGGCGTTGGCCAGCTGGCTCTCGTCCACCACCACGTCCATGCTGTGCCGCTCCTCGTCTACGACGATGCTTAAGACCTCGGCCGGCGCCAGGGCGTTGATCACGAACTGGGCCGGGTCGGGCGACCACAGCACGATGTCCACCCGCTCGCCGTTCAGTTCGTTGGTGACCGCGGTCACGCGCGAGCCGCGCACGCCGATACAGGTGCCCTGGGGGTCGATGCGCGGGTCGTTGGACTTGACCGCGATCTTGGCGCGCACGCCCGGGTCGCGCGCCGCCGCCTTGATCTCGATGAGGCCCTCGCCGATCTCCGGCACCTCCAGTTCGAAGAGCTTGACCAGGAACTCGGGCACGGTGCGCGAGAGGATGAGCTGGGGTCCGCGGCCGCCGCGCTCCACCCGCATGAGATAGCTGCGCACCCGGTCGCCCACCCGCAGGTTTTCCCGGGGGATCATCTGATCCTTGGCCAGCAGCCCCTCGATGCGTCCGGACTCGATGATGGCATTGCCCCGCTCCATGCGCTTGATGGTGCCGTAGACCAGGGTCTCGTTGCGGGCCAGAAAGTCGTTGAGCACCTGTTCCCGCTCGGCGTCGCGGATCTTCTGCAGGATGACCTGCTTGGCGGCCTGGGCGCCGATGCGGCCGAACTCCACCGCCTCCAGGGGCTCCTCGATGAAGCCGCCCAACTCCACATTTGGGTCGCGTTCCCGCGCCTTGGAAAGGGGGAGCTGACGGGCGGGATGCTCGATCTCGGCGTCGTCGGGCAGTACCTCCCAGCGGCGAAAGGCCCCGTAGTCGCCCGTGCGCCGGTCGATGTGCACGCGCACGTCAGCGTCCTCCTGGATACGCTTCTTGGTGGCATGGGCGAGGGCCGTCTCCAGGGCGCCGAACACCACCTCCTGATCCACGTTCTTCTCGCGCGCCAGCGCATCCACCAGTAGCAAGACTTCCCGACTCATGCCTTCCTCCGGGCCACATCCCTCATTGCAAACTCCGGCACCAGCCTGGCCGATTCGATCTCGGTCAGGGCTAGCCGCAACTCCCCCTCTTGGGTCTGCAGACACACCCGGTCCTGATCCATCCCTCGCAGCACGCCCACGAACTTCCTGCGGCCCGCAACGGGCATGCGCAGGCGCACCTGGGCCCGCTCACCGGCAAACCGGGCGAAATCCGCCGCCTTGACGAGGGGGCGATCCAGCCCTGGCGAGGATACCTCCAGGCGCTCGTAGTCCACGTTTTCCACCACCAGGAGGCGCGTGATCTGGTTGCTCACGCGGGCGCAGTCCTCCAGATCGACCCCGCCTGGCTTGTCGATGTATAGGCGCAACAGGCCCCGGCCCGCCCGTTCCAGGGCCACCAGTTCATAGCCCAGACCTGTTACAGTCGGCTCGATCAATGCCTGCAGTTCCATGAAACACAAACAAAAAATGGGCCAGCCGCCCATCCCATAATTTTTTGATTATAACAGCTTTTCCCAAAGTGGGCGAAAGCGCCTCTCGACAGCTTGACGGGCCCCTGATCGTCCAGCACTTTCGAGGTTTCATCAGGTCGCGACCCACACCCATGAACGACCCGCACGCCACGCTGGCACCGGACCTCGGAGGGGAGATCCGCATCCTGCTGGGCGGCGAGGTGCGCATCCTTGCCGCGCGCCCCCAGCTCGCCCAGCGCCTGCTGGCCGGCCGCACGGCGGCGCAGGCGGCAGGGCTCATCGGCAGGCTCTATGCCGTGTGTGGCCAGGCCCAACGTGTTGCCTGCGAGGCGGCCACGCATGCCGCCCTGGGTGTCGAGCCGCCGCCCATCGCCTCGGAGCGGCGCGCGCGGCGGGTCCTGGCCGAGCTGGCGCGCGAACACGTCTTACACCTGGGCAGCTGGGGTGGGACGCCTCCGGACAGCGGGGCGCTGGCGGCGCTCCTGCGCGCCGGGGATGATGCGGCGGCCCTGGCCTCTGCCCTCGATCGCCTGCTGCGCACGACCCTGCTGGGGGAGGCACCGGCCGCCTGGCTGGCACGCGACCTGGACGCCCTGGGCGAATGGTGGAGGCGCGGGGGCAGTGGCCCGGCCCGGTGCCTGGCGCAGCTCATGGCCGACCCTGAACCGCAGGGCGCCTGCCTTCCCTGGCTGCCGCCCATCGCGGTGTGGCGTCCGGAGGAGATGGAGGCCCTTGCCCGCATGGCCCTCGAGGAACCCCGGTTCTGCACAGCCCCCCTGTGGCGGGGTAGCCCTGCGGAGACCGGTGCCCTGGCGCGTCTGGCCCACGCCGCCCAAGCACCGGTCTGGCTCTCTCACCTGGGCCGCGGCAGCGCCGCCCGGCTGCTTGCCCGGTTGGAGGAACTGGCCAGACTTCCCGGACGGCTGCTGCAGGGCGGTCCTGCCGTGGTGCGCACCTTTCCCCTAGAGGAGGGTCTCGGTGCGGCCGGGGTGGAGACCGCCCGCGGCCTGTTGTTACACGTGGTACGGCTGCGGGACGGGCGGGTGACGGATTATCGTATCCTGGCCCCCACGGAATGGAACTTCCACCCGCGCGGCCCCCTCGCGCAGGCCCTTAAGGCCCTGCCGGCGGACGCGCGTCGGGGCGCACGCGCCCGCCGGCTCGCGGCCAGCCTGGACCCCTGTGTGGCCTGTCGGGTGGAGGACGCCCATGCATGAGATGTCCCTGGCAGAGCACATCCTCCAGATCCTCGAGGAGGCCGCCGCCCGACAGGGCTTCACCCGGGTGCGGCAGGTGCGGCTGGAGATCGGTATGCTCGCCGGCGTGGAGGTGGAGGCCTTGCGCTTTTGCCTGGAGGCGGTGCTCTCGGGCACCTTGGCCGAGGGGGCGCAGATCGAGGTGGAGACACCGCCGGGCACGGGCTGGTGCATGAGCTGCGGCCAGACGGTGCCCATGGCCGCCCTCCACGACCCCTGCCCCCACTGCGGCGGCCATCAGGTGCAGCCGACGGGCGGCACGCAGATGCGGGTCAAGGACCTGCTGGTAGAAGAGTAGGCGTGGGGCGGCTATCCTGAACGGTGAACGACCGCCTTCGGGCGGTCACGGGCGAATCGAGGAGTGCGACATGTGTAATGTATGCGGCTGCGGCCAAGGAGAGGCCCGCATCGAGGGCCAACCTGCCGGCCACGAAGGCACCGACCCCCATGGCCCCCGTCACGGCGATGGCACGGTGCACGCCCATCCCCACGGACACGCACCCCATGCGCACGCCTGCCACGGGGAGGGGCCGTTCCATCCCGTGCCGCTGCGGGAGGGCGTCTTGCACTTCGGACTGGGGCCGGCCCATGCCCACGCCCCGGGCCTGAGTCAGGCGCGCATGGTGCGCATCGAGCAGGACATCCTGGCGAAGAACGACGCCTATGCCGCGCGCAACCGCCAGTGGCTCGCCGAGAAGGGGATCTTCGCCGTCAACCTGGTCTCCAGCCCCGGCTCGGGCAAGACCACCCTGCTAGTGAAGACCATCGAGGCCCTGGGCCGTCAGGTGCCGGTGGCGGTGATCGAAGGCGATCAGCAGACCAGCATGGACGCCGAGCGCATCCGCGCTACCGGCGCCCCGGCCATCCAGGTCAACACGGGCCGCGGCTGCCACCTGGACGCCCATATGGTGGGTCACGCCCTGGAGCATCTGCGGCTGCTGGAGGAGGGCCTGCTCCTCATCGAAAACGTGGGCAATCTGGTGTGTCCGGCCGGCTTCGACCTGGGCGAGGCGCACAAGGTGGTGATCCTGTCCGTCACCGAGGGCGAGGACAAGCCCCTCAAGTACCAGGACATATTCCGCGCCGCGAGCCTCATGCTGCTCAACAAGGCGGACCTGCTGCCCCATGTGACCTTCGATGTTAAGCGCTGTATCGCCTACGCCCGCCGGATCAACCCGCGCCTTGAGGTGCTGCGGGTGTCCGCCCTCACCGGCGAGGGCCTGGCCGACTGGACCGCCTGGCTGCGGGCAGGGCTGGAGGCCGCCCGCGCCGCCCGGCCGCGGAACAGCTCTGAGCCCGGGCGGCGTCCCCTCGATGCGGCCGCCGGCGGCGCCCCCGGCGCCTGAACCGACAGCCCACTTGCAGGGGTCATGGCCATGAACGCCCCCCATGCGCCCTGCGCCCTGGTGGAGCGACGCCTGCGGCTGACGGGGATCGTGCAGGGTGTGGGCTTGCGGCCCCAGGTCTGGCGGCTCGCCACAGAACTCGGGCTCACGGGCTGGGTGCGCAACGACCCAGCCGGCGTGGAGATCCTGGTGCAGGGCGCGCCCGAGGCCGTCGCGTCCTTCACCCGCCGCCTGCCGCGGGAGCTGCCGCCCCTTGCCCGGCTGCGCGAGCTCTCCTGGACGGACGCCCCACTCGGGGAGCCGAGCCTCGCCTTCGTCATCGCGGACAGCATCGCCGGCCGGGCCGCCACCCTGATCGGCCCGGATACGGCCGTCTGTCCCGCCTGTCTTGCGGAGATGTTCGACCCCAACGACCGGCGCTGGCGCTACGCCTTCACCAATTGCACCCAGTGCGGGCCGCGCTATACCCTCACCCGGGCGCTCCCTTACGACCGGGCGCGCACCAGCATGGCCGCCTTCCCCATGTGCCCGGATTGCGAACGGGAATACCACGACCCCGCCGACCGGCGCTTCCACGCCGAGCCCATCGCCTGCCCGGCGTGCGGGCCCAAGTTGTGGCTGGAGCCGCTCGCCGACCCCGTGGACGCCATCCCCGCCGCGGCCGACCCCATCGCCCAGGCCCTGGTGTGGCTGCGCGCCGGCCGTATCGTGGCCATCAAGGGGCTGGGCGGTTTCCATCTGGCCTGCGATGCCCGAAACCGCGAGGCCGTGGCTCGGTTGCGGGCGCGCAAGGGGCGGGATGAGAAGCCCTTCGCCCTGATGGTCGCCAACCCCGCTTCCATCGCACCCTGGGCGCAGCTCGATGGGGATGCCCAGGCCCTGCTGGCATCCCCTGAGCGGCCTATCGTGCTGCTCAGCAGCCGAGGCGTGGCCGATGCGGCCCTGCCTGGCGTGGCCACGGGCCTTGCCTGGTTGGGGGTGATGCTGCCATATACGCCCTTGCACTGGCTGCTCTTCCACGAGGCCGCCGGGCGTCCTGCCGGCACGGCCTGGATGCAGGCGCCCCAAGACCTGGTGCTGGTCATGACCAGTGCCAATCCCGGCGGCGAGCCCCTGGTGCGGGACAACGACGAGGCCCGCCGGCGCCTGGCGGGCATCGCCGATGCCTTGCTCCTGCACGACCGGGACATCCTGGTGCGCTGCGACGACTCGGTGGTACGCCCGGACCCCCATCGCAGCGCCAGCCCTGCCTTCATCCGCCGCGCCCGCGGCTACACCCCGCGGGCGATCCGCCTGACGCGCACCGGTCCGCCCGTGCTGGCCACGGGGGGCTATTTCAAGAACACCGTCTGCATCACCCGCGGCGACGAGGCCTTCGTCTCCCAGCATATCGGCGGCCTGGACAACGCGGCCACCTGCCGCATGCATGCAGAGGTCTGTGCCCATCTCCTGGCCCTTGTGCAGGTGCGGCCCCGGGCCATCGCCCACGACCTGCACCCGGACTACCCCAGCACCCGCTACGCCCAGGCCCTGGCCGCCGAGCTGGGCGTGCCGGCGGTGCCGGTGCAGCATCATCACGCCCACATCGCCGCCGTGGCCGCGGAACACGGCCATGCGGGCCCCCTCCTGGGCCTGGCCTTGGATGGGGTGGGGCTGGGCAGCGACGGCACGGCATGGGGTGGCGAGCTGCTCCAGGTGGACGGCGCGGTTTGCCTGCGCCTGGGGCATCTGCGACCCCTGCCCCTGCCGGGCGGCGACCGCGCGGCGCGCGAGCCCTGGCGCATGGCCGCCGCGGTCCTGCACGCCCTGGGCCGCGGCCGGGAGATCGCCCGCCGCTTTCCCGGCGAGCCCCACGCCGCCCTCCTCGCCGAGCTCCTGGAGCGGGGTCATGCCTTTCCGGTCACCACCGGCATGGGGCGCTGGTTCGATGCGGCGGCGGGCCTGCTCGGGGTACGCGGGGTCGTGGCCTACGAGGGGCAGGCGGCCATGCTGCTGGAGGGGCTGGCCGAACGGGCGGGCGACATCCCCCCCCTGGCAGGGGGTTGGAGGCTCGGCCCCGACGGCGTCCTGGACCTGCTGCCCCTGATGCGCCATCTTGCCGACGAGGGCGACGCCGGGCGCGGCGCCGCCCTGTTCCATGCCACCCTGGCCCAGGCCCTGGCCGCCTGGGTGCGCCAGGTGGTGCACCGAACGGGGCTTAAGCACATCGCCCTGGGGGGCGGCTGCTTCCTGAACCACCTGCTCACCCGGCGTCTCGAGGCCCTGCTGCGGGCGGAGGGTCTCAGCGTACTCAGGGCCGGACAAATCCCCCCCAACGACGGGGGGTTGAGTCTGGGGCAGGCTTGGGTTGCAATGTCATCCCTGGACTGAGGAAAGCGCCATGTGTCTGGCCATTCCGGCAAGGGTCGTGGAACTGCAGGGCGGTGAGGCAGCCCTGGTGGAGCTCAACGGCGTGCGCAAGCGCATCTCCCTCGCCCTGGTGGAGGGCGTAGAGGTGGGCGATTACGTCATCGTGCACGTGGGCTACGCCCTCACGCGCCTGGACCCTGGGGAGGCGGAGAAGACCCTGGCCCTGATGGCCGAGGTCGGGCTCACGGGCGAGGCCGGATGAGATACATCGAGGAGTTCCGCGACGGGGAGCTCGCCCGCGGCCTGGCCCGGGCCATCGCCGCCGAGGCCGACCCGGGGCGGACCTACCGCTTCATGGAGTTTTGCGGCGGCCACACCCATGCCATCGCCCGCTATGGCGTGCCCGACCTGCTGCCCGCCAACGTGCACTTGATCCACGGTCCCGGCTGCCCGGTGTGCGTGCTGCCCGTGGGCCGCATCGACCAGGCCATCCGGCTCGCCCTGGAAGAGAGGGTGATCCTCTGCACCTATGCCGACACCCTGCGCGTGCCTGCCTCGGAGGGGCTGAGCCTCATGCGTGCCCGTGCACGCGGGGCGGACGTGCGCCTGGTCTATGCGGTGGACGACGCCCTTAAGCTCGCCCGCGAGACACGCCACCGGCAGGTGGTGTTCTTCGCCATTGGCTTCGAGACCACCACCCCGCCCACCGCTGTGGCCATCCAACGGGCCGCGGCCGAGGGGCTTGCCAATTTCTCGGTGCTCTGCTGCCACGTGCTCACCCCGCCGGCCATCCTCTCCATCCTGGACGCGCCGCAGGTGCGCGGTCTGGGCGGGGTGCGCCTGGATGGCTTCATCGGCCCGGCGCACGTGTCCACCGTCATCGGCAGCCGACCCTACGAGTACTTCGCCGAGGAGTACCGCAAGCCCGTGGTCATCGCCGGCTTCGAGCCCCTGGACGTGATGCAGGCCATACGCATGCTTATCCGCCAAGTCAATGCCGGCCGTGCCGAGGTGGAGAACGAGTTCAGCCGCGCCGTCTCGCGCGAGGGCAACCGCAAGGCCCAGGCCCTGGTGGCCGAGGTCTTCGAGCTCAGACGCAGTTTCGAGTGGCGCGGGCTGGGGGAGGTCCCCTACAGCGCCTTGCGCATCCGCGCCCGCTATGCGGCCTTCGATGCCGAGGTCCGTTTCGCTGTCCCATACCACAGCGTGCCGGATCACAAGGCCTGCGAGTGCGGCGCCATCCTGCGCGGCGTCAAACGCCCCAGGGACTGCAGGCTCTTCAGCAGTGTGTGCACCCCCGACACCCCCATGGGCTCCTGTATGGTCTCCTCGGAGGGCGCCTGCGCTGCCGAATACACCTATCGTAGTCGGGAGGCAGTGGCGGCGTGAGCGTCAAACCCGGCTACAGCCGCCCCCTGGACCTGAAGCGCGGGCGGGTGGACATGAGCCACGGCGGCGGCGGTCGCGCCATGGTGCAGCTCATCGCCGAGCTATTCGCCCGGCATCTGGGCAACGCCTATCTGGCCCAGGGCAACGACGGTGCCGTCCTGCCGCCGGCAGCCGGCCGGCTGGTGGTGACCACCGATGCCCACGTGGTCTCGCCCCTCTTCTTCCCGGGCGGTGACATCGGCAGCCTGGCCGTGTACGGGACGGTCAACGACGTGGCGGTCATGGGGGCCACCCCCCTCTATCTCACCGCCGGCTTCATCCTGGAGGAGGGCTTCGCCCTGGCGGAATTGGAGCGCATCGTCGCCTCCATGGCAGCTGCGGCCGGGCGCGCCGGGGTGTGTGTGGTGGCCGGCGACACCAAGGTGGTGGAGCAGGGCAAGGGCGATGGGCTATTCATCACCACCACCGGCGTTGGCGAGCTGCCCGAGGGGGTTCGGCTCTCGGGCGATCAGGCGCGGCCAGGGGATGCGGTGCTCATATCGGGCGGCATCGGCGAACACGGGGTGGCCATCTTGAGCCAGCGCGAGGGGCTCGGCTTCAACACCCCGGTGCTTTCGGACTCGGCACCCCTGAACGGGCTCGTGGCCGCCATGCTGGCTAGTGGTGCCGCCTTGCGCCTCATGCGCGACCCCACCCGCGGCGGGCTTGCCGCCACCCTGAACGAGATCGCCCACCAGTCGGGGGTGGGCATCGAGGTGGAGGAGGCCGCCATCCCCATCCACCCCGGGGTGCAGGCGGCCTGCGAACTGCTGGGTCTGGACCCCATGCACCTAGCCTGCGAGGGACGGCTCGTGGCCATCTGTCCCGCGGCCGATGTCCCGCGCCTGCTCGCTGCCATGCGCGCCCATCCCCTGGGGGGGGACGCCGCCTGCATCGGCCGGGTGGTGGAGGATGACCGACGCTTCGTGCAGATGCGCACCCGGCTGGGCGGTCGGCGGCTGGTGGACTGGCTGGCCGGCGAGCAGCTGCCGCGCATCTGCTGATCCACTCCGCCGCGTGCCCCAATCCTCCGGTATGCGCATCCTCCTGCTCGCCCACGCCTTCAACAGCCTCACCCAGCGGCTCTACGTGGAGCTCGCCCAGGCCGGGCACAGCCTGTCGGTGGAGTTCGACATCGACGATGGGGTCACCCGCGAGGCGGTGGCCCTCTTCCGGCCACACCTGATCCTGGCCCCCTATCTGCGAAGGCGCATCCCAGAGGACATCTGGCGTCATCAACTCTGCTGGGTGGTGCACCCGGGCATCGTCGGCGACCGGGGCCCCTCCGCCCTGGACTGGGCCGTGCTGGAAGGGGAAAGGCAGTGGGGGGTGACCGTGCTGGAGGCCCGGGCCGAGCTGGATGGCGGCCCCATCTGGGCGGAGCGCAGTTTCCCCATGCGCCCGGCCAGCAAATCCAGTCTCTACCGGCGCGAGGTCACCGAGGCCGCCGTGCAGGCGGTGTTCGAAGCCCTGGAACGGCTGCCGGCTTACCGGGCGGGCCGCTGGCGGCCCACCCCCCTGGCGGAATACCGTCCTACCCCCCGCGGCCGCTGGCGGCCCCTCATCCGCCAGGCCGACCGGGCCCCGGACTGGGGGCGCGACGGCACCGAGCTACTGCTACGCAAGCTGGCGAGCGCCGACGGCCAGCCGGGGCTGGCGGACACCCTGTGGGGCAGGGCCTGCCGGCTCTTTGATGCGCAGCCCTTTCCCGCACAAGGCCCGCCCGGTGCCCTGCTGGGCCGCTGCGGACAGGGGATCGTACGGGCCACGAGGGACGGGGCGATCCGCATTGGTCAGGTCAGGCTCCCGGATGCCCCGCTACCCATCAAGTTGCCCGCCACCATGGCCTTCCCCCAGGCCGCCGATCTTCCGGAACTTGCGGGCGAGCCCTGGCCCATCCGCTACCGGGAACACGGGGCGGTGGGCTTGCTCGCCTTCGATTTCTACAACGGGGCCATGGGCAGCGAGGCCTGTGCCGCCCTGCGCGCAGCCTACCTCGAGGCCCTGGCGCGGCCCACCCGCGTGCTCGTCCTGCTGGGGGGCGAGGAGTTCTTCTCCAACGGCATGGACCTCAACCTCATCGAGGCCGCCGCGAGCCCGGCGGATGAGTCCTGGCGCAACATCCAGGCCATGGACGACCTATGCCAGGCCATCCTGGAGACCACCAGCCATCTCACTGTGGCCGTCCTGCGGGGCAACGCCGGCGCGGGCGGCGTCTTCCTGGCTCTCACCGCGGATGCGGTGTGGGCCCGGCGCGGGGTGGTGCTCAATCCCCACTACCGTAACATGGGCAACCTTTACGGTTCGGAGTACTGGACCTATGTCCTGCCCAAACGGGTGGGGCAGGAGGCCGCGCAGCGCATCCTTGAGCAGCGTCTGCCCATGGGGGCCAAGGCCGCCCTGCGGGCAGGTCTCATCGACGCCCTGCTGCCGGATGAACCCCAGGCCCTGCTGGACGAGGTCCTGGCCCGGGCCCGGGAGCTGGCCGTCTCCCCCCGCTTCGAGACCCTGCTCACGGCGAAGCACACCCGGCGCAGCGCCGACGAGGCGGTCCGCCCCCTGGCCGAATACCGCGCCCAGGAGCTCGAGCGCATGCGGCGGGCCTTCTACGGCTTCGACGTGAGCTATCACGTGGCCCGCCACCGCTTCGTATTGAAGACCCCCCACGCCTGGACCCCCCGCCACCTGGCGCGGCACCGGGACCTCGATTGGCGGGTGCCCGAGGACTGACATGGCCCCGGCCACCCCGGCGCGTCTGCCGGCCTGCGGCGGGGGGCGAGCCCCAGGGCGACTTCCCCGCGATGGCCACGGTATCATCATCGGCCTGGCGCGGGTGGCGGAATCGGTAGACGCACCGGACTTAAAATCCGGTACCTACGGGTGTACGGGTTCGAGTCCCGTCCCGCGCACCAGCTCCGGGCTACAGCTTGTAGCCGGTATGCAGTGCCACCACGCCCATGGTCAGGTTGTAATACTCCACCCGGGCAAAGCCCGCCTGTTCCAGCATGGCCTTGAGGGACTCCTGGTCCGGATGCATGCGGATGGACTCGGCTAGGTAGCGATAGCTGGCCGCGTCGCCAACCACCAGTTGGCCCAGGCGGGGGAGGACCTGGAAGGAATAGAGGTCGTACAGGGAGGCCAGGGGTTTGTACACCTGGGAAAATTCCAGCACCAGGAGCTTGCCTCCCAGTTTGAGCACCCGCCGCATCTCCTGCAGGGCGACCTCCTTGTGGGTCATGTTGCGCAGCCCGAAGGCCACCGTGACCCGGTCGAAGCTGTCGTCCGGGAAGGGTAGGCGCTCGGCGTCGCACTGCACGCAGGGCACAAGCCGCCCCTCGTCCAGCATGCGGTCGCGGCCCAGGGCCAGCATGGAGCCGTTGATGTCGGTGAGCCAGACCTCGCCCGTGGGCCCCACCCCTTCGGCCAGGAGCCGGGCGATGTCGCCCGTGCCGCCGGCGATGTCCAGGCAGCGCATACCGGGGCGAAGCCCCGCCTGGGCGGCCAGGAAGCGCTTCCATAGCCGGTGCAGGCCGAGCGACATGAGGTCGTTCATGAGGTCATAGCGCCCGGCTACGCTATGGAAGACCTCGGCCACGCGCCGGGCCTTTTCCTGCTCGGCCACGCGCTGGAAACCGAAGTGGGTGGTGGGCTCGGTCATGGGGCGGTCACTTGGGCACGTAGCCCTGGGGGGCGTTCACCCCTTCGCCGAAGAAATACTTCTCGGCCTGTTCCATGAGGTATTTGCGGTGCTGGGCGTCGGCCAGGTTGAGGCGGTTTTCGTTGATGATCATGGTCTGCAGTCGGATCCAGCCGGCCCACGCCTCCTTGGAGACGTTCTCGTAGATGCGCTTGCCCAGCTCTCCGGGATAGGGCGGAAAATCCATACCCTCGGCCTCGCGGCCCAGTTTGATGCATTGCACCATGCGCGCCATCGATTACTCCTCGAAAAGGCAGTCGATGCCCCGATCTTAGCCCAAGCCCCCGGTGGCGTCATCCGCCGCCCCCCAGCTGCCGCTCGAGGCGGCGGGCGAAGACCTGCATCTCGCGGGCGGCCTGCAGGTCGCCCTTCGCCTGGGCAGCGGCGATGCCCTGTCGGTAGGCGTTGAGGGCCGCCTCAAGCTCTCCGGCCTCCTGCAGGGCGCGGCCCAGGAGCTTCCAGGCGGCGGAATAGGTTGCGTCCTGGCGCAGGGCCTCCTGCAGCTGCACCGCCGCCTGCCGGGGACGGCCGGCCTTGAGGTATTCGTTGCCCAGGGAAAAGCGCAGCAGGGCACTATCCTTGCCCTGGGCCAGCATGCGTTCGAAGTGCTCCAGCGCGCCCAAGTCATTTCCTCCAGAAGGCAGGGGTGAGGACCACCAGGAAGGTGAACAGTTCCAGGCGTCCCATGAGCATGGCCAGGGTCAGGACCCAGGTCTGGAAGTCGTTGAGCACCGAATAGTTGCTGGCCGGCCCCACCTGGCCCAGACCGGGGCCGGTGTTGTTCAGAGTAGCCACCACGGCGGTGAAGGAGGTGAAGACGTCCAGGCCGGAGGCGGCCAGCACCAGGGTCAGGGTGACGATGCTGGCCACGTAGATGAAGAAGAAGGCGAGCACGGCGTAGATGATCTTGTTGGGCACCACCTCGTCGCCCAGCTTGGTGAGCACCTGGGCGTTGGGGTGCAGCAGCTTGACGAGTTCCCGGTAGAACTGTTTGTAGAGCAGCTTAGCGCGCACCATCTTGATGCCGCCGCCGGTGGAGCCGGAGCAGGCGGCGAAGCTGCCCAGGAACAGCATCCACAGGGCGGCGAAATAAGGCCAGGCGTTGTAGTCGTCGTTGGCATAGCCCAGGGAGGTGGCGATGGAGATGGTATTGAAGGCGGCGTAGCGCAGGGCTGAGGGGAAGTCCAGATAGTAGTCCTTGGCCCACAGGTAGAGGGCAAGCCCCAGGCAACTGGCCAGCACCACGCCCAGGAAGACGCGGATCTCGGCGTCGTCGAGATAGACCCGGGGGCTGCGGCTGCGCAGGAACAGGAAGTGGGTGGCGAAATTCATGGCCGCCAGGCAGGCGAAGACCATGGTGATCACCTCCAGGGTGACCGAGTCGAAATGGCCGAGGCTCGCGTCGTAAGCGGCAAAGCCCCCCAGGGCCATGGTGCTGAAGGCATGGATGACGGCATCCAGGCCGCCCATGCCACCCAGGCGGTAGGCCAGGGCACAGGCGGCGGTGAGCAGGATATAGACCAGCCACAGCCCTTTGGCCGTCTCGGTCATGCGCGGGGTGAGTTTGGTGTCCTTCATGGGGGTGGGCATCTCGGCCTGGAACATCTGCCGGCCGCCCACGCCCAACAGCGGCAGGATGGCCGCTGCCAGCACGATCACCCCCATGCCCCCTAGCCAGTGGAGCTGGGTGCGCCACAGGTTGATGGATTTGGGCAGGTCGTCCAGACCGGCCAGCACCGTGGCCCCGGTGGCGGTCAGCCCCGACATGGCCTCGAAATAGGCCTCGGTGAAGGACAGCCCCGGAATGTAGAACATGAGGGGCAGGCAGGCGAATCCCGGCAGGATCGCCCACACCAGCACCACCAACAGGAAACCATCGCGCCGGCGCAGCTCCCGGTATTGCCGGCGCGAGACGAGCCACAGGGCGATGCCGCTGCCCAGGGTGAGGGTGAGGGCCAGGTCGTAGGCGCGCTGGGCATCGTCGCCCTGCACCAGGGAGACGATGAGCGGCAGCAGCATGGAAAGGCCAAAGGCCATGAAGATCAGGCCCAGGACATACAGGATGGGGGCCAGCCGGCGCATGGCTCAGAAAAAACCCAGGCCCACCTGGAAGAGGCGTTCCACCTGGGGCAGCAGGCGCTTGTTGGGCACGAAGATGATGAGGTGGTCCTCGGGGCGGATGAGGGTGTCGTGGTGGGCGATGATCACCTGCTCGCCGCGCAGGATGGCGCCGATGCTGGCCCCCTCCGGCAGGGGCACCTGCTCGATGCGCCGGCCCACCAGCCTGGAGCTCCTCTCGTCGCCGTGCACCACCGCCTCCAGGGCCTCGGCCGCCCCCCGGCGCAGGCTGTGCACCACGGTGACGTCGCCGCGCCGGATGTGGGCGAGCAGCGGCCCGATGGTGGCCTGGGCGGGGGAGAGCGCGATGTCGATCTCGCCGCCTTGGAGCAGGTCCACGTAGGTGGCCCGGTTGATGAGCGCGATGACCTTGCCCGCGCCCATGCGCTTGGCCAGCAGGCAGGACATGATGTTGTCCTCGTCGTCGTTGGTCAGGGCGCAGAAGACGTCCATCTCGTCCACGTTTTCCTGCAGCAGCAGCTCCTCGTCGGTGGCGTCCCCCACCAGCACCAGGGTGTCGCGCAGCTGCTGGGCAAGGCTCTCGGCCCGCTGCTTGTTGTGGTCCACCAGCTTGACCTCGTAGTCGTCCTCCAGGGCGGCGGCTAGCCGGCTGCCGATGTTGCCGCCGCCGGCGATCATGACCCGTCGTACCGACTGGTCGGCGTGGCGCATCTCCTTCATCACCGCCCGGATGTTCTCGGTGGCGGCCACGAAGAAGACCTCGTCGCCGTCCTCGATGACCGTGCGCCCCTCGGGCACGATGGCCCGGTCGCGCCGGTAGATGGCCGCCACACGGGCGTCGAGCTCCGGCAGATGGCGGCGCAGGTCCCGCAGCTCGTGGCCCACCAGGGGGCCGCCATGGCGGGCGCGCACCACCACCAGGCGGATGCGTCCCTCGGCGAAATCCACCACCTGCAGGGCCTCGGGGTAGTCGATGAGACGCCGCAGGTAGTTGGTGATCTCCTGCTCCGGGCTGATGGTGTAGTCCACCGCCATGTGCTCCGGCTGGAACAGCAGGGGGTTCCTGAGGTAGTCCGTGGCGCGGATGCGGGCGATCTTGGTGGGGATGCGGAACAGGGTGGCGGCCAGTTTGCAGGCCAGCATGTTGGTCTCGTCGGACTGGGTCACCGCCACCAGCATGTCGGCGTCCTGGGCCCCGGCCGCCCGCAGCACCGAGGGATGCGAGCCGTGGCCCACCACGGTGCGCAGGTCGTAGCGTTCCTGGAGCACCGCCAGCTTGGCGGCGTCCAGGTCCACCACCGTGATGTCGTTGGCCTCGGAGACGAGACTGGCCGCCAGGTTGGAGCCCACCTGGCCGGCGCCCAGGATGATGATCTTCATGGGGGAGGGCGGTCCCCGCGGCAGGCGGGGCGCATCATTCGCGGTGGGGCAATTCTAATCCCAGGCTCTTGAGCTTACGGTAGAAGGCGGTACGCTCCATGCCGGCGCGCGCGGCGGCCTTGCTCACCGACCAGCCGCAGGCCTCGAGCAGGGCGTTGAGGTAGACCCGCTCGAAGGCCTCGCGTGCCTCCTTAAGGGGCATGTCCAGACGCACCCCCAGGGCCAGGGCCTTCTGCTCTCCGGGTAGAGCCAGCAGGGCCTGCACGTCCCCGGCCTCCACCACGTCACCCACCGTGGTCAGGGCGAGGCTCGCCACCACGTTGCGCAGTTCGTCCAGGTTGCCGGGCCAATGATAGCCGCCGAGGACGCGCAGGGCCTCGTCGCTAAAGCACAGCTGCTTACCCAGTCTTGCCGCCTCCCGCTCCAGGATGGCGCGCGCGAGACCCGGGATGTCCTCCGGATGTTCCCGCAGCGGTGGCAGCCGCACGGCCGCTCGCGCCAGGCCGTTGTAGAGGTCGTGGGGAAAGCCCCCCTGGGCGATCTTCTCGGCCAGGTTCACCGAGCTGGCGCACACCACTCGGATGCCGTATTCCCGGTGTTTGGCCAGAATCATGGCGAGCCCCCGCTGCTGGAAGGGGGTCAGCCCCCCCACCTCGGGCACGAAGAGCAGGCCGCCCTTGGCATCGGTAAGCAGCTGCTGCGGGGCATCCGCCAGGCGGGAGGCCTCCTCGACCACCACCATGGGGGTATGGGGGACGTGCAGGAAGCGGGCGCACGCCTCGGCGCCGCTGCCGGCCTCGCCCATGAGCAGGATGGGGGCGCCGCTGGCGGCCGCCTGCCTGAGCCGCTGCACGACGAGGCGCACGGTCTTGCCGCTGCCTAGCTCGGGCAGCTCATCCGGCAGGGAAGGCGGGCGGGGCGCCTGACGCAGGGCCCGCTCCACCGTCTCCAGCAGGCGCTTGTAGGGGACCGGTTTCTCCAGGAAGTCGAAGGCGCCTAGCCGCGTGGCCTCCACCGCCGTATGTATGGTGCCGTGGCCCGACATCATCACCACGGGCATCACGGCCTGGCCGCTGCTGACCCATTCCTTGAGCAGGGTGATGCCGTCCAGGTCCGGCATCCAGATGTCCAGCAGCACCAGGTCCGGCGTCTTCTCCTGCAGGGCCTTGCGGGCGCTCTCGCCGTTTTCCGCCAGGCGCACCTCATAGCCCTCCTCTTCCAGGATCTCCTGCACCAGGGAGCGGATGCCCGGCTCGTCATCCACCACCAGGATCTCACTCATCGTTCTCCTCCAGCACGGGCAGGGTGACGCACACCAGGGCGCCACCGCCCTCCCGATTGCGCACCTCGATCACGCCGTGGTGTTCCTCCACGATCTTGCGTACCACCGCGAGCCCCAGCCCGGTGCCCTTGGCCTTGGTGGTGGCATAGGGCTCGAACAGACGGCTGAAGAGCTGCTCCGGAAAACCCGGCCCGTTGTCCGCCACGCAAAGCTCCACGCCATGGGCCACGGCACGGGTGCTCACCTCCACCCACGGCTCGGCCACGTCCACCAGGGCCTCGTCGGCGTTCTTGAGCAGATTGTGCAGGAGCTGGCGCAGCAGCGCTGCATCCCCCGCCACCGGCGGTAGCTCCGGCGACAGCTGCAGCGCGAGGGGGCAATGGCTCTCGTAGAGGACGGCCACTTCCTTGATCAAGGCGTTCAGGTCCAGGCGTGAGAGGCGCGCAGACGGTAGTTTCGCATATTGGGAGAAGGCGTCCACTAGTGACTTAAGCGCCGCCACCTGGTTGATGATGGTCTGGGTCGAGCGCTCCAGGGTCTGGCGCGAGGCCTCGTCCAGGCGGTCGGCCAGCTTGACCTGCAGCCGCTCGGCGGCGAGCTGGATCGGGGTGAGCGGGTTCTTGATCTCGTGGGCGAGCCGTCTGGCCACCTCGCCCCAGGCGGCATCGCGCTGGGCCTGCACCAGCTGGGTCACGTCGTCGATGACCAGGGCGTAGTCCGGCGCATCCTGGGCGGTGAGCGGCGCCCCGCGCAAGATCAACACCCGTTGGTTGTCCCCCTGCCGGTATTCCCACTGCCCTTGCCAGACCGCCCGGGGGCTGCCCCGGAAATGATCCCGGATGGCCAGGGCCAGGCGGTGCAGGGGGCTGTCCGGTTCGCCCCATGCCTCCAGGGCAAGCCCTTCCAACGCCTCCCGCTCTCGACCGAGGATGGCGGCGGCGGCAGGGTTGACGATGCGCACCTTGAGATCGGCATCCAGGGTGACCACGCCGGTGGTCAGCCTGGACAGCACCCCCTCCAGATAGGCCTTGGCCTCCAGCAGTCGGTCCTGGTGGGCCTGGGCGGCGTTGCGCGCCTCGGTCAGCTGCTGGATCATGCGGTTGAAGGATTGGGTGAGCATGCCCAGCTCATCCCGGCTGTTCACCGCATACACCTGGCTGAAGTCGCCACGGGCCACGGCCCGGGTGCCGCGCGCCAGCACCCGCAGCGGCGCGGCCAGGCGCGTCGCCAGGAGGAAGGCCGCGGCGATGGCGGCAAACAGGGCGATGGCCAGGGTCAGGGTGAGCGACAGGCCGTAGAGGCGCTTGAGCCCGATCCTCGAGACCGCCAGCTCCTGGTACTCGTTGCGCGCCCGCTCCACCTGCATGGCCGCCTGGGCGAGCGCCGCCGGCACGGGTTGCGTGAGCTGCAGGATGCGTAGCCGCTCCACCGCGGCGGACACGTTCACCGGCACCGCCACCCGGACCTCCAGCCCCTGGGCGGCGGGCAGAACGTCGACGCGCGACCAGGGCTGCTGCAGGCGCACCTGCCACAGCGCCCCCTGATCCAACCTGGGCGGCGCCAGGGCGCGCCGGTCGGCGGAGGCGAAGCCCAGCAGGCGGCCGTCGATGCCAAACAGGGCCAGCTCCTGCACCCCCGCCGCCTCCCGCAGCTCCCCCAGGCGCTCGGTGTGAGCGGCGACGTGCCATTCGGACAGGTGCTGGGCAGCGTCCTCCGCCTTCTTGGTCAGGTCCCGCTGCAGGTATTCCAGGGCGGACTGCCCCAGGGACAGCCCATCCTCCAGGGCCCGCTCCAGGCGCACGTCGAACCAGGTCTCGATGGACTTGACGAGGAACTGCACCGACACCGCATAGACCACCAGTCCCGGCCCCAGGGCCATGAGGGCGAACATGCGGGTGAGCCGGGCGGTGAGCTTCGCTCCGAACATGCCGGCGCGCAGGCGCCGGCGCAGCAGCAAGACCTGGTAGCCGATGAGCAGCAGCAGGGCGACGACGGCCCCGGCGTTCACGAACAGCAGCAGGGGGAAGTTCTCCGCGAACAGCGCCGTGTCGGCCGCCGCCAGCGACAGCAGCGCGATGAGCGCGCCGCCCACGATGATGCCGCCGAGCAACAGATAGATCACGGCTGCCCTTTCAGGGGCGGAAGCTCCATTCCCGCCAGCCGCTGTCCAACTGCCAGCGCTGGGAGCCCACGGCGCTGACCTGCAGGGGCTTGGGCAGCTGGGAGGTGTCCAGGTACATGCGCACCGCGAGCACGTAGCTGTACTTGCGGCTCACCTGGGACTGGTGCAGCACCGCCCAGCCGCTGAAGTCGCCGATGTACTCCAGGGCATCCGCCAGACTGGGGTGCACGGTGCTGTGCCCGCTTACCGTCACATAGTACTGACGCAGCAGGGCATTGTAGGACAGCCGGATGACCCGCGTGAGATCGACGATGTCCTCGGAAAACCACCATGTGCGCGGCCTGCGCGCCTGGAAGGCCTGCACGAAGGACAGCTGCACGCCCCGGTGCAGGGCGCCCTCCATGGTGGGGGAAAGCTGGATGTGAAAACCGCCGGCAAGCTGCCAGATCTCGCCTTGCAGCTGCAATTCGGCCTGCATCAACTCGATGCCCTCGGCGGTTGCCCGACCGGACAGCAATCCGGCGGCGGCCAGGGTGCAGGCCGCGATGAAGCTACGTCTTGACCAGGCGGGCATAGAAGAATCCGTCGTGAAGACCGTCCGGCAGCAGTTGTCCCTGCCAGCCGTCGGGCAGGTCCAGCGGTTCTTCCACAGCCTCCGGGTGACGTGCCAGAAAGGCCTCGACGACCCCCCGGTTTTCCACCCTGAACAGGCTGCAGGTGGCATAGAGCAATTTACCACCCGCTGCCAGCAGGGGCCACAGGGCCTCCAGCAACCGCGACTGGGTGAGGCTCAGGGCTGTTGCATCGTCGGCGCGCTTGAGCCATTTGCCGTCCGGATGCCGGCGCACCACCCCCGAGGCGGTGCAGGGGGCATCGAGCAGGATGCGCTCGAAAGGGCGGCCGTCCCACCAGGACCGGGGATCGGCCGCGTCGGCGGCCAACAGGCGGGCGGTGAGCTTAAGGCGCGCGAGATTCTCCCCGACCTGCGCCAAGCGCTGGGGGTCCCGGTCCAGGGCCGTCAGGTCCAGGTCGTGCAGTTCCAGCAGATGGGCGGTCTTGCCGCCTGGGGCGGCACAGGCGTCCAGCACGCGCATGCCGTCCCGGCAGTCGAGCAACGGCGCGGCGTATTGGGCGCCGAGGTCCTGCACGGACACCCATCCCTCGGCGAAACCGGGCAGCCGCTCGGTGGGCAGGGGCCGCGCCAGGGTCAAGGCCCAGGGCCCGGTCGCCCGCGCCTCGATCCCCTGCGCCGCAAGCCGCTCCAGATAGGCCTGCACCCCGGTGCGGCGTCGGTTCACCCGCAGCGTCATGGGCGGGTGGGCGTTGTCCGCCTCCAGGATGGCCTCCCAGGCGCCGGGATACTCCGCCTGCAGGCGCTCGATCCACCACAGGGGGTGATTCCAGCGCGCCACCGGGTCGGCCTCGGCTGCTGCGAGCAGGGCCTCCCGCCGCCGCAGGAAGTGGCGCAGCACGGCATTGACCAGGCCGCGGGCACGCCGCGGAGCGAGCTCCACCGCCTCATGGACCGCGGCGTAGGCCGGGGTCTGCCCTTCCAGGAGTTCATGGAGCCCGACGAGCAGGATGGCCTTGAGCTGCGCATCGTGCAGCGGGCGTGTGAGGAGCCGGCCGAGCAGGAATTCCAGTAGCCCCAGCCGCCTGAGCACCCCGTAACTCAGGTCCAGCACTGCAGGCCGCAAGGGCCCGGCCGGCAACGCCGCCAGGGCCCGCTTGAGGCTCTGGCCCCGGGCCAGTACTGCCGTGAGCAGGCGCGCCGCCGCAAGCCTGGGCGAGGTGTGCATGGCGCGGCGGGGTCAGTCGCCCAGCCGCTGCCCCGGCGTCAGGGCATGGCCGGCCAGGAAGGCGGCAGCCGACAAGCGGCGGCCGCCTGCGCGCTGCAGCTCCAATAGCCGCAAGGCCCCCTCGCCGCAGGCCACCACGATACCCTCGCGGGAGGCCTGCAACACCTCGCCGGGTCGCCCCCCGCCTTGGCAAGGGTGCGCCTGCCAGACCTTCAACGCCTCACCCGCAAGGCTCGTGACGGCCCCGGGCACGGGGTTGAAGGCGCGCACCTGCCTGTGGATGGCAGCGGCCGGCCGTGTCCAGTCGATGTGCGCCTCCTCCTTGCGGATCTTGTCGGCATAGACGGCCAGGCCCTCCTCCTGGGGCGTCGGGGTGACCTCACCGGCGGCGAGCCGCGGCAGCAAGGCGACGATCTCGCGCGCCCCCAGGGCCGCCAGACGGTCGTGCAGGCTGCCGGCCGTGTCCTGCGGATCGATGGGCAGTGCCGCCCTGGCCAGGATGGGACCGGTGTCCAGGCCGGCGTCCATCTGCATGAGGGTGATGCCGGTCTCCCGGTCGCCGGCCAGGATGGCCCGCTGTATGGGCGCCGCCCCGCGCCAGCGCGGCAGCAGCGAGGCGTGGATGTTGACACAGCCCAGCCGGGGCAGGTCCAGCACGGCCTGGGGCAGGATGAGGCCATAGGCGGCCACCACCATGAGATCGGCGCCGACCTCGGCCAGGGGCCGGCACTCGGCCTCGCTCCGCAAGCTCGCCGGCTGGTACACAGGCAGATTCAGGCGCAAGGCCAGTTCCTTCACTGCCCCGGCCCTGGGCCGCATGCCCCGGCCGGCCGGCCGGTCGGGCTGGGTCAGCACGAGGGCGATGGCATGCCCCGCCGCGTGCAGGGCCTTGAGGGCCACGGCGGCGAATTCCGGGGTACCGGCGAAGATGAGTTTCAATGGGGAGTGGGGAGTGGGGGGGGTGGAATCTATATCTAACCTCTAATCCCTAATTCCTATCATCTACATCGTCTCCCGCTGTTGTTTCTTCAGTTTCTGCCGGATGCGTTCCTGTTTTAGGCGCGACAGGTATTCCACGAAGACCTTGCCCTTGAGGTGGTCAATTTCGTGCTGGATGCACACGGCCAGCAGCCCATCGGCCTCAAGCTCGAAGGGTTGACCCTCCAGGTTGAGCGCCCGCACCCGGATGCGCTCTGCACGCTTGACCTTGTCGTAGATGCCGGGCACCGACAGACAGCCCTCCTCACCCACCCTTTCGCCCTGCGCCTCGATGATCTCCGGGTTGATGAACACCTTCAGATCGTTGCGCGTCTCGCTCACGTCCACCACGATCATCTGGATGTGGCGGTCCACCTGGGTGGCGGCCAGCCCGATGCCGGGGGCGGCATACATGGTCTCGGCCATGTCCGCGGCGAGCCGGCGGATCTCCTCGTCCACCTTTTCTACGGGGCGGGCGACGGTGTTCAGCCGCTTGTCCGGGTAACGCAGGATCTTGAGCAGGGCCATGGATGCGGGTGCAAAATACGGAAAACTCAATTAACTTAGCCCATGGGCCGATTATAGGGAAACGAACCCGCGAGGTGAGACCATGCCTATCCCCATTTTGTTCATGATCCCATTGCTGGCGGCCGTGGGACTGGCCTCCCCCGTGCGGGCCGACACCCCGACCCTGCGGCCGGATGCCCCCGACGAGTACACCGTGGTCCGGGGCGACACCCTGTGGGGGATCGCCGCCCGTTTCCTCAACGATCCCTGGAAGTGGCCTGAAGTGTGGCGATTGAACCGCGAGCAGATCGCCAACCCCCATCTCATCTACCCGGGCGACCGCATTCGTCTGGTGCGCGGCGACAAGCCGCAGCTCGTGCTGGAACGGGGCATCCCCACCGTCAGGCTTTCGCCCCAGGTGCGTTCGCAACCCCTGGCGCGGCAGGAGCCGGGCATCCCCAGCATCCCGCATGAGGCCGTCGCCGCCTTCCTCAACCGGGGCGGCGTGGTCGCCGCCGACGCCTTGGCGCGCGCCCCGCGCATCCTGGGCTCTAGCGACGAGCGGGTGATCTTCGGCGCCCACGACACGGTCTATGCCGATGGGGGCGAGGCGGGCATCCGGGAGTGGCAGATCGTCCGCCTGGGGGCGGCCCTGAAAGACCCCCTCACCGGCGAGACCCTGGGCCATGAGCTCATCCACGTGGGCGAGGCCCGCACCCTCAAGCCCGGCAACCCCCAGCTGCTGCGCATCCTGCACACCCGGCAGGAGGTGTTGGAGCGCGACCGGCTCCTGCCCCTCCCCCAGGCCGGCGAGCTGCACTATGTCCCGCGCGCCCCGGACCGCCCCGTCGAGGCCCGCGTCATGGGGGCCTTGGGCGGTGTCGAGGGGGCCGGGCCCTATACCACCGTGCTCCTCAACCGGGGGCAGCGGGACGGCCTGGAGGTGGGGTACGTGCTGGCCTTGTACAAGGCCGGCCGTTCCATCGCCGACCCCCGCTGCCAGCGGGCCGGCAAGCTAGCCTTCCTGGCCGGCGGGTTACGCGCCGAGAACGACTGCATGCCTGACAAGTCCGCTGCCCACGCCCTGCCCGACCGGCGCATCGGGCTGGCCTTCGTCTATCGGGTCTTCGACCGGGTGGCCTACGCCCTGGTGATGACGAGCGAGGAGCCCGTGTACGTCCTGGATGTGGCCCGCAACCCTTGAGTGGGGGGGTAGGGAGTGGTCCGGTCCCCGCTGCCGTGACACAACCCGCCATGGCGCCCGCCGACCCGCCCCGCGGCGCGCCTGAGGCCCATACGCCGGCTGAGCTTCGCTACTGGCTCGCCCTGGAGGCGGTGCCGGGGCTCGGTGCGGAGGCTGTGCAGCGCCTGCTGGAGACCTTCGGCGACCCTTGTGCCGTCTTGTCGGCACCGCGGAGCCTGCTCGCCCAGGTGGTGGGCGAGCGCCTGGCCCAGGCCCTGTCCCAACCTGTTGCACCTTCGCAACAGGCCCTGGACTGGCTGGAGATGCCCGGCAACCACTTCCTGCCCATCACGCACCCGGCCTATCCCGAACGGCTGCGCCGCATCCCCGACCCGCCGCCCTGGCTCTACGTGAAGGGGGATCCCGCCCTGCTCGGCGCCCCCATGCTGGCCATCGTCGGCAGCCGCCACGCCACCCCCCAGGGTCTGCGGGACGCGCGCGCCTTCGCCCAGGCCCTGGCCGAGGCGGGCCTCGTGATCGTCAGCGGCTTGGCCCTGGGTATAGACACGGCCGCCCACGAAGGGGGGCTCGCCGGCGGCACCAGCGTGGCGGTCGTGGGCACCGGCCTGGACCGGGTGTATCCGGCCCGCAACCGAGACCTGGCCCACCGGCTCGCCGCGCGCGGCGCCCTCGTGTCCGAGTTCGCCCTGGGCACACCGCCGCGCCCCGGCCAGTTTCCGCGCCGCAACCGCGTCATCAGCGGGCTCGCCCTGGGTGTGCTGGTGGTGGAGGCTACCCTGGACAGCGGCTCCCTCATCACCGCCCGCCTGGCGGCGGAACAAGGGCGGGAGGTCTTCGCCCTGCCCGGTTCCATCCACTCGCCCCTATCCAAGGGCTGCCACCGGCTGATCCGCGAAGGCGCGAAGCTGGTGGAATGCGTCGAGGACGTGCTGGAAGAGCTGCGCGGCCAATGGCGGGCGGCCACGCCCCCCGATGCGGACCATAACCCCCAGCCCTCGGATGCCCTGCTGGAACTGCTGGGCGCGGCCCCTGTCCCTCTGGACATCCTGGTGCAGGAGACCGGCTTGACGGTGGAACGCCTTTCGGCGATGCTGCTTCAACTGGAGCTTGCGGGGCGCGTGGCCACGCTGCCCGGCGGACTGTACCAGCGCCTCTTCTGAGCCGGGCACTGAGCCAGGCACGCGCGAGCGCCCCAGACCCCGTCGCCGAACCCGTCCTCCCGTCATGTTCGAGATCCTCCAATACCTCTACGACCACTACCTGGCGGACGACCGCTATCCCGATACCGAGGCCCTGGCCCTCAAGCTCTCCACGGCTGGCTTCGACCAGGACGAGATCGACCAGGCGCTGGCCTGGCTGGATGAACTGGCCGAGCTGGACCCCGAGCGCCAGGGGGAGCTCGCCGCCACCGGCACGCGCGTCTACAGCCAGGAGGAGATGGAGCGGCTCGACCCCGAGGCACGGGGCTTCCTCGCCTTTCTGGAGAACGCTGGGCTGCTCTCTCCTTACGCCCGGGAGTGGGTGATCGAGCGGGCCCTGGCGCTCAAGGAGCGGCAGGTCCCGGCGCAGCAGCTCAAGTGGATCGCCCTGCTCGCCCTGTGGCGCCTGGACGGCCCGCTTTCCGCCCTGTGGCTCGAGGACCTGGTGCGCACCGGCGACGAGGACCCGGCCCCCCTGCACTGATGCCCCGTCCGAACGCGGCATCGCCCTGCGCGCACTGAATCCGTGGGCAAAGAGCTCATCATCGCCGAGAAGCCGTCGGTGGCCCAGGACATCGCCCGGGCCCTGGGCGGCTTCCGCAAGGAGAAGGACTACTACGAGTCCGAGCGCTACGTCCTGTCCTCGGCCGTGGGGCACCTGCTGGAGCTCACCGTGCCGGAGCAGTACGAGGTCAAGCGCGGCAAGTGGACCTTCGCCCATCTGCCCGTCATCCCGCCCCGCTTCACCCTGCGGCCCATCGAGAAGACCCAGGACCGCTTGAAGCTGCTCGAGCGGCTCATCAAGCGCAAGGACGTGGTGGGCCTCATCAATGCCTGCGACGCCGGGCGCGAGGGCGAGCTCATCTTCAATTACATCGTGCAGCACACCGGCACCAGGAAACCGGTGCGCCGGCTATGGCTGCAGTCCATGACGCCGGAGGCCATCCGCGAGGGCTTCGCCAACCTGCGACCGACCGAGGAGCTGGCGGGGCTGCGCACCGCCGCCGTCTGCCGGGCCGAGAGCGACTGGCTGGTGGGCATCAACGGTACCCGTGCCATGACCGCCTTCAATTCCAAGTCCGGCGGCTTTCACCTCACCACCGTGGGCCGGGTGCAGACGCCCACGCTGGCCATCGTCGTGGAGCGGGAGGGGCGCATCCGCCGCTTCGTCCCCCGTCCCTATTGGGAGCTGGAGGCCCGCTTCAGAGGCGGGCAGGGCGAGTACACCGGGCGCTGGTTCGACCCCGCCTTCAAAAAACGCGAGGACGAGGAGGCCACCGCCTACCGCCTCTGGGACGCTGAGCAGGCCGAGGCCATCCGCGCCGCGTGCCTGGGCAAGAGCGCCCATGCCAGCGACGAGACCAAGCCGGCGACCCAGCATCCGCCCTTGCTCTACGATCTGACTAGCCTGCAGCGCGAGGCCAACAGCCGTTTCGGCTTCTCCGCCAAGACCACCCTTGGGCTCGCCCAGGCCCTCTACGAAAAGCACAAGGTGCTCACCTATCCGCGCACCGACGCACGGGCCCTGCCGGAGGACTATCTGGCCACGGCGCGCGAGGTGCTGGCGAGCCTCACCGGCGACTACGCGCCACTTGCCCGCACGGTGCTGGAGCAAGGCTGGGTGCGGCCCAACAAGCGCATCTTCAACAACGCCAAGGTCTCCGACCACTTCGCCATCATCCCCACGGGCGTGTCCCCCAAACACCTCAACGAGCTGGAATGGAAGCTCTACGATCTGGTCACCCGGCGCTTCCTGGCTGGGTTCTACCCGCCGGCGGAATACTCGGTCACCACCCGCATCACCCGTGTGGGGGAACACGCCTTCCGCACCGAGGGGCGCATCCTGGTCAATCCTGGCTGGCTTGCCGTCTATGGCAAGGAGGCCCAGGCCGAGGCAGGGGAGGATGGCGCCCCGCGCCTGCCGCCGCTTGTCCCCGGCGAGCGCCTGGACACCCTGGCAGTGGAGATCAAGGCCGGCCAGACCCGTCCCCCCGCCCGCTTCACCGAGGCCACCCTGCTCGCCGCCATGGAGGGGGCGGGCAGGATGGTGGAGGACGAGGAGCTGCGCGCCGCCATGGCCGGGCGCGGGTTGGGCACCCCCGCCACCCGCGCCCAGATCATCGAGAACCTGATCGCCGAGCACTACCTGGTGCGCGAGGGCAAGGAGCTCGTCCCCACCGCCAAGGCCTTTTCGCTGATCACCCTGCTGCGCGGCCTCGGGGTGGACGAGCTCACCTCCCCCGAGATGACCGGCGAATGGGAATACAAGCTCGCCCGCATGGAGCGCGGCGAGCTCACCCGCGACGAGTTCATGACCCACATCGTGGCGCTTGCCCGCGACATCGTGGAGCGCGCCAGGCGTTATGAGTCGGACACGGTGCCGGGCGACTTCGCCATCCTCTCTGCCCCCTGCCCCAAGTGCGGCGGCGTGGTGAAGGAGACCTACAAGAAATTCGTCTGCCAGGCCTGCGACTGGAGCACCTGGAAGATCGTGGCCGGCCGCCAGTTCGAGGTGGAGGAGATGGAAACCCTGCTGCGCACCGGCCGGGTGGGGCCGCTCAAGGGTTTCCGCAACCGGCAGGGCCGCCCCTTCGAGGCGATCATCCGGCTCAACGCCGACAGGCAGCCCGAGTTCGAGTTCGGCCCCTCCCAGCCGGCGGACGATGCGCCGGTGGACCTCGCCGGCCGCGAGCCGCTGGGCCCCTGCCCCAAATGCGGCGGCCGGGTCTTCGAGCACGAGGCGGCCTACGTCTGCGAGCACAGCCTGGGCAGCCACAGGCGCTGCGACTTCCGCAGCGGCCGGGTGATCCTGCAGCAGGAGATCCCCCCCGCGCAGATGCGCAAGCTCCTCACCGAGGGCCGCACCGATCTGCTCACCGGCTTCGTCTCCGCCCGCACCCGCCGCAAGTTCTCGGCCTATCTGGTGCGGGACGCCAGCGGCAGGGTGGGCTTCGAGTTCGAGCCACGCGCCGCCGGGGGCAGGGCTGCGGCAGCGGGGGGCCGCCAGCTGGGCCTGCATCCTGCCGACGGCCAGGCCGTGCTGCTCAAGACCGGCCGTTACGGTCCCTACGTGACCCACGGCGGCCTCAACGCCCGGCTACCCCCGGACCTCAAGCCCGAGGACCTCACCCTGGAGCGGGCCTTGGAGCTGCTGGCCGCCAAGGCCGGCAGCAGGACCCGCACCGGGCGCAAGGCGGCCTGAAGCGGCGCGGCCGCGCCCTGTCTCGAGGGCAGGGCGGGCGCGGCGCTTGCCCCCACCAGCCTTACGGTTGGCGGCAACCCCTTGCCTGCGCTAGAATTCCCCCCCTTTTGCAGCAACCCAGCCGGCATCCCGAAACAAGATGGAAGATCGACAAGGCCGTCTTTGCGGCACGCTCTACAGCCCCGATTTCGAGCAGGACAGTTGCGGCTTCGGCCTCATCGCCCAGCTGGACGACGAGCCCTCCCACTGGCTGGTCTCCACCGCCATCTCCTCGCTCGCCTGCATGACCCACCGGGGGGCCATCGCCGCCGACGGCAAGTCGGGCGACGGCTGCGGGCTGCTATTCAAGAAACCGGACGCCTTCCTACGCGCCGTGGCGGCCGAGCAGGGCTTCCGTTTGCGCGCCCGGTATGCCGCGGGCCTCGTCTTCCTCAACCGGGAGGCAGGCAAGGCCCGGCGCGCCCGCGAGCTGCTGCTCAAGGAGCTCGCGGGCCAGGGCCTGGAGCCTCTGGGGTTCCGGCCGGTGCCTACGGACGAGTCCGCCCTGGGGGAATACGCCCGGGCGAGCCTGCCCGTCATCGAGCAGCTCTTCGTCAACTGCCCGGAGGGGATGGATGCCGAGGTCTTCGAGCGCCGCCTCTACATCGCCCGCCGCCGGGTGGAAAAGGCCCTCGATAGTGACGACCCCAACTTCTACGTACCCACCCTCTCTGGCCGGGTGATCGCCTACAAGGGTCTGGTGATGCCGGCCTATCTGCCGGTGTTCTACCCCGATCTCAACGACGAGCGCTTCGCATCTTCGCTCGCTGTCTTCCACCAGCGCTTTTCCACCAACACCTGGCCGGAGTGGCGGCTGGCCCAGCCCTTCCGTTATCTCGCCCACAACGGCGAGATCAACACCCTAGCCGGCAACCGCAACTGGAGCCGGGCGCGGGAGCGCAAGTTCGCCTCGCCCTTGATCCCCGACATGGAGGACGTGCGCCCCATGGTGAGCCATCGGGGCTCCGACTCCATGAGCTTCGACAACATGCTGGAGGGCCTGGTGATGGGCGGTGCGGGGCTGTTCCGGGCACTACGCATGATGGTGCCGCCGGCCTGGCAAAACGTCCCCCACATGGACCCGGATCTGAGGGCCTTCTATGAATACAACTCTATGCACATGGAGCCCTGGGACGGCCCGGCCGGCATCGTACTCACCGACGGCCGCTACGGCGTGTGCCTGCTCGACCGTAACGGCCTGCGGCCGGCACGCTACGTCATCACCAAGGACCGCATCGTCACCATCGCCTCAGAGGTGGGGGTGTGGGACTACGGCCCCGAGAACGTGCTGGCCAAGGGCCGGGTGCGCCCGGGCCAGATGGTGGCCGTCGACCTGGAGACCGGGCAGTTCCTGCTGCCGGAGGACATCGACGAGCTGCTCAAGGGCCAGCGGCCCTACCGCCAGTGGCTCAAGGAATACAGCCGCAGGATCGAGATCAAGCCCGAGGAGGACGCCGACTGTCCCCAGATGGACGCCGCCAGCGTGGTCACCTACCAGAAGCTCTACAACATCAGCTTCGAGGAGCTGGACCAGGTGTTGCGCGTGCTGGCCGAGGACGGTCAGGAGGCGGTGGGCTCCATGGGCGACGACACCCCCATGGCGGTGCTCTCCCGCCAGGTGCGCTCCCCCTACGACTACCTGCGCCAGCAGTTCGCCCAGGTGACCAACCCGCCCATCGACCCCATCCGCGAGGCCATCGTCATGAGCCTGCACACCATCTTCGGGCGGGAGCGCAACCTCTTCGAGGAGACCCCGGAGCATGCCCATCGCCTGGGGGTGAACTCGCCGGTGCTGTCCCATGATGCCTTCGTGGCGGTCACCACCCAGACCGACCCGGCCTTCGCCTCGGTGACCTTCGCCTTGAGCTACGACCCCGCCAAGACCCATCTCAAGGCCGCCCTCACGCAGCTGGCGCAGGATGCGGTGGCGGCGGTACGCGCCGGCAAGGTCATCCTGGTGCTCTCCGACCGCCGCATCGACCGGGCGCGGCTGCCCATCCACGCCCTGTTCGCCGTGGGGGCGGTGCACCACGCCCTGATCGATGCGGGGCTGCGCTGCGACGCCAACCTGGTGGTGGAGACCGGCACGGCGCGCGACCCGCACCAGATCGCCGCCCTCATCGGCTATGGCGCCACCGCCGTCTATCCCTATCTCGCCTACCAGTCCATCCTGCAGATGGTGCGCGCCGGCGAGATCAGGCTGCCCGCCCACAAGGCCCTGGCCAACTACCGCAAGGGCATCGACAAGGGGCTGCTCAAGGTGATGTCCAAGATGGGCATCTCCGCCATCTCGAGCTACCGGGGGGCGCAGCTCTTCGAGATCGTGGGCATGCACGAGGAGGTGGTGGCGCTGTGCTTCAAGGGCACGGTCAGCCGCATCTCCGGCGCCAATTTCGAGGACTTCGAACAGGACCAGAAGCGGTTGGCCCGCGCCGCCTTCAACCCCTTGAGACCCATCCCGACCGGCGGATTGCTCAAGTTCATCCACGGCGGCGAATACCACGCCTACAACCCGGACGTGGTGCAGGCCCTGCAAAAGGCGGTACAGACCGGCTCCTACGAGGCCTACAAGGAATACGCCCGGCTGGTGAACGAGCGGCCCGTGGCCATGCTGCGCGACCTCATGCGGCTCAAGACCCTGCCCGAACCCATCCCCCTCGACGAGGTGGAGCCGGTGGAATCCATCCTCAAGCGCTTCGACTCGGCCGGCATGTCCCTGGGGGCGCTCTCCCCCGAGGCCCACGAGGCCCTGGCCGAAGGCATGAACCGCATCGGCGGGCGCTCCAACTCCGGCGAGGGCGGTGAGGACCCGGTGCGCTACGGCACCAGCAAGATGTCCAAGATCAAGCAGGTGGCCTCCGGCCGCTTCGGTGTGACCCCCCACTACCTGGTCAACGCCGAGGTGCTGCAGATCAAGATCGCCCAGGGCGCCAAGCCCGGCGAGGGGGGGCAGCTGCCCGGCCACAAGGTCACCGAGCTCATCGCCCGGCTGCGCTGCACCAAGCCTGGCATCTCCCTCATCTCGCCGCCGCCGCACCACGACATCTACTCCATCGAGGACCTAGCCCAGCTCATCTTCGACTTGAAGCAGGTGAACCCCCAGGCCCTGGTGAGCGTGAAGCTGGTGGCCGAGCCCGGCGTGGGCACCATCGCCGCCGGGGTGGCCAAGGCCTATGCCGACTTGATCACCATCGCCGGCTATGACGGCGGCACCGGGGCGAGCCCCCTCACCAGCGTCAAATACGCCGGCACCCCCTGGGAGCTGGGGTTGACCGAAGCCCAGCAGGTGCTGCGCGCCAACGGCCTCAGAGGCCGGGTACGGGTGCAGACCGACGGCGGCTTGAAGACCGGTCTGGACGTGGTCAAGGCCGCCATCCTGGGGGCCGAGTCCTTCGGTTTCGGCACCGCCCCCATGATTGCGCTCGGCTGCAAGTACCTGAGGATCTGTCACCTCAACAACTGCGCCACCGGGGTGGCCACCCAGGATGCGCGGCTGCGCCGGGAACACTTCATTGGGCTGCCGGACATGGTGGTCAACTACTTCACCTTCGTCGCCCGCGAGACGCGGGAGTGGATGGCCCGCCTGGGGGTGCGCCGTTTCGAGGACCTGATTGGCCGCACCGACCTCATGGAGCTCGTAGAGGGCGAAACCGACAGGCAGCGGCGGCTCAAGCTCGACCTGCTGCTCTCCCAGGGCGCCATCCCCGAGGACGAGCCCCGTTACTGCATCCAGCCCTCCAACCCCTCCTTCGACAAGGGGGAACTGGCCGAGCGCATGGTACAGGACGCCCTGCCGGCGATCCGCGCGCGCACCCCCCAGCGGCTGGAATACCGCATCCGCAACGTCCACCGCTCCATCGGCGCAAGACTCTCCGGCGAGATCGCCCGTATCCACGGCGCCGAGGGCCTGCCCGACGACTACCTGCACATCAAGCTCACCGGCAGCGCCGGCCAGAGCTTCGGGGTCTGGAACCACAAGGGGCTCACCCTGGAGCTGGAGGGCGACGCCAACGACTACGTGGGCAAGGGCATGGCCGGCGGGCGCATCATCATCTATCCGTCCAGAAGCTCCTCCTTCGAGGCCCACAAGGCCATCATCATCGGCAACACATGTCTATACGGTGCCACCGGCGGCGAGCTCTACGCCGCGGGCATGGCCGGCGAGCGCTTCGGCGTGCGCAACTCCGGCGCCCATGCGGTGGTGGAGGGCGCCGGCGAGCACTGCTGCGAATACATGACCGGCGGCAGCATCGTAGTGCTGGGCCCCACCGGGCTCAACTTCGGCGCCGGCATGACCGGCGGCTTCGCCCTGGTCTATGACGAGGACGGCCAGTTCGTGCACCGGCTCAACAACGAGCTGGTGGACATGCACCCCATCGACGACGAAAAGACCGGCGAATACCGCAGCTTCCTGCGCCAGCGGCTAGAAAAGCACCTGCTCTACACCGAAAGCCGGCGCGCCCGCTGGATGCTGGAGAACTTCGACGACGTGGTGGCCCGCTTCTGGCTGGTCAAGCCCAAGGCCCTGACCCTGGACAGTCTGCTCAAGGATTGAAACATCTGGCATGGGCAGGCATGCGAAACTCATAGAGAAGATCTTACTGGGCCGTAGCGATGCAAACGTTGCATTCGAGGAGCTGCAGCGGGTGTTGCTCGCTCTCGGTTTCGAAGAACGCATCCGAGGCAGCCATCATCTCTACCGTAAAGCTGGAATCATGGAAAAGATCAATCTGCACGCGACGGCGCCAAGGCCAAGCCCTATCAGGTCAAACAGGTGCGTCAGCTGATCCTCCAATATCGCCTGCACGAGTCCCCCGATGTATAAATACGAGATCATCATCTACTGGAGCGGCGAGGACCAGGTCTATGTCGCCGAGGTCCCGGAACTGCCCGGATGCGCGGCTCATGGGGCCAGCCCGGAAGAGGCCCTGACCCAGGTCAACACGGCCATGGGGCTTTGGCTCGACACGGCGCGCGAGTTTGGCGAACCCATCCCGGAACCGCGCCAGCGCCGTCTGATGGTCGCATGATGGCGGTCCAGGTTGGTGCTGCAACGCCCGGACATGGATCACCGGAAAGCCGGCCGCATTGGGCTGGTCAAGCCCAAGGCCCTGACCCAGGAGACTGCTGAAGGATTGAAGGAGGCCGTCGATGCAACACCTGACCATGGTTTACTGGAAATCAGACCATTACTGGCTGGGCAAGCTCTTGGAGCACCCTGAGATCATGACCCAGGGCGAGACCCTGGATGAGCTCGAGGAAAACCTCAAGGATGCCTATCTGGCCCTGGTCCTGGAAGACGTCCCTCAGGACCATGCCATCAAAGAAATCGTTTTGTGAAGCGCAGCGAGCTTGTCCGCCAGCTCCGGGAGGCCGGGTGTATCTTGCTCAGACATGGCAGCCGGCATGATATCTATCTCAATCCCAGAACGGGACAAAAGCAGCCCGTACCGAGGCACGCCGAAATCGATGACCTGCTGGCAAAGCACATCCGCAACTATCTGGGC
>FWPV01001989.1_pt1 | contig 52307 bp, 36 predicted proteins | sample 2228371 | NCBI WGS metagenome assembly FWPV01 (sample SAMEA103939776, study PRJEB20133) | metagenome
CTGAAATCCGGTGGCCGAGCCCGGTCACTGAGCTTGTCGAAGTGTCGAGGCCATTTTGAACTACTGGCAAAGAAGCGGATAATCAAATAAAAAAATCCCTTATTTTCAAAAACGAAGATAAATACTCAATATTGAAAATAAAGAACAGATCATATCACGCTTTGAAAATCAACTCCATTTTCCACTGCAAAAAATCGCCATGGCAAATTTCTTACATCTCAACAAACCAGAATCCATTTCCATAGGGTATTTGGTTTTGGGTATCGTCTGGATTTCTCTTAGTGATCGACTTGTGGACCTTTTATTCTCTGATGATTTACAAGCCATTTCACGATTCCAATTTTACAAAGGAACCTTTTACGTGACTGTGACGACCCTTCTTCTCTATTTTCTGATCAAAAGACTCTACGACCAAGCTCACCAACGCAATCAAGAATTGGAGTTACTTTTTACTAATCCTGACTTGGGAATCATCAAACTGGATGAAAAAGGCTATTTCAAAGAATTAAACAAAAACATGGAGCGGGTTTCAGGATATTCCAAGGACGAATTATTAGGAAAACACTTCCTTGAATTCACTCCAGAAGACCAAAAGCAATTTGAAAAAAAGGAATTTCAGCGGGCACTTCATGAACATCCGGAAAAGGGCTTCAGTCTGCAAAAACAGTTCCTTGGTAAAAATGGAAGAGTCACCCACCTTCTAGTTTACGGCATGGAAATCCAGAGCACTAAAAAAGGTCCAAAAACCTATATTGCTGCTTTTCAAAATATCACTGAACTCATGGTCACTCTTGACCAACTAAAAAACAAAAATCAACAACTCATAGAATTGGCTCATGATCAATCCCATTTCGTAAGAGCACCATTGGCAAGAATTTTAGCGATCACTCATTTGATGAATGATGGAGATCTGCTGGACGAAAAAGATGTACGTGATTTTATCAGCAAACTGCGGGATTCCTCCGAAGAACTAGACAAACAACTTCGCAAAATATCTCAAAAAATGATGGTTTAAAGCGGATGAAACCATCTTGACTTACGGCCAAAGAAGTAAACTATCATAAAATCCCATCAAGTAATTGACCCCCAACCACCTCCCTATCATCAGATTACCAAAAGATTTTCAGCAAGTTAAATTCCGGTGAATATTTTCAAACGGATTGGGTATTGACTTTTTGGAGCAGAAATTAGACTCGAAGTAACGGGTTTATGGATTTTAGTTTGTTCGAATTTTTGAAAGATCGGGAAAGCGAGAGACTTTCTACTGATGTAAAAAAACTAGAGCTGGAGAAGGGAATCATCCTCTATCAGCCGCCTCAGCGGATTACTCCGATATTCGAGATCATTCAAGGAGCAATTCGCATAGGCACTTATTCCCCCCTAGGGGAGGAGGTTTGCTACGATATTCTAAAGTCAGGTGATTTTTTTGGCAATCTGCAATACCTGAACGGTCAATTTTGTGAATTTGCCAAGACACTGACTCCAGTTCGTCTCCGGGTATATGATTTTGATTATTTCAGAAAAGTCACCACTCATATTCCCGAAGCGGCCACCTGGTTTGCCTACCATTTGGTGAGTAGATGGTGCAGAGCCGAAAATCGGCTATTTGCTGTGAGGAGCCTGGATGCAGAGGAAAAAGTCAAACGAACCCTAGAACAGTTTCAGGGAATCGTCACTGACGGGAATGAAAAACAGCATTCACTTTCTAGTCTGTTGACCCATCAGGACATCGCAGACTTGACTGGTATGACCCGACAAACTGTCTCCAAGGTATTGCGAGAAAAAATGATTGGAAGCCAGACAACCAGACCTCCAAGGAAAAAAACCACCATTTAAAAGTCAAAAAACCGGAGGAAAAATCCCCCGGCTTTAATCTATGAGGCAATGATTCTTATTTTATGATTCCCGGGTAAAAGGTGCTTTCAGGCAAGTCCATTTTGAGCTGGAGAAGATAGTCCACTACAGCAGCTATATCTACCAGTTCCATTTCCTGGATTTCCACACCGGATTTGATTCCTGCACCCCAGGCGATAAATCCGGTTTCGATCTCATCAAAATCCGGAAAAAAACCATGCGTCCCCCCTTTTGCGGGCTTGAGCGGAGCCCCCTGAGCAGAAGCATTGAACGACACTCCACGGATGGGAGCTAAGGCCAAAGCGGCATTGGGGTCTGCGCCGATTGCTGCCAGCTCTTCCTTCTCTACCACCCTGAATAATTTGCTGTAGGCATCGGGCAGATTCTTCAGAATTTCCCTGACCTTGTTCAGCGAAGCTTGGTCATTGGGATCTTTCAGGTGCAAAAATGCAGAAGCTCCACTGGTATGAAAAGCGGCCTTCCAGCTGCCACGGTCAGGCCTATTCTCCATCAATCCCGCCTCGACCAGCCACACATTGGGACTCAGTGCACTGTGAATATTTACAAAACCATGATCGCCTGTAATTACGAAAGTCGTCCGGTCCAAAATTCCGGCTCGCTGCGCGGCTTCGACGATTTTGCCGATGGCACGATCGGTTGCCGCTAGAGACTTTCTGACCATGGGACCGTCTCTTCCTTCTTCATGCTGGAAGTGATCTGTAGCGATCAGGTGAAGGGTGATCAGGTTTGGCTTATACTTTTCCAAAACATAGCCAGCCATTTCTCCTATCCGATCTTCGCGATTTAGATAGTCGCCGTTGAAAGTTCGCTCGTTGAGTTTGCCCAAGACTTCCAGCTCGAGTTCGGCAAGGAGTCCTTTTGGATTTTCCTTTTGGCGCATCGGCTCGATTCGACCAAAGCCTTCCTCCAAACTCCAGTACTCCGGCAGGTTATAATCGATAGGAGCATCTACAGAAACCGGCCAAATGAAAGAGGCGCTTTTCAATCCATTTGCCCGGACAGCATCCCAAAGCGTCGGAACCTGGATCTTTTGACTCTCCCAATACCATCTTCCCGTTTGGCCATTTGGCTCAAAGGGAGAATTATAGAAAATACCATGTGCAGCAGGTTTTCTACCTGTGATCACAGTCGTGTGAGAAGGATAAGTAACCGATGGAAAAACACCTGTCACCCCTTCAGCTTTTGCTCCTTGACTGGCCATTTCCTGAAGATTGGGTGCGGGCCAAGATGGATCTTGGTAGAAATCTGGCCGAAATCCATCGATAGAGATCAAAATCACGTGCTGACTGGGGCGATCTTGACCGTAAACTCCTGCACCTGATGATACAGACAGCAGCGAAATGCAAAAGACTTTGAAAACAGATTTTTTGAAAATATTCATAGGATTAGTTCAGTGTAAATTAAAGTCCGACTGAGCTTGCAGCACAGCCGGACCTACTGGTTCAGATCGGTTTAGAAGAAAATTCTACCGGAGATTTGTACTTGGAATGGCGTTCCTCCAGGGTTAGCCACCCCAACGTTGGGGTTGATCTGATAGACGTATTGCTGATTGACCGGATCAAAATTTCTTAGGGTCATCAAAGTTTGGTTTCCGAGATTTTTAGAAGTACCCCATTCTTTATTGAGCATATTGGCGACATTGAAAATATCTGCACCTAATTCAAAACCTGTCCGCTTTTCATTGTTGAGGAAAAACTTCTTGGTCACCCGCACGTCCCAGAAGCCGAAGTACCCGTTTTCACCCCCATTGCGCTCCGCTACTTTCCCGAGGCTCTTGAGTAAATACGCTCTGGCCAGATTATCAGGATTTGCAAGAACTTCGCTCATTGCAGTCGCTACTGTTTCGGATAATCCTGGAGTGCTCGGGTCAAAAACAAAAGCCAAATCATTGGTATTTACAAAATCTCCGTTGACGTTACCATTGACAATCAAGGAGTAACGAGTTCCGCCGATCCCAGAATAGCGCACCCCTACTGTGACCCCTTTGAAAGTAGGCAGGGTTCCGTAAACCACGACCTTATTTCTAAACTGCCCATTGGAGTAGCTCATTCGGGAAAGATCCCGTGGGTCGTCGACGACTGCTTGAAATAGCGTAGCACTGTTTGCTACATTGCCGTTGAAGGAAGTGTTATCCTTGGAGTCATTCCAAGTATAGCTGGCAGTGATTTGTCCATCCTTGAAGTAGCGATAGGTACCATCGATGACCATCGTAAAGGTGTTGTTTTTGCCCTCACTCACCAGTTCCAATACCCGCCCGAGTTCAGTAGTTTTTCTTCCACGAGTCCAATCTGCGTTACCATTGGTAGTGCTGATGGTTTCTGCAGGAACGAAGACTCCTCGATTACCTTCGTTTTCCAGTCGGAAATAAGGCTGATCTACCATATTTCGATCCACGTACATATAGTTATTTCGTGCCAGCGAAGCGATGAAGTTAGCCCCGATTCGGAGTCTGTTGTTGATGATCTTATTATACATCAAGTTTCCTTTGTACACTGTGGGGACTTTGAGATCCTCGCTGTTCATATTGATCGTGGTCACAGGAGATACTCCCGGCAGGTTAAGCAATTCTGCACCAGGGGCAGAGGAAGGGTTATCCCGGTAAGAGACAAAATCCGGGGTAGGTACTGCGTCTCCCGTGATGTCCACGGCCACGATTTTGGTACCGTCAAACTGCAGGTTGTTTACATCGGTGTAGTTATTCAGAGCAGAACCAAAAACACCTGCACCCACTCTAATGACATCAGTTTGCTTTTGATTGACATCCCAGGTAAACTGAAAACGCGGCTGAATTTGGAAAGCATTGGTCTTCACGTCGGTTCGTAAGCCCAATTCATCAAACACCGTCTGATTGAAATTCGGTGCATTGCGATAGCTCGTATAATCGCCTCTTAGACCAAACACCAAGCTCATCCCACGACCCAATTCTGTATTGGACTGTGCATACATACCACCTGCAAAAATCTTTTGCTCTACAGTCGGGTCAGTCAAAGCCACTTCTCTGGCATATCGATAAGGACGAAGGTTGTCAAAATTATCCAAGCCGGTGAAGAAGAATCTTCCATTAAATTCGCTGGTAGCCAGAGAGGATAGGTTGTTGAGCAACAGATCCATTCCGAAGGTATAATTCGTCTTTCCTTTGTTGTAGTAAAGGTTATTGACCAACTGATACACATGTGACTCAAATCGCTCCGGCAAGTAGCGCTGTCCACCCAGCTGAATATTGGTATTGACCGTCCGGTCATTGACCTGAGACTGTATATTTTGAACGATAGCGCGTGGGATATTTTCACTCGGCAGCTGATCACTTGGACGGCCATCATCCAGCGTGTAGAGGTACTGCAGCTTCAGTTCATTGGTAAGGTTTGGAGCCAAGACAGTTCGCAAAGAAGCCATCAGGCTATTTGCCTTGGAAAGGTGATCACCATAGACCTCATAGAGATTGATGGACGTATTGTCATTAACTCCCTGGCTGTTGAGATCCCAAGAAAAATTATTCCGGATGGTCAGGAGGTTTTTGGAATTGATCTGATAATCCAATCGGGCAAATGCCGTATGCGAATATCTTCTTTTGTCAAAACTTCCTGTCTGAGGAGAATCAGCTACCCCATATTTGGTTCGGGCGATCTGAAGGTATCGAGAAAGTGATTCTTGAGAGATATTGAATCTCGCCTCATCCTCCGGTGTTTGAAGGTCCGCGATGAAGAGTGGCTGAGCATCCCGCTGTCCATCGTAAGCGATAAAATAGTGCAACTTATCCTTGATAATCGGACCACCCAGGGTGACCCCGTATTGCTGAATGGCAAATTCGCTGGTTCGAAGGTTCCCTCTGATATCGTATTTACTCGCCAACCAATCTGCTCGGTTGAAGAAAAAGGCTGAACCCTCCACACGATTGGTACCTGTCTTGGTCACCGCAGAGATGATCCCTCCCCCACTTCTGCCATTGGCTACATCATAGTCATTGGTCAGCACCTCAAACTCGCGAATCGCCTCCATAGAGATCGAAAATGGTCCTCTGTTAGTCGAACCACTGGAAAGCGGGCTTCGGTTGGTCATGCCATCGATCGTGTAGTTAGTCGATGAGAAAAGCTGCCCCAACAAACTGTTTCCATTAGAAACAGGGGATAAATTGACTAGGGAATTAAAATTCCTGCCATTCACCGGGAGTGTGGACATGTCCTTGGCCGTCACAGCGGTAGAACTCCCCAATCGGTCTATACTATTGGCGATGGAATTGGCCACTACACTTACTTCGGTGAGTTCGGTGGCTTGTTCCCTCAGCTCGATATCAAACTTCAGGACATCATTTTGATTGAGCGCAATACCCTGAATGGATTTGGTCGTGTAGCCCAAATACGAGGTGGTCAGGGTATAATTGGTACCTAAAGGCAACTGAGCCATCACATAAGTGCCGGTCAAGCCTGTGATCGAGGAGGCGGTAAATCCGGTGAGTTCATTTTTGATCAGTACTTGAGCACCGATGATGGGTTCCCCTGAGTCATCCAGGACTTTACCTGATACGGTGGCATTTACTGCCTGAGCGAAGGTCTGTGGAGAATAAGCCATGCCAAGCAAAATGACTAGCAGACTTAATGTGTGTGTAAAAATTTTGAATCTCATAGAATTGAGCAGGTTGATTAATGCTCAAAACTAGACCCGGTGGAGCCTTCCAAAATGTTAAAAATTAACATTCGAGATCATCTTCATGAAAGCTTAAAAAAGGAAACAATTCTGTAAAGACAGCCAAGTCAAAAATGAGCTAAATCTTCGATTTAGCAGCTAAAAACAAGGAAAAAAGGCAATTCAAATTAACTTTCTGTTAAACCAGACCGACTGCCCCCTTTTCCTTTCGAAGAGATCAAATTCGCTAGTAGCTTAGCGGACTAAATCCTTTATCAAACATGAATAACAAAAAATTCAATTCGCTTTTCATATTGATTTTGGCCTTGCCACTAGTTCTTTTTTCCTGTAAAAATCAAGCTCCGATACCTACTGTACTGTCAGCTGATGAGTCTATTCAGGTGATCGCTTTTGGCTCATGCAATCATGAATACGATGAGCAGCCGCTTTGGGGCCCGATCATTTCCAATGAGCCTGATCTTTGGGTTTGGTTGGGAGACAATATCTACGGCGACACAGATTCCATGCCCCTACTCAAGGCAAAATATGAGCAACAAAACGCAAATTTGGATTATCAAAAACTCAAATCCATAGCACCGATCATCGGTACCTGGGACGATCATGACTACGGGAAAAACGATGCCGGAAAGGAGTATCCCTACAGACAACAAAGCCGGGACTTGATGTATGACTTTTTGGACATTCCGCAAGACAGTCCTTTAAGGCAAAAAGAAGGTGCCTACGGGGCATATACCTATGGAGCCAAAGATCAGCAGGTCAAGGTAATTTTGCTGGATGTCAGGTATTTCAGAGATCCGCTTTCCAAAACCGACAATGCCTACGAGCCCAATACCACGGGCACCATGTTGGGAGAAGAGCAATGGATTTGGCTTGAAAACGAGCTGAAGCAAAATCAGGCTAAAGTCACTGTAATCGGCTCTGGTATACAAGTACTTTCCAAAGAGCACCGCTTCGAGAAGTGGGATAATTTTCCACAAGAGCGAGCAAGGCTGCTGCAGCTCATCGAAAAATACAAGTCTGAAGGCGTGATCCTACTCAGTGGAGACCGGCACATTGCCGAAATCAGCAAAATCGAAATACCCGGCATTTCACACCCTGTCTATGATATTACTTCCAGTGGATTAACCCATACTTGGAAAACCTATTCATTTGAACCCAATCAATATCGAGTCGGAGATTTGATCGCAAAGTTGAACTTTGGATTGATCCGCTTGGACTGGCAAACGGATGCCGTAAAGGTCGACTTGGAGGTCAGAGGAGAAGGAAATGAGCTTTTTCTGAAAGAGTCCTTTCGAAGGAAATTCTAAAAACCACTTTAATGGATCGGTTAACTTTTGTCATTAATCTGAACACCAAAAAACAGGTGCACAACTTCTGTCAAGCCATACTCTGAAAAAGAAACCCTATTTAGCCACTGATCAAATTTCCCGGGATCAGTAGCACTTGTGGCTGGAGTGATTCGTTAGGTGTAGTACGCGTGACTAAACCAACAGAGTAATGAGTACATTTTGGAAAAGAGGAATTTTCCTCTGCCTCTTTTTTGGCTATTTGATTCATTCCCATGCCCAGCGCATCTCCGGAGGGTATACTTTTTCGATCGATGACCGCTTGGAAGAGCGGATTTATGCGATCGATCAGCTTGAATTTTTCGAAGATCCGACCAATTCGTTGACTTTTGATGAAGTCCACCAAGCATCGTTTCAAGATCAATTTCGGATACGTCCCGATTTTTCTAAAAGCCAATTTGATCCTCAAAAGACCTATTGGGTCAAAGTTTCCATCCAAAAGAATCCCAACAGTGAAAAAATCTGGCTTTTGGAGTTTTATGATCAAACCATTGATCGAATCGAGGCCTTTTCCCCAAATGATCAAGGCTATCGAAAGGTAATCCTTGGAGATGCCCAACCCTTCGAATCCAGACTTTTCGCACACAAAAACTTCGAAATTCCAGTCAAAAATTCAAGTTCAGGAATTGATAATTACTACTTCAAGATCCAATCCAGCCAAAAGGCTGACATTCGGATCGCTTTTCGCTCAGCCAATCGCTTTGTTTTTTATTCCCTGAATGAATATTTCCTTTATGGGATTTTTTATGGAATGATTCTGATCATAACCTTGTATAATCTGTTGATTTATAGTGCAATTCGAGAGATCAAGTACTTGTATTACGTCTTTTATTTGCTGAGCGTAGCAGGTTTTGCCATGGCAGTGGATGGGATCGGTTTCCAGTATCTCTGGCCCAATCATCCCGAGTGGAATGGTCGGGCTACAGGCTTATTTGGCTTTGGGATTATCGTATTTGCCATCCTTTTCTCGGTCAAATTCCTGAACCTCCGACATAGGCATAGAGTATTCTATCGGATACTTACCGGGTTTCTTATTGCCAAAGGAGTTTTGTTTTTTGCGGGACTTTGGGCCGTACCCGAATTGCTGGAAGTGCAAGCTTACGACATTCTTCCCTTCTTGCTCATTCTGGTCGCGGCAGTTCAGGTTTGGATCAAAGGCTATCAGGTTGCCCGACTCTTTGTGGCAGCTTATGGTACATTGTTTTTGGGAGTTTTGCTGAAAACTCTAGTTCATACCGCCATAATCCCCCATAGTACCTTACTCTATTACAGCCTTCACCTGGCATTTTTGGTCGAGATGCTTTTGCTCACTCTGGCTTTGGGCGATCGTGTCAAAATCCTCAAAGACACCAAAGATCGTGCACTGCGCCGATCACTCCGGCAGGCCGAAACCAATGCTCAGCTCAAAGACAAAGTCAACGCAGAACTTGAAGCAAAAGTGGCTGAGCGAACTCAAGAGCTCGAGGAAAAAACTCAACTTCTAGAGGCTTCAAATATGCGGATTCTGGAAAAAGATGAAGAAATCAAACGAATCAATGCCCTGCTGGACAAAGACATCTGGAAGCTCAAATCCCAAATCAAAGAAAATCTGAGAGCACGAATCACCAACAAGCGGATCGGGTATGAGGAATTCAAAAGCATTTTCCCGGATGCGACGGCCTGCCACCGCTATTTGGAAGAGTTGAAATGGGGAAATTCATTTACCTGCAAATCTTGTGGAAACCCTAAAGAAGCCAAGTCACCTAAGCTTTTTCATAAGCGCTGTGGCAAATGCGGTCATATCGAATCCACCACATCAGGTACCGTATTTCACGGGATTCGGATTCCTTTAGAAAAAGCCTTCTACCTCGTATATCTGGTGATCTCCGAGCAGGATCACTTTACTCTTGAGCAACTTTCCGAGCTCCTTGGACTCCGAGTCAATGCTATTTCGAGCTTCCGAATCAAGGTGAAAAATGGCTCAGAAGCTACCGGAAAAAACTCTCCGGACTGGGAGGATTTAATCTTGGATTATCGCGTGCCAAGCATCGAAATAAGCTATTGAATAGCTCCAAGCCAATCCTGATACCGAATCGGGATTAAAAAAACTAAAAAAGGCCAAATTTTCATTATTTGAGGGTTTTCTCTTGAAAACAAAACGGGAAAACGACCCAAAAAGACAATCGATTTCGAAGTCATTTTCTCCCTTTTTAGAACCCTTAACGAATCAATCGCAACCGCTTAAGGTAGTTTTGAACGAACGGTTTTGTCAATTCGCTTGGAATCGGCACCCTTTCATTTTTCATAACCAAACTAAACCCAAAACCCCAATGAAACACAAACTACCTCAAGAGGGAAGTCAGCAGGGGCTGACCGGCCGATTGCGCTATTTCCTCTTCGGTCTCGTGTTCCTGTGCTTGGCACAGGTGACGCTAGCTCAGTCCAATCAAATTACCGGTGTAGTAAAGGATTCAGGTGGCGAGCCTCTACCCGGTGTCAATGTCCTGATCAAAGGCACGACCACCGGAACGGTCACCGACCTGGACGGTCGCTACAGCCTAAGTGCGCCTACCGATGCGACCTTGGTTTTCTCCTTTGTAGGATTTACTACCCAGGAAATCCCCGTCAATGGAAGAAGTCAGATCGACTTGGTCCTTGCGGATGATACGTCCAATTTGGACGAATTCATCGTAGTCGGGTATGGTTTGCAGCGAAAAAGTGATTTGACCGGATCCATCTCCTCAGTCAAATCCGAAGAGCTCAACCGCCTGCCGGTATCCGATGTGACTCAAGCCCTCCAGGGCCGAGTTTCCGGAGTTCAAATTACCTCCAACTCAGGTGCTCCCGGAGCCGGAGCTACGGTGCGAATCCGGGGTGTCGGTACGCTGAATAACTCCGATCCATTGTTTGTAGTGGACGGAATGTTATTAGACAACATTGATTTCCTCAATCCCAATGATGTCGAATCCATGGAAGTTCTCAAGGATGCTTCCGCAACAGCCATCTATGGATCACGAGGTGCCAATGGAGTCATCATCGTAACTACCAAGCAAGGGAAATTTGATACCAAGACCAGTATCAATGTAGATGCCTATACCGGGGTACAGCAGGTTGCCCGCAAAATTGACTTGGTCAATGCACGTCAATTTGCTGAACTAGCCAATGAACTGGAGCAAAATGTAGGCAATCAGCCGATCTACAATGTCAATGACTTTGGCGTGGGAACCGATTGGCAAAATGAAATTTTCCGATCTGCTCCAGTCAACAACCTGACTATTGGAGCGAGTGGTGGAAACAGCAATACTAGCTATAACCTCAGCGTCAACTACTTTGATCAAAAAGGGGTAGTGAAAGAATCGGAGTTTGAGCGATTGACCATTCGTCTCAACAATCAGTACAAACTCTCCGATGCGGTGACTTTTGGCCACAATTTCTCCTTCATCTATTTTAATCAGCAAAATGAACCGGGAGTAGTAGGCAATGCCTACCGAGCTTATCCGATTTTTGCTCCGAGAAATGCAGACGGTACCTACACCAACACCGCTCCTGTGGGCAATCCGGCGGCACAATTTGAGTATAACTCCAACAACCGATCGCACAATTACCGAGGAGTAGGTAACTTCTTCATGGATGTCAAATTCCTGAAAGACTTTACTTTCCGCTCCAACCTGGGTCTGGATCTGGCTTTTGCTGACGGAAAGACCTTCACGCCGGTCTATTTCGTGTCCCCTACTCAGCAAAATTTTGAGAACTCCATTTCGGTCTTTAATTCCAGAAACCGAAATATCCTTTGGGAAAACACGGTCAACTACAACAAAGAATGGGATGATCACCGACTGAACTTACTCGGCGGGATTACCACTCAGTCTTTTTATACCGAATCGCTCTCTGGCGGTCGTCGAAATCTTCCAGGAGAAGATCCATCGCTTTGGTACCTCAGCGCCGGCGACCTCACCTCCCAAACCAATGCTAACACGGCTGGAGACTGGGCGATGATTTCCTACCTTTTCCGAGCAAACTATACCTACAAGGACAAATTCTTGGTGACGGGTACATTCCGAAGAGACGGTTCTTCCAGATTCGGCCGAGAAAATCGCTATGGTAACTTCCCGTCCATTGCTTTGGGTTATCGACTGATTCAAGAAGGATTCCTTCAGAATCAAAACGTGATTTCAGATCTGAAAATCCGAGGAAGCTGGGGGATCATCGGTAATGACAAGATTGCCTTCTACGAAGGTCGTCCTGTAGTTACCGGAAATCAAAATGCCGTGTTTGGTCCAAATGAAGATCTGCTTTATGGAGCTACTTTGACCCGATTGGCTAATCCATTTATCCAGTGGGAGGAGACCGTAACCTCCAACTTTGGTCTGGAATTCGGCCTTTTTGACGATAAGCTTACCGGGGAAATTGATTACTACTACAGACGCACCAATGATATCTTGGTAGGCGTGCCGATTCCAGCTTATGTGGGTGCTTCCAACAATCCGGTGGTCAATGCTGCCTCAGTTGAAAACCGCGGTCTAGACTTGACCTTGAACTGGAGAGAGCGTAGAGGGGATTTTGGCTACAACTTCGGCATCGTAGCCTCCACAGTAAACAATAAGGTGCTCGATATCGGAGAAGGCAATGAAGCAATTTTCGGCGGAGCTGTGGGAATCAGCGGATACCTAGGCAGCCGTACCACCGTGGGTGAATCCATCGGCCACTACTTCGGGTACAAAACCGCCGGTGTTTTCCAAAACGCTGAGCAACTCGCCAATACCCCTCGAAGAGGCCCCGAGCAAGCAGGTGACTTGATTTTCGAAGACACCAATGGAGACGGAGTAGTCAATGCCAACGACCGAGTCATCCTCGGAAGTCCGATTCCAGATCTGATCTTCGGATTTAATCTTGGATTCGATTACAAAGGATTTGATTTCAGAGCAGACTTCAACGGTACGCTGGGAAATGAAATCTACAATGCCAAGAAGCAGGTGAGATTCAATACTTACAACTTTGAGACCTCCTTCCTGGATCGTTGGACGGGTGAAGGCACAAGCAATACAGAGCCTAGAGTCACCAATGGAGGACACAACTACGAGGTTTCGGACCGATTCATCGAGGACGGTTCATTCTTGAGACTTCGAAATGTGCAGATAGGATACACTTTCCCTAGAACGGCTTTGGAAAAGGTAAATCTTCAGAATTTCAGAATTTACCTATCCGGCACCAACTTATTTACCCTAACGAAATACTCCGGATACACTCCTGAAATCGGCGGTGGAAATGTACTCGGCACAGGCTATGACGGTGGAATCTATCCGATTGCCCGCACATTCAACGTAGGTGTTTCTGCCAACTTCTAAACCCAAAAAATTACCATGAAAAAGTATATCAATCGTTTAACTGCGCTGGCTTTGGGTTCGGTGGCGACCCTGGGACTATGGTCCTGCAGTGATGAGTTTCTGGATCGCGCCCCCAAAGGTGAGCTGACTTCAGACAATTTCTTCCGGGATGCGGCTCAGGCTGAGCAAGCTGTCAATGCCATCTATTCCCATCTTCGGAATTTCAACGTCCATGTATTCTCTTACATCGGGATCACCGATATCGCCTCAGATGATGCGGACAAAGGCTCTGTGCCCGGAGATGCAGGTTTCCTACAAGACATCAACGATTTCACCTTCGATGCCAATAACGGCGCAGTAACCGGTGTCTGGAGCGGCTATTATGAAGGTGTGTTCCGTGCCAATCAGGTGTTGGCAAATATCGACCGAATCGAAATGGATCAGGAGCTCAAAACCCGTCTCACTGCTGAGGCGAGATTCCTCAGAGCGTATTTCTATTTCTTTCTGGTGCGAACTTATGGTGATATTCCATTAATCGACCGCCCGCTCAATCCGGATGAATACCGTCAAGCTCGGGTTTCCAAAGACCAGATTTATGCATTTATCGAAGAGGATTTAAGCTTTGCGGCAGCAAATCTTCCTGAGAAATCCGCTTATGCAGCAGCGGATCTAGGTCGCGCTACAGCTGGAGCGGCTAAAGCATTTTTGGCAAAAGCCCACCTTTTCCAAAATGATTTCCCCGCAGCGCTGAGTGTAGCCCAAGAAGTCATCAACAGTGGTGAGTATGGACTCTACCCTAATTTCGAGGCTATCTTCCGCCAAGAAGGTGAGCATAGCTCAGAATCCATTTTTGAAGTTTCCACGGTGGCCTTGGAGCAAGGTGGCGGTGCCTCACAGTTCAATGAGGTTCAGGGAATCCGAGGCAATCCCAATAACGGTTGGGGTTTCAATAGCCCTTCAGCGGATCTTATCGCGGCTTTCGAAGAAGGCGATCCGAGACTTGGTGCCACAGTCATTGCCAATGGTGACACTTTACCTACCGGAGAAATCGTAAGAGCGGATCCGAATATGGGCTCTGAGGCTCGATTCAGCCGTAAAGCTTGGGTTCCGGAGAGACCTCCGATCGGATTTGGAAACAGTGGGGCGAATATTCGCTTATTCCGCTATTCCGACTTGCTTTTGATCGCAGCAGAAGCCGCTAATGAAACAGGAAATGCAAACTTGGCCCTGGACTACCTCAATCAAGTGCGTGAAAGAGCCCGCCAAGGGAATCCGGATATTCTGCCAGATGTCACCACCACCAATCAGGCTCAACTTAGAGAGGCGATCTGGCACGAACGAAGAGTGGAACTGGCCATGGAGCAGCACCGCTACTTTGACTTGGTTCGTCAGGGTCGAGCACAGCAGGTTTTCCAAGCCCTTGACATCAATTGGACTCCAAACAAGCATGAGGTTTTCCCAATTCCTCAGGCTGAAATTGATATCAGTGGGGGTACATTGACCCAAAATCCCGGATATTAATTTCCAACTATTCTAAGCAGGGAGAGACTGGTTCTTTCCCTGCAATTTCTGCAAATTCCCGGGTTCCGATTGGTTTATTCCTAGGAATCCGGGTATTTTACTTTAAACCAAAAAATCATGAATAAAAGTCTGATCGCCTATCTGAACCTTGGGCTTTCCTTAGGGCTGGTTTCTTGCCAAAGTACTCCGGAAGGACAATCCAATCTAGAAATCGACCCCTATGAGCGCCATGTCGAACTTCGCTGGCCCAAACAGGCAGAAGCTACACAATACGACATTTGGGTAAGTCTGGATGACAAAAACTACACAAAGCGAGCCTCCACCACGGATACGCTTTTGTTGGATTTTGTCTCAGATCTGGGTTCAGAAATTGAGCTCAACTATCAAGTGAAGGCAATTTCTTCGACCGATACGGCCGTTGTCAGCACGGGAAAAACCAAGACCAGAAAGATGACCGACGAAGATCTGCTGGATATGGTCGAGTACTACACCTTTCGCTATTTCTGGCATGGAGCCGAGCCCAATTCCGGCATGGCTCCTGAGCGGATCCATTTGGATGGAGAATACCCTGACAATGATCCCCATATCGTCACTACTGGAGGTACTGGTTTTGGTCTTTTTGGACTGATTGCAGGGATTGAGCGGGGCTGGGTGACTCGGGAGCAAGGTCTAGAGCGAATGGATCGAATCGTAGGTTTTCTCGAAAAAGCCGATCGCTACCATGGAGTTTGGGCACACTGGATCGATGGAAAGACAGGTAAAACCAAACCTTTTAGCCCGAAAGATGATGGGGCGGATTTGGTGGAATCGGCCTTTCTAATGCAAGGGTTGATCGCCGTCAGAGAATACTACAAAAACGGGACTGATCAAGAAAAGGCCGTTGCCAAACGGATAGATCAACTTTGGCAGGAAATGGAGTGGGATTGGTTTACTCAGGACGGAAAAGACGTGCTTTACTGGCATTGGTCTCCAAACTACAATTGGGATATGAATTTTGCCCTCGAGGGATATAATGAATGTTTGATCACCTATGTTTTGGCTGCCGCATCTCCTTCCCATACCATCCAAGCTGATGCCTATCACGCAGGCTGGGCCAGAGGAGGAAATATCAAAGTAGCCAAAGAAGCCTATGGCTATCCTTTGGGTTTGAAACACAATGGAGCGGAAGAAATGGGTGGACCACTTTTCTGGGCACATTACTCCTATCTGGGTTTAAATCCGATGGGACTCGAAGACCAATATGCCGACTATGAACAGGAAAACCGCAATCATACGCTCATCAACCGAGCGTGGTGTCTGGAAAATCCTGGACAATACAAAGGTTACGGAGAAGACCTTTGGGGCTTGACTGCATCCTATTCAGTCAACTTCTACCATGCGCATCATCCCGGAAATGACAATGGGGTCATCTCTCCCACCGCAGCGGTTTCCTCTATCCCATACACCCCTGAGGAATCGCTGAAAGTGATCAAAAACCTCTATTACAACTACGGAGAGAAAGTGCTGGGGAAGTATGGATTTTACGACGCGATGAGTCCTCACCACGATTATTTCCCTACCCGATATCTCGCCATCGATCAGGGACCAATGGTCGCCATGATCGAAAACTACCGGACTGGATTAGGGTGGAAACTCTTCATGGGTGCTCCTGAGGTGCAGCAGGGCTTGAAAAAATTAGGATTCACCTCTCCCCATATTAAATAGGCTGACCGGATAGAGGAACAATTTAACTTTACCTTGAAAAACAGGTTTGAAAAATCGATTGATCACCAAAAAACCAATGTGCCGGAAGCCCATTGGTTTTTGCTTTTAAGAAACCGGCTAAGGTTTCTTATAACCCTATCAAATTAGCTTAAGGTCTAAATGACCATGAATAGCATTACCCTAAGCAAGAGACAAATAGACAGAATTAATAAATTAAATCAATCAGTTTTAGAATTAGTAAAAATCCCATGAAATCAGATAAAAAGTAGGATTTCCTCATTGCCTTAACGTGTTTACAATTTGACATTTACGAAAAGTAAAAATCTTAGCGTCATCAAAATTGGCCAAAAATTTAGCACAAATGATCAATTCCTTAAGGCACAGGTTCAAATCGCCCACCCTCGACTTCTAATAGTTCAACTAAGTTTAAAAGCCCATTAATTTCATTATTAATGGGCTTTTTTTTTGCGGTAAATCAAAGCGATTCAAATCGATTCATTCGATTGATTTACACTAGGTTAAACTGATTTTTAGAACTCAAATCCACCCCAAAAAGCATCAAAATAACGCAGATTTAATTGACCTAATTGATTCTCTGAAAATTTATCTTACCACTTGATCTACTGGTGAATAGGGAAATCACATTATTCATTTTTTTGAACTGAAGATATAGCAGAATAGCATGGATCAGGTAAAAACTCCATGCTCTCAGTGGGCTTTTACCCCCTACTCCAACTCAATACCTGATTTCCCACATCCAAGCCCGCTTACTTTCGACAGAAGTCTGAATAAACTTTTTGACCAGATCTTGATATTCAGCACCTGACACTTCCTTTCCTTTCAATTTTTTGGGCAGGGTGATGGTTTCTTGAGGTTCCCCAAAAGTAATTTTCTCTGCCTCCACAATGAGCATACCGTCGTTGATATCATAGGCCAAAATCAAACCGGGAAGGCCGAATTGCTCCTCAGGACCTACCGGAACGGGAATATCAGAGGCAAACCATGCAGTGATCTTTTGACCTTTGACTGTGTCTTCACTGACAGCTTTCATGCACATATGTCCGAGAATGTCACGGATTTCGTTCATCACTCTCCATTTGGGAGCATTTAGCTCACCACGAACTACATAGGTTTTACCCATTTGATCCATGTACTTCAGATAGGTCTGATCTTGAAGATTGTTTTGGATGAAATAGTCCTCGACTTGCCAGGAATAGCTACGGACTTCATAAGGTTCACCATAAGTATACAGACTTTTGTCCGGCCAAAACTGAAGCTTCATCCGTGTACTATAGCCTTCGGGATTATTCCAGGTTAGAAGAATTCTGTCCTTTTCCTGTTCAGAAATATAGGGTAAGCTGGAGTAGATTTTATCATTGAAGATTCGGTATCGGTATTCCACCTCCCCTACGATGTTTTGAGCTTTTAGACCCGTAGTGATCAGGATCAATAAAATGGTTTTAACAAGCTTCCATGTCATGTGTTTATAATTTGATTTTTAATGGTCAGATAGCCTGTCCCGATCTTTCATCGGGAGAATGCCCTTGATAATCATCCCCCTCCCGAAACCAGTTCGGGACAAGTTGTGTGAGAAGCTTCTTCTCCTGGGCATTTCATATCTGACTGCTGGTTTCACTTATCTGTTTTTCTTTACCTCTATTCCCCGCATGTTGTAGGTCACTCCGAGCGTGAAATATCTGGACAGGGTCTCGATTCGCCCGGTGGATACAAAGTTTTGCCCGGCAAACTGACTAATCGTTTCATTTTGCTTGAAAATATCATAGGCCGAGAGCCTGACCTCCCATTTTTTAGCCTCACCGAGCAGCTTATAGACAAATGCATTCAGAATCGGAATTTCCTGACTAAACCCAAAGTTTTGATTTTCAAATCGGCTGTAATTGAACTTCATGTCAAAGTAGAAATCCTTGGGTAGCTTAATATTCATATTGGTGTAAGCACTCCAGTTATTGATATCCTGATTTTGAGCAGGATTCTGTTCGTACTTGGTGGTACTCAGACGAAAAGAAGATCCTGCATACAAGCTGAGCCATTCTGTCGGATTCAAGTCAAAATTTACCCCAAAGTTATTGCCGAAGGTATTGGTCTCAGTCTTTTGAGAATTGATGAGGGCGATACTTTCTGAATAAGATGGATTTGCATAAAGGTAGGCGTTGAATTTAGTCTTCACTATCGGAAACCCAAAACTTAAATACGGAAAAAACCGACGTCCGCCGGAGACATTCCCCGAAGTGAAGGTCGTGACAAGGGTCTCAGGATCAATAGATTGATTTTGGACTACCTGGTTCTGGTAGAATGTGGAATTAAATGAAAACTGTAAACTAATAAAGGTAGCAGGGTCGTACATGTTGTATCCGGCATTGAACGAATGAGAGACCTCGGGCTCCAGATCCGGATTGCCCTCTCGGATATACAAGGGATTGGAAATATCCTTGAAAGGCTGTAGGTCTGCAATATTGGGGGGAGCGACTCCCATGGAATACCCTGCGCTGAGGCGTTTATTTCCCTTCATGGTTTTCCAGTAGGATACATTAGGGGTAAAATTGAGGTAGCTTTTGTCCACCCGGCCCAAGATCTCCGTTTCTTTTTCCACAGAAAACTCGCCATTCAACCGATAATTTGAGGCGGCAATTCCCACGCTCAGGTTAGAACCTTTGTTGGCATATCTGATGCTGGACCCCACCCTGTTGTAGGTAATGGTGTTGTCAAAAAATCGGCTCAGATCAGGATTTAACTGCGGTACATCACTCGACTCCACATCAAACACTTTCCGGTCAGTTAAGCTTTTTGATTGGCTAAAGTTGTAGAAAGTTTCCCAAAAGAAGACCTTTTTGAAGGGCTCTACAAAAAGCAAACTAGACTTGATCAGATTAGAACTATTCATCGCCTGATTCAATTGATCGAGGTTTCTGAAGTAGGTATTCGGGTCGGTAGAATTCACCAGATCCACCACGGATTTTTGGATACCGTCCTGATCTGCGTTGCTGTAGGTATTGCTGACGCTAGCCGCAAAGTTTCTTCCGTTTTTCTTGAATTTGTGTCTGAAGATCGCTGTACCCTGAAAGGCCCCAGACCATCTATCCGACCGGTTGTCTCGTTCCATTTGGCTTTGCTCGGTGCTACTGCGAATCAGCTCCTGAAAACTATTCAGCGAGGTAGTCAGGTTACTGAATCTCCCCTTTGCATTGATCGTGAGGGTATTCACGCTGTCCAGCTCGTTTTGAAAACGAAGATTTGCACGATGGTGACCGGCCATGTTGTTTTGGCGACTTTGATCTGTGGAGGTAAACGCAGAGTTGTTAAGAAGAAAATTGGTTCTGCTGTTGAAGCTCTCTACAATCTGATCACTTCGACTGAAGAAATAATTGCCACTAAAGTCCTTTTTGTTTTTCAGGTGATTATAATTAACACCGATAGCTTGATTATTGGAAAAGCCCGAACTGAGGTTGTTAAAGGGAATCTCAAAAGACTCCTCCCGGTCTCCGCTGGAGAAGAAAATGACATTTCCTTCGCTTCCGTTGAAACCAAAATCTCCGGTATCTCCAAATTGAAAGGCTCCGCTCCCTCTAAACTCCTGAAGGTCATCCCAGCTCAGACCGGTTTGGTTGACATTATTGCCATAGCCAATGATTGAAAATTGGTTTACTTTATCAAACTTATTGAATGAAGCATTCGCAGTCCATCTGCCGTCTGTGCCTCCTGCCGCGGAGATCTTCCCAAAACCTCCCTTTTTGGCTTCCTCTTTCAACTCCACGTTGAGAGTTTTCTCCTTGACCCCATCCTCGACTCCGGTGAGTTTGGACTGTTCTGATTTGTCATCGAATAGTTGAAGCTTGCTGATGGATTCAGCATTTAAGTTTTGGGTGGCCATTTTGGTATTCCCCCCAAAAAACCGTCTTCCATCTACCGTTACCTTTTGAACTTGCTGTCCTTGAGCAACAATATTTCCATCCACATCGATCTGAATCCCGGGCAGTCTGCGAAGCAAGTCTTCCAAGGACGCTCCAGGCGGTACTTTGAATTTACTGGCATCATATTCGAGTGTGTCTCCCCGCATCATCAGTGGTGCTTTTGCAGCTTTGACCACCACTTCATACAGCTCCTGAAGGATGGGAGTCAAGTAGATATCCTCCACTTCCATCTCATCTGATTCGGGTAGATTCAATTCCTTTTGGAAAGGGATGTACCCCATATAAGTAGCTTTGATCAGCAGGGGTTGCCGATCCACGTTTTTGAATTGGTACTCTCCTTCCTTATTCGTCAGCGTATAAGCCACCAAGGCGGAGTCGGTAGGACTTAAGAGCAGCACAGAGGTATAATCAAGCGGAAGGTTGGTAGTATCCTTGACTATGCCCCGAATACTGAGTTTGGACTGGGCCTGCGAAACAAAAGTAACCGCAACCAAAAGGAGGAATGAAAAGAAAATTCTCATTTTTTCAGCGTTAAAATTTTTAACTATCAATTCAAATACTAAAACTAACTCCTGTTTCAAAGTCAAAACCCGGTCATCTTTTTCAAAAAAAATCAAATCAAAAGACCATTAGCTCAGAATCGAATAGCCAGTTTATCAATTCGGTAAAGTAGAAAATCAGTATCAATCACTTTTTCAAAATTTGTTCATCTCCCTACAAGCCAAACCACTGGACCCGGAATACCGGAGGAATAAGTCTGATCACCTTTGCTTTATTCTCTTCTGAATCATGCCATAATCCCCCCAATTCAAACTATTTTCTCCAACAAAAGCCGACAATCACGTAAGAGGTAAGCCAAAGAGTGATTTAACGCTGTTATTTTATTAATTATTTTTTGAAAATAGAAGGACTATTTTGTTAAATTCTGTTAGCAGGGTGATCTGAGTAAGGGGAATTGGGCAATTCCCTTAAAATAAAAGAGATCAATGGTCGTCTTCTGCCTTCCGTCACTTGCACTGAGCTTGTCGAAGTATCGGTCGCCTGTGCTGAGCTCAGTCGAAGCATCCAGCCCTAAATCAGGGGGATATTCGTCTATTGGCAAATTAGCATGTAATCAGAATAAGGAATATATCACCTAAATCATATTTCTTTTCCCCCAATCCTTAGGCGGAAAATTGAATTCTGTTTAAATTCGATTCCCAACCAATTTAAAGTCTTCACTACTATATTTTTCAATCCCCTTTTTTGGTAAAGGCTTCATCCCAAACAAAAACCTCATCCCATTAAATGGCCGGATTAATCCTATGTAAACGGCCAAACATACCTCCAACGTGGCAAAAGAAATGATCCAATATTTCGACCAAATGGTCAAATCCCACTTGCAGACATAATAGCCGATCACAATGATCACGGTCTGATGGAGGATATAAAAGGGGTACAAACCTTCATTGACATGCTTCAGAATAGGGTGAGGTCGGTTAAGGTAAAATTGGCCAAAGGCAATGATGGACAGGACGGTAAACCAACTCAGGAAAATCGAAGTCACATCAAAAAAGGTTTCCACTGCGTCGGTAGTCATCGGTAACTGCCAGACTCCCCTGAAATGCAGATAAGCACCATAAAACGGAATCAAAATCAGGACTGCAGCCCAGAGATAAATCTTCCGATTTTGGCCCAGACTATCCCAGAGTCTTGGATTGCTGTAAAAAATCAACCCAAAAGCAAAAAACAGAAAATAGAATACAAAATAAGCCCAGTCCTGAAAATCGTGAGTTTCCTCCGGAAAGTAGGGTCGGAGTAATCCCTGACTGAGCAAAATCAATCCTGCTGGAATCAAAAGAGCCCCTAGAGGTTTCGTGAAAATCCACTCCATATAATTTTTAAAAGGTTGGGAGGCTGGTTTTCTCAAATAGGCTAGAAGTGGTAAGATCAAAATCGAAAAGACCAATAAGTAAGCAATGAACCACAGATGATGCCAGCTGAAATTTCCTTTGGGATAAGGCTCAAAATCAAAAGTGGTCGGGTAGAATTCCCAAAAGCTGGAAAACTCCTGAATCCGCTCGAAATAAATCTGTGGTGGTACAATCACAAACATTCCGAATACCAACGGTACAAACAATCGCTTGAACCGCTCCTTGACAAACTGGCTTTTGGTCCGCTTTCCCAATGCCATAAACGTGCCGGCTCCGGAAATAAACAGCAGCAAAGGCATCCTCCAATCATGAGACCAGATCATCCAATAGTTAAAAATAAGGCTGGTCTCCTCATTTTTCACATGCCAGTCCCAGGTGCTAAACCACATTCCGGTATGATAGAATAGTAAAAGGATGATGGCAAAAAACCGGAGCCAGTCCAAGTCGTGTCGTCTGATAGATGCTTGTGTTTCCATAAGATTTTTTTGTTTTGATGGGTCAAAACTCAAAAATCCAGAGCCTTCAGACGACTGATTTTATCAAGTCAGCGTTCGATTTGATAAAGTCGAACGTCGATTCTAGCCCGTTTGCACACTTTTCCTGTATTCGGAGGGTGTCATTCCCAGTTGTTTTTTAAATACCGTATTGAAGGAAGATTTGGAACTATACCCTACCCGTTCGGCGATTTCTTCCATTTTGAGATAGGCGCCTTCCTCACTTTGAAGAATACTGCAGGCCTCTCGTACACGGTATTCTGCCATCAGTTCAAAAAAGGTTTTTCCGAAGCCCTCATTAATGGCTTGGGAAATCGCATGGACACTTACTTTGGCTTCTTTGGCCAAAGAAGGCATGGAAAAATCAGGATTTAGGTAAGGTTTTTCCTTTTCCAAATGTTGTTTAACCTTTTCGATAAGTACCTTTTTGGTATCTTCATCCAACTTGGAGCTTTGGTATTTTTCAGGAGTTTTTAGATCCGTGTGCTCCAGATGAGAGTTGCGAATATGAAGGAAACTGGTCAAATAAACTGTAAATGCAATGTAAGCTGCGTACCAATGATCACCGGTATCTTCAAAATTTAGGACTTTTACCCCCGCTACAAAAACCAAGACTGTAACCAGAATAAAAGGAACAATACGAAGTCTCTTTTGAGCTTGTGTGACAGGCTTCCAAATGGAAGCATTTTGCCTGGAAAAAAAACCGGAAACCTCCCGAATGCAAAAAAGCCCATAGATCGCTACGGACAAAAGCGTAATCGGAGTGATAAATTCCCGAATCAGTAGCGGGTCGGTTGGATAAGGGTAGGAAAAGTCTAGCCTCGGTAAGGAAGGATGATATGCGGCAATCCATGCATTATACTTAGCTGGTTCAGGAAGTGCCCAAAAAGGAATCATATACAAGGTGTAAGCGAAAAAAGGCGCAGCATGAATCCAAAACCTTGCGGGCAACTTTCCTTGAGTAAGGCAAAGAATCACTCCATAAAATAAAGGTCCAATCAAAAATCCCAAGGGTTCTGAGAAATCCACCAAGTACCAGGCATAAACAATTAGTCCGGAGTACATCATAAAAATCTCAAGAAGAAAGCCCCCCATACTCCAAAGCAACAAACCTTGGAGCATGGAATTCTGCGTTCGTTTGGCCGGAAAAACCAGATAGACCAAACCCAAATACACTGCCTGCATCAATCCCAGAAAAATAAAGACGCTAAACAGGTCGATCCGTATGGGAGGAAAATTAAGCTGCTCCATCTTGCGTGTAATTACCGATCCAACCAGTCCTTAAACTGGGAATAGCGCTCAATACTGACAAACACTTCCTGCTTAGGATCAGGCACTAGTCCCAATTTCAATCGGGTAGGCGAATATTTGTGGATTTGGGAAATACTTTCCAAGCTTGCAATAAATTTTCGGTTGATCCGGAAAAACTTAGCCGGGTCCAATACTTCCATAAGTTTATCCAGCGAAAGATCGAGAGGAAATTTCTTCCCCGGTCGATTCACTAAAAACGTGATTTTCTCCTCCGAATAAAAGTAAGCTACTTCCTCAATGGGAATAGTTTGAATTTTGCTCCCTGAACTAACCAAAAACCGCTCTTTAAAATTTGATTTCTGCTCCACCAGGGGATTGAGAAGCTGTTGGATATCTGCCAGAGAAAAGGATTTCTTGGGAGCATGATACTTTTTAAACTTATCCAAAGCCTGACTCAATTCCTGAAAATTGACAGGTTTGAGTAGATAGTCCACACTGTTCAGCTTAAATGCTTTGATCAGGTATTCGTCAAAAGCCGTAATGAAAATGACAGGACAATCAATCTCCACCTTCTCAAAAATCCCAAAACTCTGCCCGTCTTCCAGATGGATATCCAGCAGGATCAAGTCTGGAAAAGGATGGGAAGAAAACCATTCCACTGCTTTTTTGACCGATGGCAGGTCTGCAAGTACTTCAATCTGAGCATCATATTTTTCCAAAAATCCCTTCACTCGATCTGCCGCAAGACGCTCATCTTCAACGATTACTACTTTCATAACTCAAACAATTGAGTCGAAAAATAGCCCTTTCCCAAAATTTATCCTACTCTTCAGAGTTGGCGGATCACTTTTCAAGGCTCGGTAGAAAAAATTGGGCACTCATCGTCTTTTTATTTCCAGGCAGGAAGTCACCGATCAACTTTGACCCGACAACAAAACAAAACCACTATGACTTACCGCGCATTTCTGTTTTACATTCTCGGATTTCTGATGCTCTTATACCTTGCCTCCTGTACCGTAAGGATTGAGACGGATCCCATTATTCCCAAATCGAAGATCGAATGGGTTGATTTGGACAACTATAAGGTGTATACCAAAACTCAGGGGAAATACGGTCATTCGATTGTATTCCTCTCCGGTTTAGGGAATGAGCTTGACACTTGGAGGGATATTCAAAAGGAATTGTCGAAAGACTTTCGAACGCTGTCTTATGACCGCTCAGGAGTCGGACTTTCTACCCAAGCCTCCCATCAGTCTTCTGGATTGGAGGTGGCGCTAGAGCTTAAGAGGATTTTAGAAAAAAGTAATTTGGAGCCCCCATATCTTCTGGTAGGTCATTCTATTGGAGGCCTTTATGCACGGATTTTTGCCGGAAAGTACCCTCATCTAGTATCTGGAATGGTTCTTCTTGATTACACGTTGGAAGATAAAATTCTTGCGTTGAACGAAGTGGATTTGGGAGGAATTACCCCTGAGCAATTACTGACTCAAATCGCCGAAGACATGGGGTTGACAGATGGAAGTAAGCGGGAGTTTATCGCTTCGCTCCAAACAGCCGAACAGGTTAAGACAGTCAATATCCCCACTTCACCAGTGACGGTCATCACTGCACTCAAGCCCAGTCCAGAAGAAACCATGGAGGATATTCAATTGAAAAGTTTGCTACATGGACAGTATGCCCAATCCATTCCCGGATCCAAACACGTCCAAATACAAAGTTCCCATGACGTACATTTGGATCAGCCTGATCTGGTCATTGCTGAAATTAAAGCCCGGCATTTGAAAAACTAAACCAACTACCCCAATTACCGGAGCAACCCATACCCACTCGGGTATGGGTTTTTTCACAAGTTCAAAATCAATATCTTCCTTTCTAAACCAGAAATTCAGTTTATGGCACTATTCCAACTCCAATCCAGCCAATCCAGGACAACCATGTACTCGTGGAAACTCCAGCTAGCTGTAGCCTTTGGATTTGGATTGTTGATTTTGGCCAATCAATACTTTTTTGCAGCATTCACGCCTTTGGAGCTATTCCAAAATTTTCTGGCCAATGTGTTCATCGTTCTGCTCATTTGGAAGTCTGCAGTATGGGTAACTCAAGTGGGTGAGCGGTATTTTAACTGGCTGGAAAAACCGCTCAAAAGAGTGCTCCTATCGGCTGTTTTGGGAGCAATCAGCAGTTTTCTGGTCGTTCTGATTTCAGCCTTTTTTTTCCAATTATTATATCAATCCTCCTTTCCCGATAACAATGAGATTTTTATCAACTCCTTGATTTCATTTCTTCTCTTTTCTGTGCTTTTCACCGGATTCAACATCATTCATTTTCTGGAAGCCCTTCGGGAAAAAGAAGTAAACGAAACCGTGACCAGATTGGGGAACTACTTTGAGCAGCTGATCGAAAATGTAGAAGACATCGTGCAAGTCTGGGATACGGACGGAAGGATCAACTATTCCAGCCCCTCAGTCGAGCATCAGCTCGGATATAAAGTCACGGAACTGACCGAACTCCCTCCTTTTTATTGGATTGTTGAGGAAGATAAAATTGGTTTCAAAAATCGATTTGAAACCTTTATCAACGAAGGGAAGAATGGAGCCTATTTTGACCAATTTCGGGTAAAAACCAAATCAGGAACAGTGAGAATGCTTGAAGTTAAAATCTCTGACGGAACTACAATTCCTATGATTGAGGGCTTGATTGTCACCTGCAGAGACATCACCGATCGATACGAAACCGAGCAACTGATCAGAAGGCAAAAGGAACTCTATGAATTAACCAGTTCGATTTCCGGATCCTTTTTGCGAATGGATTTCCAATCGGCTCTGGTGGAGATGTTAGAAAAAATGGGTCGTTTTTCATCCGTAGATCGGGTCTATGTCTATCAGCTCAATCCGGAGAAAAACTATTGGAACTGCCTCCATGAATGGCGAAGTCAAAAAGGCAATCAAATACCTTCCATCTACTACCAAAGCGGTATTCCCATCGAGGCCATGCAATGGACCTTTGACCAGTTGGGCGCCAACAGAATCCTCAATTTCAAAACACTGGATGAAATGCCTCCTGAAGCGGAGCAATGCCGGAGGGCTTTCGAAGCGGACGGAACCGTAGGGATTTTGCTCCTGCCTCTACGAATTAACGGGGAGCTAGTCGGCATGATCGGTTATGATGCACTCTTTGAACCCAAAAACTGGTCGGAAGATGACATCCGCTTTCTGAAGCTGTGCAGTGAGATTCTCACTTCTTCGCTCGCCCGATCTGAGGCTGAAGCCTCTACCCGCGCTTCCCTGTCTTTCAACCAAGCCATTATTGATTCATCAGCAGAAGGATTCCTGCTTGCCAATCTTCAAAACCGGGTGATTTATGCCAATGATATTTTTCTTGAGCTTTGGGACCTGGAAAAAACTCCTTTAGGATTGACGGTGGCTGAAGTCAGCCAATTGATACAACCCAAAGTAGGAAACAAAGAGGAGATCGATCGTGGATTTGAAATCTTGAAGGAAAATTCCCAAGCCGTTTTTACCATGACGCTCAATCTGTCCAATGGCAAGGTGTTGGAGGTCTATTCGGCTCCTCAGATTCAGGATGGGGAACTTATCGGTCGCATCTGGAGCAATCGAGACATCACAGACCGAATGCTTTCCCAGCGGGAAGAACTGGAAAAAGGAATGGCATTGGCGCAGTTTGAATCCCTGAAAAATCAGGTAAATCCCCACTTTTTATTCAACAGTCTCAATGTCTTGAGTTCGCTGGTTCACGTGGATGCGAACTTGTCCGAGAAGTTTATCGACCAGTTGGCTAAGTCCTACCGGTACTTGCTGGAACAAAAAGACAATATCCTTGTGCCGCTGAAAGTAGAATTGGACTTCATTCATTCCTTTATTTTTCTGCTCAAAATCCGGTTTGAAGACAAAATCCAACTGGAAATCAACATCCCAGAGCGCTTTCACTCGATGCAAATCGCACCCTTGACCTTGCAACTTTTGATCGAAAATGCAGTCAAACACAACCGAATATCCAAAGATGAACCGCTGAAAATTTTCATCGGTATCGAAAATGAATATCTGGTGGTCAAAAATTCCCTTCAGGTACGGATCAATGCCGCACCATCGACCGGGCTTGGCTTAAAAAACATCGAAAACAGATACCTTATTCTCTCCAAAGACACTCCCAAATTTGGTCCAGAGGGTGATTTTTACGTGGCCAGAATACCCTTGATTCAATCCAAATAGGAAAAGATTCATCGTCGGTTTTTCAAGGTTGGGTAGAATAAACCCGGCACTCATCCAGGTAAAATTCCCCAAAGATCCACGGCAACCTAGCTTCGCTGAGAAATACTACCTCATGCGAATCTCATCCAACCTTCGAATTGCCATCAGCCTATTTTGCTTAGGCTTAATCGGAATTGCCTCCCTACTTATGGTGAGTCCAACCACACTTCCCCATGGTATTGAAGTAGACCCAAGCACCTTAAAATGGATTATTTTAGTCAATCCTACCATTTTTCTTTTGGTCAGCATTACTATCGGCACCTTGTTGAAAGATGCGGTAGGAATTAAACTACCAATTCTCAACAGGCAAGGAAGCGATTCACTGGCGATTATTTTTCAATCGCTATTCTATCCCTTCCTCGTCCTGACGATTGTTGCCTCATTTGGTGTGCTTCTTATCTATCTGGGAACAAGCTGGGGATTTGACCAAGCCTATCAGGAGATAATCGAAGGAAAAGGACTTCCATTTTTAACTAGACTGCTTTATGGGGGAATCACCGAAGAAATCCTCATGCGCTATGGATTGATGACTTTGATTTTATGGATTTTAAAAGAAATCAATCGGCCCAACTCCTTGACCCAGTTCTGGATCGCCAATGTATTGACCGCCTCGCTTTTTGCTACAGGTCATCTTCCGGCCCTTTACAATGAAGTCCATTCTCCGGGCATTTGGACACTTATCTACCTACTTGGAGGCAATTTCTGGGCAGGAATCTGTTTTGGCTATGCCTTTTGGAGGTATGGATTGATTCTGGCCATCCTGACTCATATGGGCTTTCACCTGATTACCTTCTTCATACTCTAAACCAACCCCCACCATGAAAAAAGTCCTTAGTATCATCTTTTCTTTGGTCGCTTTCCATTTTGGAAATGCTCAAAACCTATCCACACTTCCTCCTATCAATGAAGCTATACTGGATTCCCTGATTGGAAAAAAGCCTTGCGCTGTTCAACCCGGATTTGCAATTGGGATCAGCAAGGGCAATGAAATTCTTTTGGAGCATTACTATGGTATGGCTGATCTTGAAAAAAAGATTCCTATCACTGCCGACACCCGGTTTAACTTAGCTTCCGTTTCCAAGCATTTTACAGCTTTTGGAATCCTGTATCTTCAGGATCGTGGCAAAATCAAAGTCGAAACACAAGTAGCTCAGTATTTGAATTCCTTTCCCTATTCCGAGCGGATAACACCACTTCAACTGTTGCATCATACATCGGGGATTCCTTCTTCGGATAATCTCCGGGTTTTTGCAGGTCTAAGTCTTGAAGAGAATTGGGGAAGAAGGGAGGAAATCAAGCTACACGCAAACTACAGAAAGCTAAACTTCTACCCTGGGACAGATTTCCTGTATTCCAACTCCGGTTATTTCTTCTTAAGTGAACTGATTGAGTCCCAAACCGGTCTTACCTATTCCTCCTTTTTTGAAAACTCATTATTTCCCTCTTTGGGCATTCAGGGAATGATTCTCGACATGGCTGGTAAAATGATTCCCCACCAGGCGATTCCTTATCATCCCCATGAAGCAGGATTTGAGCGGAGATTTCCAGAAAAGACCACAATTACAGGGGAATCCAATATTTACCTCAATCTTCCTTCCTTGATGCGATGGATGCAGTATTTGCTGCTTTCTAATCACGATGAAGGTCATTTCATTCAAACCCTATTTTCAGACAATTATACCTTGGTCAATGGAAAGGCAGTGGAATACAGCTATGGACTGGAAAAAAGAGAGATTAATACCTTTCCGGCTTTCACCCACGGAGGCGGAGTCCCTGGCTACTCTTCCTACGTGATCTACCTTCCGGATCTCGAACTGGGCATTAGCGTGCTCTCCAATTCCGATAAACTTCCAAAAAGCCCTGGAGCAATTGCACTGGCAATTGCCAGATATTTGACCGCTGAATTTGCCATGTCTGAGGATAAGTCAGAACCAATGGCTATAGAACTGGATCGGGAAATTTCCCAAAACTACGTCGGAGAATATCGCTTTTGGGACGGAGTTCAATTTGAAATCAAACAAGAAGAAAAGAGACTGTTTATTTACCTCCCCGATGCACCTCCTTTCGAGCTGATTCCTAAATCCGAAACTGAATTCTTTTTCAGGGAATTTGACGGAAAAGTCGTTTTCTCTCAGAAAAACGGAGTCCAAAACCTGAATTTTATCCAAGGTAAAAAGGTAGATGCAGCCGAAAAACTGGATCCCAATCGAGTAAAAGCACCCATTCCCGCTCTAAGTCAACTCCTTGGCCACTATGAAAACAAGGCGCTGAAAGTAACCTATAAGATCATTGAAAAAGAGGGCAAGCTTTTCATGATTCTGCCTGAGACCTTGCTTCAGTATGCTGGATTTCGAGAGGTGGAGCTACTAGCTATTGAGGGAAATACCTTCCGTACCCGGGAATTGGGAGTCATCCAATGGGAAGTCAATTCCAAAGGAAAAGTGACCGGATTTCTGATTAAGGATGTGGGAAGACTCAGAAATCTCCATTTCATAAAAAAATCATAAAGTTAAGTTGGTATACACAATGACTAATTCCCTCTTGATTCAGGAGGGAATTTTTATGTATTCAAGCTTCAAATCAAGTTCAAACTCATGAAATGCCCATGAGAAAATGCTTCTCACACAACTTGTCCCGAACTGGTTTCGGGAGGGGAATGATTATCCGGGGCATTCTCCCGATGAAAGATCGGGACATGCTATCTGACCAATGAAAAACAAATTATAAACAGATGAAAAGTATCTATCCCTACAGTTCTCTAGATCTGTCCAATATCCTCATGATTTGGAAGCAAAGCGCCAGTTTAGCTTATCCCTTCCTTCCTGCAGCTTTTTTTATTCGGGAGGAAAAGCGGATTTCCAGCGAGTATCTTCCTAACTTTGATACCTGGATTTGGAAAGATAAGGAAGGCATAGGCTTAGGTTTTATAGCTATGCTTGGCAATGAAATAGGGGGATTATTTGTCCTTCCTGAATTCCAAAATCAGGGAATAGGAAAATGGCTCGTCCAATTTGTCGCAACTACTCATCCCATCCTTTGGGTAGAAGTCTTTGCCAAAAATCGGTCAGGAATCCGCTTTTATGAAAAAATGGGCTTTTCCTTTTTTGAAGAAAAAGCCCACGAGGAAACCGGGGAAATACTTTTCAGAATGGTCTGTCATCACTCATAAAATTGATCCGACTTCTCTTTTTTCAATTGGTATTTTAAAAAGACTACTTTGGCTTTTCCCATTCCTCTTTTTTCAAAACCTACCTGTTCAAATCCCGCTTTGATAGCAACCCGTTGGCTTGGAAGATTGCCTACTTCACATGTTATCCAAAAGATTTGAAATCCAAATTCCCTGACTAGCCACTTGGTCAGGTGGTCAACAGCTTCGGTCATCACTCCCCGGTTTTGCAAACTTGGGTCTAGCCAATAGCCCAACTCAGTACTTTTTTCGATCCAATTCAGGTCTTTTGCGGAGATCACTCCTTTTGCCTGACTATTTTCGACAATAGCAAAGGCAAATTCCTTTTTGAATTCCCATGATAGCCGAGCTTCGTAGATAAACCGTTCAGTTTGCCCGATATCATAAAGCACATTTACGAACGGTAACCATCGGGAAAAGTGGCTCCGGTGAAGGGTCAAACTATGAAATAAAGATCTTGAATGCTCCCGATTGAGGGGAATCAGATTGATTTCATGGCAAAGTTCTATCTTCATTTTTATAGGGGGTTGAAAGCTAAAAAAGCCCCAAAAGGGGCTAAAAGAGAATCTGTTTTTAAAGGAACCGCTTAGGATTCGCAGACCTTTTTCAAAGCCCGGTTCATCTGCTCAAATCCCATTTTGGTCTGTTCGAGCATGGAGGACATTAATCCTACGAGCAATCCTGAGAAATATTCCCCATGAACAAAAAGGGTCGTGTTTTCATCTATTTCTTCAATTCCAAAATAATGCTCTCCATCGAAGAGTCCTTTGAAAAGGAATTTGCCTGACCATCTGATTTCTCTTTCCGGTATAGCACGCACCAGGATTGGAGCAAAAGACATTTCCTTTTCTTTGGGAGGGGCTATTTTGACTTGAAGTTTCTCGCCCTCCTTTAGTCCTCCGGAGATCTGCCGGATGAAAGGATTCCAGTTGGGATAGGATTCAAAATCGGTCAGGATTTGCCATACTTTTTTGTAGGGGGCATAGATCCGGATCATGGTTTCGATATGTTTCATTTTGGTGACGATGGTGGTTTAAGATTTTTTGATGAAAAAAGCCGACTCTTTCGAGCCGGCTAGGTTGGTGGAGAATGAGGTTAGAATCTGGCTTTTACAGAGAGCGTTCCGCCCCAGCCATTGAAATCTTGGGTAGAAATGTCCCACTTTTCTTGATTTCTCACATTGGCTCTATAGGTACCGCCCAATTCAAGATCCAACCATCGGTTGAGGTGCGCACCAACTCTCAGATCAGGTGAAAGAGCAATGGAATGCGTGCGGCTCTCAGCCTTGTTGACTACGTTTCCATTTTCTTTGGTTATGGTGTAATCCTGCTTGATGTCAGCGTATGCTGCTCTCAGACCTACTTTACCGTAGAAAAGACCTCCAAAATCCTGGACATAGCTACCGGACAAACCGTAATGCACTTGCTTCATATCCAGTGCATTGTTTGGCGTTTCTTTCCAAAGATCGACCGGTACAATGGAGTTGGTGTAATACAGGCCCAAGAAAACTTTGTCTTGAAATCTTAAACCCAGTTCAGTTCCGATGCTGTAGTGGCTACGTACAGGAGAAGAGCTTTTCGTGAAGATGAATTCATTGATTACCGATCCATAAAAGCCCACTGGCTTTACCGTTTGCGATGCGGATTCCTGACCAAAAGCGGTCATCAGTCCAAGGCTCAGCAGAGCCACCAAGGTTAACATTGACTTTTTCATTGTGTGTGTTTGTGTGTGAATAATTGGTTTGTGTTTGTTTCTGCCTTAATGATGAATCAAAAGTAGATCAGCCCACACAGCTGGGATAAAAAGTCTGGATCAGCCCTGAAAAAACCCTACTGAACCTTGGATTTTGGAGGATGGAGGAGATAGGAAATTTCCCTCTTTGGTGATTTTTTGAATAAAACCAGAATACCAAAACCGATCAATTCGCTATTTTTCTAATTAAAACAAGAGCTAAAAATGAACTCCATCTGTTCGTGGTTCGAAGTTCACCGCAAGGACACAGAGGTTTTCTGAGAAAGTCACCCTCCTTTCCCCTATTGAGATCGCTCGGTGAGGTTAGCCTCCCCTACTTTTGAAGGCCAATTGGGGCTGAGCGTTAAAAATCTTTCCAGTGGAGGACAAGCCGTTACAAAACAGCCCTATGGGCTGTTTTAGGTTTGGGCCAGCCTGCAGGAAGGGAGCGAGAACCAGTCCCGATAGCACAGCGTATCGGGAAGCCGGGTTGCAGGGGAGGAAAAGCCTGTGGCCGTGATCCAGGCTTCAAACTAGCTGGCTATATCGGATATCGAACCTCTTTTTCTTTGTTCTTTTGGCTTGACCAAAAAGAACCAAAAGGTCAAGACACAGTCCACCCTACTAGCTGGCTCCTCGCTAAAACAGTCCCCTGGACTGTTTCTTGACGCTCGGTCCTCACCGCACAAGGCCGGACGCTGGCGCTCCCCTACAGTCTGGCTCAAGCCTAAAAATGTACACTGGACATTTTCTTAACGGCTTGCCCTATCGCCCACCGCGCCCACATAATAGTTTTTACGAATCGAAAGGCGACCTGACCCCATAGGGGTCCAACATCTCAATAGCCAGGGGTTTTAACCCCTGGATTTGGATTTTATGTTTGAGTTGGGCGCTGGCGTAGGGTCATGAGTTGGAATAGAAAAGTCGATGCCAGCGCAAGGAAGATCATTGTCGAATTGGGGAATTGTTTAATTGATGAATTGAGGGAGTGAAGGTTGTTCGGGGTTCAGAGTTCGGGGTTCGACGGGTTTCATTGACAAATACCAGTTTTCTAAGTTGGAAATTGATTTGAAAACTGTGCTGGAATAGAGTTGGAAAGTTTGGAAGTATGGTAGTTGTCTCTTGTAAAAAATATGGAAGTGGAAAAAGTGGTCTGTGGGGACACAGACCACGGCGATTAGAGTGGTCATAGAGGACGGAGACCACGGTCATAACTAACCTTGACACAAAAAACCCAAGCGGGAATCCCGCTCGGGTTTTGAAACTAACAGGACTGTTTGGTTAGAATTTGACGCCGGAGAGGAGCTTCTCTTCCAGACGGTATTCATCTACGGTCAACTGACAAATGCTGACCAAAATGGTCCCTGCCGTGATCGCATAGCCTGCAATCTCCTGCGCCAGTTCGGGAACCATCCCCGGTGCAGTGATGACGGCTGTGCCTACGGCGGCGATAATCAAACCCGCTTTCTTCAGCTTCTGAAAAAACGGCGGGGTGGGCGCTAAGGCCCGGTATTGGAGTTCTTGGATTGTGTTCATGATTTGATTTGAAATTCTTAGTTTGAAATTTGAAATTAGAGCCTAGAGACAAGAGATTAGAGACAAGAGATTAGAGATTGAGAGATTAAGAGACTAGACAGAACTTTTTGAATCTTCATTCTTGCTTCTTAGCTCTTGCTTCTTGAATCTCGGCTCTTTCTACTAGATACTAGACGCCTAACCTTCCTTAGACAGGCTAGCGACGTGTTCACCTATTGCTTACTCGGGCCAAGGGGGGATTTTTCGGGTTCTGGGTGCGGCTGCTTTTTGGAGCAAGGATTTGATCAATGCTTGTTCAGTTTGCAGCCGAACAGCCACTTCCTTGAGTTTGCCGAGTTCCTTACCCATCTGTCTTAGGTCCTCGATCAGGAGCTTGAGGAAGTAAGCGATGGTAGAAAGGAGGAGTCCAAGGACCCCTCCCACCACTGCCTGCCACATCAATCCATCCATGCAATCTGATGGTAGGTCAGGTTCAAGGCAGATTCTGGACAGCTCCTTATCTCCAGCGTTGCCATTTCCCCTTTCCCGAGTGCCTGATCTATCAGGTTGAGTAGGTGATTCCATGATTTGATGCATGGAGCTCCCCTGCCCTCTCCTGTAATTTCGGACACCAGGACGATGTTGTCTTGCAGTTGCTCAACACCCAGCTGAGGTTTGGATCGGCGGACTGTCCTGTCCTCTAATTCGGATTTAGTCAAGAGGATTTTTCTGGTATCCCCGACTACTTCCATTCTGAGTGTATAGACCCCTTCGGGAATACAGGTTACTCCTGATCCGAAATGGGGTGCCTTTGGCTCCACTGTTTCTGCTAGAATTTTGGAATTTAGCTTCAGTGTGCCGTTTGTTCCTCCGGGCCAATATTCCCGAGAAAGCACCAGTTCCATGATTTAGCTGGTAGCCAAAATGACTGCGGGATTCTGGGACAAGTCGTTCATGTCGTATTGACTGCCATTGACATCGAGAAAAAACTCGACAGCCAAGGCATAGAAATACTTCTCCCCTACCACACCCGGTTTTGGAAGGGACAAACTCACTGCGGGAGCAGGTAAATTGTCGATTGGAAGCGGTTCGGTAGCCGTGATTTCCGTATAGTAGGTTTGCTGTACGAAGTCCACCGCGGCACGGATCAGGGAAAGTCTGTAGAACTTAGATCCCTCTGAGAAGATCAGGTACTTGGAGGGCACCAATTGAGGAATAACCACAGTCAATGAAGCTTCATCCTCCTGAATTGAGGGCTTGACTTTAAGGATATTTTCCAGTCTGGCCCGTTCAGAGAATTCAAAACCTCTCATCAGAGTCATGTCACCGAGTTCAAATTTGCGTTCTCCCCGCACGCTGATCGTATCGGACTTTACGATCTTCATTGCCAATGAATAGAGCCTGTTGTGGAGTTTGCCACCGTTGGACTTGATTTCAATTTCCCGGAATGCGTTTTTGAGGAATTTGACCGAGGAGGCTGCCGTTGAGAATTCAGTCAGATTTTCCCGGGTTCTTTGGTACCTGGGATCGGTAAGAATCCGCTTTCGGGATACTCCGCCTTTTCGTCGGGCTATAAATTCACCGTCCCGATTTTTGTAAAATGAAAGGTCACCTATGGTGCCTTCGAGTTTAATATATCCAGCTTGTTTTGCCATGTTCGTTTGATTTTAAAGTGAAACATGGCCAAACATTGCGAGGATATAATTGAAAATCAAACGATTGTGGAAAATACGGAAACAAAGGTAATCATAGGTATTTTGTGGAAAATGTGGAAAAAACCCAGCGTAAACCCAACGTATTTGTAACGGAACCCCAACGCATCTATACCGGAACCCCTATGGATCTATGGATTTGATTGAGAATTGAGGCAGAATCAGCAAAAAGAAAGCTTTAAAAAAAAGACAGTCCCAATTGTCAGTTTGGGAAGTCAGAAAAATGAAGTCAAAAAGAAAAAATAATTTTTATCCTACACCCCAAATAAAGGCTATTAACCCCAAATTCAGGTTTTGCCTAAAGATTTTTCGGAATTAGAGAAGTAAAAAACAATGGCCTTTCTTTTCCGAATACCTCTTGTAGATTTTGATCCACAAGATGAAGCCCAAATCCAGCTAAATTGGGAATGGATCTTAAAAGCTATCCATTACTCCTCTCCTTCTTTGCTGCGTGAGATCGGACATGTTCCGTTTAACGGGCTTAAAACCGAACTCAAAAACAAAATCATCAAATACCTGATTAGAGGAAGGTATCGATCTACTCCTTTCGGACTTTGGGCTGGTGTTGGGGTTGGCACGTGGGGCCAAGAAAATTATCTTGAGACGCCAGTCTCCTACGGCAGCATCGCATCCACCAAAAAGTCAAACGCCAAACGAAATCAACCTTCATTCCATTCTTTCAAATTAGCGCCAGGATTAATCGAATATGCTGATCAGGTTCATTATTGGAGCTATTGTGAGCAGGAAGAAGGGTGGCGGATTAGCTACTTGGATAAAAACCCATTGATTATCAACCTTCTCTCCTATTTCAAAAAGTCTGAAATACTTGATAGAAGAGGATTTGATTCTTTTTTTGAGGTCAAAAACACCTTGAAGATTTCCAAAATCTGGAAAATGATTTTGGAGTCCGGCATCCTGATCCCTTCAAATTTCCCAAAACATTCTGAACAGTTCAAGGGGATCGATACCCGAATTCATTCCCAACTAATTATCCATGAATCGGTCAAAAAAAAGCTGGATACACTGATTTCAGAAATTGGGAATTTATTTGTGCCGGTCGAAAGTGAGTTTCTGGTTGATTTTAAAAAATGGTTCCAATTTCATTACGATGACCGGTTTGTACCTATCCAACTTATAAGCCATATTTTTGATTTTGTCCTCGTACCAAACCAAATCAATCAGGAGAAATCAGCGGGTGGGATTGAAAATTGGCCGCTTTTCAATGGAGAAGAAGTACTTGATCTTAGTCAGTATTATGAACCTGCGCCAACCACCCTTAGGCATGTGCAAGTAGTATTCAAGCTACTTGGAGAGGAAGACATTTTTATTGAGAATATGGTTTGTAATCGCGAGTTTGCCTATTCAGGAAGATTTAGCTTAGACCCTGAAATTAAACAAACCATTGTCAGTCAATTAGCGCAATCCAGTCAGGAAGCTGAATTTGCCGATTTGATCTTATTTGAATCTTCCAAGGCCAATTCAATAGGTCGGCATTCCAATGCTTTTAGCTACAGCATTAATCCATTTGGCTCAAGCGTAGGATCGAAGCAACTCGGGACTGAGGATTTACTTTTGGGGCTTAGAGACGGGAAATTGATCCTTTTCAGTAAAGGATTGGGAAAATGCGTAATTCCTGTGGTTCAGCATCCTTTAAACCCGAATCAAATCACCCATAGTCTATCGAGGCTGTTGTGGGAAATCGGAAATCAGGATCAGTTTCGATTTTTGCCCTACCACCTAGAACCCTTTAAAAAAAGCACCTATGTACCCCGATTGACTTGGAAAGGAATCATTTTACAAGGAAGACGGTGGATTCTAGATCGGAAAAAGTTCGGCTCCAAAGCTGAATTATTACGATTTCTAGCTACTCAAAATATACCCTCACCTATCCTTGCAGGTCATTTGGATCGAGAGTTGGTTCTCTACTGGAGCGATACATTACAGGCAGATTTTATTTGGAAAGAGCTTGATCGAATGGAGGAAGTCACCCTGTTTGAATGTCCATGGGTAAATAAGTCAGCCTTTAGGAGTCAATCAGGCGAACCTCTTTTTCCTCAAATTATCTACGGAAAAGTATGCGGCCAATGGGCAATTGATCATCCAGGATTCCTAAATAGAATCAGTACACCCAATTTCTACTGGGTTTATTTTCGGATTTTTATCAAGGAATTTGGCCTGCAACCCCTTCTTTTCAAGTCACTTCCGAATCTGATCTGTCAATTACACGAAGAGTTTCCAATCGATAAATGGTATTACCTGATTTATCAAAGTCCTCAAACAGAGATCAGATTAAGGATACTGCCATCTGAGATGCGGGAAAAATCAGAGATCATGAAGATTGTACAAGAAAGGCTGTACAATTCGGGATGGGTAGATCACATTGTCATGGATACCTATTATCCCGAGATTGAAAAGTACGGAGATAGATTGGGGGAAACGACACTATCAGAGTCCATTTTCCATCGTGAGTCTGAATTGATTTTGGGGGTAAATAATCTTGCGAATTTTAAAGCTATTCAATTCTGGGAGGAGGAAGCACGAATTGAATGGGTAGTAAATCGATTTTCCGCAATCATAGAACTAGCGGGTAAGACTCAGGAATTTTTTAACTACTTCCGCAACTGGGTTAAGCAAATCCCGGCAAAAGACAGAAAATTCCTGAATAAGCCAATTTCGAATAAGGTAAGTCTCACTCAAGATGACCTCTTAAAAGAATTGGATTCAAGGCTGATTCAGGAAAAGGGGATTGAAGAATCCGTGAGAATCCTTCCCAATCATATCCATCTATGCTGTAACAGACTTTTTCCTTTTGGACCTAACCAGTTAGAAAACAGAGTAATTTACGGGATATATAAAAAACTAGGTGCGTCCACCTATCGACTCACCCGAATCAAAAACGTGTCCAGCAATCTATCTTTATAGTTAGGTCCTATGGGGATAGTCACTTCTTTTTCAAGAATGACTTCTTTGGCCAATACTTTCTCGACCATTTCTACATTCACCATAAATGAGCGATGGATACGGATGAGATTAGGATAATTGATCGAGGACTCTACAAATGATAAGGTAGATCGCTGAACGATTTCCCCTTTTGTAGTGAAAAAATGGGTGTAATTGTCTCGTTGCTCGATGTACTGGATATCGCTAAAAAGTACGCGGGTAAGCCCAAATCTTTCCGGATCCTCCACGAGAAGGAAGTGTTTTTGGGAATCTTTTTTCCGTTGCAAATACCCATCCAGTCTTTTGGCAACCTTCTCAAGGGTCTGTTTTAAGGTCAATATCTTAATTGGTTTTACCAAATAACCAGAAACTGAAACCTCTATGCTTTGAAGTGCATATTCTTCATGTGCTGAGCAGATGATCACCGGCATCCCGATCTCCTCCATTTGTTCACAGATAAGCAGCCCGTTGATCTTCCCCATTTGAATATCGGTAATGAGCACATCACACTCTTCTCTCAGCGCTTTATGTAGTCCTATCATGGGATCACTTTCCATAAAAACAACCTCATATCCAGGAATTCCGGCTATAAAGCCTTCCAGCCGGTCTAATGCAAGTGGTTCATCATCGATTAGGCCAATTCGTATTTTCTTTTCCATAGGGGATCATTAAGTTTAAGGAAAACCATTGACTGTCTTTTTCGATCTTGAGTGAAAATCCCGGAAAATAGAACTCCAATAAGTTTGTAATGGCCGGAATTCCAAATCCACTGGGCCTGACAGGAATCTTGGTTTGAATCCTGTTCTTAGTTTTGAAATAAAAGGACGGTTCAGGTGAATCTACTCCAAGCATTTTAGCTTCTATGGAAACCGGATGGTGAGGATCCTTGTAATCTCCATGCTTGAATATATTATCCACTAAGCTTAGGAGGACCATTTTTGGCATATAGAGTTGGTTCATTTCCAGCAGATCCGCACTTAGTTGTTTTTTTAAGAAAAGCTGGTCTGGAAATCTTACCTTTTGACCATTCAGGTATGAGCTGATTGCCTTGATTTCATCGGATAGAGAATTGAATTTGGTTGGGTCCACATAGGCATAGCTAAGGACGTCAGCCAAGTTTTCGAGGTCTTGGGCGATTTCAGGTGATGATTTTTGCGCTTTCGTGGCAAGTCCTCCAATCAAATTGAGAGTAAAATGCGGACTCAACTGAACGATTTTGTGCTCGATATGAAGTCTATTCAGATCGATTTCGGTTTTCCCCTTTTCGAGGAGCGCTTTTGATAAAGCATAGAATCCCCATATCCATAGCGTGAGCACCAAAAAAGCAATTTGTCTTTCAAGTTCATAGATCAAAAATTCACCTAGGGAACCGGTCTGTACTTTAAAGAAGGTAAAGAGAAAATATTTAAGCAATGAAATCAAAAAAACGACACCTGTCGATGCTCCGACGATTAATCGTGTTCTGCTCGAATAAAAAAATGATGGGATCATCCAGAAGAAGTAGATCGCCGAAGAAATGAATCCGAGTACTGCTGTAATTAGCCCAAATACCAAACCTTTGGAAGGCACACTGCTGAATAGGGTTAGGGTTCCATCCAATATCCCATATCCTACCCAAATCAGGACTAGAATCTTAATGGGTTGAGCCAAAAATGGCTTCATTTTGTCCCTAAACCACTTTATGCGTCTATTTACCCCAGAAAACTGGACCTCAGGCGGGGTGAATATATTTTTCATAAAAATTAAATCTATGATCAACAAAAAGGAAATGAACCAAGTGGACTTGCAGGCAGGTCACACTCCGGTAAGAAAGATGAACTCGAAAGGGAAACCAGGCAACCGAATTACGGGAAGCATTTTCAGAGAATGCCTCACGACAATAACTCGGGCTTAGTTTTTAAAACAGCAAACGGTACAGGCAAAGTCGTAAAAGGCCTGTTGAACTCCTTACTAACTTAACTATCGTGCAGCAAATGCATTAACCGGGTCGTCAATCCGGCGGGAAGATTCCCATCTCAAACGGATTTCATCAAGAATGGAATCCGTTTTTTATTGGGCTTGACTTCCGGGGAATCAGAGCAAGACTCAGATCCTCGACGGAGATACCATGAAATTCTGCAAACTCCTGGATGGTCACCAGTTGATGTTTGGCTTTTCCGTAATGCTCCTTCACTTGCTTCAGATTATTGTAAGCGTACGATCTACTCCTTCCGGTCAAATTCATGATATCCTTGGCGTAAATTATTCTCCTTTCTAAATAAGACATGAATAAGTACAACAAACAGAATATCCAAGGTAGAAGCAGTAGTCTGCTTTACCCACCGGCGCACTTCTATAGATTGAAAAAATACCTTGATGAATGAATATACCAACAAAACGAAATTCTTAAAATAAATTAATGATTTAGATAGGTTTTTGCTAAACAAATGGCAAAAACCGTTGACAAACGGTATAGTATTGATTATGAGTGATTTGAAAAATTCTCGAATATTTCGACCTTCCTCCTGCAGATCCAAGTCCTGAGAGATGCTAATTCGAAAAGGCTGTAATCGATGGAAAATTTGATCTTTCATTAACTGACAAATTTTCCCACCCCAGCAACCAAGTCTTTTTCGTCCCAAAGCAAGGTGTGAGTGGATTTCTACCCCTATCATAGAATTTTTATTGATGCTCTTTTGATGTTGGTAGGGAAATTAAATCGACATGAAAAATCCTGGTTACCAACTTCCTGCCTTGATTTTGATTCTTACCTGGGTCTATACCGGATTAGAAAAACTGATCCGATTTGATCAAAGTCGAAAGGCTTTCTTAAATCAGCCCATGCCTAATTGGCTGGAGGAGTACCTGGCATTAACGATACCTGCGATAGAGGTGCTGATTGCCCTGCTCCTGCTCTTTTCAGTGACACGTTGGTGGGGATACTTGGGCAGTGTTTTGCTGCTGACAGTATTTATCACTTATGTGGGATTGATCTGGGTGGGAGCTTTTCCTCGAGTACCCTGTAACTGTGCCGGAATCATTGAAAGCCTTGGATGGGCGGAGCACTTTGTGCTGGATTTGGGACTGATTGGAGTGGCGGTTTGGGGATTGAGGGTGGAGGCAGGGAAGAATGGGGGTTAGGGAGTTTGGAGGTATGGGAGTTTGGGAGAGTAGGCAGTCGCAGTTTTCAGTTGGCAGGAATTACTAATCCAGACCGATGGGAAATGGAAGGCTTTGGAGTTTTAGGATTGCAAATCCTGTAGCAGGACCTCGACATTGCAAATGTCGAGGAACGGAGGGACTGATTGGAGTGGCGGTTTGGGGGATGAGAATGGAAGTGAGAAAGTCAGAAAGCTGAAAAAGAAGGAAGTCATAGTCTTCATTAAGTATGAAGTAGGGATTGACCCCTACGGGGTCTAACTTCTCAATAGCCATGGGTGTGGTTTGACACTTCGACAAGCTCAGTGACCACTAGCTCACCAACCTCAACCCATGGATTTGAATGATGTGTATGAGTTGGGTGCTGGCGTAGGATCATGAATTGGAATAGAAAAGTCGATGCCAGCGCAATGGAACCGAGGAGTATTTGGGATTACAAATCCCTTAGGATAGTTGGGTCGGATTGCAAATCCAACCCAGCCGAGGGCATGGGAGTTAGGAAGTATGGGGGTTAGGGAGTATGGGAGAGTAGGCAGTCGCAGTTTGCAGTCCGCGGGGAGTAGGAATTGACCCCATAGGGGTCTAACCTCTCAATAGCCAGGGGTTTGGTTCGACACTTCGACAAGCTCAGTGACCACTAGCTCACCAACCTCAACCCCTGGATTTGGATGATGTGTATGAGTTGGGCGCTGGCGTAGGATCATGATTTGGAATAGAAAAGTCGATGCCAGCGCAATGGAAAGGGTTCAATGTCCAATGACCAAATTAAATGATCAAGGGATTGGGATTGCAAATCCTTGAAAATAAATAGGGCCGAATTGCAAATTCAGCCCAGCGGGAGCTAGGAAGTATGGGGGTTAGGGAGTATGGGAGAGTAGGCAGTCGCAGTTTGCAGTCCGCGGGGAGTAGGAATTGACCCCATAGGGGTCTAACCTCTCAATAGCCAGGGGTTTGGTTCGACTTCGCTCACCAACCTCAACCCCTGGATTTGGATGATGTGTATGAGTTGAGCGCTGGCGTAGGATCATGATTTGGAATAGAAAAGTCGATGCCAGCGCAATGGAAAAAGGAAGCAGGTAAGTATGGAAGTTGGTAGAGTAGGCAGTCGCAGTTTACAATATATAGGGAGGACAAATCCATGACCTAGGTAGGAAGTCAGAAAGATGAAGTCAGAAAGCTGAAAAGTGTGGACAGTCGCAGTATTCAGTAGGCAGCAGGGATTGCAAATCCAATCCAGCCGAACCCAATTGAACAAGCAAAAGGAGGATCCGCGAAGTTGAATAGATGTAGAAAAATCGATCAAGAGAATCAGTCGACTTTGATCGAATCATAGAATCGAATCAGCAGAATTTTACAAACCTTCGAGGTTTTTGAAAACCTCAAAGGTTGAAAAAAATTGGAGCAGTGCGGTGGGTCACTGCTCCGCAGCCACATAGATGCAAGGTTTGGGCTGCAAAAAAGACAATAAGAGGTTCATTTCTCTCGATGGCCAGGGTGAGAGACTGGTCAACACCAATGAACCCCGATAGGGAGATGCCGAAAACCCTGATCAGAGTAGGCACTTTAACCACGTCTTGGGAGGAAGACTAATTCATTCCAATCGAGACACCAAACGGTTTTCCGGTTTTTGAATTGTTAAAAAACCGGGTACATTATGAATAAAGTCAAGGGCGCATTGCCCATTTTCGCTTTCTTGTTTGCTGCCTTTGCAGCGTTAGCGTTTACTTCTCCAAAAACCCATACCGGTTTATTTGGACAGGAAGATGATGTATGGTATGATGTCACTGAAACAGATCCTGATCAGGACACCTATGTCTGTGATCAATCTGATCCTGAAGGTTGTCTGTATACTGCTCCCTTTGGAATGGGGAGTTTGATTTCGGGCCCAACTCAAGGACAGCGTTTCATCGTTCAAAATGAAAACAACTTGATCGTTGCCCAGTAAAATGGGAGGCCGGGAATTCTCCCGGCCTTTTTTAATCCGGTCAGTTCACTTCATTAGTGGGGATCGAAACCTGAAAATTTTCCGGCCTTGTTTCAAAGGAGATTTGCTCACCTGCAACTGTGCGTTTCAAAACTCTTATTTCAGAATCCAGCGCACTAAATCTTTTTAAATCCAACCAACGCTGACCTCTGAAAACCATTGATTTTCTTCGGTGATCCAAAACCAGACTCAGAGCACTTTCCTGATCCATATTTTCCACAAACTCATATCCTTCAATTCTTCTTTCCAACAGTCTATTGAGATAATTCAAGCCTTCCTGGACTCTTCCCATTCGGATATTTGCTTCTGCCAAAATCAATAAGATTTCATCCAAGGCTATTCCAGTAAAGACATCAGGTCTTCCGGTGTAGTTTCCTTTAAAAGATTGAAAGCCAGCACCATTTAAAAACAAAAGCTTCTTTCTGAAATCCGTACTATCATAGCTGTCAACCAATACCGAATCCACAAAGGCTGAATTGTTCGAGGCTACTACTGAAATAGCAGTCATGGTTGTAAACAGCATCACCTCTGAATTAAAGTTTGGTATCGGAAAAGCTAGGTCCATATTTAAGGAGGAGTAATCCAAGAGTTCAAAATCACCCTCAAGCGTCCGTTGTCCATAGTCAATCGCCTGTTGGTAGTTGCCCAAATACATATGAATCCTAGACAGCAAAGCATATCCTGAATATAGACTCGGCTGGGTAGGAAGTGAAGTAGTTTCCTTGAGGTGTTGGAGTGAGTTTTGAAGATCCTGTAAAATAAATTCAAAGGCCTCCAAAGAATTTAACGTTCCCTGTGGATCACCCAAGGCAGAGCTTGTCCTTAATGGAATGCGGGATTGGCTACCAACATTGGCACTGGGATGTTCAAGGAAGAGTACTGCTAATTCAAAATATCCATGTGCTCTCCAAAACAATGCTTTTCCCAGCAAATCACTCCTTTCTTGCTCAGTCCAATCCGGGTTTTCAGCTAATTTATCCAAAACGACATTGGAAGTGAATATCTTCCTATAGAGGTTAAAATAATCCTCAGGAATTTCGTCCACATTATACGGTGTGGTGTTCCAGAGGTAAGCCTGTTGTTGCCATGGAGAGTACCGTAGGAAATTTGATTCTGTGGTAAAGTAATCATCGGCATATATAAATGGCAAAGGCGCACTGACATTCACTCTAGAGTAATTATCCAGAATGGCCTCGTATTCGAGAAAGGTTTCCGGAACCAAAATTGATTTTTGCGGTTTTGCATCCAAAAACTCCTCACATGATGTAAATAAAGCCAAGCCTACCATGCAGGCAAAGACTGATTGAAAATGTCTCATAATTTGAATTGGTAAAGATTTTACAAGTGTTAAATCGACCTTAATGACATCCGTTTTCCAATCAGAAGTACATTAGGGTCTCCCATTTTGATGAATTAAAAATCCAACCGTAATCCAAAAGCTAAACTCTGAAGCGGTCTGGCACTTTGGAAATCAGGGTCCAAGGGATCTGAAGACGCTTTCCAGATTATACCCAAGTTGTTAGCATATAAGTAAACCTCGGTACCTCTGAAAGGAAGCCAATTCATTTTACTTTGGTCCAAAGAATAGCTTAACCGGATGTCCTGAAGCCTAATATGATCCCCACGCTCGACTAGGATTGAGGAGTTGGTGTAAAACAGATGTCTGCTTGAAATAGCCGAAGCGGGAAGGGAAGGAACTTGAGTGATCAACTCATCTCCAGGTTCCTGCCACCTTTTTTCAAAGTCACCATGGCCAATTTGTCCTCGTAACAGGCTGAAATAGTCAACTGATGGTCTTCGGTAGAAGTAGCCAAATCTATAGGAAACATTGACTGAAAGGCTAAATCCACCATAGCGGATAGTATTTCGCAATGCACCAAAATCTGTTGGTCGTGAAGAACCGTGAAACTGGAGGTTTTGCAGATTGGATCCTGATAGGATTGCTGAGTAATTTTCGGAGGGTTCTCCATCCAAAAATCCAATAGGATTTCCTGTGTCCGGGTTTAAGCCTCCCCATGGATAGGAATACAGCGAAAACAGGGGATTTCCTTCGACAGGAATAGGATTGGCATTAGAAAATGATCCAATCAAGGCCGATGCACTGTATTCCAAATCTACCACCTTGACCTCATCCGCAACTTTTGAATAAAAGAGATCTGTCTGCCATTTCAACGGTCCTGACAACCAATTTGCTCCCAACACCAAGTCAACCCCTCTGGTCTCTGTGGACGCATAATTGGAAGTAACCCGAAGAAATCCGGATGAGATAGAGGGCTCATATTGTCCGATCAAATCCAAGCCGGTTTTACGGTAAACCTCCAAGGACGCCCGGAACCTCCCCTCTCTGGATTCAAAGTCAAGTCCCGTATTCCAGATTCTAACTTTTTCCCAAGTCAATCCCGGATTAGGCGGATTGGAGATGTTTGCACCGGGAATATTGGCTATAAATGAGCTGCCGGTAAAATTGAAATAACTGGCAGTCATATCAGCAGATAAGTTTTTATCCAAGTTGCCGCTGAATCCGTAGCTGGCTTTAATTTTCAGGTAGGATCCAGAAAGAAACGCCGCAAATTTCTCTTCACTTATTGTCCATCCCAATCCGGTAGACCAGAGCGGAACTCCTCTCCTATTGGCTTCTACCCCGAAAAAGTTGGATTGATCCTTTCGGATACTGGCAGTGAAGTCAAGTTTGTTTTTATAAGTGTATCCACCATTTCCATATAACGACACAAACCTGTCGGTAAATCCGGAGTGAGATTGCCTTGGATCAATTGTAAATGCTTGGGAAGGATTGAACTGGTAAGGAAAACGAGTTAGGTAATCCATCGCTCGACTCGTAGCCAGCTGATCATTGTATCCGTAAAATCGCATGGAATTGCTTTCTCCACGGAGATCACGAATCTCAGTCCCACCAATCAGATTGAGCTGATGATCTTTCCCCAGCACTTTTCGATAACTGAGCATACCTCGAAGCGTATGGGAATAGGAATCACTGTCATCTAAATCCAAAATATCCCCCGCTGGTAGGGGTCTGGTAAGGATACCATTTTCATCAATCTGTGTAAATCGATTGACTAAATCACGAACATAATAAAGTGAGGAGGGATTTAGCTCCCGGTTTCTGCCCCTGTTGGTCCAATATTGATAGGAAACCTCTGCCTGAAGCCCTGGTAACATTTGATATGAAAGGCCAGTTTGGAATCGCCCATCCAAATTGGTGTTTCGATAATCCAACATACCTATTTCTTCAAGAGGAACATTCCTCCAATCCAAAAGACCCAGCCCTTCAACAGACTCGACGTACCTTTTGGACAGATTGGTATAGACTTGAAGGGGATTTCCAAGAGCATCGGCCAGACTGGTATAAGGATCATTCTGGGGAACTGAGGTGCCTGTAATCTGCTGTGATTTGTTTACGTAAAATCCCACATCCCAATTGAGCCTGTTGTCAAGAAACTTCCAGGTATTCTTGGCCTGAAGGGTCCACCTGTCATTTTCATTCCCATAAACTTCCTGGAGATTTTTGTCATAGCCGAGACTAATTCTATATGAGTTGGATGCTCCACCGCCGCTCACAGCCAGCGAATACTGCTGATTTAATCTTGAGCGGTAATAATACTTTTCCAATTCACGGCGAAGATCCTGATTTCTATACCTATCCAGCATTTCCATGCTTTCATTCGCAGAAATCCTTCCGTCCCGCTCTGCAATCAAGGTTTCCACCACCAAAGGAAGTGCTGTTCGGTTGGGGCTGATTTCCTGAGATCGATAAAAATTGGACTCAAACAGTCCTTTTTGAATATCCACGAAATCGCCCATATTCATCTGTGGAACGTAGTACATATCCCGCTCCTGAAAGAGGTTTACATTGGAATTGAAACTGACTTTAGTCGGCGAAACGGTAGTTCCGCCTTTTGTGGTGATTACAATCACTCCGTTTCCTGCTCTTGCTCCCCAGATGGATGCCGCAGCGGCATCTTTGAGTACGGTGATCTGCTCAACATCATTTGGATTGATACTTTCCAGGGGCCCATCGTATGGAAAATTATCCACGATTATCAACGGCTGGGTATTGGAAAACAAAGTGGATCTACCTCTGATGGAGATTTGATTATTTCCTGTGTTTGGCGCTCTGTTGAAAATTAACCCGGGGGTTACATCTTCCAGCCTGTCAATCAGATTGGTACTTACCCTTCTGTCAACAAGTTCCCGATCGATAGCCACAAATGAGCCCGTCACCCGCTCTGCGGGTAGGTTCTGATACCCCGTTGACATAACTGTCACTTCGTGCAGTGACTTTATATCTGCCTCCATTTCAATCAATACTGGTTGTGATTGAGGAAGCGTGACTTGGATTTCAACCGGAATCATGCCCAAATAGGTCACCTTCAGAACGTATTGCCCTCCCGCTGCTTCCAGCTCAAAGGCTCCATCTTCATCGGATACCGCTATTTTACTCGCCTCCCCTAAAGTCACCAAGGCGCCGGGAAGCGGACTATTATCTGCTTTGGAGATTACTTTTCCTTTTAACAAATGGAGTTGATTTTGAGCAAAAAGAAGATTTGCCCAGAGAAAGACTCCCATGAACAGGATACATATTTTTTTCATTTTGAATGCACTTTAGGTAAATGAGGATTTGATGGTAGTGCGAGCATTTCCGCTATTTTGTCGGAGAGCTGCGCTGGAGAATACTGAGAGGTAGTCAGTAAGAAAAGTCGCTGGTCTGGTCCGATTAAAAGCTTCTGAGGGAATGTACTGATTTGGTAATCAGCTAAAATCCCCGAACCGGCATCCTGGTGAAGCTGGATCATTTCGGGATGTGAATACAGGCCTGATTCAACTTCTGACTTCCATCGGGACTGATTATTATCGGCATTGACTGATACAAAGGCTACCCTTTCGTCCGTCTTCCATTGGTCATAGACCTCTTTCAAGGTTTTCTGATAATAATTGACGCAAAACCTGCATCCGGATATCCAAAAAGACACGATCACCGCTTTTCCCTCCAGCCGGTCCAGACTAAAGGAATTCCCTTCCATATCCATTAAAGATGTCGGCAGAAGTTCAGAGCCCGATATGGACCTGGATTGGAGGTCCAGAATCAAGTCCCTGACCCAAGGAAGCTCTACAGTATTCAATACTTGAGCTACCGATTCAGCCTGATCCTCTTCCAGTCTCTTGAATCGATCCAACAGGTACAAACCCATGATTTGATCACTGATGGATGTTGGGTACGATGCTAAAAGCTGATTGGCGGGTAATCCCGAAAGGTCTCCTCGAAGTAGGGTCAGTTCATACAGCGCCGATAAAAGTTCGGGGCTTATATCACTTTCCTGATCAGGAATGGGTATGGAGGCCACCAACTCCCGAAACTGGGATGCATAGGGCTCATTTTTCAACTTGCTTTTAGCCAATTTGATTTTGGATAAGATCAGATTTAGTGTCAATCCATAGGCTTTCTGCCTGATCAGCTTGGCATCTTCGGCTTCAAGCCCAACGGTCAGATGCGGAACCTCAACAATCAATGGATAATCCTTCAATGGCTTTGTAAGGTATTTATCCAGCAGTTTATGGTCTGTTTTACCGGGAATGACAAACATCATCGGATTGTAGAGTTCCGAGGGGAGTTGAAGAGAACGCTCATAAAGAGCAGCAGTCAGTGAATCTGAAAGCATGCGGTCGGGATTTCCGGTAACCATCAAGGGCATTTCATTGAAGCGCTGCTGTACTGCAAGTCGGTCCACTTCATATTGTGCATTAAAAAAGTTAGCGGATGGACCGGAGAAATAACTTCGTCCAGACGTCGGATCTATCCGGATTTTGACTTGATCAGAAGCACCCAAGGTCCAGTACCGAAACAGGTGTTTTTGTCCATTTCGGGTACTGAAAGTCAGCAATTGCTGCCGCTCCTGTGGCTCCCATTTATACACTTTAAAGCCTGCATTCCCTTCAAAGAAGGTTCCGAGCTGTCCTACCAAAGGAATCCTATGGCCGGGAGTGACTTCGGTATGCTCTTTAAGAAAATGCTCCCAATAGGTGACCCAAAGTGTGTCTGGTGCTGCGTCAACGGGTATTTCCAAATGCAATCTGGCCTGCAAAGCATCCGTGATTTTATCAGTTTTTTTTGAAGTAGAGGAATCGGATGAATCATTTTTAGACGCAAGACGCATGCTTCGACTTCGCTCAGCACAGGAGACATTAGGCACAAGACTTTGGGCTTCGGCACTCCGACTATAAGCTTCTCGGCCTGAATTAATTTGGTTTGAGAAGACTGGGAATGGGGCGGGTTGGAGACAGGAAGTCCCCTCCCCTGCACCCATGTCCTGGTCGGGATCAACTAAACCAAAATTTAATTTCGAAGTAGCTGGAAGATGGGAGACCGCAGACCGAAGAGCGGGGCCACCATCTATAGCGGATACATCGGTGGTGTAGATGGCTTCAACAGAGGTTTCTGCTGAGTTATCTAGCTGAGTGAAAGCATCGGAGAGAGTTTCCTCTCCCCGATGGGTGTCTCCTGAATGTGGGGAGACGGGAACCGCCGACCTATGAATGGACGGTTCTGGGGGTGACTGAGCAACTTTTCTCAGTGTGGGAGATATACTACCGCAAAGCAGGATTGGGATTAAGACATAGATACCTATCCAAGTTGCTTTTTTATAGAGATATGCTGTGCGAAATATACCTCCCTGCGGTCGGTGAAATATAGCTACGCTGAGATAAGCTCCACGAGATACACTTCGCTGCGCTACGTGAAATACGCCTGCGGCGAGATAGGTCAAGGACTCTATACACCGCAAAGCGATAGGCGGACAGGGAAGTCGAAGGCGTTCTTTAATCGCCTTGAGCTTGATGATGGCTTTCTGGAAAAGGCATGGCAATGCCAGGAAGCATGTGAGTAGGATTTTTTGCATGCTTGCAATGAGTTTGAAGACCGGAGACGGAAGACGGGAGTATTGTCCGATGTCGGGTGTCCGATGTCGGATGCTTCGACTGAGCTCAGCACAGGTGTCCGATGACTTATCCAACTCTGTGGAAAGAGCTGGAAATATCGAATATCCAATGACGAAGATCGAATGTCGAACTACGGTCCAAAATGGACATGGGAATCCCGTTCTGCCTCCCGATAGCTATCGGAACGGTCAGTAAGTGGTTAATAAATAAGTAGATAGTAGAAGGAAAAAGATACGCTGCAGTCGATCGGCTCCTTCTGGAAAAATCACTAGGAAAGAGATACCGCTTTGCTGAGATATGCTACGCGAAATACACCTCCCTACGGTCGGTGAGATAATGGATTCACGGTAACAATCCAGCTTTTGGATTTTCCTATGTGACGTATCGTTACACCCTGATTCTCGATGGTAGTCCCGAATCGGCAAATCGCTCGGGAGCAATCAGGGGCGAAAAGTGATCAGGTGGGGTTTTTGATCAGGTTTTTGAAGAGCTGCTTGAGGGTCCTTCGTAGAACCGATGCAGGTAAGAAAATAGATAGTGCTTTCATGATTGGGATGGGTCCGATGTCGGATGACCGCTGTCCGATGAAGTTGACACATTGAAATTTTAATCTCGAGCTAGATTCGGGGAAGGTAGAAGTATAAATCGTTCCGTCTATCACGTCTTGTTTCTTGCCTCTTGTTTCTAGCTTCTTGATACTTGATACCAGATACTTGATACTTCAAAGAAATCATCGATTTCCACCGTGCCAGAGAATACTTCTGGCGACAAAGAATAGGTTTGACTAGGAAAAGGAACCTCGGATTAGTAGGGATATGTCCTAGCGCGCATAGGAGCAATCCGAGTAGAAAAGTGAATCGTAAGATCCTCAGATAGGATTTTTGGGCTTCAGGGGATATAGTCT
>FWPV01001990.1_pt1 | contig 52304 bp, 45 predicted proteins | sample 2228371 | NCBI WGS metagenome assembly FWPV01 (sample SAMEA103939776, study PRJEB20133) | metagenome
CTCCTTTCGGTTACCTGCAATATGACGCAACGATCTGTTTTTCAACCCCTCCTGTGATTACCTTCGGTTACCTTTAATTTGAGTCAATTCGCAGGAGATGATTATGGGAAAACAGGATGGGCTATTCGGATGGCGAGGTAAATTATTGAGGGTTGATCTGTCATCGGCAAAAACCTGGGACGAGGAGCTTTCCCTGGCCTATATTGACGGCTATATTGGCGGTTCCGGTATTAATGCCCGGCTGCTGTATGACTTCCTCCGTGCAGATTTCTCTGTAGATGCGTTGTCACCGGAAAATCCCCTGATCTTCGGCTGCGGACCGCTCGTGGGAACGCCGTTTCCCTGCGCCAGCCGTTTCACGGTGACGGCCAAAAGCCCGCTTACCGGTATTTTCGGCGATACCAATGCCGGCGGCTGGTTTGGTGTGCGCCTGAAACAAGCTGGTTATGACCATATTGTGATTCAAGGCAAGGCGGCCCACCCCGTTGCCCTGCTTATTGAACCGGGAAAACCTGCGCAGATTGTTGACGCTACAGACATCTGGGGCCTGGACATTTATGAAACCGACCGAAAGCTCCATGACCGATACGGCGCATGTGAAACTGCACGAATTGGTCCTGCCGGCGAGAATCTGGTGCGTTATGCCAATATATTATCCGGCACGAAACGGGTGAGCACCAACGGCCGGACAGGCATGGGCTGTGTTATGGGTTCCAAAAACCTGAAGGCAATTATTATTACGGTTGTTCCTGGGGCAGGCCTGCTGCCGGTTGCCGACCAAAACGCCGTAGCGCAGATTGCCCAGCATTACCGGCATGTCTGGTTGAAAGGACCGGGAACGACCTTGAAACGCCAGTATGGAACCCTGACAAACTTTTCTCAGATTGCCGAGCACACTCGCATAAAAAACGAGCAGGAACCATTAACCCCTGAGCAAATTGACGCCTATGATCTGGACCTGTTTGTAACCAGTTTTAAAACCGGGCAAACCGCTTGCTTCGGCTGTCCGGTCGCCTGTTCGCAAAAGTGGGAAATAAAAGACGGTCCCTATCAGGGTGAAAAAGGCGACAAGATTGAATACGGACATCTGCTGAATCTCGGGCCAAATCTCGGGATTTTTGATTTTGCCGCGATGCTGCATCTTGCACATCTCAGCAATTGCCTGGGCATGGACTGCATTCAGTTCGGCTTTAATACCGCAATCGCCATGGAATGCTTTCAGCGCGGCATACTCAGCTCAGAGGCAACCGGTGGTTTGGAGCTAACCTGGGGCAACACTGCTGCGGTGGAAACGTTGATGCGCCAGACTGCGCAGCGCACCGGATTTGGCAATTTGCTGGCGGAAAACGCACCCACGTTTGCTTCCCGTATCGGGCCGGCCGCCGAGCAATACGGCTTTCATACGAAGGGCATGTCATTTCCGTTTAGCTGCACATATGCCCTGCCCATGAGCCTGGCTTCATCAGTTGCAACGCGCGGCGGAGATCATCTGAAAGGCCATCCGTTTGCTGCAATAATCGGCCATCAGGAAATGCTGGAAAAAATGTTTGGCAAAGATGTGCCGCCTGATGCCGGCGATCACACCAGCCCGGTTGCCAAGGGCCGGGTCGTCTGGTGGCAGGAAAACTATAAGATGATTATGGACTGTCTGGGGCTTTGCTTTCTTCCGGTCATCAACTCCAATGTCTGGAGCGATCCCCTGATTATGATTAAAGAAATGGGCGAAATGTATCATGCCATAACCGGCCGGGACCCGGTTGGGCTATTTAGTGCAGCAGAGCGAGCTTACCAGATTGAGCGTTGTTTCAATGCGCTGCTGGGCATTACCCGCAAAGACGATACCCGCAAGGGAACGCTGCGCGGCGAAAAAAACCCTGTTGATCTTCCGGGTATGCTGGATGAATATTATACGTACCGTGGTTGCTCTCAGGATGGTTTGCCAACGCGCAAACGGCTTCTTGAAATCGGTTTGGCGGATGTGGCGGATGATCTTGCCAAACATAAAAAGCTTGCCGAACAGGAGTGCCCGGCAATTTCCGAACTGTTAAAACATTCTGCCGATGCTGTTCAATAACACCCGGCGCATCCCACTCCGCACCAAGCAAGCTTCTGTTCCGTCTGCGCCTGCAGCGGAAGCGCGGGTTTCATGCAACTACGCAAGTAAACGGAAGGAGAAAACGCGATGAAAAAAACAGGTAGGGCCATCATCCTCTGCGCGATCGTATCGCTGCTGCTGCCGTTCGCGCCGCAGCCTGCAGAAGCAGGGATCATCAAAAGCATTGTCCTGTATCTACCCAATCGGGTTTTTGATGTGCTTGATATTGTCCGTCTGCGCCTGCGGATCGGGCCAGGCTTGTCAGCCGGAGTGAGCGCAACCGAGGCAGCAGATGTGTTCATAGGGTCCCACACAAGCATTTATGCGGGATTACGCGGTTCACGGGGGAAACCCCAGATACCATGGCCGTGCGGTGTGGAAAATCGCTCCGGTGCCGAACTCAGCGTGATTGACGAAACTCAATCAAATGTTTATAGTGATCCGCTCGGATGTGGCGCGCAGGCGCAGGTAGGTATCATTGGCTTAAACGTTATGTTTAACCTCTATGACATGCTTGACTTGCTTACCGGTTTTGCGCTGATAGACATCGCCAAGGACGATTTCTAATCGTCACATCTGCTGCATCTCTGGATAAAAAGAAGGGGTTACCGCCAGGCGGTAACCCCTTCTGCAACCTCCACATCTCACCAGTACCGGACGCGGCCTAGGTCAATGTGCACAAAATCCGGATACCCACCAACACCGCCCTGTTTGAGCCGTCGCGCATAGCGGTAAAGGTCGCGATTACGGATACCCGGAATCGCAAAATCGAGCGCCAAGCCCTGCAGGTGCAGGCTTTCTTTTGCCACCCGATGGCCCGTCAACCGCAGATATTCATTATATTCCCGCGACCGATATCCAGATATGACCGTAATCTGGCGGGAGGGCGCAAAGCGGTCTTTCACCCGGCAGAGAACGTTTATGAGGGCTGGCGGAATGGGTTTGATCTTGTTCGTGTAATGGCAGCGTAAAAAATAATTGAGCCTTTCCTGATCATCCCTGCTCCAGCTCCCGCGCGGTGTGTAGCGCAGAATGAGCTGCTCATCGGTGTGCGGGCTATACAGGTTTAACACTCTGTGCGGCCGCAGCGCAGCAAACAGATCCTGCGCAGACCAGACCTGGTGCAGCGACACCATCCCGGCAGCAGTAACGACGGTCTTTAAAAACTCTCTGCGTGATGTCATAGAGTAATATCCTCCGCAATGCCTGTTTTTTTGTTGACGATGGTATTTATTTTCTCCCAGTCAACCTTATCAGAAAGATTGCGCGCTGCTATTCGTTTCTTCACCTCGTCGCTTAAGGGACCCTTCATTTTATAGATGTCCCGGTGCACTTCCAGAAATATGCGCCCGTCTCCCGTGTCTGCGATTTTGACCGGCTCATAGATAATCTGCCCTACGGTGCCGATGGTTACCAGTTGAAAAAGCTGCTCAATGTGTTCTGGAAGCATCCGGATACACCCGTGACTGCGAAATTGATGCACGGTCGTCGGCCAGATGGTTTCATGAATCAGAATCTCTGCCAGCGAAGTCCTCAGCGCGTAGCGGCCCAGAGGATTATTAGGCCCCGGTTCCCTGACCGTTTCCACCTCCTGTCCATGCATTCTCATTTCCTCCTGAATCGATCGGGGTACATGCCAGGTTGGATTTTTTGCTTTGTCGGTAATTTTAAACTTTCCTATGGGTGTGCGCCATGTTCTATCACTCTTTCCCAATCCGACCGGAAATGCGGTGAAAACCCCCTTTTTAAAAAAATACAGCATTCCTTCCGGAATATTAATGACGATACCATCATCCACCACCCAAGGCACAATGCGCCGGGTATTGACCATGAGTTGCTCACCTATCTGCAGGCGTTCATTGCTGTCAAGGCAATTCAGTTCTGCTATGGCGGTCCAGTTAACACCCAGTTTTGCGCCAATGCCGATGAGGCAATCTCCCGGCTGAACCACATATACTGTTTCGCCGCCGATCATTACCTCTGCGCCGCAGCACAATGGCGCAAGCGCCACGCCAAACACTAACAGAACCGATGAATATTTCATGGACAGATGCAGGCAGTGTTTACCGCGCGGGAGCAGCAATGAACAAACCATGAGAGGCGCACATCACATGTTCTGGGTGCCGTATAGCGGCTGGAGCAATTTGTTTTGGCTTATTTTTTTGAGGCACTATAAAAAATTTTGGTTTTTATGTCAAGACCGATTCGTCACGATTCCGGTCCGGTGCCCATCCAGCAATAGAGGCACAACTTCTCTCTGGGCAGCCCGATAGCCTCCACCATGTCTGACACTGTTTGGTAGCGCAGCGTGGTGACGCCGAGATTCTTGGCCACCTGATTAACCATCTTCTGATATTTTTCTGAGCGGTCGTCTAAATATTCTTTCAGGCTGCTGTGTTCCTGCCCTTCAAGTTCACTGATGGCTTGCCGCGCTGCAAGCTCCTGGGTAGTGCGTGTTGAGAGGTTAAATCTGCAGGGGAACATGAGCGGCGGACAGGACGCGCGGACGTGCACTTCACGCGCCCCGCAATCCCAGAGTTTCTTGATGGTGTAATTCTTAAGCTGCGTGCCGCGCACAATGGAGTCTTCGCAGATGATGATGCTTTTTCCCTCGATAATTTCCCGAATCGGGACCAGTTTCATCTTTGCCACCAGATCGCGAATATCCTGAGACGGCGGGGTGTAGCTTCTGCCGTAGCCGGGTGTGTATTTCACCAACGGCCTGCGAAATGGTTTACCTGATTCCATGGCATACCCAATCGCATGCGATGTTCCGGAATCCGGAATGCCGGCAACAATATCTACGGTGATATCGGTGTCGCGGCGGGCAAGGGCGCGCCCGCACCGTTCCCGCACCACTTCAACGTTTATCCCCTCGTAGCTGGAGGCGGGGAATCCGGTATAAATCCAAAGAAACGAGCAGATTTGCTGCGTTTTACTGCCCGATTTTCGTTGCACCATGCCGTCATCATGCAGCAAAACGATCTCTCCCGGCTCAAGGTATTTCACTATGGTGAAATCATTGTTAACCAGCGCAATGGTTTCCGAGGTGACCGCCCAGGCATCGGCGCGCCTGCCAACAACCAGCGGCGAATAGCCCAGCCGGTCGCGCGCGGCATAAATTCCATCCTTGTGCAGCAGAAGCAGTGAACAGGAACCTGCGATCGCGTCAAACATCTTTTCTATGCCGTCTATTAAATCTGCTCCCTGGCTCACCAGCTTGGCAATAAGCTCTGAGATATTAACCGGCCCCTTGCTCACCTCGCTGAAAGTAATGCCCCGGTCCATCAAGCTTGTCGCCAGTTTTTCAGCATTTTCCACAATCCCGTCAGTGGCAATGCAGAACGGGCCAAACCGCGATTTCTGATAGATGGGTTGCTCATCAAGTGCGCTGATCACCCCGATTCCCTTGTTGCCCTTCATGTGGCGGTAGTCTTCATAGAATTTGGCCTTAAACTGGCTATGGCTGATGTTGTGGATGCGGCGCTCAAACTGTTCCCCAAGCACTGCCAGGCCGCCATATTCAGTACCCAGATGCGAATGATAATCCGTGCCGTAGAACAGGGTCTGCAGACAGTCATGTTTAGAAACGATGCCGAATATACCGCTCATATTTTTCCTCCTGCGTTGCAATAGAATATGTTGCTTAAAAAACGTGAGAATAGCAAAGGACACACAGAAAATCAAAAAAAGTTTAAAAATTTGTTAAACGGCATGCTCGCCGGGACTCCCTCTATATTACAATTGACGCACGCAGCCCGGTTTGCTATGGTTTTTAGAAAGAGCAACGCAGGAGGACATCATGGCGCACAAATCACTCACCCAGTTTTGTTTTGCAGAACTGTCCCGACACATCAAACTGGAACGGATCACCGGGTTTGAGGAAATTGAGCAGGTTAACCTTCTGAGCGGAGAGGACGGCGGCGGCATTAAACTATATAAGGCGGACAAGATTGACAGGGTCTCGCTGGTGGATTTTAAATATGAACGCGGTGTCCCCATTCCCCATCATCACAATGAAATCTCGGTCGGCGCGGAGATATTTCAGATACTGCCAGATTTTTCCTACAAACTGCCCATCTGGGGAATCAATTCAATAATATTTAAGGACGGCCGGTATAACTTTGACACGGATTTGTCGTTTGGCTTTGACCTGGTGATGGACTATGCCTTCACCATGAAATATCTTGAGCCGTTCGATGTGCTGCACAAGAAATTTTTGACCCATAAGGATTTCCGCGCGGTGCCCATGAGTGAGACCACCACCTGGGTGCGCACCTATATTTCTCCAGTCTTTATAATTGCTGAAACGACCACCGATAAAATTGATACGGTTTTTGAGCTCTGCTCAGAGTTTATCAACCTCTGGGTGAGAATGTATCAGGAGGCAGAGAAGGTTGACGATGCCTTCAAAGAGCGGCAAAAGCAGCGCATCAAAGCCCAGTATGAGGGCATGCGCCAGACTGACCGGATGGGAAAGATTCTGCTGGGCGTTTACGGCAAGGAGACCTTTGCCAAATTTTTTAAGGCAATGGCGTAGGGAAGTGAAACGTTTGAACGGAGTATGTGAAACGTAGATATTTTGCACGTTAGGAGGTGAGTGCCGCTTCGATTTCTGTGTTTAAACAGTACGGTTTATCCAATACCCTCCCGTCGGCGATGATTTTTTTATTCTCCAGCCTGATACGACCTTCGGCAAACGCTTTCACGGTCTGGACCACCAGCGGGATTTCCCGCTTTGCCCCTTCCTGCCGGATCTTTGCAAACAGAGGATTTTGCTCACCCTCTGTTTTTGCAAGTTCTGCCAGCATCTTGCCTTTCAGCTTTGTTTCCATTTCTGCCCACAACGGATCAAACCCTGCCCCCCGTATGGGAAAGGTGCAGTAGGTGATAGGCGGCCCCTTGTCCAGCTCTTTGGTGACCAGATGCATCATATTGCCGCTTTCCCGTGCGCGTTGGTGTATGAGTTGCCAAATCACTTCCTGCCAGGTGCCGGCCGGTCCGCCGGGGGCTGCGGGGTGCAAATTGATCATGTCATACTGCTCGCATATTTCCTCACCCACAATCAGCAGGTAGCCGGCAAGCACCATGATGTCTGCTTTCAGCCCCTCACTCTCAAGGCGCTTCATAATCTCCCGGTCATATAAAATCCGCCATTGCCGCAGCGCTTCGGGGTTGGTTTTTCCCGCACGCCGCAACTCCGGCATAAATTTTTTTGACGAAAGGGAAATGAGGGGGATACCGTAGTCCTGCACCTGCTTGAGATAACGGTCGCTGCCTTCCGCCTCACCCTGCTCCCTGTTGCACACCACAAAAGCGATTTTGCCTGGCACCGCGCCACCGTCAATGGCCTGCACCATAGCGTTCAGGAGATTCATTGATCCCTGTCCCCTGCCGGTTGCTACCCAGCCAATCTGATAGGTCATATCTTCCCCTTTTTTACTGCATAACAATGATAACTATTTAACACCTGGGGGTTTAGGGCACACAGAATTTACCTTCCGGCAAAGGAAGGCAGCGCTGCACTTGGTTGGGGGAAAGCGTTATCGTATTCCGGTCTGTGATAATCGCCCCCTACCAACCATCTCGTATTTCTTACCCTTGTTGCATTAGGATGCTTCACTCCCCTGAGCATGACAATTTTTCATCGGGCGGTCAGGTATCTATCTTGTTTGCACCAAAAGCGGGTATTATTCTTTCTGCGTTTGTTGGTTATTAAGTTTCTCTACTGCCGGGAGGATGGCTTCGAAAAGACTGCGCACCGACTGTCTGAGGGCTGGTTTTTTCTCCATCAATTTTACCAGGTCTTCACCTGACCGGTAATATATCGTTATTAATTTTTTGCCCGTTTCACTGTGGGCCAACACTTCATCGCGAAAGATACGCAGCGTATCAAGGCGCGGATCATCAGGGCCTAGTGCGGTCTCCGCAGCGCAGGGATTCGGGCCGACCGTACATTCAATATGACAGGTGAGACAGGACATTTTTTCCGGTGTATCATGCGTGTTGACAAATTTACAGGGCTGACCTGGGTGGCACTTGCCGCATTTCTCCGTGGCAACCAGAGAAGCGCCGGGAACGCCCGTGTGGCATTTACTGCAATTTCCGCTTGCGTGCAGCAGATGGTTGGTATGCCAGCTTGAAGTCCCGGTAAATTGCGAGCCGTGGCAATCCTGGCAATTGGGCGAATCACCGTTTACGTTTTCATAAGCATACAGCGGCTGCGCCAGGGCTGCAATCAGCAGCACGATACCTATTACTCCGCGTTTGTTGTTTGTTTTCATGGGCACCTCCTGTTTGGGTTATCAGTGTTGTCAATATGTTAACCACAGAGGATGCCGAACACTTGGGTATTTCTATAAAGCAACAAAATTCTTCGGCCGCCTCTGCACGCTGTCAGATGTCTTGTCGTGCTGCTGTGTTCAGAACACCTTGTTTCAAAGCATACCGTATCATTGGGGCGCAGGTTACACATTAAAACGTATGTGGATAATATCACCGTCTTCTACCAGATAATCCTTTCCTTTGGTATAGTATTTTCCCGCATGTTTAACCTGCGCTTCGGTTTTGTAAACCATGAGATCAGCGTATTTCATCACGTCCGCCCGAATGAACCCCTTCTGCATATCCGAATGTATCGTACCGGCAACCTCCGGGGCTGAAGAGCCGGACCGTGTTAGCCAGTGCCGCACCTCGCTTTCACTTGCCGTAAAAAATGAGATCAACCCCAGCACCTGCAGACACCTGCGGGTAAACACATCAAGGGCCGGTTCTTTAATGCCCAGCGCCTGCAAAAATTCCTGCTTTTCTATTTCGGTTTCAAGCTCGGCAATGTCGGCTTCAACAGCCGCGGAAATTTGCATGACATCTATTCGCAGCGGCTGATAAAGGACGCGCAGGTTCTGCTCCAGATCGGTCTTCTGGACGTCGGTATCAGAGACATTTAACACCACCAGCATTTCCTTCAGGGTGATAAACGGATAGCTGCTGATCAGCTTTTTCTCCTCCGCCGAGAGCGGCATACACCTCAAGGGAAACTCTTGTTCAAGCTGGGTCTTTAATTTTTCCAGCAGCAGCTGTTCCTGCGCCAACCGCTGGTCCTGAACTTTTTTTATATCCTTGGCAATACGCTCCAAGCGCTTTTCTATGAAGATCAGATCGTGCAGGATCAGCTCGGCATTGACCGTATCAATGTCACGCTGCGGATCGACGGAGCCGCTGACATGGTAAATTGCCTCATTGGTAAATGCCCGAACCACGTGGCAGACGGCATCCATGTCGGCAATATCCTTAAAAACCGTCCCCTCAACAATTGCCTCCTTCTCTACGGTTGGAATGAGCGCAATATCAATTTTCGGTCTAACCTGTTTTTTCGGCGCGTATATCCTCACCAGTTCGTCAAACCGGGGATCCTTTATTTCAGCAGTGCCCACAACAACTTTTTTGCCATCCACGCCCCGCTCGCCGTGCATGCCGGTCAGTAAACGAAACAGTGTTTTTTTTCCTGCCTGGGGCAGGCCAATAATGCCAATTTTCATTCCTTACTTCCTATAGACGGTACCGGACAAATGTTTTTATCGCTTCATTAAACGCCCCGGCCGCCTCCATCATAACCATGTGGCCGGCCCCAACAATGATGTTCAAGCGCGCTCCCGGAATGGTTCTGACCAGCGCTTCAGAGAAGTGCGGTGGAGTAATAGTGTCTTTGTTGCCGCAGATTGCCAGCACCGGCAGGTGCAATGATGAAACCCACGCCCGGCTGTTAAAGGCGGCGCATGCAACCAGGTCATTATAGAGTGCCTGTTTGCCGTTCTGTGAAAGCAGTGCGTATCCCCGCTCATAAAACAGACTGATATGCTCAGGAGCATAGGCTGCCAGGCAGGACTGGTGCACCGCGGCTGGAAAGTCGCGGATAACCGTTTTCAGATACTCCTTTGCAATGACAAAGTGCGTGCCGCTGCCTGTCAGAATAAGCCCCCGCACCGTCTGCGGAGCGCAACGGCCATAATCTTGGGCAATAGCGCTGCCCAGCGAATGACCCAGCAGAAAACAGGTGTTAATGCGCAGGCGTTTCACAAATGTATCCAGCCAGGCGGTATAATCAGCGACTGCGGTGAAGCAGGACCCGCCTGATTTACCGTGTCCCGGCAAATCAGGCGCGATTACGGTAATGGCCAGTCCCAAACCGCGCAGCTGTTCTTCCCAGACTGAACTGTCGCCGCCGGAGCCGTGGAGCAGTATGAGCGCCATCTCTGCTGATGTCACGGGCGGCGATGAAAGCTGATAGAAATAGCGTGCATCATCAATGTTCACATACGGCATGGGGCTACTTACTGAAAGTCAGTCTTCTCCCCTCCGGCAAATTGCTGACAGTAGATCGCTCTTTTTTACAGCACTTCGCTCCAGTTATTTCCACAGCTTATATCTACTTTGAGCGGCACGGAAATTTCAATCACACCCTCCATCTCTGTCTTTACCAGGTTCATCAGGGGCGGTATCTCATGCTCGGGAGCTTCAAAAATCAGCTCGTCGTGAACCTGGAGAATCATGCGACCCGCAAACTGCTGCTCGCGCATTTTTTTAAAGATACGGATCATAGCTACCTTTATGAGGTCAGCAGCAGTGCCCTGAATGGGCGTATTAATTGCCGTGCGCTCCGCAAACTTGCGGGCGGTCACATTGTTTGAGGTTATCTCGGGAAGATAGCGCCGCCGATTCAGCAGGGTCGTAACAAAGCCTTTTTGCTGCGCTTCTTTTATAACCTCATCAATATAGCGCTGCACTCCCTTATATTTGCGAAAATAGTCGTCAATATAGGCCTGCGCCAGCCGCGGCTCAATCTCCAACTGCTGCGAGAGGCCGAAGGCGCTCATACCATAGACGATGCCGAAATTGATCACCTTTGCCTCGCGCCGCATCTGCGGAGTGACCTCCTCTGGCGTTACGCCCCAGATTTCCGCAGCCGTGCGGGTATGAATATCCTCATGATGCGCAAACGCATCAATCAGGGTCGGGTCATGAGACAGGTGGGCAAGGATGCGCAGCTCGATCTGCGAATAATCTGCAGAGAGCATTTTCCAGCCCGGCTCAGTAATAAATGCAGCACGGATTCTTTTCCCTTCCTCGGTGCGGATGGGAATATTCTGCAGGTTTGGCTCGCTGCTGCTCAGCCTCCCCGTTGCAGTCACAGTTTGGTTATATGAGGTATGGATGCGCCCGGTCTCCGGGTTGATCAGTTCCGGCATACGGTCAATGTAGGTTGATTTGAGCTTTGCCAAGGTGCGAAACAGCAGAATTTCGGCGGGCAAGGGATGAACCCGGGCAAGGGTGGTCAGGACAGAAATGTCGGTAGCATAGCCGGTTTTCGTTTTTTTCGCCCCGGGAAGCTGCAATTTTTCAAATAGAATTTTTCCTAATTGCTGAGGAGAATTAATATTGAACTCCTCGCCGGCAAGCTGATAGATTTTACTGGTTATTTCCTCAAGCGTCCGAGAATATTCTGCCGAGAGCTGGCACAGCAAGTCCTTATGTATTTTAACGCCTGCCATTTCCATATGCGCAAGCACTTCCAGCAGCGGCAATTCAACCTCTGTGAACAGCTCCTGGAAACCATCCTCGCTCAGACGCTGCAGGAGCAGGCCGGACAGAATGTAGGTAATGTCGGCATCCGCGCAGGCATAGTCGCGCGCCTGGTTTATGGGCACCGCATCAAAGGTGATGGCATTCTTACCGCCGCCGGTTAATTCCTTAAATGAGGTCATGCGGTAATCAAGATGCTCCATGGCGATGTCCTCAAGATTATGGTTATGTTTGGAAGGGTTGAGCAGGTAGGAGGCAATCATGGTATCGCAATAAATGCCGCGCAGTGTGATACCGTGGCGTTTGAATATAATATATTCATATTTCAGATTCTGCCCCACTTTTTTTATCCGCTCATCTTCCAGCAGCGGTGTCAGCTCCTGAAGGACCTGCTCTTTCGCTATCTGCTGCGCAACCTGCCGGTGTCCAATCGGAATGTAGAACGCTTCGTGCGGTGCGCAGGACAACGAGATGCCGATAATTTCAGCGCGCATCGGCTGTTCGGACGTCGTTTCAAGGTCAAGGGCAAACATGCCCTGCGCGCGCAACCGGGAGAGCAGCGCGCGCAGCTTCTCCGGTTGGGTGATAAGCTGATAGTTTTTATGGGCTTCCGGTTCGCGCGGCAGGTTCTTGAGGAACCGCGTGAACTCAAGGCGCTTGTAGAGTTGCCGCAGCGCGTCACGGTTGGGTTCGCCGGGGCGCAGCGCCTGCCATGAGCAATCAATGGGCACCTGGCAATCAACCGTTACCAGTTGTTTACTCAAAAATGCCAGTTCCCGGTTGTTGCGCAACGCATCACGCACCTTTTTTTTGGGGATTAGTTCAAGATTCTGAAACAGGGCGTCTATGCTACCGAACTGCTGAATTAATTGGATGGCCGTCTTTTCACCAATACCGGGGACACCGGGCACATTATCGACTGCATCACCGGTTAAGCCAAACACCTCTGTGGCCTGTTCAGGATTAACCCCGATCTTTTTTCTGACCGCCGCCACATCAGTGCGCGTGTCCTTCATGGTGTCAAATAAGGTAATACTGTTGCTGACAAGCTGAAACAAATCCTTATCGCCGGTAATAATGGTTACTTCTGCGCCGTCGGCTTCAGCCTGCTTTGCCAGTGTGGCAATAATGTCGTCGGCCTCGTAGCCTTCTTTTTCCACGACCGGTATATTAAATGCCCGGATCATTTCTTTTATATAAGGTATTTGCGCGGCAAGGCTTTCCGGCATTTGCGGCCGATTGGCTTTATAGCTCTGATACACCTCATGCCGGAACGTTGGCCCCGGCGCATCAAGGACTATGGCCATATACGTGGGCTGGAAATCATTGACCAGGCGATTCAGCATCGCGGTAAACCCATAAATCGCATTCGTGGGGATACCGTCAGACGTTGAAAGAGGGGGCAAAGCAAAAAAGGCCCGATACATATAAGAACTGCCGTCAACCAGAAAAAGCCGTTTCTTTTCAACCATCGGATATCTCACTGGAAGCACTGCAAAGCGCAGCGCACGTTTGCACCGCGTATTCGAATTGCTGTCCGCAGTACCAGTAGTATCACAAATCCTGCGCTGAGGTCAATGAACTCAACAACAGGACGTTTTCCCAAATGTCGGTATCGTTCGGTGAATGGCGCAGGGAGTTTTTCATGACATTTTTTGGGCGACGTCTGAAAGCAACCGGCAGTATTCAGTACTGCTGGCCTGAGCCGCATCATTTGGTTTAAGCTGGAGGCTGAGGGCGCCGCGCTGGCTGGATGATTTTTTTTGAGTTTTATCTGGTGACAGTTTAATATAATAACAACGGAGATTGCGGCAGGCGCCACTGCGCAAACCGTTGCTTTTCGTAGCTGAGAATAATGATTCTATGCAACCGATAATCGCTCTATTGGTTTTTAGTTTTATATCCTGTTACCCGGCAGAGGCTGCGCAACGTCAGCAGACAACCTTTTTCAGGTTTCAATCTGCTCAGCATCACCTCCCGCGGCTGCTGGTGCAAAACGCCGATGCTATTGCCCGCCAGATAATTGACGACCTCGGCCTTCCTTTGCACCAACCCATTGATGTCCTGATTGCGTCAACGATTGCTGAGTTTCAACGCCTCCAGCCCGCAGGAGCGCGCGTGCCGGCCTGGGCTATCGGCGTTGCGTATCCGCAGCACAATCTCATCATCCTGCTATCGCCTGCTGTGCGGCAGCGCGGCCCCATTGATATTATAAAAACCTTTCAGCATGAGGTTCTGCACATCATCCTTGGCCAGGCATTTGCAGGAACGGACCAGGTTCCCCGCTGGCTCAATGAAGGGCTGGCGATGATCGTGGCAAATGAATGGAGTATGGCGCGCCTGTCCACCATGACCTTTGCCGTGCTGGGAAGAAAGCTGATCCCCATGCAGGAGTTGGCGGCGTCATTCCCCGCGGATCCTGATCAGGCGCATATTGCCTACTGTCAGAGTTTTTATTTCATCGCCTTTCTAAAAGGCAGATTTGGCAGCGATTCATTCAAAACGTTTCTGAAAGAGTACACCCGCCATAAAAATTTCCAGCGTGCAATCCGTGACACGTATCAGCTTCCGTGGGAAAAAATGGAGGATTTGTGGCGTGATTATCTGCGACTGCGATTCAGCTGGATTCCGCTCATTACCAGCTCAACCACTCTCTGGTTTTTGGCAACGCTTCTTTTTATTCTGGGGTATGCGAGAAAAAAAAGATTGAACCGTTTGCAGCTTGAACAGTGGAACAGAGAAGAAGAGCTGCTGTTTCCGCCGAAGGATAAATGGTATCATTAATAGGTACGGGATACAGAAGGCATCAGGTGTCCGCTTACCGGCGGCGCCGGCGCAGTGCCTGGCCAAGACGAAACATATCGGCGAGTTTCTTTTTAATGCTGTCAAACAGGGGTTTAAATTCAAATGGGGGAACAGCATCACGCTGGGTTTTAAAAATCTGGACGGTAGTGGCGTTTATAACTTCCCAGAGGAGCTGCCTATCCGGGCAGGCTTTAAAATAGTCAAGGTTGATTTGATAGGCACCTTTAAACTTTCGCGCACCGCCATCAGGATTGATCTTTTTAATCAGGCTGTCTAAATTAAAGGTTTCCTCGCGCACCCTGATAGAAACGTCTAGCACCAGGCCTTTATTGCTGTCTGATTCCACGACTGCAAACACGGCCACCAGCGCAACCTGCTCTTGCTGCAGCAGAAAATCAGCTATGAGCGCAAGGGCGTCCCGCCGTGACGCATCAAGGTAGCCGATACCGGCAATCAGCCAATCCCGGTATTTGACCTTATTTTTAATGGCGGTGGCAATCAGCCCGATGGGCTGGTCGGATGCTGCCGTCCCCATCAGCCGGCTTATGACGTTGCGATCCACAAACGGGGAAAGATAGTTCAGCGCCTCATAATCAAGTTGCTGTGCCTTGCTGAATCCGTCGGTGTCGGTCTGGATTCCCCAGACCAGGGCTGTTGCGATTCGTGTCCGCAGGGCCTGCTCCAGCGTTGAAAATAGCCCCAGTTCCTTATAAATGAGTCCTACCAGGGTACTCGTTGCGCTGGCCGCTTCCTGCCGTATAGGTAAATCTATAGGCACGTCTTCCTGAACCGGCACATGGTGGTCAATGTGAACCGCGCAGGGAATGTTATGTTTTATGAAGGGCACTCGTGCAGATTGATGGTCAGCCACGATGTAGGCGTCATACGGCGTAATATCCGGCGGCTCAGCACTAAACCTGATGGGAATGGCGAGGTCGGCGACCAGCTGTTTATTTTGCTCAAGTGAAACATCGGTGGTGGCAATCAGAGTGGCAGGAATGCCCAATGTTTCACAGAGAATTTGAAGGGCAAAAGATGCTGCAATCCCGTCGGGGTCAGGAGAACCTTTTATCACGATGAGGATATTCCGGTAGTTTTTCAGCGTTGCCAGTAATTTTTTGGCCACAAGAGCAAACGGCATATCCATACGGCGCACCCTACCGTGTTACCAGGCTGTTCTTGGCTTATTGCCTCCCAATTGCGCCACGTTTTTTACAGCACCACAGTTCAGGAAGCCTGTTTTTTAAATACCACGATTCCCAGCGGCGGCAGTGTCAGAGACAGCGAACAAGGCTCTCCTTGAAACGGCTCAGGCCGTGATGCCACAGCGCCACCGTTGCCGATGCCGCTGCCACCATAACACAGTGCATCACTGTTGAGAACTTCCCGCCAGGTTCCCATCAAAGGAATACCGATGAGGTAATTGTACCGGGGAACCGGTGTCGCATTCAGAACGGCAAGCAGTATGTCCTGCGACGTTTTCCCGGTTCTGATAAAACTGACAATGCTTTTTTCCCAGTCCTTAAAATCTATCCAGCGAAATCCTTCCGCGTCAAAATCACATTCATACAGGCAGGGTTCCTGGCGATACACAAGGTTCAGATCCTTCACCCATTGCAGCAGCCCCTGATGGGCGGGGTAGCCCAACAGGTGCCAGTCAAGACTCGCCTCGTGGCACCATTCTGACCACTGGCCGAATTCATCCCCCATGAACAGCAGCTTTTTCCCGGGATGCAGATACATATACCCGTAGAGCAGCCGCAGGTTTGCAAACTTTTGCCAGGAATCGCCGGGCATCTTCTGCAACAGAGAACCCTTGCCATGAACCACTTCATCATGGGAGAGCGAGAGAACAAAATTTTCCGTAAAGGCATACCACAAACTAAACGTCAGCTGGTTGTGGTGATACTTGCGGTAGATAGGATCTTTGGAAAAGTAATCCAGCGTGTCATGCATCCAGCCCATGTTCCATTTCATGCCAAAACCAAGTCCGCCGACATAGCTGGGCCGCGATACCATCGGCCAGGCGGTTGACTCCTCTGCGATGGTCTGAACATCGGGAAAATTTTTATACACGGCCTCATTAAGGGTTTTGAGAAAGCTGATGGCAGCGATATTCTCCCGCCCCCCGTAGTCGTTGGGAATCCATTCCCCGGGATTGCGCGAATAATCCAGATACAGCATTGAGGCGACCGCATCAACCCGCAGGCCATCCACATGATATTTTTCAAGCCAGAAGAGCGCGCTGCTGATTAAAAAATTGCGCACCTCATTTCTGCCGTAATTGTAAATATAGCTGTCCCAGTCAGGATGAAAGCCCTTTCTGCGGTCGGCATGTTCAAACAGATGCGTGCCATCAAAGAACGCCAGCCCGTATTCATCTGCAGGAAAGTGCGAGGGAACCCAGTCAATAATAACGCCAATGCCGTGCTGATGGAGGTAATCAATCAAATACATAAAATCTTGAGGCGCGCCATAGCGGCTGGTCGGGGCAAAATAGCCCAGGGTTTGGTAGCCCCACGACCCATAAAACGGATGCTCGGTAACGGGTAGCAATTCAACATGCGTAAAGCCCATATCGGCGACATATGCCGCCAAATAGGGGGCAATTTCGCGATAGGTTAAAAATCGGTTCTGCTCCTCCGGCACCCGGCGCCAGGACCCCAGGTGCACTTCATAAATGGAAAAGGGTGCAGAAAGCCGATTATGCACGTGGCGATTCTGCATCCACTCGGAGTCGCCCCAGGTATAGTCAAGATGCCAGATCACCGAAGCGGTGCGCGGCGCAATTTCCCAGTAGAAGGCAAACGGATCTCCCTTGTCCACCGCGTAGTTGTTGTGGTTGGAAACAATATGATATTTATACAGCGCCCCGGCTTCCAGATGCGGGATAAAGCCCTCCCAGATGCCTGAGCTATCCCAGCGAACGCCAAGGGGGTGCGCGCGAGGATTCCAGCCGTTAAAATCACCAATAACGGAGACGCTCCGCGCATTTGGCGCCCATACGGCAAAAAAAGTTCCATGTTCATTCTTGAAGGTCGTGGGGTGAGCACCAAGCTTTTCATAACAGTGAAAGTGATTACCCTCTTTAAAAAGATGAATATCATAATCGGTAAGCAGACTTTCACCGAGCACAACCGCTTTTGTCGCTATTGCTTTTTTACCCATAAGACGATCTTAATTTACATGTGAATTCTTGAAACAACCCGAGGACGTTAACACAGAAACGAAAAAAATACCGCAACGTCTTAAATACGGCTGTTGCTGACAATGACCTCCATTGGGCTGACGGTTTATTTCATGAAATTGGTATTATTATTGTATAAGGTCTTCCCCAAAATGAATTTCCCGAACAACATCGCTGCCTTACTCTTGATGCAGAGTCTGTAAATCACCAAAAATGCAGCATCTGGCAAATCTTAGTGTTAATCATTATCATAATAGGTTTTGTTGTTATTTTCAATTGACATCATTACTTCATTCAATATACTGCACTATAACCTTAATAAACGTTGTGTGATTTCCGTGTGGGCAGTTAAATTATTGTTACCTTGTGGACAATACATCATTCGGCTTTTATAGATGAGCTTATTTTATATGCATGTGAAACATTTTTATACACCGCATCTTATTTTCAAGCTGGTTATTTTGATTGTTGTTATGGTCAGTATGATCAGCACTGATACGCAATCGTCGCTGGCCAGCGTGCCCAAAACCCGCCGATCAGCAGCAAAACCCTCCCCTGCAAAATCACAAAAAACTACCCTTAAGACACTGAAATCGAACTCGGACCCTCCAAAGCCGCAGTGGTTGCTCAACCCTATGCCCCCGATCAGTGCTCCTTCCTTAACCTGTGAAGTGTCCTTGCTGTCTGTGATCCAACAGGCGCGCGCGCTGCTCCGCAACGAGCAGGTTTCTTATACGCCCTGGGCCCCGGGTCGGCTGGAGAAACGCGGTGTGAAACTTGCTCTCGCCAACCTTAAAACTGGCGCGATCCGCATTGCATCGGGCTGGATAAGCGGCGACAACCTGTTTCTTTATAACAAAAATATTCAATATACTGTGGAATGGATGAATGGGTTTAATTCAGCCATTACTATTCTACAGCCAGAAAATACCGCCGTGGTTGCCATCCTTTACGCCGTGGATCCGCACCGGCAAAAATTATACGGGACCTCTGCGATCCTTTATACGCCGTTTTCCAGCGCCCTTCTGCAGCCGGAGCTCGTGCAGGCTGGCAGACAGTATTTGTTGAACCAAATCGCCCTGGCACAGAATGAGTTACAGCAGGTGGCATCGCAAGCGTTTCCCGGCCGATCATTGAAGCGTTCGCCGGCATTTACAGACGAAGACTATTTACACATCATTTTGGCGGAACAGATGGATCCGGGACGGTTTTTTGCAATCATTGGCGATGACCCGCGGCTGGGCACAAGGAAACAGAGCGATTTCAAACAGCTGGCTGATCGAATTTTGGTGATTGTGGGAGCTAATCAGGAAACCGCATATCGGTTTACGGGAAGTCCGGCAGGGGCACACGGGCTCACGCAATTTACCCTGATCGGGATGCGCACCGTCTGGAATCATTATCCGGATGCCGGCATTCCGCAGAATTTCTTTAAAGCCGCCAGCCATCATGACAGCGCCATTAAAGCAAAAATTTGTCTGCTGGACCACTATCTTGCCCAGCTTGTGTCCGCTTATCCGCGACTCCGGGGCTCGAAGTTTGAAAAATATGCTGCTGCCGCAGCATATAACGGCGGGCCGAAACGCGTTCTGGATGGTCTGAGGGAATTTGGCATGTCCTGGCTCAATCCGCGGGAGCGCCTTGCATACTTGTCAGGCAAGCAGCACCGCACGCGTCGAGAGCAGCGTGAATATCAATGGCTCAAAAATAATCAATATCATGAAACCTTTGTTTATGTCATGAAACTTCATGCGCTGGCGCAGGCTTCGTTCTATAAGGATGATAAGAAGATTCCCGTGCAGTCGGTAAAAAATGTTGCTGAAGGGAATGCGACTGCCAAGGATTGAAAAAACCCCCCATACGCCGCGGAATAGGATTGAGCGGCATTCCTGCTGTTGTGGTGTCTCATGAGCTTGCGGGATACGGAAGTTTTGGTCACCGGCGGTGCCGGTTTTATTGGATCCCATCTCACCCGAAGGCTGCTCAGCGAAGGAGCGCGGGTTCACATTCTTATAAAACACGGGGAATCGCGGTGGCGCCTCCAGGATGTGCTGACTCGTGTTGCCCTTTGGGAAACCGATCTCGCTGATTTTGCGGCCCTCCAACACACCCTCTCGCACTGTAATCCTCGCATCATTTTTCATCTGGCAGCCCTGGTAAACACTGCGCGCGACTGGGAGCTCGTGCCGGCGATGATTCACAATAACATCCTGGGCACCGCCCATTTATTGATGGTATTGAAAGACAAAGATTGTGAGGTCATTGTCCATACCAGCTCGTTGGAGGAATACGGTTTTTTAAATGCACCGTTTATTGAAAATCAGCGCGAATCGCCGGTATCGCCTTATTCCTTCTCAAAATTATCCAGCACCGTCTTCTGTGAAATGGCCGCGAGAATTTTTAATCTTCCCATCCATATTCTGCGGTTATCTCCCACCTACGGGCCGGCACAGGAAGGTCCGATGTTGATCCCGGCGGCGATAGAGGCGTTGCTCACCAATAAGGAATTCGCCATGACAGCGGGCGAACAAATGCGGGATTTTATCTACATAGATGACGTGGTGGAAGCGTTTCTGCGCATCGCTGCGCTTCGGCAAGGATTTGGCGGCATTTTTAATGTGGGGACCGGACTTCCCCGCCGCGTCGCCGAGGTTATAGAAATTATCCAAACATATACGGGCACCAACGGTGTAGTACATCGCGGGGCACTTCCCTATCGCCCCGGGGAAGGAATGGCCGCCTTTGGGAGCAGCGAAAAATTGAAACGGCTTACCGGATGGGCGCCTGCCGTATCGTTAGAAGAAGGTCTCAAGAAAACCGTAGATTGGTATAAAAATTTTTTATTGGAACGTCCGGTAACATAAAAACAACGGTTGCTGCCGTGCCAGAGGTGCTGGACGGTTATGGTGTGTTTTGAGAAACCCCCAGACGATCTCTATACCAAACGATAAATACATTTTAGGGAAAGTCCTGGCAGTTATTTCGTTTGACACCCTTTCTATTTTTACCTATAATCACGCAAAAATAAACTTTTTTCAACAGGCTTTAACTTATGAATTCAAGACAAAAAGTTTTTATTATTTATTTGTTCGGTTGTTTTATGCTTGCCGCTGATTACAGTTACGGCGAAGCCGCAGCCCTGCGACTCCAAAGCAGCCGGTATGCCGCCGTCGCGCTGATGCCAGGTGATTCCCGATCCATTGACGTGGAATATGACGGGTTACTATGGAAAACCGGCGTGTTTAACCTCTGTTCCATAACCGCCCTTATCCCTGACGAGGAAATTCATTACCTTAGCATCACCTTCACCCCGCAAAGCGAGGCAGGGGCGGAGATTGGCTTTTTTACGCTGGGTGGGTTTATATACGGCACAGCGGGGTCTTTTAAATTCAACCAGTTTCTTGAGCCCCGGCTTTCCTATGGCTCAGAAAATATAGAATATATCATTACCGTGTATCCGGCAGTAAGCATCGGCATTGTTTTTTCTGCCGTGGCAATTGAGTATTTTGATTTTGATTACCCCTTTAAGCTGACATTGACCGCTACCTTGTCCAAATAAGCATCGTGATCTTTTCATGATCCCAGTATTTTCTCATTCGCGCACCGGCTGCAGACCGTATCTTATTTTGTTCGCTGCGCTGCTTCTGACGACAGCCTTTCCGCCTCTTATCCCGGCACAAACCACGACAACCGCTCCAGCTACCGATGGCGGAGGCGGATGGCTCAGCTTTCGCGGAAACCCTGCACATACCGGCGTGAGCAGCCTTGAGGGACCTGCGGGGCCGTCTGATTCCATTCAGGTTAAATGGCGCTGGCAAGTGAATGGCTCTTCCGCGCCGATTAGCGCCTCGCCGGCAGTAACCGAGGACGGGACGGTTGTCATTGGCACCGAAAGCGGCTATGTTGCGGCACTCAAGCCCGACGGCGGTCCGAGCTGGATATACAACGTAAACAAACCGGTAAAATCATCACCGGCCGTTGACGAAGGCGGGAATATATTTGCGGTAACTGCTGATGGTTATATGTTTTACCTCTCGGCAGCCGGAAAACTGATCTGGAAATCTGACTTTGACCGGCATACCGATTCTTCGCCGGTTATTGCCGGGGGCTTTGCGTACCTGGGCACCAATAATAATGAGTTGCTCACGATTACGTTACGCCCCTCCATGAATAGCAGCGGCGATAGTGTAAAGCTGCCGCCCTGGATCGTCCAGAAGTCCTCTTTTCTTGCCGCCGGTGCAGTGCATTCATCGCCGGCTTTTTCCGGCAATACGGTCTTTTTTGGCGGCGGAGAATATATCTATGCCTTGAACCCTAACGCTGATACGGCCAATGGCGGGCAAGCGGTAAATCCGGTCAAATGGCAATTCAGAGTAAATGGCACGGTGAATTCGTCCCCGGCCGTTGCCGGCGGCAAGGTGTTTGTGGGTGCCGATAATGGTTATCTCTATGCCTTTCCGGAGAACGTATCTTCCGCATCCCTGAACAGCGGTGCATTTGCTTCTCTCCCCGATGCTGAATTAAACTGGACTGTGCTTGCAAGCAACACCACCAATGCCGCCATCTGGCAGAGAAAAACCGGCGGTAAAATTCGCTCCTCGCCTGCCGTAGCTGCCCCGGCATCTTCTGCAACCGGCGTGCAGATGGTGTATGTGGGTTCGGATGATGGCTGTCTCTATGCCTTTGATGAAAACGGCCAGTTCAAATGGAAATTTCCGACCAGCGCACCCATCAGTTCTTCCCCGGCGGTTGATAAAAACGGCGATATTTATTTTGGGTCTGAAAACGGCAGCGTATATGCCCTGTTTCCTGACGGGGCACTCAAATGGGTATTCCGCACCTATGCCCCGGTACGATCATCGCCTGCCATTGGCCCTGATAAACGGCTTTATATCGGTTCGGATGACGGTTACGTATACTGCATTGGCGAAAGCGACGAACCCAACCGGGAACCGGATTTCAAAATCCAGAGTAACGCGAATCCTGATACCATTGAGAATGATGGAAATCCAACCATTGTAACTGCGCGGGTGACGTCGCGTTCCGATGATCCGAATATTTTAAGCCGTATTGCATCTGTTACCCTTGATTTAACCCCGCTCCAGCTTATCGGCATTAACCCTGATACCGGGGACTTCGAAGAAATTACCACCGTCGTCATGCTTGATGACGGTGAAGGACAGGATGATTTCGCAGGGGACGGGGTTTTTACCTTTGCCTTCGGCATTACTACTGATGTGGAAGATCTCGGCATTTTTTTCCCGGAGAACGGCATTTATACCTACCTACTATTGTTCTCCTTCCTCGATTTTCCAGTTCCACCGGTTGGCCCGGTGCCGCTGATGGCAACTGTTACCGATATCTATGGCCATAGAGTCAGTAAACCCTTTGCCCTAAACATCGCCAAAAAAATTGAAGGCTCTTTTATTGACTCATTTGAAGACCAGATCATAAACGGGTTGAGCAATCAGACCCTTGAGGTCGCAATTTCTATTACCTCGGGAATCGTAAAAAGCATAACGATTACCCCCAATACCGGCACCGCAGGATCGATTGTGCAAGTCATCGTGTTTGGACAAAATACCAATTTTGCGACAAACAAAACTGCGTTGTTGATCTGTAATGATAGCAACCTTATCGTTGCTTCAGCGCCGCCCAAAACCCCTGATGTGCAGGTATTTGATTCCACCTTGTTAACAGCCCAGCTCAGCATTAAGGACAACGTCGTCAATGCGACCGGTATTTGGGATGTGAAGGTCATTACCGATCGGGGCGGCTGTCCGGAAATCAGCACCGATCTTGAAAGTTTTTGTTCGGTCGAGCCGGGAGATATTGAGGGCTGTGAGATAGTAGTTGCCAAAGATGCCTTTACCATTAGCAACAACCCGGCCCAAACCTCAATTACGCAACAATCGGCGTCGGTGGCACAGGATGACTTTTTGGTGGCTGCGCAGGGACAATGTCAGTTAGAATTTGCTATGTTTAATCCTGCCGGCGCGCGGGTTAATGGGACGCCTTTTACGTTTGCCAGCGGTTATCCGCGCACTGTTTCTGTGCCGCTTGCGGAGAATGGAAACTGGACGGTCAATCTTTCGGCAGGCACCTGTCTGGAAGAACAGGAATTTAAAATCACTGCACGGGGAAGCAATTATGGGCTACTGACCGGACGGGTTACCAACGGATTTACCGGCGAGCGGGTTGACGGCGTCACCATAGCGGCAATCATCGGCGACCTTTCCAATATTCCCAATCCGCTGGATTTAACCAAAACCTCTAACGCAACCACGTCATCAGGCGGCGGGTTTTATATGCTGCCGCTGGCGGCTACCAGAGATAAATATACCGTTTTTGCCACCAAGGATGGCTTGATAGATATCAGAAATTATGTCGTTATCGAGGATAAGAAAGAGAGTATCCTTAACTTTTCTCTCAAGCCTGATCTGCGCTGCCCGACCACAACCCTGCTGCAGGGGAAAAACCTGAACAACCTGTATGCATTTCGCGACCACATTCTTTTGAAAAATCCTCAGGGAAAACGCTGGGTGGCTCTCTATTACCGGCATGCGCCCGAGGTAACGGATATTCTACTCACCTATCCTGATTTCAGGAAAAAGGCAGCAGCGTTTCTTATGAAAGCCGTTGGTGAATCAGGGAAGATGCTGCAGGGGCAAAAAATTGACCACCGTCTCGGGAAAAAACTGAGCGAACTTATTGACACGCTGATAACCTACAGCAGTCCGGAGCTCAGAAACGCCTTGGTATCTGAAAAACAGGCGCTCCTTGATTTTATCACATCGCCTGTTGATGACCGCCTTTCCCCGCGCTGATTGATGCGCAGCGTCCGCATATTATTTGACAACTTCAAAGGATTGCACTTCAAGTACGTGCTCGGTAATCTCCCGCAACCTGCCGCCTTCAGGTATCGTTCTCTTTCTGGTATATAATTTCCCCTTGACCTTTACCCTGGTTTCGTCGCCGAGGCGCTGCATATTCTGCGCTGCATCGCCGCTGAGCCGGTAATATCCCCCTGCTGCCATGACTGCGGGACCGGGAAAAGGATGGCCGATATCTTTATAATAAATACCCTCTATGGTTATCACTTCTGATCGGACGGTTTCCACATGACACCCCCCAGTAGCGACCAGTATCAGGGATATGACAACCGTTTTTATCATGAGGAGGTTATTTGGTCTCATGGCAATTCCTCAATGGCTCATTGACACCTGCAGGAACCGGCACAAATTTTCTGAGTGCCTCAATGCGCTGCAGAATCGGCGGATGGCTGTAATGTAAAAAAACTTTGAGCGGATGGGGAGTAAGGTTGGACAGGTTGTCCACGCTCAGTTTTTTCAACGCTGCAATCAGCGCCTCCGGTTTTCCAAAGGTGGCTGCGGCATAGGCATCCGCAGCGTATTCGTGCCGCCGGGAAAGCATATTGCCGACAATCGCCAGGATGGTTTCGATGGGGGCATAGAGAAAACCAAAGAACAGCAAGCTGGCATACAGGGAGATATGTTCCATCTGAAAAGCGGCAAACAATCCCGGATTATTTAAGAACCGCGACAAAATGAAAAACATCAGGCCGGTGGTCAAAACGGAAATAAGCAGAGAAATAATAATATGCTTTTTCTTGTAGTGTCCCATCTCATGTGCCAGCACCGATACCAGCTCGTCAACCGTGTGCTTTTCAATCAAGGTGTCAAACAGCACAATCCGTCTGAATTTGCCGAACCCGGTAAAAAAGGCGTTTGATTTTGCAGAGCGCTTTGATGCATCCATTTTAAAAACGCCCTTCATCTTAAACTTCTGGGCCCGCGCATATTCTTCAATGGTTGATTTCAGCTCGCCTGCTTCCAGAGGATAAAATTTATTGAACAATGGCATGATGACGACCGGTGCAATATAAGACAGAACAAGTTGAATAACGATCATTGCCCCCCAGCAATAAAGCCATGCTGCGGCGCCGGCTTTTTCAAAAAACCACAGCACAATGGAAAATACCGTGCCGCCGATTATTGCCATTAACAGCCAGCTTTTCAGTATATCCGCAAAAAATGTTTTTACTGTCGTTCTGTTAAACCCGTATTTCTCTTCTATAACAAACGTGGCATAGGCAGAAAATGGAATATGGATGAGTTGCGAGACAAACAAGAGAATGCCGGCGAAAATCAGTCCCGTGGGGATTGACCCCAGATTAAACCCGCGGGCAATAGTATCTACATAATTAAAACCGCCCACCAGGATAAAGGCAATCGTCAGTGCGGTAACGATGGTGTCAACGATTATTCCAAAAAGCGTGTTATCTTTCAAGTACTGCTGTGATTTCTTATAGGTTTCTGCGTCATAATATCCCGCAAACTCTGTCGGCAAATCAGTCTTGAGATGTTTTATGTTAAGTATCTCAACAATGAGTTCAAGAATATAGCTGCCGATCAGAATAGTCAGAATAAACAACAGATAATAATTCATAGCATGCTCAACACGATAGTTTTCGGCTTTCCTGCACCGTCTGACTCTCTTCCTCGCAGAAGTTTATTACCCCCTCTCTCCTTTTATATAACAAAAATGGTATGCCCCGTCTATTCTGCATTTATAATGGGCAAACGCATCAATAAATGAACACCCAAAAACCGTGAACAAAATAATTCGTGTAGCGATAAATTTTTATTGGAAAATTTTGTGGCACGGCATTACAATTTTACCGGTAGGTGATGATTCGTCATAATTGCCGGGATGTTCCGCGCGCTGCGCATGGATATCCACCATAGAAACGTTCAAAGAAAGGAGCAGGATTGTTATGCTCAGACGTCCCATGACAATGGTCTTGACACAATTTATGACAGTGTGTATGGCTGTTATTTTTCGTGCCGGCGCGGCACGTGCGCTGGAGATTACCAGCCAGGATTTTACACATAATCAACTGATGCCCGCAATACATACCTGCGATGGGAACAATATCTCGCCCCAACTCTCCTGGTCAGGAGCGCCTGAAGGAACCAAGAGTTTTGCCCTTTCCTGCATTGATCCCGATGCTCCGCGGGGAGATTTTATACACTGGCTGGTGTATAATATACCTGTCAGTGCGAAGGGAATTCCCCGGGGCGGTCCACTGCCTGAAGGGGCAGCCGAGGTGGCAAATGACTTTGGCATTCGTTCATACGGCGGGCCATGCCCCCCTTCTGGCACTCACCGTTACTGTTTTACCCTTTATGCGTTAAAAACCGAAAAACTCACCGGACTTACCAAAGAGAATTTTATTAAAAAGGTCAGGGAAAACCAGCTGGCGACCGCACAGTTAATAGGCCGTTACAAGCGCCGCTAATAAAGCCGCATTGTCCCTCAAAAGCCTTTTATTGTGGAAAACTGGCAGGTAACCGTTTGCAAAATCAATAAAAATCGGAAAAATACTGTAACTATTTAATTTTACTTAATTTATTAACTGCTCAAAAATTGAGCAATGTGCTCATGCCCTTTATTTACAGGCTGTTTTATTACCCAAACAGGATGGTTTTCCACAGGCTTTTCACATTTCCTGTGGATTGCCTGTTTAGAGTGCCAGAAGGGAAAAAGTTCGTTTTTACGCTGTCATGAAATTATGCTTAATCTTCCCGCCCATTTCTGATCCGCGGGGACCGCATTTAGCGCCAGCAGCCCTGTCTGCTGCGATCCGCAGGGCTGGTTTTGAGGTTATACTCAAGGATGTGGACTTGGAAATGGCGCTTTACCTGCTCAATCCGGAAACCCTTACCGAGCATCTGCACCGCGCATCTGCAAAACTCAACACCTTAGATATTCACCAGGCAGGCGCTGACTGGGAGACCCTCAACTGGCGGCAGCGGCTCAGCCAATGCCTGGCAACCGCCCGCGAGATCATTCCGCACATACCAAAACACCTGCAGACGCTGCAGAGTGACGCCTTCTATGATCGAACTGCCTATTTTGCCGCGCGCAAGGCAATTGACAGCGCGCTTGATCTGATATGTTCCGTCTATGACTATAATCTGCGGTATAAAATGGACGGCCAGATTTTTACGACGCGCTACAAGGAGTATCAGCTCAAGGAATTGCTTCAGGCAGTACACCATGCAGACGCAAATCTTTTTGGGCGGTTCTATCCATCTGTGACTATTCCCAGCATATGTGCCGAACATCCTGACCTGGTGGGCATTTCTATTCTCAATTTTCAGCAGATCATACCTGGATTAACGCTGGCAAAACAGCTCAAGGAACATGGCCTGAGAGTTGTCATCGGCGGCACGGTGTATTCCAAGTTTGTAGAATCGTTGCAAACCGCGCCTGAATTCTTCACCCTGTGCGATGCGGTTGTCGTGTATGAAGGAGAGACCGCGCTCATTGCGCTGCTGCAGGCACTGCAACAAAACCCGGTTCGGCCTGATTTCTCGCGGATTCCGAATGTCGTGTGGCATGATGGCAACCGTGTGGTTGTGAATGAACCATTTCATGCTGAAGATCTTTCCCTGTTGCCGACCCCGGATTTTAACGGCCTGCCCCTTGATTCCTATTTAGCCCCGGCCCGGGTGCTGCCCTATAACCTGGGCAAGGGCTGTTACTGGAATCGCTGCCGGTTTTGCGAAATTTCGTTTATCAATAACATTGCCGGAAAGAGCTATCGCCTGAAACCTGCGCGGCTGATCGTAGATCAGCTTGAGGAACTGGCAGGGCGTTATGAGACACCCTATTTTCTGTTTACTGATGAATCCTGCGCCCCGGACCTGCTGGAGGAAATCGCCGAGCGCATTATGGAGCGTCACCTGAGGCTACGATACCTCTGCTATGCGCGACTGGAAAAAGGGTTTTCCGTGCGGCGCCTGAAAAAACTTTATGCGAGCGGTCTGCGAAAACTAATGTTTGGCCTGGAATCAGGATCTGATTACATCCTCGCTGCTATTAATAAGGGGATTACGGCCACCCAGGCTGAACAGGTGCTGCAAAACTGCACGGCTGCCGGGGTTAAATTCCGGTTGTTTGTAATTCTTGGTTTTCCCGGTGAAACGCTTGAACATGCATGGGAAACAAGAAATTTTCTCCGGCGCCATGCGGCACTGTTGCAGGATCCAGGTAACAGTTTTGAGGTCAATTTATTTCATTTAGACAGTAATTCATGTTATGGTAAGCAGAGCGCTGCATTTGGCATTTCCTGCTCTCAAAAAGAGGTCGGCGAGTTTTACCTGGGCGGTGATCGCTTCCACTGCAATGCAGGAATGGACAAGCGAACGCTGCACCAGTTCGCGCGGGATGTGCGCGCCGAGCTGTATGAACTGGCGGCGGTGCCGCTGAAGCACAGCGGCTGGGAAGAATATTCCCTGCTGACCATTTGCCAGGCGGAAGCCACAAACGCGAATCGGTAATAGTGAACAGAGAAAAGAAGCGTGATGATGAAAAAAGCTACGGCCACCAAACACTACGGCTGGCGGGGGAAGATCCTGCAGGTGAATCTCAACAGCAAAACGATTCAGGAAGAGGATCTTTCTGCAGAATTGATGACCGGCTATATTGGCGGCGCTGGCATTAACGCACGGTTGCTTTACGACCGGCTGAGGATTAATCCTCATGTTGATGCCCTTGCACCGGATAACCCGCTTATCTTTGGGTTTGGTCCTGCAGTGGGAACGGTCTTTCCGTGCGCCACCAGATTTACCGTAACGGCAAAGAGTCCGTTGACCGGTTTATTTGGTGATTCCAACGCAGGGGGTTTTTTTGGCGTGCAGGCAAAAAAAGCCGGCTATGATCACATTGTTATCACCGGCGCCTCGGAAACGCCGGTTGCCTTACTCATTACGCCGGGCAATCCGGTGCAACTTATTGATGCCGACGACCTGTGGGGCCTTGACACGTATGAGACCGACGCGCTCATTGCGAGAAAATTTGGCGCCTGCGAATCTGCACGGATTGGACCTGCCGGTGAACACCTGGTGCGTTATGCAAACATTTTTTCCGGCAGACGACGGGTCAGTGCCAGTGGCCGCGCAGGCATGGGCTGTGTGATGGGATCAAAGAAATTAAAAGCCATTATCGTCCGCGGCACCGGAACAGTGCCGGTAGCTGATAAAAAACAGCTTGACGAGCTTGTTTCCCGCTATCGCGCCATCTGGGGAAATGGTCCCGGCACGGCGGCAAATGCAGAATACGGAACCCTGATGCTCATCGCCCAGATCGGTGCGGAAGCAGGAATCAAAAATGATCAGGGAAAAATCAGCGATGAACAGCTTGAACGCTATGACCTGGAAGAATTTTTGACGAACTATAAGCGTGGCAAAACTGCCTGCTACCGCTGTCCGGTCGGTTGCTCGCAAACCTGGGGTATTAATCAAGGCCCCTTTAGAGGTGAACACGGCGATAAGATTGAGTTTGGCCATTATTTGCATCTGGGCCCCCTGCTGGGCGTGTTTGATTTTCCGTCTTTGTTCCATTTGTCAGATCGGATAAATCGGCTGGGCATGGACTGCACCCAATTTGGGTGGAACCTTGCCATGGCCATGGAATGCTTTCAGCGCGGCATTTTAGGCGCGGAAGCAACCGATGGCATTGAACTTACTTGGGGAAATGTTGAAACGATTTCGCACCTGATGGAAAAAGTCGCAAACCGTGAGGGCGTTGGCAACATTCTGGCGGAAAATATTCCGGAAATGATTCAGCGGCTTGGACCGGCAGCAGCGCCCTATGGTTTCCATACCAAGGGCATGACGTTCCCGTACAATCGCACACACGTTTTGCCCATGAGCCTCGCCTCGTCAGTAGCTACGCGCGGCGCTGATCACATGAAAGGCCATCCTTTTTCTGCACTGGTGGGGGCGCGCGAGATGCTGGAACGAATCTTCGGTCCCGATATTCCGCAAGAGATCACTGATCCCCGCAGCCCGGTGGCAAAGGGCCGGGTGGTGTGGTGGCATGAAAATTACAAAATGGTGATGGATTCCCTGGGGTTATGCTTCATCCCCATTGCCGCAACCTCCATTTATGGTGAACCACTGATTTTAATTGAGGAATTGGGGGAAATTTACCAGGCGATTACCGGCAAAGATCCGCAGACTTTGTTTGCCGCCGGAGAGCGGGCCTACCAGATCGAGAAATGCCTTAATGCGCTGCTGGGTGTGAGCAGAAAAGACGATATCCGACAGGGCACCACCCGGGGACAGGAAGACCCAATTAATCATCCCGGCATGCTCGATGAATATTATTATTACCGTGGCTGCTCTGCCGACGGCATTCCCACCCGCAAACGCCTGCAGGAAGTGGGACTTTCAGGAGTGGCTGAGGATCTTACCCGGGCCGGAACGATTTCAGATCGAGAATGTCCGGGTATTGCGGAATTGGTAGCAAAGCAATACTATTCAGGAGCCAGAAGTCAGCAGGCAGAATAATTATAAATGACGAGTCACGAGCCCCGAAGAAATGTTTTTCTTCATCGCCGGCATCCAGCCCAAAACCAAAACCCTTGATAAAACGCCGCGGGTTTGCCCCGCATGCGGCATGCAGCAGGCATATCTGAAAAGAATAGACCATTATTTGAGCCTGTTTTTCATCCCTCTGTTTGCCGTCAAGCAGGGGCAGCCGTTTCTGGAATGTGAAAACTGCGAGCGGGTCCGGTTTGAAAGGGAGCAACAGGATGAGGCATCGTCATGGGATATTGAAACCCGATGCCGGTCTTGTGGCAGGCCTTTAGAAAAGGAGTTTTTGTTTTGTCCGTATTGTGGCAGACAACTTTGAATGCGGAACGAAGATTGCCGGTTGGAAAATGAATGCCTTCAGCGCATATCCCCCCTAATCCGCAGTATGGAACCACTCACACCGAATCCCACATCCCCAACCAGGTACCATGCCTGCGTTGACGTTTATTATCATGACAATCAGGCCATTGCTGCATGTGTTGTGTTTACGGACTGGCGCAATGAGCGTATTACCCATCGCTGCATATCCCGCATCACGCACCTCCAACCCTATAAACCCGGCAGGTTTTATGAACGGGAACTGCCCTGTATACTGCAGGTGCTCAAAAAAACCACCGTCTTGCTGGACACGGTTGTCATTGATGGATACGTATGGCTTGATAACGATTGCCCTGGCCTGGGTGCCCACCTCTATAGCGCTCTGGGCGGAAAAATTCCGGTAATCGGTGTTGCCAAATCAAAGTTCAAAGAACCGCTTCATGCGCAAAACGTTTTCCGCGGCAAAAGCCGCCGCCCGCTCTACGTTACCGCCGCCGGCATCGATCCACAGGTGGCCGCTGAGTACATTCGGCAGATGCATGGCAGGTTTAGAATCCCCACGCTGTTGAAAACGGTTGACTCCTTGTGTAGAAACAGGCAAGAAGGTTGAGGAACAGACGCGCATTGGCAGGAGCCGCATTATTGGCACGAAACCAGAACCCAGATTTTTGTTAAACAGGATCAGCAAATGACACGACTCCTGTGCTATGGTATAATATGTTCATGATAAAGCAACCGACGGCAATGCCGGAGCGTCTCTATCTTTTGCGCATCCCTGTGCCTGAAGGGCACGGTGAACACCTGGTGCAGGAGGAAGACGCGGAAAAAAGAGAGGAAGAAAAGCATATCCTCTGTGCCCAGTGCAACGCCATCATTACCCGCCCAGCAGAACGCATTGAAGTACAATCTGCGCATCAACATACCTTTTGTAATCCCTATGGCGTGCTATTCCAAATCGGCTGCTTTCGTCAGGCCCCCGGATGCCGGTATCTGGGCGCTGCCACAGAAGAATTCACGTGGTTTCCGGGGTATAGCTGGAGAATCGCGATCTGTAGCTCTTGTCTGACCCATCTGGGGTGGCTTTATACTGCGCCAGATAAAGAAGGCTTTCATGGCCTGATTCTTGATTATCTGATTCAACCCGATTAAAAACGATCACGCCAGGCGCAGTTTCTTGCCCGAGCGTCTTATGAAACCTTCCCTTTGCAGCTGCTGAAGCGTGGTTTTCAGCTGTTGCACAGGGATATGAAGCCTGCCGACCAACGACGCTTCGGTGATAAGGGGGGTCTCTGTTAGAATCCTGATGATCTTTCCTCTGGCCTGCCGGTTTGAACCTTCAAACTTCCCCTGCCGTTGATAGTGGGCGCTTTTGCGGGGAAGGTTGCGATGATTTTTTTTCAGCATTACCCCGTAGTCCATCAGGGCATTGTACCATTCCCGAGGATTGTTGCGGTCCAGGGTTGTTTCTACCAGGGGAAGGATTTCCCGGTCAGTTACTTCACCCTGGTCCGGAAAAAAGCAATGCATAAACACGCTTCTAATATTAGTTTCAATAAATACGACCGGCTTGTGGAAGGCAAAGGCTGAAATTGACGCAGCGGTATTTTTGCCAATGCCGGGAAGAGTCATTAATTCCTCGATGGTGTGCGGCAACTTTCCCATAAATTTTTCTTCCACCGCCTGTGCAATCTTCTTGAGAAATAGGGCGCGCCGATTATACCCCATCCCCTGCCATACCTGCAGTATGTCACGCAATGGCGCAGCGGCAAGTGTTTTGAAATCCGGGAATGTTGCTATGAATTGCGGATATTTTTGCACCACCCGCGCGACCTGGGTCTGCTGCAACATGACTTCGGAGACCAGGATATGATAGGGGTTGGTGGATTTTCGCCACGGGAGGTCGCGACCATGTCTTCGATAGTGCTGATAAATTGTTCTGCGGAATGCCCTAATCGCGGGAGTTGAAAGAGTCCGGGTTGCTTGTGCTACGCGCATCGCCTGGGTTCATTGACAGCCGAATTTCCCGATACCCCTCCCAGGAACGTGGCGGAGTATCGGGAACCGAAAATTCTTCTTTCAGAGGATTGCGGGAATCGTTACGGTGTCCTGCAGAAGTTTTCCCAGTAATTCAATCTTTGGTTTTTCATCCTTGGTCAAAAGCGGTTCAATGCTGTCTATGCGGCGTGCGGTCTCATAGGTATCATAGGGAACCATCAACATCGGCACCTTGCGCTCTGCTGCCTTTGAAATAATATGCGCCGGCGGCACAACATTATTGGTCAAAATGATACCCGCCGCCTGATAATCAAGCGCCACGAGAATCATATCGGTGCGGTCGCCGCCGGTAATCATCAGAATGCCTTCTTTCTTCAGGAGCGGCTGTTGCAGTGCGGCATTGACTGACATCGCGCCTATAAAAATATTTTTTACCGTGCGGTTCAAATATTCCTCGCCGGTTACGACTTTGGCAAACAGGCGCTCGCTCAAATAATTGACCGAGAAATAGGTCAAATCCTTCTGATAAGGAATGACCCCGAGTATCGGGACGCCGATTTTCTGGATTTGGGGCACGTAGGTCTCCGTAAAGTCGTCAATGTTTTGAATCTTGTTAATAATGACGCCTTTGAAGGATATGCCGCTCAAATCCATATTCTTGTGTACATAGGTAATATCATCAAAGACGGTGTTTTCGTCACCGCTGATGACGATAATTAAATTTCCCCCGATATACCGCGCCAGTGAAACCGCATCAAGATACACCGAAATTCCATAGGCTAAATCCCGGCCACCTTCAACAAACAGCAGGTCTTTGCCCTGGGCCATGTTGGTTGCCAGTTCCACTACCTTCTCCCGGGTGATGTGCTCGTCATACATGTAGCGCAATTTTGAATGGTCAAACCCGATACTCATATCCTCGGGATTTTCGCTGAGCGCAAAGATATTCGCAACCAGGGCTGAATCATAATCCCAGAGCCGCTTTTTACTGTAAATCAGCCGATCGCCAAACGGCTTCAGATAGCCGATTTTTTTGTTGAGGGCTTTCGCCATGCCCACCATAACCGTGGTTTTGCCAGCATTTTTTCTTAATGACGCAATGATAATTTTACTCATGTCAGTTACTCCTCTCACGTTTTGCAAGTAAAATCCGCACATCAACAGCTTTCACGCCCCTGCCTTCATAGACCCGCAGCGGATTGATTTCGATATCAGAAATGCGTGCGCATTTATGAATAATGGAACCCAGTTTCATAATCACCTCTGCCACGCCGTCAATATCTTTTTTCTCCTCGCCGCGAACCCCCAGCAGGAGTGGATAGGACCTGATGTCTTTAATCATATTCATAATTTCTGTGCGTCCCGAGGGAAAAAAGCGAAATGTTACATCCTTCATAACTTCTACATAAATACCGCCCAGCCCCACCATGACGATCGGCCCAAAGGTGGCATCCCGCCGCGCGCCAACAATAAGCTCTGTGCCCGGTTTCACCATCTCGGCGATCTCAACGCCTTCTATGAGGGCGCTTGGATTGTAGCTTCGGCAGTTCTGGATAATTGCCTGGTAGGCATCAATAACTTCATTGCGATTTTCTAAATCCAGCGCCACACCTCCCGCATCGCTTTTGTGCACAATATCTTTGGATACCACTTTCATGACCACCGGATATCCGATATCTTCCGCGCAGCGCACCGCTTCATCAAGGTTTCTGGCTATGGAACTTTTGGGAATTTCTATCCCTGCGAGCTTCATAATGGTCTGGGCTTCGTGCGCCAGGAGAAAGAACCGGTTTTGTTCCAGTGCATGAGCAGCAATACGCTCAAGCGCTGCAACATCAATGTCAGCGATGACCGTTTGATCCGGAGAAGCGTTTCTATAATGGTAGTACCGGAACAGCGCCCCCATGCAGGACACCGCTTCATAGACATCGCCGAATACCGGGATGTTTTGATCCCGGCACTGATTGATGCAGTCCCGTGATTTTCTGCCGCCGAATACCGAAAATACCAGCGGTTTGCCCCCGTGCCGGTATTTCTGCGCATTTTCCATAATCATCTGCAACAGATTCTCTGAATCAAAGACCGCCGTTTCACAGTACAGTGCCATCACGGCGTGCATATCCTGGTGGGTGAGCGCAGCGTCCAGCGCTGCTGTATATTCGGAGCGCCCAGCCTGGCCGGTAATATCAATCGGATTTTTCGTTGAGCCGAAGGCCGGCGTTACCGGCGCAAATGTTTCTTTCAGTGTCGCCGCGTCATCGTATAAGGTGATGCCGTATTTTTCCGATGCGTCGGTGGCAATCACGCCGATGCCGCCACCATTGGTGATAATAACCGTATTATCCCCGGGCGGGGGCGGGGACGTGGCAATGAATTTACACCAGTCAAATCCTTCGTTTACCGATTCAGCCCGCAACACCCCGCACTGCCGCATAATGTCATCAAACACCTCGTCGGAACCGGCCAGCGAACCGGTGTGGGATGCCGCGGCAATAGCGCCGCGCGCCGAACGGCCGGACTTCAAGACGATAACCGGCTTTACTCTGGTTGCTGCCGAGAGGGCGTTAATAAGTTTTTCCCCGTCCTGGACACCCTCGATATACATAAAAATAACCCGTGTCTGTTCTTGAGGCACCAGATATGCCAGGAGGTCTGCTTCATCGAGATCAGATTTATTGCCGACGGACACAATTGCCGACAACCCCAAGTGCTCAATCGCGGTTTTGCCGATCATGCCAAGGCCCAGGGCGCCGCTCTGCGTAATAATGGCAACGCTGCCCGGTTCCGGGCAGCTTGCCGAGAACGTCGCGTTGAGGGAACAGACGCAGGAATAGATGCCGAAAATATTCGGCCCCTGGATGCGCATGCCATGTTGACGGGCACAGGCAACGATTCTGCGCTCCTCTTCCACATTCCCGACCTCGGCAAAGCCGGAGGTGATGATGGAAGCAAATTTCACCCCTTTTTGCGCGCAGCTGTTAACCGCTTCATAGACCAACTGTGCCGGAACGACAATAGATACCAAATCAATTTCATCCTCTACCTCTTCAATAGTCTTGTAAACGCGCCGACCGCAAATTTCCCCGCCGCGCGGATTTATCGGATAAACCCTGCCGGTATACCCGCCGGAGACAATATTATCAGTTACATGATAGCCTAATTTGTTTTTATCGTGCGAAGCGCCAATAACTGCGACCGCGCGCGGCTCAAACAAGTATTTTATATCTGGCACATTATTGCTCATGGGACACCTCTACCCGTGGTCATGGTTCACTCCTTCACCCTGTAACTGTCGCAATGTGTTGCCTGCTATTCCGCCTCCAAAGCCGGCTTCCTCACGACAACCGTGCTGCCGTTATCTCTGTATAAACGCGCTGTGCTTTGTCTTGCAGCAGCTCGTCGCGTTGCTGCCCACCCATAACTAAACCGTTCCTGGCGCCGCAAGCGCCTTTCATCAGGACGTGGTTATGTCCGGCCCTCTTTGAGCCGGTCCACTGCCGGCTCATGATATAACACTTCCTGTTGATACAATGCCTGTATCTGGTCAGTTGTGTAGCCCAGAACTGTGGTAAGAATTTCTTGCGTGTGTTCCCCCAGCAGCGGCGCATGACCGCGCACCCCGGTCGGCGTTTCAGACATTTTGAGGGGGCTTCCATACATGCGCACCTTGCCGATAAACGGCTGCTCAACTTCAACCATCATTTCCCGAGCCTTGATCTGCGGGTCGGAATCGGCCAGTTCCTTTATCGAACGCACGCGCAGACACGGGCACCCGTTTTCCTCGAGTTTGCGTTCAGCTTCCTCCACCGAGTCCTGCGACATCACCCACTCCTCTACCACCTTATGAATAAAGGGTGCATTCTCCTCGGTGCAGCGGGTGGAAACCGTCGCCGCCCGCGGATCCGAGAGCAGCCACTCGTAATCTTTCCCCATGGTCTTGACAATGGCTTCCCAGCGGGGCTGGGTAAGCGAGGCAATGGTGATGTAGCCATTTTTTCCTTTGTAAATACCGTAAGGCGCATATCCCGGATGATGGCGCCCAATCTTTGGCGGATCAACCGGCTTGCCGATAGCGCTGCTGATCAGATACCAGGGCAGCGTATTTTCATGAAACGCAAACAGACAATCCATCATTGAAATATCAATATTCTGACCCAGCCCGGTCTTTTCCCGGCAATACAGCGCGCCGTTGATAGCGACCGCAGCATTCACCGAGGCCGTCATGTCGCCGATGGAAACCGGGGCGATTTGCGGGTTTACATTCTGGTCAGTCCAGCCGCTGGCGCCCTGAGCGATCATATCGTAGCCCGGCTTATGACTGTATGGGCCCCAGTGCCCGAAACAGGAGACGGAACAGTAGATAATGTCTTTCCTGATTTTTTTTACTGATTCATAATCCAGCCCCAGTCGTTCCATCACGCCCGGAGCAAAATTTTCGATCAGAACATCGCTTTTTTTAATCAGTTCATGGATCAGTTCCATCCCCCGGGGATTTTTCAGGTTGATACAGATGCTCTTTTTGCCGCGGTTACAATTCAAATTATAGGAACTCTGCGTGACGCCGTTGTGGGTAACCCGCAGCGGCAGATGGCGTTCATTGGTGCCGTCTTTATACCGTTCTACTTTAATGACATAGGCACCCATGTCGGCAAGAATTCTGGTTGCAAAGGGCCCTGCTAATACCCAGGTGAAATCTAAAATCGTAACGCCGTTTAAAGGTCCAGGTTGCAGTTGTTGCATAATCTCCTCCCATCGTTGAAATGAATGTCCGGTATGCTCTGTGCCGGGTCATGGTTCCGTATTGATCGGTGAACGCGCAGCCCGGATTGTGCGCCCCACTACGCCCTGATTCGTTAACGCATGCCAACCCTCCCGTCAAGTAAGGTTATCCATAACAGTGCAAACTAAATACCCGCTCGCCAGCGCCTATCTCCCTGGGAAATAACGGCTAATGACGGGCATGTTCAAACACCCCCCACCAGGTAATTTCACCGGAGCGCCTTTTGTCACAACAATATGGCCGCATTGGAAACCGACCATACTCAGGCAGCAGAAGTCTTCTGTCTGCCAATGAAATGAAAATACCCGTCTTCGTCCATGTATGCATAATCGCCGGTATGCAGCCACCCATCTCGTATAGTTTCACGGGTTGCGTCGGTATCTTTATAGTAGCCCTTCATGATGGTCCTGCCCGGCACACCCTGAACCACCAGCTCCCCCACCGTGCCGGGAGACACTTCCGCCCCGCTCTGGTCAACCACTTTAACCGCATTGCCCAGTCTGGGTATGCCCACGCAATTTTTTTTCATGATGCCATCAAGGGGATTAATGGTGGTGGCGCCCAGAGTTTCAGTCATACCCCACAAATCACACAGCCTGACCTGAAAGCGCGCTTCAAAGGTTTCCCACTCCTCATCACTCACCGCAATGGCATACATGATAAGGCGCAGGTCATTGGCGGCATCGTGCTCGGTTGGCGGTTCTTTGAGAATCATGCGCACCATCGCGCCCACCAGGCTTGCGGTTGTCGCTCGATGGTGGCGTACCTGTTCCATATAACGGGCGGCATTGAATTGTTCAATCAGGATCAGGGTCGCACCGGCAAGAAGCGTCGGCATCAACGAGATAAACAGGGCGTTAATATGAAACATCGGCAAGGTAAGCATATGCCGGTCTTGCGGAACCACTTTCCATGCCTGGGCGCCGAAGATCCCGGCAAACAGCGCATTGGCGTGTGTCAATTGTACTGCCTTGGGGCGCACCGGATCATGGTTAAACAGCATCATCAAGTCATCTTCAACCTGAATGGCTACCGCCGGCACCTGCGTCGCGGCTTCTTTCAGCGCATTCGCCATGATGGTGGCGTTTGGAAACAGGCGGGCATTGGGATATTCCGGTGAGGTTTTCACCAGAAATATGTGCTGCAGTTTTTTACCCTTTTCCAGGATGCTGGTGCACAGATCCATATAACGCGGCTCCGTGATAATCCCTACGCTGTCCGAAAAATCAATAAAATATTCCATTTCCAGGGCTCCGGACAGAATATTGGTGGGGACGATGACCGCGCCGATTTTGGCAAGTGCAAAAAAGGAAAAAAGATATTCGGGGGAATTCAGTAAATGAATGGCAACTTTGTCGCCCTTTTTTATGCCGTGGCTGCGGATTACATTGGCATAGCGGTTGACGATTTCATCAAACTGCCGGTAACTATAGGTAACAACATATCCCTCGGCATCTTCAAAAACGATAAATTCCTTGCTGCCAAAGGCATGAACTTTATCTTCCACGACCGTGCGGAGATTTCTGGTGCCGATTATATCCATACGTATCCTGTGCTGTGGTTTATCGGAGATGGCGCTGTTTCTCTGCGAAGAAAAACAGCAGGTTTGGTTATTTGATATTTTCTCTAAATGTCATTTTCAATTCATACATATAGTCACTGCGCCGCTTCTCTATGTCAAACCCCATTTTTTCAAACAGATTCATCATCGGGCGATTCTCCACCAGCACTTCGGCGGTAAATCCCAGCAGACCCTGCCGTTTTGCCAGATAGGTCAGATAGGAAAGCAGTTCCGTGCCGATGCCGCGTCCTTGAACATCGTCACGCACCACCACGCCAACCTCGCCGGTGTGCGTGCCTTCGTCAATGCCGTACTGCGCCACGCCCAGAATTTCCTGTTTTTCCGTGCCCGGCATAATGGCCAGGATCACCATCTCCCGGGTATAGTCTATCACCGCAAATTCCTGCAGGCGCTCGTGGGGCATGTCGCGCCGCGCCGAAATAAAGCGCCGGTAGATGGTCTGGTCTGAGAGCGAGTAAAAGAAATCTTTCAGCAATGGTTCATCGCTGATTTTTACCGGACGCAGCAGAATTTCCAGACCGGATTTCGTGGTGCGGCGCGTTTCCAGGATTTCGGGGTATTCCCCCTTTTTGCCGGGTATAAACGCCTGATCTTTAAAGATGTATCCCAGTTTTTTCGCCTCCTCAATCAGCCAGGGCCTGAATTTTGGATGGGCAATGGAGATAAGATCCATGGCCCGCTCCCGCACATTCTTGCCGTGCAGATACACGATGCCGTATTCAGTTACCACGTAATGAATGTCGCTGCGCACCAGGGTAACGCTTGCGCCTTCGTCAAGGCAGGGGACGATGCGGGAGAATTGCCCGTCATTTGACGTCGAGCGCACCGCCAGAATGGTCTTGCCGCCGCTGGCCAGCACCGTGCCGCGCATAAAATCCGCCTGGCCGCCGACACCGCTATAAAAACGTTTGCCGATCGACTCGGCCGTCGCCTGACCAGTGAGGTCAATCTGCAATGCAGCATTGATGGCGGTCATGTTCTTCTGGTTCGCGATGATCAGGGGATTGTTGGTATAGTCAATCGTTCTGAATTCAATGCTCGGGTTATCGTTGAGAAAATCATAGGTGGCTGCATTGCCCATACAGAATGAGGCGACCGTTTTCCCCCGGTCAAGACTCTTGCGGGAATTATCAATGACGCCGCCCTGCATGAGCGCTACGACGCCGGGCGTCAGCAACTCAGAGTGGACGCCGAGATGTTTTTTGGTGTGCAAATGCGTCAGGATTGCATTGGGGATGCTGCCATACCCGACCTGAATCGTATCGCCATCCTGCACGATGCGGGCAATATAATTGCCAATGCGGTCGGCAATGTCGTCCGGCACATGCGTCTCAAACTCCAGAAGCGGCTCGTCATGATGAATGATGAAATCAATATCAGCAGTATGGATAAAGGTGTCGCCATGGATGCGCGGCATATTCTTATTGATCTGCGCGATAACCAGTTTGGCGTTTTCAACCGCAGCCTTGACAATGTCCACACTGATACCCAGGCTCACATAGCCGTGTTCATCGGGCATTGAGGTTTGAATCAATGCGACATCTACCTTAACGATGCCGCGGTAAAACAGCGCGGGTATCTGGGAGAAAAATATGGAGCTGTAGTCGGCAAGCCCGGAATTAACGGCGTCGCGGGTGTTATCGGTAATAAAAAAAGAGTTATGCCGGAAGTTGCGCTTGAACTTTTCGTCGGCATACGGGGCAAGTCCCAGTGTCCATACGTGCATGACCTCAGCATCGAAAAAGGCTTTGGGGTTGGCATTGACGTAGTCAATCAGGGCGCGCACCAGATACTGGGGTTCGCCGCAGGCGGTGCCGATAAAAATGCGGTCGCCCGGGTGAATGTGAGAAAAAATCGCATTCTCAGACGCAAACTTTTCCGGGTAGTGTTTTTTTATGTCTTCAAGGGTATGCATAAGTTTCTGTGCTCATTGAGAGTCGCCTGGCGGCGGGGATTACCGCAACGCAGGGGCCGGTGGCTTTTGTCCCCGGGCCATAATGATTTGATAAGTCGCCGGAATCCCGGCCGACGGCACCGCGAAACGATCTTCATAAGCGGCGCACATCCGCTCCCAGACGGCCCGGATGCCTAACCCCCGGTTTCTGCGCCGGGACGCATTTTGCGCTCCCATCCCTTTGATGGCGCGCATGAGTTCCGCAACGCTGCCATAGAATTCTCGCAGCAGGGAGGTGCGAGCACCATACTCCATAAACCCAGTTGCCTGGAACAGCGATAAAACTTTTTGTTCCGACCAGTCAAGGGCAAGGGCCTCTCCAGCGCTGTATCCCGTTTCCGCGCAGGCCTGCTCATAGCACTGCCGCAGTTCTGCAAACGTCTGTTCCCCGAATACTGAACATAAAAAGACGCCGCCGGGCTTGAGCACGCGAAAGACTTCCCGAAATGCCAGCGCAGCATCAACAACCCACTGCAAGGTATAGCCGGCCACCGCCAGGTCAAACCTGTTTTCCCGATAGGGAAGAAATTCCGTGTCGGCGGCAACAAACAGATTTTTGCTGCTTGCCAGGCATGTTTTGGCGCTGGCACAGGCAAGCATATGAAGAGCAATATCGCAGCCGTAAATACGCGCCGCCGGATAGGTTGCTGCCAGCCGCGCTGTCAGATTTCCGGTGCCCATGCCAATGTCAAGGATCTCCGCCGGCGCCGAGCCATTGAGCAACTGCAGCAGCACCCGCGCCTGGGCGTTCTGCAGGCCGGCATACCGATCATAGGTATGCGCATGCCGATTGAAGGATTTTTTTACAAATGTTTTGTCAATCGTGCTCATTGAACATGACGGAGAAATGTTTTCACCGTTTGGTGGACCCGCTCGGTTGCCGTCAGAAAAGGAGCATGCCCGGCGCCCTCTATAATGGCAAGTTGCCCATCCGGCACTGCCTGCGCCATATAGGCGGAAGCCGATGGTAGGCAAATCCGGTCGCAAGCCCCATGAATAAAAAGACTGGGCAGCGTGATATGTTTCAACAGCGGCCGCAAATCTTCCTGCTGTAACGACGCCAGGGCTTCGCAGGCAACGGCTGGTTGCGGCGCGCGCCGCACATCAGCCACCAGGGAATACATCCGTTGGTTCTGGCCGGCGGCAAGCTCCTCGTCGGAAAATATCTGCTCATAAAAACGCGCCATGCCGGCGGCAAAATCCCGTTTTAGCAGCCGCAGGAGGCTATGGGCGGTTGCGCGCGGAACGCCATGCGGATAATCATCACGCGCTATCAACGAAGGCGTGCCGCTGATGAACACCAGCGAATCAATACGGCCACAGGATTGCGCAAGCATTTTTAATAGCACCGATACCCCCATTGACCAGCCGATGGCCGTAGCATGATGCACGTCCAGTGCCTGCAACAGCGTTTCAATGTCGCCGGCAAAGTGCCCAAGCGTATATGGTCCGGGAAGCGCAGCGGATTTGCCATGGCCCCGCAGGTCAACAGTGATCACCGCATAGTCAGTTGAAAATTCCTCCCGAAAACATTCCCAGACTGCCGAATCCATCGCCCAGCCATGAATCAACAGGATCGGCTTGCCGGTTCCAGCAGTAAAACAATAGGGCCGGTCATTCATGGGGTTGTGCTCATAACTCCCAGCGTATCGCTTGCATGCTCGCATCAAATCAGCCGGTGCTCTTTACCTACCCGTTCCAGAACCGCAAGCGCCCAGTCCAGGTCTTCTTTGGTATGAACCGCTGAAACCGTAATGCGCAACCGCGATGAGCCCTCGGGCACGGCCGGCGGACGGATTGCCTGGATGAACAGCCCCTGGTGAAACAGGCTCGCAGAAATGCTAACGGCGCGGGCGGCATCACCGACGATGATGGGAATAATCGGCGTTTCACTATCACCAATATTAAATCCCCTCTGGATAAGGCCGTCTGTAAAAAACCGCACATTCTCCCAGAGGGCATGGCGCCGTTCCGGTTCCTGTTGCAGCAGGTTCAGCGCCTCCGAAGCGCTGGCCAGGACAGCAGGGGGGAGCGCAGTGGTAAAAATAAATGCTCGGGCGCGGTTGATCAATAGTTCCCGCAGCTCGTTTGAACCGGCGACAAATGCGCCGAAGCATCCCAGCGCCTTTCCCAGGGTGCCCATAATAATATCGCATTTCCCCTCAAGGCCGAAATGCTCGGCAGTTCCTCCGCCCCTGCTGCCCAGCACCCCGGTTGCATGCGCATCATCAATAACAATGAGTGCGGCATATTGTTCGGCAAGAGCCACCAGCCGGGGTAACGGGGCAATATCGCCATCCATGCTGAACACGCCGTCAGTCACAATAATCCGGCGTCTGAACCGCTGCCCCTGTCTAAGCAACAATTCAAGCGTTTCAGTATCTTTATGGGGAAAAATGTCAACCTGCGCCCGGCTCATACGGCAGCCGTCTATGATGCTGGCGTGATTCAGTTCATCGCTATAGATGACATCTCCCTGCTCGCCAATAGTAGCCAGCAACCCGACGTTTGCCATATATCCGGTGCTGAACACCAGGGCTTCTTCCGTTTGTTTTAAGTCCGCCAGCTTTTTTTCTACCTCCCGGAAAAGATCGCTATTGCCGCTGATGAGCCGCGATGCTCCGGAGCCGACTCCCCACACAGCCACCGCGTCCTGCGCAGCCTTTTTGAGGGCGGGATGCGCACAATACCCCAAGTAATCATTTGATGCCATCAGCAATACCGGCTTGCCGTCAATGACAATGCGGGGTCCCGGTGCTGAGGTTACTTCACGCAACGTGCGGTAGCATCCAGCCTGTGATATCCGGTCTAAATCCTGCCTGAATACCCCCATGATTGTTACGACGTTCCCCAAAAACCAGCGTTCAGAACCAGGCCGGCGGCACGGGCGCACTGAAAAACGCAGGATTGAACTGTGGTCTCAAGATCAAACGATAAAATATGTTGGGGAACGTCCTGCATGATTTTCCCTCGTAAAAATAGACTTACCGGGTATTTTTTGACATTTTGGCAAAATACCGCCGCGTTACCGTGCCGATTGTTCCCCGGCCCTCACTCCTCACCGGCAACCGTTGATTGCCCGACAAGCCTGCACCCATGCCCTTATGATTGGTATTTACCGGCGGTTATACAGCCGTTACACATCATTCAGCATGAGATGTTTTACATAAAAAGTTGGTATTTTACAAGTATACTCATAAATTATACAAAAACAATACCGAACCAAGGAAAGGTTGTCAACTTGATTGGAAATGTAACCACGTGCGTAAAAAGGCAACTGCTTTCCCATACCGGTGTGGTGAGCGTCCGGCAAGCAGGATCGGCTTGCAAGCTTTGGTAAATACTGCTATTCTCCGATACGACCGGGTGGAAAAAACGTGAGTCATCATGGTAAAGGTATCAGTATGCACGATTATGTGATAGGTGTTGATATTGGCGGCACCATAATCAAAGGTGCGCTCTTTAATCGTGAGGGCGAATTATTAGAAACGGTATCCTGCGCCACGCAAGGATCTCAGGGAACCGAGACCGTTCTGGGCAATCTATTGAGCCTGGTAAACGCGCTGCGAAAACAAGCAACAACAATATCGGCCATCGGGATCGGTGTCGCCGGTATTCTGGATGTAAAAAAAGAAGTTCTATTGCAGTCGCCCAATCTGAAAAACCTGGAGAATACCAATCTGCGTACCTTTCTGACCGAAGCCGTGCAGATTCCGGTCTATCTGGAAAACGATGCAAATGCCGCCGCACTGGGTGAAAAATGGGCGGGGGCGGGAAAACAGCTTGAAAACTTTCTCTGCATCACGCTGGGAACCGGCATCGGCGGCGGGCTCATTTTGCACCATGAACTCTGGTCCGGAGAAAAGGGCAAGGCCGGTGAATTTGGCCACATGATCATTGAACACGGCGGCATTCGGTGCGCCTGCGGCAAAAACGGTTGCCTTGAAGCCTACAGCTCCGGCGAAGCCATGAGCCGCATGGCTCGAGAGGCCCTGCAGAACGGCGCGTGCTCACGGTTAAAACATCTCTCTGGCGGAGATTTCACGAATGTTGATGCTGAGATGATTTGCCATGCAGCGCGCAACGGCGATCCGCTTGCCAGAGAAATTTATCAGCGGGCTGCCGCTTATCTTGCCGTTGGCATTGCCAATGTTAATAATCTCCTGGATATTCATCACGTTATCCTGGGCGGTGGGGTGAGCAAGGCCTTTGATGTGTTTGCCCCGTTTTTGCGGGAAGAAATCAAACGGCAGGTTTTTATTACGTCGCGGGAGAGCATTGAGGTCGTGCCATCAGTGCTGGGCAGCGCAGCAGGCATGTATGGCGCCGGATATCTGGCTTTAAAAAGCACGGCGGCTGCCACGGAAACAGCCTAAGCGCCGCGGCAATGTTTAATGCTTTCTTTTAACCAGCAGGTGCGGCCGGTAGGAACGTATGCTCATCACGGTTTTGCCCCCGCTAAAGATGCGCACCGTGCCGGTTGATTCGGAAACTGTGACGGCGATTGTTTCACTGTGAGCAGTGATCGCCGCTGCTGCTGCATGCCGCGCCCCCAGCCCTCTCAGGGGCGTGGCTTTTCCGCTGCCGGCACCCGCATGCAGATACCGCCCGGCGGATAATACAATCCCGTCTTCGCGTATTATAAAAGCGCCGTCTATCAGCGTTAACTCCTTGACGCTTTCCTGAACTTTGGGATCAAAAATACTGCGTTCTTCTTCAGGATAGCCGAGAAACGGATCAAAAATCATCGGCTTGGAAAGCTCATTCACCCGCTCCGTATCACCCACCACAAAGATGGTGCCGACCGAAACACCTTCCCGGCCTTCACGGCCAATTTCCATGGCAAGATTCACCACGGCATAGAGAACATCAACGGGAATGTTTTTGGCGATACGCTTTAAATCCCGCAGCGAAATATGGCTGTATAACTCTTCACCCCGTATAATGCGCAGGCTGTCCACCAGCCGGGCGCCGGAAAGGCTGAACAGGCAGATTGCCTTTTCGCCCTTTCGCAGCTTTCCCTGTTCTGCAGCAGTGCGCAGGATATAGTCAAGCCGGTCGCTGCGCGCCACGCCCCGATAGTCACACAACATGACTTCATGCTCATGGTCTTCAGTTGCTTTTTCATGGGGGACTACCACCAGAAACTGAAATTTTTCTGTATCCTTTGGGATCGTGCGCACCAATATGGTCTTTTCACAGACGATAAGGATCTTTCGTATCTTGAGTTTCTCGGCAATGACCATAGCCTCATTGACGAGAATCACGCTTTCTTTTTCGGTTTTTTCTCTGTTGGATGAGCTCATCGCCGGACCGGCTGGAACACTGATGGTGGTCTGCAACTAATATCCACATTGCAGCACTTTTGACACGACTGTCTTGCGCCGTTCGCTTTCTGCTGCCTATTTATGTTTAAAACAAATCATTCTGAAAATCCACCATTTATTTCTGCTGAGACATTTTTTCAGGCCGTTCCCCAACATGTTATCCTTTGCTATGCAGAGCGCAAGCGGCTTGCATGGTCATGTAAACTCTTTTCTGGGGAAGGTTCTGCATTTTTTATCTTGATTAAGCGCCGCATTACCAGTATCCTACGGGCACTTCTATCAAGGAGGTTCCCGAATGTTTACCGAAAAAATCTTGGACAATTATGCCGACGTGCTCCTGTGGGGCATAAAAACCGCACGCACCGGCACCTTTAAAAAAAACGATGTCATTCTGGTGCGCTATGATTTGCCGGCTATCAGACTTGCAGAAATCCTCCAGAAAAAAATTCTCCAGCAGGGAATGCATCCGGTTCTGCGGCTGAGCGCAACAGCGACCATGGAACTCAATTTCTTTTCGCTCGCCAATCCGGCACAGCTTGTCTTTCAGGCACCGGGGGACCGTGAGCTTTGTGAACATCTAAACGGCAGCATTTATCTGCACGCTCCGCAATCTCTTACCCACCTCAGCGTCGTTGATCCGCGAAAAATCGGCGCCGCAGCAGTCGCCCGCAAGCCGCTCCGTGATATCCTCAATAAACGGGAAGAAAGAGGATTGTTCGGCTGGACGCTTTGCTCGTTAGCCACGCCGGCGCAGGCACGGCATGCCCGCATTTCAGTGAACGAATACGAACGCCAGATAATAAAAGCCTGCTATCTTGACACCACACACCCGGTGCGCCAGTGGCAGGAAATTCTCCAGAACGCCACTGACATAAAACAATGGCTGAATGCCATGGCCGTCAAAGCATATCACATTGAGTCCGCGCACATTGACTTGATCATAACCCCCGGTGAGAAGCGCAGGTGGATCGGCGTTTCCGGGCATAATATCCCCAGCTTTGAACTGTTTCTCTCCCCTGACTGGCGGGGAACAGAGGGCAGATACTATGCAAATCAGCCGTCGTTTCACCACGGCAATTACGTAGAAGGTGTCAGTTTGGAATTCAAGAACGGGGCGGCAGTAAAAATACAGGCGCGCAAGAATGAGATCTTTGTAAAGAAACAGCTCTCCATGGATAAGGGAGCAAACAAGGTGGGAGAATTTTCTCTCACTGATATACGCTTCTCAAAAATAGACCGCTTTATGGCCAATACCCTGTATGATGAAAACTACGGCGGCCGCTATGGCAACTGCCATCTGGCGGTCGGTTCATCCTATTCAGACACTTTCAGCGGCAATCCCGCACGACTGACCAAAGAGATTAAAGAAAGGCTTGGATTTAATGACTCTGCGCTGCACTGGGATCTTATCAATACCGAACAAAAGACCGTAACCGCTGTTCTAAAGTCAGGCAAAAGGCAGGTCATTTACGACAACGGAACGTTTAAATATTAATAAACTACTATCAACGTAGGGGCGCATTTATGCGCGCTGTTTTCGCGGCAAAAACCGCTCCGACAATCATCTAATTATAGTGTACGACTTATATAAGTAGAAAATAGGGAGTCATTGCGAACGACGTAAAGCAATCTCTTATGGGATTGCCACGTCGCCTTCGCTCCTCGCAATGACTGCTTTGTTTCGTCGTTCACTATAGGACCTTTTGAACACAAGAAATAGCAGGTGGTGTTTTTTTTAGTTTCTGCGTTAAATTATAGTTTACCCCTGCCTTCACTGTTCCGGCTATGAATAATTCTGTGCGTCGCTCGCTTCTCTGTCCCAACTGCCGAAAGCTCATCAGCATTGACGAGCCGCTGTGTCCCTATTGTGGTATTTCACGCCCCGGCTCATGGTGGAAAACCAGCGTGATGCGTCTCCTGTCCTTCGATGCGCATACGATAATCAAGTCAATCATAATCATCAATGTGGTCTTTTTCGCCCTCTCAGTTTTGCTGAGCAGTTCAGGGCTCTCAACGTCGGCCAATCCGCTGCGCTTTCTGGCCCCTTCCAATAATATCCTGTTGCTCATGGGTGCCACCGGCACCATTCCTATTGAGCGTCTTCACCGCTGGTGGTCGCTGGTGTCGGCAGGGTATCTGCACGGGGGCGTTCTGCATCTGTTTTTTAACATGGTGGTGCTTTCGCAAATCGGGCCGCTGGTGGTGCAGGAATTCGGTTATTACCGGATGATCATCATCTATGCGCTGGGCGGCATCAGCGGGTTTTTGGTTTCGTATTATGCCGGCATCAGTTTTACCATCGGTGCATCAGCAAGCCTGTGCGCTTTGATAGGGGCGCTGCTGTATTACGGCAAAAGTCGCGGCGGCATCTTTGGACAATCACTCTTCAAGCAGCTTTCCGGTTGGGTTATCGGCATCGGGCTGTTCGGGCTGCTGGTGCCGGGGATAAATAACTGGGGGCATGGCGGCGGGCTTGCCGGCGGAATTGCGCTGGGATTTCAGCTCGGCTACAACGAAAAAAGCAGCGAAACCTATTTCCATAAACTTCTTGCCGCCATCTGTATGCTGGCGACCGGCGTCATCCTTCTGTGGGCGCTTTTTTCAACGTTCTACTATCTTTTTTTTGCAACACAATGAGCACTTCTCATCACCCGGGTGTGGTCTTCCTGTCCCTGCAATCAGCAGTAGAAAACTCCAGTTATGAAACTATCTATGATACAGGTTGTATTGTTTGATTTTGGCGGCGTGCTGGCAGAAGAGGGGTTTAGAGCAGGTCTGGTTGCTATTGCGCTGCGCAATGGTCTAAGTCCGGAGACTTTTTTACAACAGGCATTTGCCCTGACCTTTACTGGCGGATATGTCACCGGCAAAATGGATGAAGCGACCTTCTGGCAGGCCCTGCGGGAGCAGACGGGCATAAAAGGCTCTGATGAGGAGTTGCGCGCGGAAATTCTTTCGCGGTTTAAGCTACGGCCCTGGATGATTGAGGTGGTGAGAAAGCTCAGGGAGGCAGGTATCCGCTGCGCAATCCTGAGCGATCAGACAAACTGGCTGGATGAATTAAATGAGACGTTTGGTTTCTTTCAAGAATTTGACCAGGTATTCAATAGCTATCATCTGGGCAAGTCCAAACAGGACGCGACTATCTTTGATGACATCGCCAAAGAACTGCAGGTCAACCCTGAGCAGATTCTTTTTATAGACGACAGCAGTGAAAATATTGAGCGGGCACAAACCAGAGGATTGCAAGCCATCCAGTTTAAGGACAAAGAGTCTTTTATGAAAGAGCTTGCCTGTTTTGGTCCATTACTGAATTTTATAACCGCTACCTTTGGGACGACGCCGAATTGTTGATTTGGCTGTTGATGATGCAACAGGTTCAGTCTCTTTACAACCGACAAGGAAAATACATCCGTCACCACTTTCCAACGTTATCAATAAAGTGGAAATAAAGGCAGGGTCAGCTTTGAGCCCTGCCTTTTGATACGACGACGGTTATATGTTCCTATTTCCCCACCCCCAGCCACCACCTCGGCACTGCCTTCACCGGCCCGTGAAATGTGCTGATGCCGTTGGTGTCTATGTCTTCCAGCAGGTAGAAATACCGCTTGCCGTTCAATACCCACTCATCCACAAAGTTGTATGCTGCGCCGTCAATGGGCGAGCCCATAGCCGGGATCAGCGCTTCATTGATCTTCTGAAACCCCTCTGCCCGCCAGATGTTGAAGCCTGCGTTATCGGGTTCTGTTTCGGTCTGCCATGTAAGGGTGATCTTCTTATCCCCCGGGGCTGCCTTTAACGATGAGAGCTGAACTGCGGTTGGCGTTACCGGACAGCCGCAATTTTGCAATGCCTGCTCAATTGCTTGAAAGCGTAAAGCCACTGGGTCACAAGCGTCGCCTTTACCCTCACCATCAAAATCAGCTTGGTCGGGATTATAGGTAGCGGGACAGTTATCACAGACATCGCCAATCCCGTCTCCATCTGTATCAGACTGATTGTTGTTTGTTAGGGCCGGGCAGTTATCACATCTATCGCCAACCCAGTCGGTGTCAACATCAGATTGATCGGGGTTGTAAACCTGAGGGCAATTGTCGCACACATCGCCAACGCCATCCCCATCACGATCTGCCTGATCGGGATTGGAACGATAGGGGCAGTTGTCAGCAGGATTCAGCACTCCATCACCGTCCCAATCACCAAATTCCCAATCTTGTCCGCCGCGCACCGCCCGCACATAATGGCCGTTTGACTTATTGCTGATGTTCATGAAGCCGTAGCTGAAATCGACGATCCAGGCGTAGCTCGGACCGTTGGCGTAGGTAGTAGACGACCAGTAGTAGGTCGCCCGCGTGTTAAGAAAATAATCAGGGTTGATGGCGGGGTTATATCGGCTGTAATCCACCAGGGACTGGAGTTCGTTTCTGTTGGGCAGGCGCCAGTCGCTGTAGCCGGCAAGCGTTAAATTCTCGCAGTAGGCAAGCGCCTCCTGCCAGGTGTAGGTGCCCAAGGCAGTGTCCTGCTGCCACATCAACCCGGTGCTGGTGTCGGTAACCGTGCCGTCGCCGTTGTCAATAAAATTATTAGCAGGAAACGGTTCGCCGCGCACCGCCCGTACATAGTGGAAGACAGATTTGTCTGATAAGAACACGCGGCCGCGGTCGAAATAGACGACCCAGAGGATGAATGAATCACTGGCATAGATAGTAGATGAGAAGTAGATGGATGCCCGCGTGTCGGGGAAATATGCGGTGTTGATGGTTGGACCCGGACTGGGAATGCTGCTGTCCACCAGGGTTGACAGTTCCTTTATCGTCGGCAGCCGCCAGTCGCTGTGCCCCCCAAGGGTCAGGTCCTCACAGTAACTTATGGCCTCATTCCAGGTGTAATCACCCGGTGCCGTGGCCTGCTGCCACTCAAGTCCGGTGACATTATCCCGCACGATGCCGCTGCCCAGGTCAATGAACGATTGCAGGTTCGTGCCATACTGGGCATCCTGCCCATAGAAAGGCTGCCCCGGGAGCGGGCAGGATATCTCCCGGGTGTTGTCATAGCACTTTGTCTGCCCGGTGTCAGGGAGCGAAACGGCAGATGCAATAGTGGCTGAGGCGACATAGAGCAACACGGTGCAGATGATGAAATACCTAACAACGTGCTTGTTCATTGCCTTAACCCTCCTGTCTGAGCTGGTTGCCAGTAAAAAAATAAAAAACCCCTGTCAGCCTGCCTCAACGTTCTGCGGCCAAGAGAGGTTCATTGGTTTTTTTCTGTCT
>FWPV01001993.1_pt1 | contig 52277 bp, 50 predicted proteins | sample 2228371 | NCBI WGS metagenome assembly FWPV01 (sample SAMEA103939776, study PRJEB20133) | metagenome
TGGCGCCCGCCTGCTGCCAGGCGTGCAGGCGAATGGTGTCGTGCACGCTGAGCCATTGGCCCAGGCGCTGCGCGACGTCCAGCGTGCCGGGTTCAGGGTCAACGTCGACCCAGTCGCCGATCACGCGGACCAGGGGAGATTCCTCAAGTGGTGGGTGCACTACCGTTCGCCCGCCCCGGGGGGCGAGCACCTAAACAAGCCCCGTGGTGGGGCGCTGCGGCGCCCGGCCATGGGCCGGCGCCTGGCAAGGCCCGCCACGCCAGGGCGGCGGCACGGGCCAAAACCCTTAATTAGAAACGATTTGGGCACCGCCTCCGCCGCCGACGGGCGGGGGGCTCGGTGCGCGGCGCTTCAGGCCGGGGTGGCGCTGCCGCGCGGGGCGCTGGCCTCGCGCTCGTAGGGCGAGGAAGCCCCCACCAGGAAGAAGGTGGCCACCATTTCCTTGGTGATCTCGATGGCGCGCTTGAGGCTCATGTCGATGTGCTCGGTGATGCAGGCCAGCGCCTCGTCGGCGCGGCGCTCGCGGATGAGCTGCAGCACGCGGTGATGGGCGTCGAAGGCGGCGGCATTCCAGGCCGATTGCTGGATGTCGATGTGCCGGGCGATGTGGATGCGCCGCGTCACGATCTCCATGAAGGCACTGAGCTCCTTGTTCTTGGCCAGCGCGATCATGCGGCGGTGGAACTCTTCATCGGCCAGCAGGAAGTCGCCCGAGGTCATTTGCGCGCCTTGCGCCATCACCTCGGCCCAGTAGCGCTCGACGGCGTCGATCTCTTCGTCGCTGGCGCGCTGGATGGCCAGCAGCACGGCGCGGCGCTCCAGGGCGATGCGCACCTGGTAGAGGTCGAACACCTCGTCCACGCTGATCTGTTTGCGAAAGAAGCCCTTGTTCATCACGAAGTCGAGCAGGCCTTCGGCGACCAGGCGGTTCAGCGCCTCGCGCAGCGGTGCGCGACTGACGCCGAACTCGCGGCCCAGGGCTTGTTCGTTGATGCGCGCGCCCGGGCGGAATTCGTAGCGCATGGCGCGGTCGCGCAGGTCCAGGTAGAGGCGCTCGACCGAGCTTTCCTCGCGGGGTTGCGGGGCGGCCTTCGGGGCGCGGCGGCGGGTGGTGGTGGTGGCCATGGTGCGGGTGGGGGCTGGGTGGAGGTCTGATCGCCCGATGGGCTGGGCGATCAAGGGCCCCGAATTTTTGTCTCGACAAGTGTAGACAGTTCACGAAAGCCGAAATCGTACACCCGGCCCGTTGTCCCTTCGCCGCACTCGGCTGCGGGGGATTCAGGCGGTTGTCAGCATGGCCTGCGCGTCGCGCTCGGCCTGGGCGATCCAGCGCGATTGCTCGCGCAGCCGGTCCAGTGCCTGCGCCGTGGCGGGCCCGGGCGGCACCAGGGGCAGGCGCCAGCTGGCCTCGCACAGGCCCATGCGGGCGGCCAGGTGTTTCACCGGGATGGGGTTGGCTTCCACGAACAGCGCCTGCGACAACGCGAACAGATCGGCCACCAGCCCGCTGGCCTGGGCCAGCTGCCCGGTGGCCGCGGCCTCGCACTGGGCCTGCACGGCGGCGGGCACCACGTTGGCGGTGACCGAGATCACCCCCTGCGCGCCCAGGGCCATGGCGGGCACGGCGGTGAGGTCGTCGCCGCTGTAGCGCACGAAGCCCGGGCCCAGGGCGGCGGCCAGTTGCTGGGCGCGCACCAGGCAGCCCGAGGCGTCTTTGATGCCCTGCACCAGCGGGTGGCGGGCCAGGCGCTGCAGGGTGTCGAGCTGGAAGTCGACCACGGTGCGACCGGCCACGCTGTAGAGCACCAGGGGCAGGCCGGTGGCGTCGGCCTGGGCCATGAAGTGGCGGTACAGGCCCTCTTGGGTGGGCTTGTTGTAGTAGGGCACCACGCTCAGCAGCGAGTGCGCGCCGGCGCGCTCGGCGGCCTGCGCCAGGTGCACGGCCTCGCGCGTGGCGTTGGCGCCCACGCCGGCCATCACGTGGATGCGCCCGGCCGCGTGGGCCACGCTGGTGGCCAGCAGCGCCTCGTGCTCGGTCATGGACAAGGTGGAGGCCTCGCCGGTGGTGCCGGCCACCACCAGGGCGCGGGTGCCGCTGTGCACGTGCCAGTCGATCAGGCGGCGCAGCGCCGGCCAGTCGATGCCGCCTTCGGCGGTGAAGGGGGTGATGAGGGCCACCAGGCTGCCGGTGGGCAGGGCCGTGACGTCTGTAACTGAGGTGCTTGGGTTCATGGCAATCGCGGGTGGCGGGTTCAGTGCGGGCGGCCGCCCAGGTACAGCTCGCGCATCTCGGGGCTGTTCATCAGCACCTGGGCCTGGTTCTCCAGGGCCACGGTGCCCAGCGAGAGCACATAGGCGCGGTCGGCGATGCGCAGGGCCTCCATGGCGTTCTGCTCGACCATGAGCACCGCGATGCCCTCTTGCTCGCGCGTGGCGGCAATGGCCTCGAACACCTCGGCCAGGGTCTTGGGCGACAGGCCGGCCGAGGGTTCGTCCAGCAGCAGCACGCTGGGCCGGGGCATGAGCGCGCGCGCCAGCGACAGCACCTGCCGCTCGCCACCCGACATCGAGGCCGCCGGCGCGTTGAGCTTGCGCTTGAGCACCGGGTAGGTTTCGCACAGCTCGTCGATGCGCTGCGCGCACACCTCGCGCGCCATGAACTGCCCGCCCAGGGCCAGGTTTTCCCAGGCGGTGAGCGAGCCGAACACGTTGTCGGTCTGCGGCACGAAGCCAATGGTGCCGCTGCGCACCTTGCGGTGCACCGGCACGCGGCCCACGTCCTGCCCGCGAATGTGGACGCTGCCGCTGCGCGGGCGCAGGAAGCCGGCAATGGTCTTGAGCAGGGTGGACTTGCCGCAGCCGTTGGGGCCGAGGATGCAGACGATCTCGCTGGGGTTCACGTGCAGCGAGATGCCGCGCAGGATGTCGACCTCGGCGCTGTAGCCGGCTACCACGTCAATGGCGTCGACCTCGCGCGGCGGGGTGGGGGTGTTCATGGGCACGGCTCCGGGGCTGACCAGGGTGAGGTGGGGGTTGTCGCTTGTCATCAGGCGGCCTTGGCGGTGGGGGCTTGGGCGGCGGCCGCGGCCTGGCGGCCGAGGTAGGCCTCGATCACCTGCGGGTGCGAGGCCAGCTCGTCGGGGCGGCAATCGGCCACGATCTGGCCTCGGTCGAGCACCACGCAGCGGGTGCAGACCTCGCGCACGAAGTGCATGTCGTGCTCCACGATGAGTTGCGAGATGCCTTGCTGGCGCAGGCGCTTGAGCGTCTGCACGATGTCGCGCCGCAGGTTGGGGTGCACGCCGGCGGTGGGCTCGTCCAGCATCAGCAGGCGCGGCTCGCCCATGAGCGCGCAGGCGATGCTCAGCAGCTTCTTCTGCCCACCCGAGAGAGCGGACGCCGCGTTTTGTTTCACCGGCGTGAGCAGCAGCTCGTCCAGCAGCTGGTGCGCCCGGGTGAGGGCCTGGGCCTCGGCCTGGCGCAGGGTGCCGGGGCGCAGCAGCGTGCTCCACACGCCGTGGTGGCGGGTGTCGGCGGCCAGCGTCACCTCCAGCACGCTCATGCGGCTGGGCATGGAGGGCAGCTGGAAGGTGCGGGCCATGCCGTGGCGCACGATGCGGTGGGCCGGCAGGCGGGTGATGTCCTGCTCTTGCAGCAGCACGCGCCCGCCATCGGCCGGGGAGAAGCCCGAGGCCACGTTGAGCAGGGTGCTCTTGCCCGAGCCGTTGGGGCCGAGCAGGCCCACGATTTCGCCGGGGCGCACCTGCAGGCTCACGCCCTGCAGCACGCGGTTGCCGCCGAAGGCCTTGGACAGGTCTTGAACGTCGAGAAGGGCAGCCATCACAGTTTCCTCAGGGTTTCGGGGACCAGGCCGTCCTTGCGCCAGAGCAGGCAGGCCAGCAGCAGGCAGCCGATCAGGCCCAGGCGCACCGCGCCGGCCACGTCAGAGCCAATGCCCAACCAGTCTTTGGCGAAGGGCATGGAGGCGTAGATGGCCTGCACCAGGAAGGCGCCCAGCACCACGCCGCCCACGTGGCCCAGGCCGCCGATCATGAGCATGGTCCAGATCAGGAAGGTTTCCGAGGCCAGCATGAAGTCCGGCCCCACGTAGCTGATGTAGTGGCCCAGGAAGGCGCCAGCCACCGCGGCCAGCATGGCCGAGGCCACCGTGGCCTTGCTCTTGAGGGCCACCAGGTCGTAGCCCATGCTGGTGGCCAGCGCGGGCTCTTCGCGCAGCAGGCGAAGGGCTCGGCCGAAGCGCCCGGCGCCCAGGCGGCTGCTCAGCCCCATGGCCAGGGCCAGCACCAGCAGCACGGTGGCCAGGAAGGCCCAGCGCGCACTGCCGGCGTCCAGCGATGACCACAACGGCGTCACCCCGCTGATGCCCTGCGCGCCGCCGGTGAGCCAGTCTTCGTTGAGGGCAATGGTGCGAACGATCTCGGCCACCGCCAGCGTGGCGATGCCCCAGTAGTCGGCCCCCAGGTTGCGCCCCAGGCGCGACATGAAGAAGCCCAGCACGGCCGCGGCCGCGATGCCCATGGCCCAGCCCAGGCCGGGGTGCCATTGCAGGTGGTGCGCGATGCCCACCGCGTAGGCCCCCACGCCCACGAAGGCGATGTGGCCCAGGTTGAGCAGGCCCGCGTAGCCGGCCTGGATGTTGAGCGACACGGCCACCAGCGCGTAGATGGCGGCCACGCTCACGGCGTGGATGAAGAAATCAAACACGGCGCACCTCCCGGTCAAACAGGCCGTAGGGCTTGAACAACAGCGCCACCAGCAGGAACAGGAAGGACGCCGCGCCGATGTAGGTCACCGGCAGGAAGGCCAGCGGTTGGCCCACCAGCCAGCCGAAGTTCAGGTTGGTCACGGCGGTTTCGGCCACCGCGATGAGCAGCGCACCAGCGGCCGCGCCCAGCGGGTTGCCCAGGCCGCCGATGATGGCCGCCGCGAACACGGGCAGCAGCAGGTCGGTGCCCAGGTTCACGTGCACATCGCTCGTCATGGCCAGCATGGTGCCGCCGATGGCCGCCAGCGCGCCGCTGATAAAGCTGATGAGGTTGGTCACCTGGTGGGCGTCGATGCCGGTGGCCTCGGCCAGGGCACGGTTGGTGGCCAGCGCGCGCATGCGCCGGCCCATGGGGGTGCGGTAGAGCAGCCAGGCAAAGCCGCCGAGCACCAGCAGGGCCGCGCCGATGGAGTAGGCCTGGGCGTGCGAGACGCGGGCGCCGGCGATCACCAGCGGCGAGACGATCTCGAAGTCATAGCGAAGCGGGCGCGAGCCGGCAATGCCCAGCATCAGCGCCACCATCACCATCGACACGGCCAGCGAGCCGATCATGGCAATGGCCGGGCCCGAGCGCAGCAGGCGACGAAACACCAGGGTGTTGAGCAGCACCGCCACCACGCCGGTGAGCGCGCACGACAGCGCCATGGCCAACGCGAAGGGCAGGCCCAGGCGTTGCCCGGCCAGCGTGAGAAAGGCGCCCAGCGCGGCGTACTGCACGTGGGAGACGTTGGGGAACTTCACCAACGCGTACACGGCGCTCAGGCCCACGGCGACCAGGGCGAGGTCGGCCGTGCGGATGAGCACATCCAGGACAAACTGAAACATCGGCGGTCCTCAGGTTCGGAGGAGGGGACGGGACGGGGGTGAGGGCGCGCGCCGGGGCGCGCCCCCAGGCGGGGTCAGCGCGGCAGCACGCCGTTCTGGTAACGGGTGCGCAGGTAGGGCTGCACGGCGCGCTGGCGGTCTTTGTCGAACACCACCTCGCCGGTCACGCCGTCGAACTTGCGGCCCACCTCGGCCAGGGCGGTGCGCACCTTGGCGGCCTCGGTCGAGCCGGCCTTGGCGATGGCCGCGGCGCTGAGCATCACGCCGTCGTACGCGTAGCCGCTGTAGGCCGACTTGAACTTCTCGCCGTACTTCTTGCTGTAGGCCTCTTCGTAGGGCTTGCCTGCCGGGCCGATGGCGCTCACCTCCATGCCGATCTGGCCGTTGGCGATCTGCGCCGGCGTGTCGGTGGTGCACATGGTCTGGTAGATGGCGTACCACTGGGTCTTGTTCAGGCCCAGGTCAAACGCCTCGCGGTTGATGATGGCCGCTTCCTGCCCGTAGGCGCTGTACACGTACACGTCGGGCGCGGCGCGCTCGATCTGCTGCAGCTCGCGGCGGTAGGTGGACTGGCCGGCGGTGTACAGGATGGAGGCCACCACCTGGCCACCCATGGCCTCGAAGTTTTTCTTGAACTCTTCGGCCACGCCCTGGCCGTAGGCATTGTTGGGCGCGATGAAGGCGGCCTTGCGGAACTTCTGCTCGAACACGTCGGTGGCGGCGAACTTGGCCGACACGTCGTCCAGGCCGATCACGCTGAACGAGCCTTCGCCGATGCCGCGCACGCGCGGGCTGGAGCTGCCGATGTTCAGGTGCGACACGCCTTCTTTCACCAGGTACTGCGCGGTGGGGATGGTGATGCCCGAGGAGTACTCGCCCATCACCACCGGCACCTTGTCCACCGTGGCCAGCTTCTTGGCGGCGTCCAGTGCGGTGGGCGCCCGCCCGCCCGAGTCTTCGATGATCACGCGCAGCTTGCGCCCGAGCACCCCGCCCGCGGCGTTCACGCGTTCCACGGCCAACTCCATGCCACGGCGCTGGTCTTCGCCAATGCTGGCGCTGGGGCCGGTGAGCGGCAGTACCGCGCCAATGGTCACGTCCTGGGCGTGGGCGATGCCAGCCGAGGCGGCCAGCAGTCCGGCGGCCGCGAGGGCCTTCATTGCAAGGGTCTTCATGGTTCACTCCTCTTCGGAAGCGGTTGCGAAAGGTGCCGGCGGGTGCCAGCGGCCAAGGGGTGCGGCGGAGCCGCGGTCGGGAAAATCAGGGCGTCAAACAGTGAACAACCGGCCCCACTGGGGCAGGGCGTCCTTCACGCCGGCCAGGCGCAGCGCGTGCCAGGCCATGGCGTGGTTGCTGGAGAGCACGGGCTTGCCAATCGCTTGCTCCAGCGCGGCCACCTGCTCGGCCACGCGCAGGCTGGTGCACGAGACGAACACCGCGTCCACCTCGGGGTTCTGGCCCAGCGCCAGCACCGATTCGCGGATGGAGGGCGCGTCGATGCGCGCCACCTCGTTGTCGTTGCCGTGCTCGTACGAGGCGCTGCCCACCACGGCGTAACCACGTTCGGCGATGTAGTCGGCCATCCAGTCGCTCACCGACTTCACGTAGGGCGTGAGCAGGGCCACGCGGCGCGCGCCCAGGGCCTGGAAGGCCGCCAGAGCGGCGGTGATGGGCGAGGTGCAGGCCACGCCCGGGCGCGCTTCGCGAATGCGGGCAAACACCGCTTCTTCGCCAATGACCATGGCGCCCGAGGTGCAGCCGAAGGCCACCACGTCCAGCCGCTCACCGGGGCGGATCAGGGCCACGGCGGGGGCGATGTCGCCCTCCATCGCCGCCAGGGTCTGGGCGTTGATCTCGGGCGAATTGAACATGCGCGCCTCATAGAAGGCCACGCCCGGCAGGTCGATCATCTGGCGCCACTCGTGCTCGATGGTCTGGTCGGTGGCCAGCACCACCAGGCCGATGGCGGCGCGCGGCGAGAGGCCTTCGTCCAGCGTGAAGGCGTGGCGGGCATAGGGCCGCGCCAGCGAGGTGTCGGTGCTCATAGGGTCAGGCCCTCCAGGTTGTGCTCAGGCTGGCGGCCGCACACGATGTCGGCCACGATGCGCGCCGTGCCGCAGGCCATGGTCCAGCCCATGTGGCCATGGCCGGTGTTGAGGTAGAGGTTGCGGTGCCGCGTCTTGCCCAGGATGGGCGCGCCCGAGGGCGTCATGGGGCGCAGGCACGACCAGTAAGAGGGCTGGTCGTAATCGGCCCCGCGCGGGAACAGCTCACGCGCCACGCTGAGCATGTGCGCGAAGTCGCTGGGGCGGTGGCTGGTGTCGTAGCCGGTGAACTCGGCCGTGGCGGTGAAGCGCAGCCGGTCGCCAAAACGCGCCCAGGCCACCAGGTGGTTTTCTTCCACGCCGCCCAGGGTGGGGGGCTCGTCGCCGGGGCGAATGGGCACCGTCAGCGAATAGCCCTTGACCGGGTAGATCGGCAGCTTGTAGCCCAACTGCCGCGCCAGGAACGGCGAGTAGCTGCCCAATGACAGCACGAACTCGGTGCCTGCCACGGCGCCCTTGTCGGTGCGCACGCCGGTGATGCGGTCGCCCGCGTGTTCCCAGCCCTGGATGTCGCGGTCCAGCAGGAAGCGCACGCCCATGCGCTCGCAGCGCTTGGCCAGGTCTTGCGAGAACAGGTGCGCGTCGCCGCTTTCATCGCTCGGGCAGAAGATGGCGCCGGCGATCTTGTCGCGCGCGCTCGCCAGCGAGGGCTCGCGCTGCACCACTTCATCGGGCGTGAGGGTCTGCAGTGGCAGACCGTTGTCGGCCAGGATGGACATGGCCGCCGTGCCCCGCTCGAAGCTGGGCAGGTCTCGGTACACATACAGCAAGCCGCCGCTGACGCGGTCGTACTGAAGGCCTTCGTCGGCCGACAGGGCCTGCAGCCGCTCTTGTGAGTAGCGGCACAGGTGCAGCTTGCGCGTGGTGTTCTGGCGCGAGCGCTCGGCCGTGCAGTGGCGCAGGAACTCCAGGCCCCAGGCCCACATGCGCGGGTCGATGCGTGGCTTCAGGCGCAGCGCCTGGCCTTCCATGAACAGCGACTTCAGCAAGATCTTCGGCGCCTTGGGCGAGGCCCAGGTGTAGGCATGGCCCGGGGCCACCAGCCCGGCATTGGCGAAGCTGGTCTCGCGCGCCACGCCGCCCTGGCGGTCGATCACCACCACGTCGCGGCCTTCGCGGGCCAGGTAGTACGCGGTCGTCACGCCGACGATGCCGCCGCCCAGGATCACGGTTGTCATGGCCCGCTGCCTCAGACCACCGCGATCACGCCAATTTCCACCGTGTACTGCGGGAAGGCCAGCTTGGACTCCACGCAGGCGCGGGCTGGCGGGTTGCCGGCCGGCACCCAGGCGTCCCACACGCTGTTCATCTCATTGAAGGTGGCCGCCTCGGCCAGCCAGATGTTGGCGCTGACGATGCGTTCCTTGCTGCTGCCGGCCTCGGCCAGGATGCGCTCGATCTTGGCCAGGATCTGCGCGGTCTGCCCGGCCACGTTGGCGCTGGTGTCGTCGGCCACCTGGCCGCTGACGAAGACAAAGCCGTTGGCGACCACGGCGGCGCTCATGCGGGCGTTGGGCTGGATGCGCTGAATGTTCATGAGGGGTCTCTCCTTGGGGGTATCCGGGCTGGTCTCGACAAGCGTTTCCCGGTGTGGTTGAAAATAAGTGTCGACAGTTGTGACGTCAGCGATTTATAGCAGTAGCATTCGTTGCCATCACTGGTGATTACCCTAGACTCGACAAAGCAAGTGATGTGCCATTCTTCATTTGTATGTAAACAACTGCCGACACTTGTGTCGAGAGTGAATCGAATGGCACCAGAACGGCGCCATTCACGCCCCAAACGGGCGCACCGTGCACCCCGACGGAACGGGGCATGGCGCGCCCGTCCGTGTTCCCCTTCCTGAACCCACCCAGCGAGAGACCGCATGAGCCTGAAAACCGTCAGCCTCGACGACAAGTACACCCTGCAACAGGGCCGCATCCTTATCACCGGCACGCAGGCCCTGGTGCGCCTGCCCATGACCCAGCGCCAGCGCGACCAGGCCGCCGGCCTGAACACGGCCGGCTACATCAGCGGCTACCGGGGCTCACCCCTGGGCGGGCTCGATGAGCAACTCCAGCGCGCCGGCAAGCACCTGAAGGCCCACGAGGTGGTGTTCGTGCCGGGCGTTAACGAAGACCTGGCCGCCACGGCGGTGTGGGGTTCGCAACAGGCCGAGATCGGTGGGGAAGGGCGCTTCGATGGCGTGTTCGCCATCTGGTACGGCAAGGGCCCTGGCGTTGACCGCACGGGCGATGCCTTTCGGCACGGCAATCTGGCCGGCTCGTCGCGACACGGCGGCGTGCTGGTGCTCATGGGTGACGACCACACCTGCGAGTCGTCCACCACCTGCCACCAGAGCGAGTTCGCCATGGTGGACGCGATGATTCCGGTGCTCAGTCCCTCGGGCGTGCAAGAGATCCTGGACTACGGCGTCATGGGCTGGGCCTTGTCGCGCTACAGCGGCTGCTGGGTGGGCATCAAGTGCGTGAAAGACACGGTGGAGGCGACTGCCTCCATCGACGTGGACGTGTTTCGTGTGCAAGTGACCGAACCGCAAGACCTGGATTTGCCGTCCGATGGCCTGAACATTCGCCAGCCCGACACGCCGCACGCACAAGAGGCCCGCCTGCACCAGCACAAGCTGCGCGCGGTGCAGGCCTTTGCCCGCGCCAACGGCATCGACCGCGTGGTGATCGACGGCCCGCAAGCGCGCCTGGGTGTCATCACCCACGGCAAGAGCTACCTGGACACCCTGCAAGCCCTGGACGAGCTGCACTTGAGCGAGGCCGGGGCCGCCGCCCTGGGCCTGCGCCTCTACAAGGTGGGCATGCCCTGGCCCTTGGAGCCCGAGGGCGCGCGCGACTTCGCACTGGGCCTGGACCAAGTGGTGGTGGTGGAAGAAAAGCGCAGCCTGCTGGAGTTCCAGCTCAAGGACCACCTGTACGGCTTGCCGGGTGCGCCCGGTGTCGTGGGCAAGCGCGACGAGCAAGGCCGCACGCTGTTCCAGTCGGAAATGGCGCTGGACGCCAACCAGATCGCCATCGCGCTGGGCGAGCGCCTGCTGCGCTTGCACCCCGACCACGCAGGCCTGCGCGAGCGCGTGGACGCCCTGCGCGCCCTGCAGCCGCCCCAGCCGGGCAGCGAGCCCATGGCGCGCAGCTTCTACTTTTGCAGCGGTTGCCCGCACAGTTCGTCCACCGTGGTGCCCGATGGCAGCAAGGCCTACGCCGGCATTGGCTGCAGCTGGATGGCCCAGGCCATGGACCGCCACACCCAGGGCTACACCCAGATGGGCGCCGAGGGCCTGTCGTGGGTGGGAGAGGCGCCTTTCAGCAAGCGCGCGCACATGTTTCAGAACATGGGCGATGGCACCTACTTTCACTCAGGCCTGCTGGCGGTGCGCGCGGCCGTGGCGGCGCGCACCAACATCACCTTCAAGATCCTGTTCAACGACGCGGTGGCCATGACCGGCGGCCAGCGCCACGACGGCCCGCTGGACGTGCCCACCATTGCCCAGCAGGTGCACGCCGAGGGCGTGCGCCGCGTGGTGGTGGTGACCGACCAGCCCGACAAGTACCCGGCCGGCATCGCCTGGCCGCCCGGCCTCACGGTGCATCACCGCGACGACATCCAGGCCGTGCAGGAAACGCTGCGCGAGATCGAGGGCACCACCGTGCTCATCTACGACCAGACCTGCGCCGCCGAAAAGCGCCGCCGCCGCAAGCGCGGCACCTATGAAGACCCGGCCCGCCGCGTCGTCATCAATGACCTGGTGTGTGAAGGCTGTGGCGACTGCGGCGTGCAATCCAATTGCGTGTCGGTGCAACCGCTGGAGACCGAGTTCGGCCGCAAGCGCGCCATCGACCAATCGTCGTGCAACAAAGACTTCTCGTGCACCAAAGGTTTTTGCCCCAGCTTCGTGAGCGTGGTGGGCGGGCAGTTGCGCAAGCCGCAGGCCCCACGCGAGACGCAGGTGTTCGAGGCCCTGCCCGAGCCCGTGCTGCCGGTGCTCGACGGTGGCGTGTACAGCATCCTGGTCACCGGCATGGGCGGCACCGGCGTGGTCACCATCGGCGCCATCCTGGGCATGGCCGCCCACCTTGAAGGCAAGGGCTGCGGCCTGCTGGACATGGCCGGCCTGGCGCAAAAAGGCGGCTCGGTCTGGAGCCACCTGCGCTTTTCCGCCCAGCCGGCCGACATCAAGACCATTCGCATCGCCGGTGGCGGTGCCGACCTGATCCTGGGCTGCGACCTCGTGGTCACCGGCCACGCCAAGACGCTGGCCACCGCGCGCCACGGCCACACCCGGGTGCTGGCCAACACCCACCAGTCCATGCCCGGCGATTTCACCCGCCAGCCCGACCTGCAATTCCCCGGTCAAGAGCTGCGCCAGCGCGTGCAGGCCGCCGTGGGTGAAGCCGGCTGCGCCTTTGTGGACGCCACCCGCCTGGCCACCGCGCTGCTGGGCGATGCGATCGCGGCCAACATGTTCCTGCTGGGTGCGGCCTACCAGCGCGGCTGGATTCCGGTGTCGGCCCAGGCCATCGAGCAAGCCATCGAACTCAACGGAGCGGCCGCTCGCCTGAACCGCGAGGCCTTCGTCTGGGGCCGCCGCTGCGCCCACCATCCTGCCCTGGTGGAGCAGGCGGTGCAGGCCCTGAAGGCCCGGGCCAGCGTGTCGCTCTCGCCCGCGCCGCTGCAAAGCCTGGACGAGCGCATCGCGCTGCGCGCCGACTTCCTGCGCGGCTACCAGAGCGAGGCCCTGGCCCAGCGCTATCTGGCCACCGTGAAGCGGGTGCGCGAGGCCGAAGCCCGCCTGTTCCCGGGCAGCCAGGCCCTGGCCGAGGCGGTGGCGCGCTACCAGTTCAAGCTGCTGGCCGTGAAAGACGAGTACGAGGTGGCGCGCCTGTACACCCACACCGATTTCCGCCGCCAACTTGAGCAGCAGTTCGAGGGCGATTGGCACATCGAATTCCACCTCGCGCCGCCAGCCCTGGCCAAGAAAGACCCGCGCACCGGCCTGCCGCGCAAACAGACCTTTGGCCGCTGGATGTGGTGGGGCATGCGCGCCCTGGCCGCCCTGCGCGGTCTGCGGGGCACACCGCTTGATGTGTTCGCCCGCACCGAGGAGCGCCGCGCCGAGCGCGAGTGGCAACAGAGGTACGAAGGCGACATCGAGCAGGCCCTGTCGGTGCTAGAAACCCACCGCGATCCGCTGCAGCTCACGGCTGCTGTCGAGTTGCTCAGCGTGCCCGAGCACATCCGTGGGTTCGGGCACGTGAAGCACGCCCACCTGCAGCGCGCCGCCGCGCGCCGCGAGGCCGCCTTGCAGCGGCTGTACCGGCGCAGCATCCCACTGAAACAGGCCGCCTGACCTCTGACCCCAAATGAACTTTGACCTCTCGCCCGAGCTGCAGGCCCTGCAGCGGCGCACCCGCGACTTCATTCGCGACGCCATCATTCCCCTGGAAAACGACCCGCGCCAAGACTCGCACGGCCCGCACGAGGCCTTGCGCCGCGAACTGGTGGAACTGGCGCGCGGCGCTGGCCTGCTCACGCCGCACGCGGGTGCCGAGTGGGGTGGCCTGGGCCTGAGCCACATCGCCAAGGCGGTGGTGTTTGAAGAGGCCGGCTATTCGTGGCTGGGCCCCACGGCGCTGAACATCCACGCGCCCGACGAAGGCAACATTCACCTGATGGAGGCCGTGGCCAGCCACGCCCAGAAAGAGCGCTGGCTGCGCCCGCAGGTGCAGGGCCACACCCGCTCGTGCTTCGCCATGACCGAGCCCGACCCCGGCGCCGGGGCCGACCCGTCCATGCTGCAGACCACTGCCACGCGCGACGGCGAGGGCTACCGCATCAATGGCCTGAAGTGGTTCATCACCGGCGCCGACGGGGCCGACTACGCCATCGTGATGGCGCGCATGGAAGACGGCTCGGCCACCATGTTCCTCACCGACATGAACGCCCCCGGCATCACCCTGGAGCGCAACATGGACGCCATGGACCGCTGCTTCACCGGCGGCCACGGCGTGCTGCGCTTTGACAACCTCTACGTGCCGGCCGAGAACGTGCTGGGCGAAGTGGGGCAGGGCTTCCGCTACGCCCAGGTGCGCCTGGCCCCGGCGCGCCTGACGCACTGCATGCGCTGGCTCGGCCAGGCCCGCCGCGCGCACGACGTGGCGCTGGACTACGCGCGCCGCCGCCGCGCCTTCGGCAAGCCGCTGTGCGAGCACGAGGGCGTGGGCTTCATGCTGGCCGACAACGACATGGACCTGCACACCGCGCGCCTGCACATCTGGCACACCGCGTGGTTGTTGGACCAGGGCGAGCGCGGGGGCTTCGAGTCCAGCCGCGCCAAGGTGGTGTGCTCCGAGGCCGAGTGGCGCGTGGTGGACCGCTGCGTGCAGATCCTGGGTGGCCAGGGCGTGAGCGCCGAATCGGTGGTGATGCGCATCTTCACCGACATGCGCGCCTTCCGCGTGTACGACGGCCCCAGCGAAGTGCACCGCTGGAGCATGGCCAAGAAACTCTCCAAAGCCACCGTTGCCGCCTGAACCCGATGACCCACATGAACCCCTCTGCATTGAACGCCTTCCGCCTGGACGGCCACACCGCTCTCGTCACCGGCGCCTCCAGCGGCCTGGGCCAGCACTTCGCCCACTTGCTCGCCTCGGTGGGGGCGCGCGTGGTGCTGGCGGCCCGTCGCACCGACAAGCTGGCCGACACCGTGGCCCAGATCGAAGCCGCCGGCGGCCAGGCCCGCGCCGTGGCGCTGGACGTGACCTCATCGGCCAGCGTGTCGGCCTGCTTTGACGCCCTGGCCGACTGGGGCGTGCCCGACATCGTCATCAACAACGCGGGCGTCACCGTCACGCGCGGTGTGCTGCAGCAGACCGAGGACGACTGGGACAGCGTGATCAACACCAACCTCAAGGGCTGCTGGCTGGTGGCCACCGAAGCCGCGCGCCGCCTGGTGGCCGCGGGGCAGGGCGGCAGCATCGTGAACGTGGCCTCCATCCTGGGCGAGCGCGTGGCCGGGGGCGTGGCGCCCTATGCCATCAGCAAGGCCGGTGTGCTGCAGGCCACCAAGGCCATGGCACTGGAACTGGCGCGCCATCGCATCCGCGTGAACGCGCTGCTGCCCGGCTACGTGGTCACCGACCTGAACCGCGACTTCCTGCTCAGCGACGCCGGCCAGCGCCTGCGCGAGCGCATTCCCAGCCGGCGCTTTGGCGAAATGACCGACCTCGACGGCCCGCTGCTGCTGCTGGCCAGCGATGCCGGCGCAGCCATGTCGGGCGCCACCCTGGCGGTGGACGGCGCGCACCTGGTCAGCTCGCTCTGATCGCTCCCCGGCCCGGGCGCACCGGGCCGGCTCACTCTTCGGCCAGGGTCTTGATCAGCAAGGCCCCCAGCTCGGCGCGGCGCGCGGGCGTCATGCGCGGCTTGATGGCCGCGATCGAAATGGCCGCGAAGGGCACGCCGCTGGGGTCGGGAATCACCGCGCCCACGCCGGCCACGCCCTCGGTCACCGTGTCCAACAGCTCGGCGTAGCCGCTGCGCCGTGTGCGCGCCACCATCTTGTCCAGCCGGTCGGCGCTCAGGCCCGCGGCCTCGAAGGCCGGTGCGTGCTGCTGGCGGATGCGGGCAATGTCTTCGTCGGGCGAAGCCGCCAGCATGGCCATGCCGCCCACGCCAATGCCCAGCGGGCGAATGTCGCCCACGCGGGTGCTGAAGATCTTCACCGGAAAGGCGCCGTCCTCGCGCTTGAGGCACACGGTGTAGTCGCCCTGGCGCGCGAGCAGAAACACCGTGTCTTCCGACAGCCGCGCCAGGCGTTGCACCTTGGCCTCGTAAGAGGCCACCAACGGTGCCCGCGTGAGCGAGGCAAAGCCCAGGCGCATGGCGTCCAGCCCCAGGCGGTAGCGCCGCGTGAGCGCATCGCGGTCGGCAAAGTGCTCTTCCACCAGGCAGGTCAGCAGGCGGTGGGTGGTGGAGCGCTCCAGGCCGGTGGCGGCCATCACCTCGTTCACGCTGCACCCTTCCTCGTGGTGGTTGCCCAGCACGCGCAGCACCTGCAGCGCACGGCGCATGGTCTGCGCCCCCGGGGTTTCCTTAGGTTTGCTCAACATGTGGGAATCGGGTGCAAAAGTGTTTGGCATGTGGGAATGCTCGCACAAAGATCGCGGCCATCTCTTCAAAGGCTGTCCCATGAGCGAAACCCTTGTCCTGACCGAGCAGCACGGCCACGTGCGCCGCCTCATCCTCAACCGCGCCACGGCGCGCAACGCCCAGAGCCAGCAGATGCTGGAGCAGCTCGACGCGGCCTTTGACGCCGCCGCCGCCGACCCGCAGACCCGCGTGGTGGTGCTGGGCGCGGTGGGCCCGCACTTCTCGGCCGGGCACGACCTGAAGCAGGCCCAGGCCGAGCGCGCCGAGTTCACCGTGGAAGAGCGCTGGGCCTACGAGCAGCGCGTGTACTTCAACTACTGCCTGCGCATCTGGGACTTTCCCAAACCCACCGTGGCCCAGGTGCAGGGCGCCTGCGTGGCCGCCGGCCTGATGCTGGCCAATATGTGCGACCTGATCGTGGCCTCGGAAGACGCCTTCTTCAGCGACCCGGTCACCCACACCATGGGCGCGGCCGCCACCGAGGTGCTCATCCACCCCTGGGTGCTGGGCCTGCGCCAGGCCAAGGAACTGCTGTTCACCGGCGAGCGCCTGGGCGCCGCCGAGGCCAAGGCCCTGGGCATGGTCAACCGCGTGGTGCCGCGCGAGCGCCTGGAAGACGACACCCTGGCCCTGGCCCAGCGCATCGCGCAGGCGCCGCCGTTTGCCATGCAGATCCTCAAGAAATCGCTCAACCGCTCGGTGGACGTGCAGGGCATGCGCCAGGCCCTCTCTGCCCATTTCGACCTGCACCAGCTCAGCCACGTGACCGAGGAATACCGCCAGACCAAAGAAGGCGGCCTCGCCACGGCCATTGCCCGGGGAGCCAAGGCATGACGCACCGCCTCGATCCTCTGCTGCAACCCCGCTCGATCGCCCTCATTGGCGCCAGCAACAACCCCGGGCGCATTGGCGGCATGCCGCTGGACCTGCTGCGCCACTTTGGCTACGCCGGCGCGGTGTACCCGGTGAACCCCAAGTACGACGAGGTGTTCGGTTACCGCTGCTGGCCCGACGTGGAGTCGCTGCCAGAAGCGCCCGACCTGGTGGTGGTGGCCATCGGCGCCGAGGAGGTGACGGCCACCCTGCAGCGCTGCCACGCCAAGGGCGCGCGGGCGGCCATCGTCTACGCCGCCGGTTTTGCCGAGGCGGGCGAGCAGGGCGCGGCCCTGCAGCGCGAGCTGGAGGCCTTCGCCCAACGCAGCGGCATGGTGGTGGCCGGCCCCAACTGCATGGGTTTTGCCAACCTGAACCTGCAGGCCCACACCGCCTTCGCCTCGGTGTTTCGCGCCGTGCCGCCGCAGACCGAACCGGGCCGCGTGAGCATCGTCACCCAGAGCGGCAACGTGTGCTCGGCTGTGTTCGCCCTGATGCGCCGCCTGGGCGTGCCGGTGAGCCAGTTCATCAACACCGGCAACGAAGCCTGCGTGGAGTTTTCCGAATACCTGCAGTTCCTCGCGCAAGACCCGCAGAGCGACTGCGTGATCGGCTACGTGGAGCAGTTGCGCCACGGCCCGCGCTTCATCGAGGCCGCGCTGGCCTTCGCCCAGGCCCACAAGCCGCTGGTGATCTACAAGGCCGGCGAAACCGAGAAGGGCAGCGAGGCGGTGCGCTCGCACACCTCGGCCCTGGCCGGTGACCTGGCCATCTACCAGGCCGCGTTCGAGCAGCTCAACGTGATTCGCGGCACCGATTTCGCGCAAATGGCCGACCTGGCCTACCTGAGCGGTTTTCGCCAGCGCCAGGGTGGGCGGCGCGTGGCCATCGTCACCATGTCGGGCGCGCTGGGCGCCATCCTGGCCGACAAGTTCATCGCCGCCGGTCTGGACGTGCCCACCCTGTCGGACGGCCTGCAGCAGCAACTGCGCGCCGGCATCCCCGACTACGGCATGGTGGCCAACCCGGTGGACGTGACCGGCAACGTCGTCAACTCGCCCGAGTTCGTGCGCACGGTGTTCGAGTCGCTGGCCCAGACGCCCGAGGTGGACGTGGTGGTGGTCTACGCCCCCGGCTACCTGCTCGACCGCATGGCCGACGCCATGGCCGAGGTGTGTGCGCGCCACCCGCGCCTGTTCGTGGCCATTGACACCGGCGCGGCCCAGTCGCGCCAGCGCCTGGCCGCTGCCGGTGTGCCGGTGTTTGACGACATTGGTCGCGCCTCGCAGGCCCTGGCGCCGTTCTGTCGCTGGCTGCACGCGCAGCCAGCCGTGCGGCGTTGGGCCGCGCTGCGCGCCAGCGCGCAGGCACCCGCCAGCGCCGAGGCACTGCCGGCGCGCCTGAACGAGCACGACACCAAGCAGGCACTGGCCGTGCACGGCGTGCCCTTCCCGCCCGAGCGCGTGGCGACCGACGCCGATGCCGCCGTGGCCGCCGCCACCGCCCTGGGCTACCCGGTGGTGGTGAAGGTGCTCAGCGCCGACATCGCCCACAAAACCGAGGTGGGCGGCGTGCGCCTGGCCCTGGCCAACGAGGCCCAGGTGCGTGCCGCCTGCGAGGCCATTGCCGCTTCGGTGACGCAGCACGCGCCGCAGGCCAAGGTGGACGGCTACCTGGTGCAGCCCATGGTGGGCGGCGGCGTGGCCGAGCTGATCGCCGGCGTCACGCACGACCCGGTGTTCGGCCCCGCGCTCACCGTGGGCCTGGGCGGCGTGCTCACCGAGCTGTACCGCGACGTGAGCCACCGCCTGCTGCCCGTGGACGCGGCCATGGCCGATGACATGCTGCGCTCGCTCAAGGCCTGGCCCCTGCTCGACGGCTTTCGTGGCCGCCCGGTGGCCGACGTGGCCGCCGCTGCCGCCGCCATCGAATCGCTCTCGCGCGCCGCGCTGGCCCTGGGGCCGCAAGCCAGCGAGATCGAGATCAACCCGCTGCTGGTGCGGGCGGTGGGCGAGGGCGCTGCCGCGCTGGACGCCCTGATCGTTACCGCGCCCTGACTCGGCGGTTTTCCCCGCCTGTTCCCCGCCACAGAATCCCCCCACCCGAAGGAGACACACCATGTCCGAGCCCATCTCCCTGTCCCGCCGCCTCCTGGCCCTCGCGCTGGCCGCCACCGCCGTGGTGGCCCCCCTGGGCGCCAGCGCGCAAGACGCCTGGCCCACCAAGCCGGTGCGCCTGGTGCTGCCCTTTCCCCCGGGCGGCGTCACCGACCTGTTGGCGCGTGCGCTGGCCGAGAAGCTCTCGCCGCGCCTGGGGCAACCCGTCATCGTGGACAACAAGCCCGGCGCTGGCACCGTGCTCGCCTCTGACCTGGTGGCGCGCGCCCCGGCCGACGGCCACACCCTGCTCATGGCCGCCTCGTCGCTGGGCACGGCGCCGCTGATCTACGACAAGGTCGACTACGACGCCATCAAGAGCTTCACCCCCATCACCCAGGTGGCCTCGGTCGTGCACGTGCTGGTGGTCAACCCCTCGATGCCGGTGCAGTCGGTGAAAGACCTGGTGGCCTACGCCAAGGCCAACCCCGGCAAGATCAACTACAGCTCCACCGGCTCGGGCACCTCCACCCACCTGGAGGGCGAGCTGTTCAAGAGCATGGCCGGTGTGTTCATGGTGCACATCCCCTATCGCGGCAGCGGCCCGGCCCTCACCGACCTGGTGGGCGGGCAGGTGAGCGTGATGTTCGACGCGCTCGGCTCCTCCGGCCCCTTCATCCGCTCGGGCAAGCTGCGCGCCCTGGCCGTGACCACCGCCAAGCGCTCCGAGTCCATCCCCGAGCTGCCCACCGTGGCCGAGTCGGGCCTGCCAGGCTACGAGGCCATGCCCTGGCTCGGCCTGGTGGCCCCGGCCGGCACGCCCAAGGCCGTGGTGGATCGCGTGCACCGCGAAGTGGCCAAGGTGCTGCAAGAGCCCGACGTGCGCCAGCGCTTCAAGGGCTGGGGCCTGGACATCATCGGCAACTCGCCGGCCGAGTTCGCCAGCTTCCTGCAGCGCGACATTCAGCAGTGGGACCGCGTGATCCGCCGCGCCAACATCAAGGCCGACTGACCCATGCAGTTCCAAGCCACGCAAGACCAGCAACTCATCCAGGCCAGTGCCCTGGACTGGCTGGCCCGGCACCACGACTTTCGTGCCCGCGCCGCCAGCGTGCACCGCGATGGCGGCGCGCCCGAGGTGTGGGCCGCCTGGGCCGAACTCGGCTGGCTCGCCCTGGGCCTGCCCGAGGCGCACGGCGGCATCGAGGCCGACCCGCTCACCGTGGGCGTGTTGCAGCAGGCCATGGGCCGTCACCTCACCGTGGCCCCCTACCAGGCCTGCGTCCTGCAGGCCGCCCGCCTCATCGCGTTGGCCGGCACCCCTGCGCAGCAGGCGCAGTGGCTGCCCGCCGTGGCCTCGGGCGAATGGCGCCTGGCCCTGGCCCACGCAGAGGCCGGCGAGCACTGGCCCTGGGCCCCGCGCGCCACCACGGCCCACCGCGACGGCGAAGGCTGGCGCCTCACCGGCCACAAGACCGGCGTGGACGCTGCGGTGGGCGCGGCCCTGTGGCTGGTGTCGGCGCAAGAAGGCGAGCACACCGGCGTGTGGCTGCTGCCGCCCGACACGCCGGGCATTGCAGTGGACGCCTACGACACCACCGACAGCGCCCGTGCCGCCGACCTGCGCCTGCAAGGCGTGTGGCTGCCCGACAGCGCCCGCCTGGGCCACGGCGTTGACACCCAGGCCGCGCTGCACCAGGTGCTGGCCGAGGGCTGGCTGGCGCGCTGCTGGTGGGCCACCGGCGCCTTGCAGGCCGCGCTGGAGCAGACCACCCAGTACACCCAGCAGCGCCGCCAGTTCGGTCAGGCCCTGGCCGACTTTCAGGTGGTGCAGCACCGCCTGGCCGAGATGGCCGTGCAGGCCACCGAGGCCCAGGCCGCCTGCGAACTGGCCGCCATGCGCCTGGCGCGCGAGCCGGCCAACGGCCCCTGGCTGGCGGCCATGGCCCGCAGCAAGGTGGCCCGTGCCGCCCGCTACGTGGCCGAGCAGGCGGTGCAGTTGCACGGCGCCATGGGCGTGTGCGAAGAGCTGCCCATCGCCGCCACCTTCCGCGCCCTGCTGGCCTTTGCCCAACGCGACGGCGAACTGGCCGAACAGGCCGCCCGCCTGGGCGCCTGGTCGCTGGACAGCGGTGCCCACGCGCAGAGCGCGACCCTCGGAGCTTGAACATGAACCTGGACCTATCGGACGGCGACCGCGCCTTCCGCGACGAGGTGCGCGCCTTTCTGGCCGAGCACCTGCAAGACGACTGGCGCGAAGGCCAGCGCCGCACCACCGCCATGTACCCCGAGCCCGAGGTCTCTGGCCCGTGGCAGCGCGTGCTCAACGACAAAGGCTGGTTGGTGCCGCTGTGGCCGCGCGAATGGGGCGGCACCGGCTGGACCGCGCTGCAGCGCTTCATCTTCGAGACCGAGTGCGCCCTGGCTGGCGCGCCCCTGGTGCACCCCATGGGCGTGCGCCTGGTGGGCCCGCTGCTGCTGCACTACGGCACCGAGGCCCAGAAGCGCGAGCACCTGCCGCGCATCCTCAGCGGGCAGGACTACTGGTGCCAGGGCTTCTCCGAGCCCGGCGCCGGCTCTGACCTGGCCGCGCTGCAATTGCGCGCCCGGCGCGACGGCGACCACTACGTGCTCGACGGCACCAAGATCTGGACCACCCACGCCCACCACGCCAACCGCATGTTCGCGCTGGTGCGCACCAGCAACGAAGGCAAGCGCCAGCAAGGCATCAGCTTCCTGCTGATCGACATGCACAGCCCCGGCATCACGGTGCGCCCCATTCACACCATCGGCGGCGACCACGACGTGAACGAGGTGCACTTCGACGGCGTGCGCGTGCCCGTGGCCAACCGCGTGGGCGAAGAAAACGCCGGCTGGGAATGCGCACGCCACCTGCTGGAATTCGAGCGCGGCGCCGGCATCTTCAGCCCGCGCCTGCGTGCCCAGCTCAAGCGCGTGGCCCATGCCTTGCGCACGCCGGCAGCAGGCACGCCCTTGCCCGCTGACCTGCTGCGCCGCCTGGGCGAGGTGGTGGCCGACCTGGACACCTTCGAGTGGCTGGAGATGCGCACCATGGCCTCGCTAAGGCCGGGCGAGCGCCCGGGCCCGGCGTCTTCGGTGCTCAAGCTGCGCGCCAGCCGCCTGAAGCAGGCCATTGCCGAACTGGGCGTGGCCGCCCTGGGCCCCGCGGCCTTGCGCTGGCGCAGCGCCGCGCCGGATGGCGGTGTGGACCAGGGCCTGGCTGAGATCCTGGTGCCCGAGCATTGCAACAGCCGCGCCTTCACCATCTTTGGCGGCGCGGCGGAAATTCAGCTCGGGCTGATCGCGCGCACCGTGCTGGCCTGATCCGGCGCGGGCGGTCGCTCGGCCTCGCGCAATGCCTGCGTGAGCCGGCGCAGCCGGGCCACGCCCGCGTCCGACGCGATACGAACCGGCGGCGTGCCTGGGGCGCGCTCTTCTTCGCGCTGGATGGCCTCCAGCAGCACGCGGTCTTCGTCAAAGGTGGCCTTGTAGAGCGCATTGAACTCGGTCGTCACCGCCGCATCGTCGGCCGCGAAGTTGCGCAACTGAAACGAGAAGTAGTGCGTGTGGCTGGCGTCCTGCGGCGTGAGGAAGGCGTAGGACAGCACCCGGTAGGGCGCCGCGTCCATGGCCTGCGGCGTGTGCGGCGAGCCCGCCGGCAGCGAGCCGAAGTCCACCCACGAGGTGCAGGGCGGGCGCACGCGGTAGAACTGCCAGCGGTCCACCAGGCCCCCGGGCCGGGCGAAGCGCTGCACCATGGGCACAGCCGGTGCGTGGTTCACCCAGCGGCCGCAGACGATGGTGTGCTCGTCTTCCAGGCTGGCCTGCACGGCCACTTGTGCGCCCGCGTCCGAGCCAATGGTGCGCTGGTGCACAAAGGTGGTGTGGGCCGGGTCGATGAGGTTGTCCAGGATGTTGTCCAGGCAGGCGTGGAAGAGGGCGTGCCCGCGCGACAGGCCCCAGCCGGGCTGGCCGTATTGGGCAATGTCCACCAGCGCCGCGGCATCGGCCAGGCCGACTTCACCCATCCACACGAACACCAGGCCGTAGCGCTCCAGCGTGGGGTAGCGGCGCACCCGCGCCTGCGGCGGCACGGTGCCCTGGCCTGGCACGTGGGTGCACACGCCGTCGGGGCCGTAGCGCATGCCGTGGTAGGGGCAGGCGATCTCGTCGCCGCAGCGTTGGCCCAGTGACAGCGGCGCGAAGCGGTGCGCGCAGCGGTCTTGCAGGGCCACCGGTTCGCCCGCGCCGGTGCGGCACAACACCAGGGGCTCGTCCAGCAGGGTGCGCGCCAGCAGGCCCTGGCCCACCTCTTCGCTGCTGGCGGCGGCGTACCAGGCGTTGCGCACAAAGGGGCCCTGGCCGGTCTCCACGCGGCTCACAGTTGGCGCTCCTTCAGCGGCGGCAGGTAGGCGCTGCTGAACACCTGCTCGGCCGGCACGTAGCGCTTGAGGCCGAAGGCGTCGCTCACCTGCACGATGTGGCTGCGCAGGCGCGGCAAGTCCACGTCGCCCAGGCCGGCCTTTTGCACCGCTGGCGTGGCCACGAAGTTCTCCAGGAAGTGGCGCAGGCGCTGCTCTTCCACCTTGGCGTCAAGCAGGCTGTCGCGGGCCTTCACGTACTGCACCCCGGCCGCCGGGTCGGCAATGCAGTCCTTGATGCTGCGGTTGAGCGCCCGCAGAAAGCCTTGCACCGCCTGGGGCCGCTCGGCCGCCACCGTTGGCGACACCACCACCGAATTGCCGTACAGGCGCACGCCGTGGTCGGCGAACTTCAGGATGGTCAGTTCCTCGGGCTTCACGCCGCGCGCCTGCAGGTTGAGCAGGCTGGTGTAGTAGAAGCCAGTGATGGCGTCGACGTCGCCCTTGATCAGCAAGGTCTCGCGCAGGGCTGGGTCGGCATTGGTCCACTGCACGCGGCTGGCGTCGAAGCGGTTGGCCTTGGCGAACAGGGGGAACGATTTGCGCCCGGCGTCGAACACGGGCGCGCCCACGGTGCGGCCCTGCAGGTCGGCCGGCTTGAGGATGCCGCTCTTCTTCAGCGCGAACACCGCCGAGGGCGCCTGGTCCATGAACATGTACACCGCCTGCAGGCGCGGGCTGGTGGGGTTGTTGGCCAAGTACTCCACCAGCGCGCTGGTGTCGGCAAAGCCGATGTCGTGCGTGCCGCTGGCGATGCGCTGAACCGAGGCGGCCGAGCCGGCGCCGGCGTCGATCACCACGTCCAGCCCCTCTTGCGCGAAGTAGCCGCGCCCCAGGGCCAGCAGCACGATGGCGCCGGGGCCGTCCACGCGCCAGTCCAGCGTGAAGCGCAGGCGGTTGGAAGCGGCCTGGGCCCAGGCTGGGCCCAGTTGGAGTGCTAAGGGCAGGGCCGCCAGCGAGGCGGCGAGGGCGCGGCGGCGCAGCGCGGTGGGGTGTGAGGTCTTGTTCATGGGCAATCGACAGGGCAGGTTGGGGAAGGAAATCGCCCCCATGGTAGAAACGCTTCGCCATCGACGAAACCGAATTCACCGATAAATCCATCGAAGATTTCCATGACAGCATCCATCGACCAGATGCAGGCCTTTATGGCCGTCGCCGAGGCCGGCAACTTCACCCGGGCCGCGCAGCGACTGGGCCTGTCGCAGTCCACGCTCAGCCACGCCATCGCCCGGCTGGAAGAGCAACTGGGCGTGCGCCTGCTCGATCGCCACACCCGGGGGTGTCGCCTGAGCGAGGCCGGCGCCGTGCTGCTGCCCTCGTTCAGTCGCCTGGTGCAGGACTGGCAGCACATGACCACCAACGCCCGAGACCTGGCCACCCTGGGCCGCGGGCGTCTGTGTGTGGCCGCGCCCACCGCCCAGTGCGCCCTGATGCTGCCGCCGGTGATGCGCGCCTTTGCCCAGCGCCTGCCCCAGGTGCAGTTGGTGTTGCACGACGTGGGCGAACAGCAGGTGCAGGGCCTGGTGCGCGATGGCGTGGCCGACCTGGGCATCGCCACCGCCACCGACGCCCGCACCGAGCTGGTGGCCGCGCCCTTCTACACCGACCAGTACATCGTGGCCCTGCCGCCCGATCACCCGCTGGCCAAGCGCCCCGCGCTCACCTGGGCCCAGCTCAAGGGCGTGCCCGTCATCGGGCCGCTGGCGGACAACCCGGTGCGCCGCCACCTGGACGAGCGCCTGAGCCGCGAGGGCATTCGCCTCTCGTATGCCCATGAGGTCTCGCTGCCCTGGACCATGCTGGGCCTGGTGCGCGAGCACCTGGGCGTGGCGGTCATCACCACCGCCTTGCGCCCGCTGGTGGACTGGCTGCACCTCGTGGCCCGCCCGGTGGGGCGGCCCAGCGTCTCGCGCACCCTGGTGCTGCTGCGCCAGCCGGGGCGGCCGCTGTCGCCACCGGCCAGCCTGTTTCGCGAACTGCTCACCGGCTCTGCCGGGCGCTGAGCCTCAGCGCGCCTGGCGCTGGCGCAACTGCCGCCGGCGCTTCCAGCGCACCCGCAAGGCCCAGCCGGCGCTGATCAGCACATACACCAGCGCGCCGCAGCCCACCGCCAGGATGCCCAGGCCCACCACCAGCGGCTTGCCCACCGAACCCAGGCGGGCCAGCCAGCCGGCATCCTGCGCGGGCTCGGTGGCCAGCACGGCGGGGGCGAGGGCGGCGTCGTCCTGCGCGGCGGGTGCCGCGTCCTCGCCCAACACCAGCCGCCCGATCTGATAGGCCGCCAGGTACACCGGGGCGAACGTCACAGGGTTGGTGACCAGGGTGCTGGCCACGGCCATGGGCAGGTTGGCGCGCAGCACCACCGCGCCAGTGGCCGCCGCCGGAATCTGCGCCACCGGGATCAGCAAGCCGAAAAACACCCCCAGCGCCACGCCCAGGGCCACGCCCTTGCGGCTGAAATGCCACAGGTGGCGCCGCTGCAGGGCCGGGCCCAGCCAGCGCAGCCAGCGGTTCTGTTGCAGGCGTTCGGGGTCGGGCAGCAGGGCGCGCAGGCGCCGTTTCAGGGAATCAAGCATGGGCGGAGTGGCGGCAGACGACCAGGGGGAGGCGACAATCGCCCCCATCATGATGGCATTGCAAGACGTGTTGTTTTCCCAGGGCTTCGGCACCCGCCGGGTGTGCGCCGGTCTTATTCAGCAGGGGTGGGTCACGGTGGGCGAGCCGGCGCAGGCCTGCACCGACCCCCTGACCGAGGTAGAAGAAGAAGGGCTGGTGTTCCATGTGCAAGGGCAGCGGTGGGCGTATCACGAACGTGCCTATCTGATGCTGAACAAGCCCGCAGGTTTCGAGTGTTCGCAGAAACCCAGCGCCTACCCCAGCGTTTACACCCTTTTGCCGGCACCCTTGCGCCAGCGCGGCGGCGGCGCGGCGGCCGGTGTGCAGGCCGTGGGGCGGCTTGACCAGGACACCACCGGCCTGCTGCTCATGTCCGACGACGGCCAGTTCATCCACCGCCTCACCTCGCCGCGCCACCACGTGCCCAAGGTGTACGAGATCACGCTCAAGCACCCCATGAAGCCGGCCCAGGTGCAGCGCCTGCTGGACGGCGTGGTACTGGACGATGACCCCAAACCCGTGCGGGCCGAGGCCTGTGAGCTGGTGGACGAGCTGCACCTGCGCCTCACCCTCACCCAGGGCAAGTACCACCAGGTCAAGCGCATGGTGGCGGCGGTGGGCAACCGGGTGGAGGGCTTGCACCGCAGCAGCTTTGGCGACATTGTCCTGACGGACGACCTGCCGCCGGGGCAGTGGCGTTGGCTCACCGAAAACGAGCGCGCCGGCCTCACGGGCCGGCGCTGATCGCCAAGTCACGGAGAGCGCTGGTCGCGCTCAGAGCAGGTCGCCGCGCCGGCTGTCCAGCGGCGAGAGGAACGAGTTGTTGTCCGCCCATTGCGATTGGTACTCGCCGCGCGGGTCGCCGGTGGTGCTGCTGGGCCAGGTGGAAAGCGCCCCGAAGTCGCTGTTGCCGCGGTGGCTGCGCTGGCGGTTGATGGCGCCGCGCAAGTTGGCCTGGGCCGACATCATGGCCCGCTCTTCCAGTTCGCGTTCGCGCATCGACTGCGCAATGGGCGACTCGCCCAGGAACTCGGCGCGAATTTCGGCCACCGTGGGCAGGCTGTTGGAGCGCACCACCCAGTAGGGCAGGCCACACTGGCTCAGCAGCGAATGCTTGAGCGAGCGCGTGCTGCGCGGAATGCCGGCCTTGCCTGGCACGTCCACGCAACCCACCACCCGGCCGTCGGACTTGCACACGGTGAAGGTGCAGTACACGCTGCCCAGCAGCTTGTACCACTCCATGCCTTGCTCGCGGTCGCGCGGCAGGGTGAAGCGCGTCACCGGCAGCTTGATCATCACGTGGTGGTCATAGAAAGCCCGCGCCAGCCAATGCCACACCCGTGCCTCTTCGCTGTTGGCCAGCGGTCGCTGGCTCAGCGGCCAGTGCTTTGGCAGGCGGCGGCGCTGGCGGGCGCGGCGCACTTCCCAGGCGCGATAGCCCATGGCGCCCAGCACCAGCAGCGCGGGTGCAAGGGCGGCAAGGAGCCAGGGGGAAGTGAGGGCGTTCATCGAAGGGGTTCGGTGGAGGCGTCGGGTTGTTTCAAAGTGTATTGATCACAATTGGGCTTTCAACAACTTGAATGCAATGGATTGGGTTTTGCGTGATCTTGTTGGTATTTGGTTTGACGAAGTGGGCGAAATTGCCACATCGCAAGACCCTGAATGAGGCCAATGTCACGCGGCCGGAGGGGCCCGTTGGGCGGGTTTTTGCCCTTCAGGCCCGCTCGCCAGGCCCGGGCGGCAGCGTCGCCAGCCACTGCGCGATGCCTGCGGTGAGTGGCCCGGGCTGGTCGCGGTGGGGGCTGTGGCCGCAGTGCGGCAGGGCCCATTCCCGGGCCTGGGGCGCGGCTCGCGCAATGGCGTGCAGTTGCGCCATCGAGGCGTATTCGTCGTCTTCGCCTTGCACCAGCAGCAGCGGGCAGCGAATGTCGCGGCACTCGGCCTGAATGTCAAAGTCGCGGAAGGCGGGGTCCAGCCAGATGTCGGCCCAGGGCCAGAACGCGTTGTCCGGGTCTCGGTGGTGGCGCGCGAGCTTGGGGCGCAGGGTATCGGCGTAGGCGGCCCGTGCCTGCTCGATGGCGCGCACTGTCATGTCTTCAATGAACACATGGGGGGCCATGGCCACACAGGCCGTCACCTCGTGGCGGGCCGCGTGCAGCAGGGCGATGCTGGCGCCATCCGAATGGCCAATGAGCACGGGCGCGCGCACGCCGAGCTGGCGCAGCAACTCGGGCAGCACCACCCAGGCGTCGTGGTGCAGGTAGTCGGCCCGGCGGCGACCCACCGGCCAGCCACCTTCGTCCCGCGAAGGGCCACGGAAATCGGGCGTCGGGTCAGATTGGCCAAAGCCCCGGCGCGAATACAGCCAACCCGCCCGCCCGGTGGCCGCGCACAACTGGCGCGGCCAGGCATGGACGCCCCGGCCCCAGGCCGAGACGCTGCCCAGCCCCTCGTGCAGAAACACCAGGGGCGCCAGATGGGCAGGGCCCGGGATGTGCTGCAACTCCAGCCGCACCCCGCGAATAGTGATGGCATCCATGGGGGGCATGGTATCTGCGCCCGGCCTTTGCCATGGGGCCGATGTATTCTCCCGGCCATGCGATTGATGTTCGATGCGTTCTGGCGCGCGGTGATTTACTGCGTGCACCCGCGGGTGGTGGGCTTGTCGCTGCTGCCCCTGATCCTCATGGTGCTGCTCTCGTTTGCCCTGGGGTATTTCTTCTGGGAGCCGGCCGTCAACGGCGTGGCGATCTGGTTCGAGAGTTTCGAGCTGCTGCAGGCCTTTCTCTCCTGGCTGGAGCGCATTGGCCTGGGCAGTCTGCGCACCGTGTTCGCCCCCCTGGTGGTGCTGGCCCTGGCCACGCCCGCCATCGTGCTGCTGTGCCTGCTGCTGGTGTCGGTGTTCATGACGCCGGCCATGGTCGAGCTGGTGGGCCAGCGCCGTTTCCCGCTGCTCAAGCGCCTGCATGGGGGCTCGTGGTGGGGCAGCCTGGCCTGGTCGCTGGCCTCCACGCTGCTGGCCTTTGTGGCCTTGGTGATTTCCATGCCCTTGTGGCTGGTGCCCCCCCTGGTGCTGGTGTTGCCGCCCCTGATCTGGGGCTGGCTCACCTACCGCGTGTTCGCCTTCGATTCCCTGGCCGATCACGCCAGCGCCGACGAGCGCCACGAGCTGGTTCGTCGCCATCGCGGCACCCTGCTGGTGATGGGTGTGCTCAGCGGCTACCTGGGCGCGGCGCCCAGCCTGCTGTGGGCCTCGGGCGCCATGTTCATTGCGCTGGCCCCGTTGCTGGTGCCCATTGCCATCTGGGTCTATACCCTGGTGTTCGCCTTTGCCTCGTTGTGGTTCGCCCACTTCTGCCTGGCCGCCTTGCAGGCCATGCGCGCCAGCCAGGCCCCCGCGGCCAGCGGCGAGGTGGTGGACGTGAACGCCACGCCGGTTCCTTCACCCGCGCCCCAGGCCCTGCCGGGCGCCGATTCCAGCGCCGGCCCAGCCGGCCCCAACACCCCATGACGCCAGATTTCGGACTCATCATCGTCGGCGACGAAATCCTCTCCGGCAAACGCCAAGACAAGCACCTGAGCCAGGTGATTGACCTGCTCAAGCGGCGCGGCCTGAGCCTGAGCTGGTGCCGCATCGTGGGCGACGACCGTACCCGCATCACCGGCGCCCTGCGCGATGCCTTCGCCAGCGGCGACGTGGTGTTCTCGTGCGGCGGCATTGGTGCCACGCCCGACGACCACACCCGCCAGTGCGCCGCCGCTGCCCTGGGCGTGGAGCTGGCCCTGCACCCCGAGGCCAAGGCACTGATCGAAGAGCGCATGCGCGACGTAGCGGCCGAGCAGGGCGTGCCCTTCGAGCCCAACCGTCCCGACAACCTGCACCGCTACAACATGGGCGTGTTCCCGGCAGGGGCCGACATCATCCCCAACCCCTACAACAAGATCCCGGGCTTCAGTTGCCAGGGCGCCGGCGGTGGCGCGGTGCACTTTGTGCCCGGCTTTCCGGTGATGGCCTGGCCCATGATCGAGTGGGTGCTGGACCACCGCTACGCCCACCTGCACCGGGCCGACAGTTGGCAAGAGCGCTCGGTCATCGTGTTCGGCGCGATGGAGGCGGCGCTCACCCCCCTGATGGAAGCGCTGGAGGCCCGCCACCCGGTGAAGGTGTTCAGCCTGCCCAGCGTGGACCACCCGGTGCACGGGCGCCACATTGAGCTGGGGGTCAAGGGCGAGCCGGGTGCGGTGGCGCCGGCCTATGCCGATTTGCTGGAAGGCCTGCGCGGCCATGGCGCCCAATTGGGCCCCGAAATGGTGCGATCGCACTGAGCACCAAAATGGGGCTTCCTGCTCAAGTTGCACCATAACAGTGCATATCGAGAGTGCCCGCCCAACCTTCGGTCCGGCTAGGCCCCATTCCACGGCGCGGCCGGTGAGCGCGACCTGTTTTGGCGCAGGCGCTGCGCCATAATCGCGCGGTTTTGCTGGCCGACGGACCCCAAGCTTGGGCACTCGCTTGCGGTGGCACGGAAGCTGCTTCAGGTCCATCGCTAAACCATTCAACCCACCCATCCCGAACAGGAGCATTTGATGGCCAAGACCGTCGCAGACGTGATGCAAATGGTGAAGGACAACGACGTCAAGTTCGTTGACTTCCGTTTCACCGACACCCGTGGCAAGCAGCACCACACCACGGTGCCCGTGTCGCACTTCGACGAGGAAAAGTTCTCCTCCGGCCACGCGTTCGACGGCTCGTCGATCGCCGGCTGGAAGGGCATCGAGGCGTCGGACATGCAGCTCATCCCTGATCCGAACACCGCCAACATTGATCCCTTCTTCGAAGAGACCACGCTGATCCTCACCTGCGACGTGATCGAGCCGGCCGACGGCAAGGCCTACGAGCGCGACCCGCGCTCCATCGCCAAGCGCGCCGAGGCCTACCTGAAGTCCTCCGGCCTGGGCGACACCGCCTTCTTCGGTCCGGAGCCTGAGTTCTTCATCTTCGACGGCGTGCGCTGGAGCACCCAGCCGGGCCACAGCTTCTACGAAATCGAAGAGTACGAAGCCCCCTGGAACACCGGCGCCAAGCTCGAAGGCGGCAACCGCGGCCACCGTCCCACCGTCAAGGGTGGCTACTTCCCGGTGCCCCCGGTGGACAGCACGCAAGACATGCGCGCCGAAATGTCCCTGATCCTCGAATCGCTGGGCATCCCGGTTGAGGTGTTCCACCACGAAGTGGCGGGCGCCGGCCAGAACGAAATCGGCACCCGTTTCAGCACGCTGGTCGAGCGCGCTGACTGGACCATCCTGCAGAAGTACGTCATCCAGAACGTGGCCAACGCCTACGGCAAGACCGCCACCTTCATGCCCAAGCCCTACGCTGGCGACAACGGCTCTGGCATGCACGTGCACCAGTCGGTCTGGAAAGACGGCAAGAACCTGTTCGCCGGTGACGGCTACGCTGGCCTGAGCGATTTCGCCCTGTATTACATCGGCGGCATCATCAAGCACGCCCGTGCCCTGAACGCCATCACCAACCCCGGCACCAACTCGTACAAGCGCCTGGTGCCGCACTTCGAAGCCCCGGTGAAGCTGGCCTACTCGGCCAAAAACCGCTCGGCCTCGATCCGCATTCCTTACGTGGCCAACCCCAAGGCCCGCCGCGTGGAAGCCCGCTTCCCCGATCCCCTGATGAACCCCTACCTGGGCTTTGCCGCCCTGCTGATGGCGGGTCTGGACGGCGTGGAAAACAAGATCCACCCGGGCGAAGCCGCCACCAAGGACCTGTACCACCTGCCGCCCGAAGAGGACAAGCTGGTGCCCACCGTGTGCCACAGCCTGGACCAGGCCCTGGAACACCTGGACCAGGACCGCGCCTTCCTGACCAAGGGCGGTGTGTTCACCGACGCCATGATCGATGCCTACATCGAACTCAAGCAAGGCGAAGTGAACCGCAGCCGCGTGGAAGTGTCGCCGGTCGAGTACGACATGTACTTCAGCCTGTGATCGGGCGCCCGGCCCTGGCCGGGTTCCACCACAGCAAAGGACGGCCCCGGCCGTCCTTTTTTGTTGGCCGCACAGGCCGCAGGGCTGGCCGTCGGGCTTGCGTGCGGGCACTCTCGTCATGCGTTTGGGTCATACTCCCACCCGCTTGCCCGATATCCCTGGAGTCCCCGTGCACCGCTTCTTTCCGTCTGCCTCCTTGATCGTCGCCTTGCCCCTGCTGATCGCATCGGCCCACGCGCAAGACCGCATCTACCGCTGCGGCAATGAGTACACCAACAACCCCCAGGTGGCCAAGCAAAAGGGTTGCACGCTCATGGACGGCGGCAACATCACCATCATCGAAGGCACCAAGCCCGCGGCCAAGCCCGCCGCCGCTCCCACCGCCGGTGCCCCGGCCGCCGCGCCCCGCAACGGTGGCGAGCGGGTGGACAACGCCGCCCAACGCGCGCGCGACAGCGACGCCCGTGCCATTCTGGAAGCCGAGCTTCGCAAGGCCGAGGAACGCCTGGCCGAGGCCAAGAAGGCCTACGCCAACGGCGAGCCTGAGAAGCAGGGCATCGAATCGCGCAACTACCAGCGCTACCTGGACCGCGTGGCCGAACTCAAGGCCGCCGTGACCCGCGCAGAAAACGACGTGGCCGGCATCAAGCGCGAGCTCGATCGCCTGGGCCCACGCTGAACCCCATCTGCTCACACCGTGACGCCACCCACCTCACCCGAACCCAGCGCGCCGGCCAGTCCGGCGCGATTTCATTCGCTGGACCTCTTGGCCACCCTGGTGGCCGTGGTCGACACCCAGGGCCACGTGCTGTTTGCCAACGCCGCGCTGGAAGATGCCCTGGGCATGTCACGCCGCAGCATCACCGGCGTGCGCATGCAAGACTGCTTTACCGACCCGGCCTTGCTGGACACCGCCTTGATGGGCGCACGCGGCAACGAGTTCGCGGCCCTGCGCTACGACGCCCATCTGCGCCGCATCGGCCACGAGCCATTGCCGGTGCACGTGGTGGTGGCCCAGACGGACCAGCCCGATGAGGTGATCGTCGAACTTCTGCCGCTTGAGCAGCAGACCCGGCAAGAGCGGGAAGAGCGCTTGATCGACCAGGCCCAGGCCAACAAGGAACTCATCCGCAACCTGGCCCACGAAATCAAGAACCCGCTGGGCGGTATTCGCGGCGCGGCGCAACTGCTGCAAATGGAGCTCGACTCGAAAGAGCTTATTGAGTACACGCAAGTCATCATCCACGAGGCCGACCGACTGCAGGCGTTGGTGGACCGCCTGCTGGCGCCGCATCGCCGCCCGCACGTGGTGGGCGACGTGAACATTCACGAGGTGTGCGAGCGGGTGCGCTCGCTCATCCTGGCCGAGTTTCCCAGGGGCTTGCGCGTCATCCGCGACTACGACACCTCCATCCCCGAGTTTCGTGGCGACCGCGAGCAGCTCATCCAGGCTGTGCTCAACATCGCGCACAACGCGGCCCAGGCCCTGGCCGAGCGCATCGCGGCAGGCGACGCCTGCATCACCTTTCGCACCCGGGTGGGTCGGCAGGTGACTTTTGGTAAGCAGCGCTACCGGCTGGCATTGGAATTGCATGTGATCGACAACGGGCCCGGTGTTCCGGACTCGATCAAGGATCGCATCTTCTTCCCGCTGGTGTCGGGGCGTGACGGTGGATCCGGCCTGGGGCTGACCCTGGCCCAGACCTTTGTGCAGCAGCACCATGGCCTGATCGAGTGCGAGAGCGAACCGGGACGAACGGATTTCAAGATCCTGATTCCGTTGCCCTAGACCTCATCGACAACGACCAAGCGCCACAAGAAGGACCCCCCACACATGAAGCCGATCTGGATAGTGGATGACGACCAATCGATCCGCTTCGTGCTGGAAAAAGCGCTGTTGCGCGAGAACCTGCCCACCCGCAGCTTCACCAATGCCCAGGACGTGCTGAAGGCCCTGGCCGACGCCACCGAGGCCGAAGGGCCGCAGATCCTGGTGAGCGACATCCGCATGCCAGGCGCCTCGGGCCTGGACCTGCTGGAGAAGGTCAAGGAACGCTACCCCGGCCTGCCGGTCATCATCATGACCGCCTTCTCCGACCTGGACAGCGCCGTCTCGGCCTTCCAGGGCGGTGCCTTCGAGTACCTGCCCAAGCCTTTTGACCTGCCCAAGGCGGTGGAGCTCATCCGCCGCGCGGTGGAGGAAAGCCAGCGCGAAGAGGTGGCCGAAGAGCGCATGAGCGCCGCGCCCGAAATGCTGGGCCAGGCGCCGGCCATGCAAGACGTGTTTCGCGCCATCGGCCGCCTGAGCCAGAGCAACGTCACCGTGCTCATCACGGGCGAGTCGGGCTCGGGCAAAGAACTGGTGGCCCGCGCGCTGCACAAGCACTCGCCGCGCGCGGGTGGCCCTTTCGTGGCCATCAACACCGCGGCCATTCCCAAAGACCTGCTGGAGAGCGAGCTGTTCGGCCACGAGCGCGGTGCCTTCACCGGCGCGCAGACCATGCGCCGCGGCCGCTTCGAGCAGGCAGAAGGCGGCACGCTGTTCCTCGACGAAATCGGCGACATGCCCTTTGACCTGCAGACCCGTCTGCTGCGGGTGCTGTCTGACGGGCACTTCTACCGAGTGGGCGGACACAGCGCGGTGAAGGCCAATGTGCGCGTGATCGCCGCCACCCACCAGAACCTGGAGCAGCGCGTCAAGGAAGGCGTGTTCCGCGAGGATTTGTTCCACCGCCTCAACGTCATTCGCCTGCGCCTGCCTGCGCTGCGCGAGCGCCGCGAAGACGTGCCCATGCTCACGCGCTTTTTCCTGCAGCAAAGCGCCAAGCAGCTCGGCGTGGAGCCCAAGCGCATTTCCGAACCAGCCCTCAAGCTGCTGAGCAACTTCGATTTCCCGGGCAACGTGCGCCAGCTGGAAAACCTGTGCCACTGGCTCACCGTGATGGCGCCTGCCCAGGTGATCGAGGTGAAAGACTTGCCGCCCGAGGTGTTGGGCGGGCCGGCGGCCACGGCCGACGCCTTAGTGGGCATGGAAGCCGCCCCGGTTTCCCTGCTCTCGCCCATGGCCGCGGTGCCCACGGCGGGCGCAGACGACCACCCACCCTTGGTCAACGGAGGCGTGCACGCGCCGCCGCCAACGCCAATAGTGGCGCCAGCCGATGCCGCCCACGACTGGGAGCACGCCTTGCAAGCCGAGGCCATGGCCTTGCTGGAGTCGGGCCGCACCGATGTGTGGGACGTGCTCACCCGCCGCTTCGAGACCCGGCTGATTCAGACGGCGCTGGCCTCCACGCGCGGCCGCCGCATCGAGGCCGCGCACAAGCTGGGCATCGGGCGCAACACCATTACCCGCAAGATTCAGGAACTGGGCATGGAGTGAGTCGGGTGAAGCGATCCGCGCAGGCTGCGCGGTTCGCTTCGTTCACGGTTCGCTGAAGGGCACTTATTGGCGCACGGCCTTGCGCGCCAACGCCAGGAAGAGGGCGCGTTCCTCGTCGCCCAGCGTGTCCAGGATGTCCTTCTGCAGGTCTTGCACCACCGGCAGCACGGCCGTGCGCACGCGTTGGCCCTCGTCGGTGAGCGACACCTCGCGCGCCCGTCGGTCGCGTTCGCTCACCACCCGGTGCACCCAGCCCTTTTGCACCAGCCGGTCGATCACGCCGCCGATGGTGGCGCGGTCGTAGGCAATCATTTCTGCCACGCGCGCCTGGTCGGTGCCCGGCTGGGCGGCGATGGCGTCCAGAGCGGCGAACTGCACCGGCGTCAGGTCAAAACCGGCGGCCTGCGTGCGCTGGACAAACACTTGCGTCGACTGCTGGTGCAGGCGGCGGATCAAGTGTCCCGCCATGTCGAGTGAGTCCATCCCCGCGCTCCGTTTGAAGGTTCAAGTCAGTGGCCTGCCTGCTGTGATCGCAGGCTTTTGATAAGTATACATATGGTATTGACGGCGAATAGTATGTATAGCTATCATTTGCCCGCGCGCCGCCCAACCCATTCATTTGTGGCGCTTCTCAACCCAAGGAGACGGACATGCAGTTCTACAGAGACGGTTTCAGAGGCGGCAGCCCTGACATCAAGCAAGCAGCGCCCAACCGCCGCAACCGAGGCACCAATGAACCGCTGCCCGAGAAGGTGGACGTGCTCATCGCCGGCACTGGCCCGGCCGGTCTGTGCCTGGCCGCGCAGTTGTCTCAGTTCCCCGAGATCGAGACGATGATCATCGAGCGCATGCCCTGCAACATCATCAAGGGCAAGGCCGACGGCATCAACACGCGCACCATGGAAATGTTCCAGGCCTTCGGTTTTGCCGACAAGGTCAAGCGCGAGACCTACTGGGTGAACCAGACCGCTTTCTGGATGCCCGACCCGGCCAACCCCGCGCACATCAAGCGCGTGGGCCGTGTGCAAGACGTGGCCGACGACAGCTCGGAAATGCCGCACATCCTCATCAACCAGGCCCGCCTGCACGAGCTGTTCCTGGAGGTAATGAAGAACTCGCCCTCGCGCCTGGAGCCCGACTACGGCTGGGAAGTGGCCGGCCTCACCATTGACCCCAACGCCACCGAGTACCCGGTGACCGTCACGCTGAAAGACTCGATCGGCGTGAACTGGGGCGCCACCCGCACCGTGCGCGCCAACTACGTGGTGGGTTGCGACGGCGCCCACTCCAACGTGCGCAAGGCCATTGGCGGCACGCTGCACGGCGACGCCGCGCACCAGGCCTGGGGCGTGATGGACATCCTGGCCAACACCGATTTCCCCGACGTTCGCCAGAAGTGCCTGATCTCTTCGGCCAGCGAAGGCAACGTGCTGATCCTGCCCCGCGAAGGCGGTTACTTGTTCCGCATGTACGTGGAACTCGACAAGCTGCGCCCCGACGAGCGCGCCGCCAGCCGCAAGTTCACGCAGGACGACATGATCGCGGCCGCCAACCGCATCATCAAACCCTACTCGATCGACGTGAAAGAGGTGGTGTGGTGGTCGATCTACGACATCGGCCACAGCATCACCGATCGCTTTGACGACGTGCCCGAAGGCGAAGACCGCAACCCCCGCGTGTTCACCGCTGGCGACGCCTGCCACACCCACTCGCCCAAGGCCGGCCAGGGCATGAACGTGTCCATGCAGGACACCTTCAACCTGGGCTGGAAGCTGGTGCACGTGCTGCAAGGCCGCGCCGACGCCAGCCTGCTGCGCAGCTACTCCAAAGAGCGCCTCACCGAGGCCAAGCGCCTGGTCGAGACCGACCACTCGTGGTCGCGCATCATGTCGGCCCCCACCACCCAGGCCGAGCGCGACGGCACCGAAGAGCCGCGCATCATTCGCCAGTTCAAGGCCAACCTGGAATTCACCGGCGGCACGGCCGTGAAGTACGACCAGTCGCTGTTGGTGGGCCCCGCCACGCACCAGGCACTGGCCAAAGGCGAGGAGATTGGCCGCCGCTTCCACTCGGCCCCGGTGGTGCGCCTGGCCGATGCCATGCAGATGCAACTGGGCCACGTGGCCGAGGCCGACGCGCGCTGGCGCCTCTATGCCTTCGCCGGCAAGGCCGACAGCTCCAACCCCGGTTCGGCCATCCACAAGCTGGCCGACTGGCTGGAGACGAACCCGAACTCGCCGGTGGTCAAGCACACCCGCCCGGGCGAAGACATCGACGCGGTGATCGACTTCCGCGCCGTGTTCCAGCAGACCTTCGATCAACTCGCCTTCGAGAACATGCCCTCGCTGCTCAAGCCCAAGACGGGCAAGCTGGGCCTGATCGACTTCGAGAAGGTCTTCTGCGTCGACCACAAGGGCGTGGGCGACATCTTCGACATGCGCGGCATCAACCGCGACACCGGCTGCCTGGTGGTGGTGCGCCCCGACCAGTACGTGGCCCACGTGCTGCCGCTGGACAGCTACGAGGAACTCGCCGCCTTCTTCGCCGGCATCCTGCGCTGAGGCAGCGCCAGCCGCCATGGCCGGTCCCTGTGGGGCGGCGGTGGCGGCCTTTTACCCCCTTCAGCTCAGCGTGAGCACCACCGGTGCGTGATCGCTGGGCTGTTGGTTTTTGCGCGGCGCGCGGTCAATGGTGCAGGCCGAGGCGCGGGCCTTCAGCGCGTCGGTGATCAGGATGTGGTCGATGCGCAGGCCGCGGTTCTTCTGGAAGCCCAGCATGCGGTAGTCCCACCAGCTGTAGCTCTTGGGCGGCTGCTCGAACAGGCGGTGCGAGTCGTGCAGGCCCAGGCCGATGAGCGCCTGCAGGTGGGTGCGCTCTTCGGTGGTGCAGTGAATGGTCTCGCGCAGGCCGTCCGGGTCCCACACGTCCAGGTCGTCGAAGGTGATGTTGAAGTCGCCCATCAGCACCAGCTCGGGGTGGCGCGACATTTCGTCGCGCACCCACTCGCGCAGTGCCGTGAGCCAGGCCATCTTGTAGGCGAACTTGTCGCTGCCCGGCGCCTGCCCGTTGGGGAAGTAGGCCCCGATCACGCGCACGCCGTCGATGGTGGCGCACAGCACGCGCGACTGCTCGTCGGCAAAGCCAGGGATGTTGCGAATCACGTCCTGCGCGGGCGCTTTGCTGATGAGCGCCACGCCGTTGTAGGTCTTCTGCCCGAACCATTGGGCCTGGTAGCCCGCGTCAGCGAAGGCCTGGGCGGGGAACTTGTCGTCGGTGAGCTTGAGCTCTTGCAGGGCCAGCACGTCCACGGGGTGGGCGGCCAGCCAGTCCAGCACCTGGGGCAGGCGCACGGACAGGGAGTTGATGTTCCAGGTGGCGAGTTGTTTGGGCATGGGGCTTACCAGCGAAGCACGCAGCGGTCACCGCTGGCTTGGCGTTGGATGGAGACGGCGCACAGGCCGGGAATGGTGGGGGCGAGTTGCTCGCGGATGTAGCGGCAGAGGTTTTCCAGCGTGGGCACGTCCAGGCCTGGCACCTCGTCCAGAAAGTGGTGGTCAAGCCTTTCGCGCACACCGGCGATGGCCGCGCGCAGGTGGCCCAGGTCCATCACCATGCCCATGGCGTTGGGCGTGCCGCGCACGGTGACCTCGGCCTCGTAGGTGTGGCCGTGCACGCGCCGACTGCCCTCGGCCTCGATGTCGCGGCGCAGGGTGTGGGCGGATTCAAAGAAAAAGCGCTGGGACAGCTCGTACACGTCGCTCATGGGATGTTCAGGATTTTGTGGGTCTGCAGCGACAGGCGCCAGCGCGGGTGGGCCATGCACCAGTCAATCGCGGCGCGCGTGTGCTGCGCGCGCAGGGGGCTGTCCATGGGTTGCAGCAGGAGGTGCTGGAAATCGACCTCGCCAATGTCGCCGGGCATCAGGCCAGGCTGCGGAAACACCAGCTTGAGCTCGTGCCCCTGGCGCTGCACCCAGTCGGCGCCGGCCTTGGGGCTCACGCAGATCCAGTCCACGCCCGCTGGCACGGGCAGGCTGCCATTGGTCTCCAGCGCGATCTCAAATCCCTGCGCGTGCAGCGCCTTCAGCAGGGGCTCGTCCACCTGCAGCAGCGGCTCGCCGCCGGTGAGCACCACATAGCGGTGCGCCTGCCCGGCCGGCCACAGGGCCGCGATCTGCTCGGCCAGCGCCTGCGCTTCATAGCGCCCGCCCAGGGCACCGTCGGTGCCCACGAAGTCGGTATCGCAAAACCGGCAGGTGGCGCGCTCGCGGTCTTCCTCGCGGCCGCTCCAGAGGTTGCAGCCGGCAAAGCGGCAGAACACGGCCGGGCGGCCGGCACGCAGGCCCTCGCCTTGCAGCGTGTAGAAGATTTCCTTGACGGCGTAGCTCACGGCTGGCGCTCCAGGGTGACGAACGCGTAGGGCAGGCCACTGGCGGCCACGTGCGTTTCGCGCCGGGTTTCGCGCCACTCGGGCCCAAAGCTCGGCGCGAAGGCGTCGCCGTCGAATGCCTGGCCAATCTCGGTGACCACCGCGGTTCGGGCACGCGGCAGGGCCTGGGCATAGACCTGGGCGCCACCAATCACCCACACATCGGCATCACTGGGGCACAGGGCCAGCGCGTCGTCCAGCGAGGCGGCCCGGGCGGCGCCCTCGGCCTGCCAGCCCGCGTCGCGCGTGAGCACGATGTTCAGGCGCCCCGGCAAGGGGCGAAAGCGCGGGGGCAGCGAATCCCAGGTCTTGCGACCCATGATCACCGGGCAGCCCAAGGTGGTGCGCTTGAAGTGGGCCAGGTCTTCCGGCAGGTGCCACGGCAGGGTGTTGTCGCGCCCGATCACGCCATTGCTGGCGCGGGCAAAGATGAGGTGCAGGCGAGGGGCTGACATGGTGTCGGTGAAATGGTGTTTGCCCAAGCCAAGTGGCAGGAGCTTGCCGGGGTTGCTGGCGCTTGCCCAGGGATGAGAGTCTATTTGTCTGGAAAATTGAGACAAAAAGATTGAAAAATGTGATGCATTTTTCGCTCAAAGTTCATTCTTTGGTGTCGATGTTGGGCTTGTGACGTCAGCCTGGCGACAGGAATCTGCGCCATCGCGGGCGTCCAGCCTGCATCAGTCCCAACGTACGAAGGTGAACGACATGAACATTGGCATCTCGACAAAATTGTTCCTCCTGTGCCTGTTGGTTTCGCTGGCCTTGTTGGCCATGGCGGGATATGCCGCCAGAAGCTTGACCGACGTGGCTGGCAACGCAGACAGAACCGAGCGCGTAAGGGTGCCTCAAGCGGCCGCCATGAGCCAGATGGAACTGGCCATCACCCGGGCTTCGCTGCAATTGCGCCATTCCATGCTGGCGCGCAACGAGCAAGAGCGAGATGCAGCGTTGCAAGACATCGCGGCCAAGCGCAAGCACTTCGAAGACGTGATGCGCAGCTACGAACAGGGCCTCTACACGCCCCAAGGCAAGGCGCAGTTTGCCAAGATTCCCCCTGCGGCAGACAACTTCTGGAAGGTGGGCGGTCAGAACATCCAGTTGGTGCAGGAAGGAAAGATCGCCGACGCCTTTGCCTACCTGGTGGACAACACCATTCCCGCCCGCAACGCACTGCTGGCTGTGCTGGCCGACGGCGTGGCCTACCAGAACTCTGCGCTCAAAGAAGACATTGACCGGATTCGCTCGCAAGTGGGGTTCCTGTCGTGGGTGTTGCCGGTGCTGTCGGTGTCGATTTCTTTGCTTCTCATGGGGGCTGCCTATTGGCTGTCCCGACAACTCAAGGCGCGTGTGGCCCGTGCCAGCGCCATCGCGGAACGGGTGCGGGACGGCGATCTGGCCTCGCCGGTGACCGATGACCGCCGGGATGAGTTCTCGGTCTTGCTGCAAGCCCTGGACCAGATGAAGCATGGTCTGGGCAAGATCGTGGTGGAGGTGCGATCCGGTGCCCAGGGCGTGGCCACCGCGGTATCGGAGATTGCACAGGGCAACCAAGACCTTTCCAGCCGCACGGACAAGCAGAGCGCCTCGCTGGAGCAAACCAGCGCCAGCACCCGGCAACTGGGCGACTTGGCCCGCCAGAACGCCGACAGCGCCATCACCGCCAACCAACTCGCGCGCCAGGCCAGCGACATCGCGGGTAAAGGCGGTGGGGTGGTGTCTGAGGTGGTGACCACCATGGCCGACATTTCGGCCAGCAGCCAGCGCATCAGCGACATCATTGGCGTGATCGATGGCATTGCCTTTCAAACCAACATCCTGGCCCTCAACGCGGCCGTGGAGGCGGCCAGGGCCGGCGAACAGGGGCGGGGCTTTGCGGTGGTCGCCAGCGAGGTGCGCAATCTTGCCCAGCGCAGCGCGGCTGCCGCCCGCGAGATTGCCGACCTGATTCAGGAAAGCGCGAGCCGGGTCGAACACGGCTCTGCGCTGGTGAACAAAGCGGGTGCCACCATGCAAGAGGTGGTGGCGTCCATCAGCCGTGTTTGCGACATCGTGGGCGAGATCAGCCAGGCCAGCCAGGAGCAGAACACCAGCGTGGTCCAGATTGGCCAGGCCGTGACCGAAATGGACCAGACCACGCAACAGAACGCCGCCCTGGTCGAGCAAAGCGCTGCGGCGGCCTCCGCCCTTAAAGAGCAGGCCGATCACCTCGTGGCGTCGGTGGGCACCTTCCGCGTGTGAGCCAGGCCGGGCCCACCGGGGCAGGCGCGGTGGGCCCGACGCTCACACCGCCACGGGCGCCTTGATGGCGGGGTGGTGTTGGTAGTCAAGCACCTCGAAGTCGTCGAATTCGTAGTCGAAGATCGAGGCCGGCTTGCGCTTGATGTGCAGCGTGGGGTAGGGCAGGGGTTGGCGTGAGAGCTGCAGCGCCACCTGCTCGTGGTGGTTGCTGTAGATGTGGCAGTCGCCACCCGTCCAGATGAAGTCGCCCACCTCCAGGTCGCACTGCTGGGCCAGCATGTGGGTGAGCAGGGCGTAGCTGGCGATGTTGAAGGGCACGCCCAGGAAGATGTCGGCGCTGCGCTGGTAGAGCTGGCAGCTCAGGCGGCCGTCGGCCACGTAGAACTGGAAGAAGGCGTGGCAGGGCATGAGGGCCATCTTAGAGAGATCGGCCACGTTCCAGGCGCTCACGATGATGCGGCGCGAGTCGGGGTTGGTCTTGAGCTGCTTCACCACCTCGGCGATCTGGTCGATGTGGCCGCCGTCTGGCGTGGGCCAACTGCGCCATTGCACGCCGTACACCGGGCCCAGCTCGCCATCGGCGCCGGCCCACTCGTCCCAGATGGTGCAGCCACGCTCTTGCAGCCACTTCACGTTGCTGTCGCCACGCAGGAACCACAGCAGCTCCAGGATGATGCTTTTCAGGTGCACCTTCTTCGTGGTCACCAGCGGAAAGCCCTCGCGCAGGTCAAAGCGCATCTGGTGGCCGAACACGCTGGTGGTGCCGGTGCCGGTGCGGTCGGTCTTGGGCACGCCCGTGGTGAACACGTGGCGCATGAAGTCTTCGTACTGGGAGCGGACGGGGCGGCTGGGCGTGGTGGTCATGGCGTGGGCAGGCGCGGTCGCCGCGTTGAAGCAGCGCCAGGGCAAGCGGGTTATTTCAGGGCGAAGAGGGGCGAGGTCGGGGCCACGCGCTCGTCATAAGGGTGTTGCTCCAGGCCGAACACGTCCTGGATGCGGCGGATGTAACCACGGGTCTCGGGGAAGGGCGGCACGCCGCGGTAGCGGTCCACCGTGCCTTCGCCGGCGTTGTAAGCCGCCAGGGCCAGCGGCACCTGGCCCTTGAAGTAGGCCAGCAGCCAGCGCAGGTAGGCCAGGCCGCCACGGATGTTCTGTTCGGGGTCGAAGGGCTTGCGCACCGCGAAGCGCTCGGCCGTTTCCGGGATGAGCTGCATCAGGCCCTGGGCGTTTTTCTCGGACACGGCGTGCGCATCAAAGTTGGACTCGGCGCGGATCACCGCGAAGGCCAGGCCGGGGTGGATGCCGTACTGCGGCGCGAGCTTGTCCACCAGTTTCAGGATGCGCTGCTTCTCGGGCGTGTCGGCCAGCAGGCGGTAGCGCTGGGCGCGGGCCTCGGCTTCAGCGGCTTCTTGCTGGGCCTGGGCCTTGAGCAGGCTGGCCCGCTCGGCCTGAACCACGCACTCGGGCTTGTCGGCCGGCGCACCCAGGCGATCAAACATGCGCTGGGCCGAGTCATCGCCCAGCAGGGCCGCGCGGGCGAAAAAGTGCGCGGCGTAGCCGTCGTGGCGGGGCAGGCCACGGCCGTTGGCGTACATCCAGCCCAGGTTGTAGGCGGCCACCGCGTCACCAGCCAGGGCGGCCTGGCAGTAGAGCTGAGCGGCGCGCTGGGCATCGCGGGGCACGCCCTCGCCGTGCTCGAAGGCCTGCGCCTGCTCGCGCCACGCCACGCGCTGGGCGGGGTCGGCGGCCTGTGCCGGAGCGCCCATCAGGGCGCCCAGCCAAAGCAGGGCAGACAGCAGACGCTTCATGGTTCGATGACGCGGCCAGGGTTCATGAGGTGTTGGGGATCCAGCGCCCGCTTGATCGAGCGCATCAGCGACAGGGCCACGGGGTCTTTGTGGTGGACCAGGTGCCCCACCTTGAGGCTGCCGACACCGTGCTCCGCGCTGATCGAGCCATGGTAGCGCCGCACCGCGTCGAACACCAGGTCGTTCACCCGGCCCTCCTGCTCGCGCAAAAAGGCCGCGGCGTCGCCGCCCTCGGGGGCCTGCACGTTGTAGTGCAGGTTGCCGTCGCCCAGGTGGCCAAAGTTCACCAGGCGAACGCCGGGAATCTCGCGCTGCAGCAAAGCATCGGTCTCGGCGCAGAAGGCCGGAATGCGCGACACCGGCAGGCTGATGTCGTGCTTGATGTTCAGGCCCTCTTGCGACTGCGCCAGCGAAATGCTCTCGCGGATGTGCCACAGCGCCTGCGCCTGCGCCAGGCTCTCGGCCACCACCGCGTCGGTCACCAGGCCCGATTCCAGCGCGGCCTCCAGCAGGCGCTCGAACTGGTGTCGGGCGTGGTCTTCGTCTTCGCTGTCGCTGTTTTCCAGCAATACGCAGTACGGGGTGTCCTTCCACAGCGGCACGCGCAACTGCGGAAAGTGTTTGTCCACCAGCGACAGGGCGAACTGCCCCATCACCTCAAAGCCGGTGAGGCCGGGCCCCAGTTGCTGGTGGGCCAGCCCGAGCAGGCCCACGGCGGCCTCCAGCGAGGGCACGGCGGCCCAGGCGGTGAGGCGCGCGGCCGGTTGCGGGTAGAGCTTGAGCGTGGCCGCGGTGATGATGCCCAGCGTGCCCTCGCTGCCCACGAACAGGTCGCGCAGGTCATAGCCGGTGTTGTCCTTGCGCAGGCCGGTCAGGCCGTTCCAGACCTCGCCCTGCGGCGTCACCACCTCCAGGCCCAGGCACAGGTCGCGCGCGTTGCCGTAGCGCACCACCTGCGTGCCGCCGGCGTTGGTGGCCAGGTTGCCGCCGATGGTGCAGCTGCCCTCGGCGGCCAGGCTCAGGGGGAAGAGCAGGCCGGCCTCTTCGGCGGCTTGCTGCACCGCCTGCAGCACGCAGCCGGCTTCCACCGTGAGGGTGAGGTTGGCGGCGTCGAGCGCGCGCACGGATTGCATGCGCCGCAGGCTGATCACCACCTGGCGGCCCGATTCGTCGGGCACCGAGCCCACCACCAGGCCGGTGTTGCCGCCCTGGGGCACCACCGACACACCAGCCTCGGCGCAGGCGCGCACCACGGCGGCCACCTCGGCGGTGCTGCCCGGGCGCACCACGGCCAGGGCGCGGCCCCGGGCGCGCTGGCGCCAGTCTTGTTCGTAAGCAATCAGGTCTTGCTGGTCGGGCGTGAGCACATTCACCTCGCCGACCGCGCCACGCAGGGCGTCAAGCAGGGCGCTCATGGCTGGCGGGCCACCGCGTCCTGGGCGGCGGCGTTGGCGGCCGCCACATCGGCGGCCACGGCTTGTGGGCCAGCCGTGCGCAGGCGGATGCGCACGTGCAAGGCGCAGGCCACGAACAGGGCGATGCAGAGCGCCACTTCGATCAGCGCCATGGCACGGTAAACGCCGGGTTCGCCCGCGGCGCGCACCACGCCTTCGGTGAAATACAGCCACACCAGCAAGCTCACCCAGCGGTAGGTGTACATGCGGTTCTTCAACAGGCCGGCCAGCGGCAGCACCAAGGGCAGCACCTTGATGGCCCACCACGAACCACCCGGGCGCAGCGGTGCGATCCACAGCTCCCAGGCCAGGCCGAGCACGATCAGCCCCAGCAGGCTGCCCACGGCTAGCCATCGGGTGGTTTGGATGGCACGGTTCAGATCGGCGGGCATTGGGCTCATGTTCGGGCGGGAAAGTGGGGCTGGCATGATACCGGCATGAGCATCGCAGAACGCCTGAAGACCGCCGATTCCCTCTTGCGCACCTGGTGGTCCACTCTCTGGCAGGTGGCCCTGCATTTCCCCTGGCGCAACACCGCCATCACCCTGCGCGAGCGCTTCCGCGAAGACCGCCTGGGCGTGACCGCCAGCAGCCTCACCTTCACCACCACCATCTCCCTGGTGCCCCTGTTCACCGTGGGCCTGGCGGTGTTCAGCGCCTTTCCCATGTTCGACCGCCTGCAAGTGACCTTGCAGCGCTGGCTGGTGCAGAGCCTGGTGCCCGACAACATCGCGCGCCAGGTGCTGATGTACCTGAACCAGTTCGTGAACAAGGCCCAGCAAATGGGTTGGGCCGGCGCGCTGTTTCTGCTGTTCACCTCGCTGGCGCTGATTCTCACCATCGACCGCAAGCTCAATGACATCTGGCGCGTGCGCCAGGTGCGCCCGCTGACCCAGCGGGTGCTGGTGTACTGGGCGGTGCTCACGCTGGGGCCGCTGCTGTTGGCGGGCAGCGTGGCGGCCACGTCGTATGCCCTTACCTTGTCGCGCAGCGTCTCGGGCAGCTTCACCGGCACGGTGCGCCTGCTGCTGGACTCGCTTCAATTCGTGATTGGCCTGGCCGGCCTGGCCGCGCTGTACCGCTACGTGCCCAACACCCATGTGCGCTGGGCCCATGCCATCACCGGCGGTGTGTTCGCCGCCGCCGGGCTGGAGCTGGCCAAGACCCTGCTGGCCTGGTACCTGGCCGAGGTGCCCACCTACTCCACGCTCTACGGCACCTTTGCCGCCGTGCCGATTCTGCTGGTGTGGTTTTACGTGGCCTGGGTGATCGTGCTGCTGGGCGCGGTGGTCGCCGCCTACCTGCCCAGCCTGCTCACCGGCGTGGCGCGGCGCGGTGACTCGCCGGGGTGGAGTTTTCAGCTCGCGCTGGAGTTGATGGAGGCCCTGCAGACGGTGCGGCACGAGCCTGGGCACGGCCTGGCCCTGGAGGCCCTGGCCCAGCGCCTGCGGGTGGACGTGCTGCAACTGGAAGAGCCGGTGGCCGCCTTGGTGGCGCTCGACTGGGTGGCCCGCCTGGACGAAGACGGCGAGCGCTACGTGCTGCTGATCGACCCGGCGCTCATTCGCGTCACCCCGCTGGTGGAGCGGCTGCTGCTGGCCCGCTCGCCTGGCACCGAGGCGTTCTGGGCCCACAGCGGCCTGCGCGACATGACGGTGGCCCAGGCCATCACGGCCGCCGCACCCGAAGCGCCACAGCCGCCCCTGGCCCACCTTGGCTGACCCGGCCAAGCCTGCGCCCGGTGGTCTTTCAAGCCACCTGACTCAGGTCCTTGGCCATGTCGGTGGCCAGTTGGCCAATGTCCGTCAGCGCCTGCCGCTCGACGTCGCCCCAGGCGCCCGAGAAGCTCAGCCGCAGTCCATGGCGGTAGCGGTTGGTGGCGGTGAACAGAGGGCCGGGGCCGAAGGTAACGCCACGCGCCACGCATCGCTCGAAGAGCGCCATGCTGTCCAGGGTGGGGGGCAATTCCACCCAGAGGCTGTAGCCCGATGGCGGGTTGCTCACGCGGGTGCCGGCGGGAAAGTCGCGCGCAATCTGCTCGCGCGCTTGGCCCAGACGCTCAGTCAGGCGGGTGCGCAGGCGGCGCATGTGCGTCTCGTAGCTGCCGCGCTGCAGCAGGTCAGCCAGGGCATGCTCCATCACCACATTGGTGGCCGCGCCTTGCAGGCGCTTGCGGGTGGCCACTTGCTCACGCCAGCGCCCCGGCGCGGCCCAGCCCAGGCGGATGCCGGGCGACACCGTCTTGGCAAACGAGCCGCACATCATCACGCCTGCTTGCGTGTCAAAGGCCTTGGCGGCTTTGCGGCGCTCGTCGCTGGCCATCAAGTCGTTGAACACCACGTCTTCGATCAGTGGCACACCGCGCTCGGCCAGCAGTTGCACCAGGCGCCGCTTGGCCGCCAGTGGCATCACCGAGCCCAGCGGGTTGGACAGGGTGGGCGTGAGCAGCACCGCCTTCACCGCTTGGGTGTCCAACGCCAGTTCCAGCGCGGGCAATGACACGCCGGTGCGCGGGTGGGTGGGAATCTCCAGGGCGCGCAAGCCCAAGGATTCCAGCAGGTCCAGGTGACCGAAAAACGTGGGCGATTCGATGGCCACCACATCGCCCGGCCGGGTGATCACGCTCAGGCACAGGCTTACCGCCTGCGTGCAACTGGCCGTGATGACGATGTCGTCGGCCTCCAGGGTGCAGCCCAGGTGGTGGGCGCGCCGGGCCACGGCCTGCCGCAGCGCCAGCGTGCCGGCGTCACCTTTGTTGTATTCCACCAGGCTGCTGCGGTGCACCCGCGCCGCCCGCGCCATGGCCACGCGCAGGCCGTCTTCGTCAAAGAGGCCATTGCCTTGTGGCGTGTAGCCGCCAAAACAGGCGCGGTCGCCCGGTTGGTGCAACAGCGCAAAGGCGTCGGAGCGGGTGCGCAGGGTGAGGTCCACGCTGCGCTGGGGCGGTGTGTTGTGGCGAGGTGGCGCCATGGCCCGGGCGCGGGGCGCTGCCGAGCGCTGTCGGCGCACGAAATAGCCCGTTCTTGGGCGAGCCTCGGCCAGGCCTTGGTCCACCAGTTGCTCGTAGGCCAGCTTGGCCGTGGCCATGGACACGCCCTCTTGCTGTGCCGTCTCGCGCACCGAAGGCAGGCGGTGGCCCGGGGCACACAGGCCGCTGTGGATGAGCTGCGCCAGGCGCTGCGCCACCTGCGCGTACAGCGTGGTGGACGGGGTGATCAAGGGGAGTGGAGGGCGCGCACTCATGGGCGGTCCATGCTACCGCAGGCCTGGGTGGCCAGTGCCGCTGGCCAAGCTGGGGAGGCGGCACAGTTGCCTGCCAGGTGGACCAACACAGAACGGCCGTCGGCGTCGCTGGCGGGGCTGTTCTGGGCGCTGGCTGTGTCTGTTGCCAATGCTCGCTCTGGACCACAGTGAAGACCGTTCTTCTCAGGAGCTGTCCATGCCCACCGGTCTTTCCGCGTTTCCGTTTTTCCCCTGGTTTGCCCCGCGTCGCGGTCTGGCCAAGCCCTGGGCCCGTGCGGCGGTGGTGCACCGTGTGGCGCTGCACGGCTTGAAGCCTTGCCTGGTCGATGCCAGAGCTGGCTGGCAACTGCAGGTGTTGCAGGGGCGCGTCTGGCTGACGCAGCCCGGGGCGCTGCAAGACCTGTTTCTGAGCGCAGGCGACAGCGTGACCCTGAACCAGGCTGGCGTGCTGCTGCAGGCCGAGCCCTTGGTGCCCAGGGAGCGCTGCCAAGAGGCACGGGCCCTGTGCGAGCTCAGGCGCCTGAGCCCCTGAGTCGCGCAGGCGCCGCGCAGCCCAATCAGCCGCGCAGGAAGTCGCGCAGGGCGAACAGCGTAGCGTCGGGTGTTTCGGTCATCTGATGGTGGCCCACCGGCAGCTTTACCACGCTCACGGCCTTGCCGGCGGCTTTGGCCGCGTGGATCAGGCTTTGCGCCGCCTTGGGGTGCGTCATCTGGTCTTGCTCGCCCAGCAGAAACAGCACCGGGCAGGCAATGGCCGCCACGGCCGCTTCGCCATTGGCGTAGCGGTCGCAGGCCACGAAGCCGCGGTGGAACACGTTCACCTTGGGGTTGCTGCGCAGCACGCGCCGCCCCAGCGCCATGCCCGCGCCGTACACCCAGGTGCCCGGCCCCAGCGCCGAGGGGGGCGCCGCCAGCGTGCTGCGCGAGAACACGTTCACCAGCTTGAGCGCCTTCTCCGGTTCGTTGAGCGAGCTCTCGATGAGCGCCGGCGACACCTTCATGGGCGAGGCCGTGCCCACCAGCACCAGGTGCGTCACCCGGTCTTGCAAGCGCGCGGCAGCTTCCAGCGCGATAAGCGAGCCCCAGCTGTGGCCCACCAGGGCGGCGCGCTGCACGCCCGCGGCGTCCAGCAGGGCGGCGATGAAATCGGCCGCCTGTTCCACCGTTTCGGGGGCTTCGCCCTCGCTGCGGCAGTGGCCGGGCAGGTCAATGGCCAGCACGTTGAAGCCGTGGTGAGCCAGGTAGCGGCTTTGCAGAATCCAGACGCTGTGGTCGTTGAGCACGCCGTGGATGAACACCACGGTGGGCTTGGTGGCATCGAAGGGCCGGCCACCGGTGTAGGCATAGGTCTTGGCGCCGTTGACGGTGATGTCCATGTCAGGCTCCTGCTTTCTCGGCGGCCTTGAGCGCGCGCTTGAGGTCGTCGATCAGGTCGTCGGCGTCTTCCAGGCCGATCGACAGGCGAATGGTGCCGGGGCCAATGCCCGCGCCGGCCAGTGCCTCGTCGCTCATGCGGAAGTGCGTGGTGCTGGCCGGGTGGATCACCAGCGAGCGGCAGTCGCCCACGTTGGCCAGGTGGCTGAAGATCTTGAGTGCCTCAATGAAGGCCTTGCCCTGCTCGCGGCTGCCCTTGATGTCAAAGCTGAACACCGAGCCCGCGCCACGCGCGCCAAAGCGCAGCAGTTTTTGCGCCAGCGCGTGGCTGGGGTGGCTTTCCAGCAGGGGGTGGCCCACGCGGCTCACCAGCGGGTGGCTGGCCAGGAACTGCACCACCTTTTCGGTGTTGGCCATGTGGCGGTCCATGCGCAGCGACAGGGTCTCGATGCCCTGCAGGATCAGCCAGGCGCTGTGCGGGCTCATGCAGGCCCCGAAGTCGCGCAGGCCTTCGCGGCGCGCGCGCAGCAAGAAGGCGCCCACCGTGCTTTCCTCGCTGAAGACCATGTGGTGAAAGCCCTCGTAGGCCTCGGTGAGCTCGGGGAAGCGACCGCTGGCCTCCCAGTCAAACGAACCGCCGTCCACCAGCACGCCACCGATCACGGTGCCGTGGCCGCTGAGGAACTTGGTGGCCGAGTGGTAGACCAGGTCGGCGCCCAGCTCCAGCGGCTTGATGAGGTATGGCGTGGTCAGGGTGCTGTCCACCAGCAGCGGGGCGCCCGCCTCGTGGGCAATTTGGGCGATGGTGGGGATGTCAAGCACGTCCAGGCCCGGGTTGCCCACCGTCTCGCCAAAGAACAGCTTGGTGTTCGGGCGCACGGCGGCCCGCCAGCCGTCGATGTCGCCAGGCTTGACGAAGGTGGTCTCAATGCCAAAGCGGCGCATGGTGTAGTGCAGCAGGTTCTGGCTGCCGCCGTACAGCGCGGTGCTGGCCACGATGTGCGAACCCGCCCCCATGAGGGTGGCCACCGCCAGGTGCAGGGCGGCCTGGCCACTGGCCGTTGCAATGGCGCCGATGCCGCCTTCCAGTGCGGCCATGCGCTGCTCGAACACCGCGTTGGTGGGGTTGCTGATGCGGCTGTAAACGTGACCTGCGCGCTCCAGGTTGAACAGGGCGGCGGCGTGGTCGCTGGACTCGAAGACGAAAGAGGTGGTGAGGTGAATGGGCACCGCACGGGCCCCGGTGGCAGGGTCAGGGCTGGCGCCGGCGTGCAGCGCAAGCGTGTCGAAGCCGGGGTCTGAGTAACCGGACATGAAGAGGTCTCCTGGGGAAGCGTGGGCAACAAGGGCCCAGGCCGTTGGTGATGCGATTTATTGTGGGCTATATTGGCCGCACCAACGGCCACCGCGCCACAGAGAATTCCCGAGGAGAAGGCCCATGAAAGTCAGCGACATCCTGCGCGTCAAAGGCGGCGCGCTCTACACCATCACCCCCGAACACAGCCTGGCCGACGCGGCCAAGCTCATGGCCGACAACGACATCGGCTCACTGGTGGTGATGTCCCACGGTCTGGTGGTGGGCATGCTGACGTTTCGCGAGGTGATCCAGGCGGTGGTGAAGAACGGCGGCAACTTCGGCACCACCACCGTTTACCGCGCCATGGACCCTGGGCCCCTGACCTGCACCATGGCCACCGAAATGGACGAGGTGCGGCGCATGATGCTCGACCGCCACGCCCGCTACATGCCGGTCATCGACAACCGCATGCTCATGGGCGTGATCAGTTTCTACGACGTGGCCAAGGCCGTGGTGGACGCGCAGAACTTCGAGAACAAGATGCTCAAGGCCTACATCCGTGACTGGCCCGAGGAGACCGAGCCAGCCGAGGACGGTGACAAGCCGGCCGGCTGAGGCAGACAACTGGCCGGCTGGTCATCCTTATTCCGACTGGGGGTCGGAATCAGAGTCGGAGTCGGCGGTGCTGAGTTTCATAAACGTTGAGATCAACTGCACTGCCTCGTTGACACCCTCGGGGGTGCTGAGCGATTCAAAAGACATTTCGGCCTCGATGGTGCCGTGGTTGTTCCCGCCTCCGGCCCACGTGCCGCTGACGACGAATCCAGACCGCTCGGTGTTCACAATCGCCTCAATCCTTGGAGTGCCGACCTTGATGCTGAATGAGCCATTGGCGTGCAGCACGACAGGCAGTCCTTTCTCCTCGAGCCGATAGATCGGGTCCTTTATCGCGGTGATGTTGCCTTCGTTGGACGTGACAGATAGGGGCTTGGTTTCCATTTGAAATCCCTGGGTGATCGTTTAGCGTTTACACGCGCTGTTGGGTCGGCTGGGTTTTGGCGAGACCACAGGTCCGTTTGATGTTTTGCCGCAATGGGGCTTGTCAGTGCTCCTGAGGCCACTCGGTGGCCGTGAAGCCCTGAAGCAGGGC
>FWPV01001994.1_pt1 | contig 52277 bp, 63 predicted proteins | sample 2228371 | NCBI WGS metagenome assembly FWPV01 (sample SAMEA103939776, study PRJEB20133) | metagenome
GGGTGGGTTGGATGGGATTTTTCATGGCGCCAGTCGGAAAGAGCTTTGGTTCATGCCAACAATTATATCGGCAGGGATATCGGCAGGGTGGCGTGAGACTTTAGGGGAGGAGGGCAGGTGGCTGGCAGCTTGCAGCTCGTGGCAGATGGGGCTGGCAGGCGGTCGGGCTAGGTCACTCCTGATGGGAGAATGCAGGGGTCGCCCAGGGGAACACGATCCCCTCTCCCCCTGCGGGGCAATGGGCAGGCTGAGGGCTTGAAGAATCAGAGCGTCATCTCCCTCACCCCACCCTCCCCAAGCCAGCCTGTTGGCAGGTAGGTTGGGACAGGATGTTTCTCGGCGTTTCCCTCGAGGGGGCGCCGCCCGCCGCTGCCACACAGGCCACGGCAGCCGGCTAGCCCAACATACGAAGCCCCCCATCGGCGCGCCCCGCTTGAGCGCCATGTCAGACCCCTGCCGATCGCAGCAGGCATGAGCGGCAGCAGGCCAAGAACCAGACGCCTGCCGAGGCGTTGACCGAAGGACGCGCCACCGCCTTGGCCTTGGGATGAGCGTGGGTGTCAGGAAGGTGTAGGGATCAGCAGAAGCCACCAGCTACAATCCGCCCATGGAGACGCTGGACGAATTCACCCTCTATCCGCGGCTCGCCACACAGCCGGGCGTGAGCCGTTCGGCAGCCCCACCTGCGGCGCCTGCCGGCGCGTGGAGCGTCTGCTGCCGGCCGCTGCGACCGAGGGCGCCCATTTGTTCCGGGTGGATGTCCAGACCGCCCCGGCCCTGGCGCGGGCCTTCGACGTCTTTCATCTGCCGGCCCTGTTCCTGTTCCGGGATGGGCGATATCACGCCCGGCTGGCCTGCATGGTGACGCCTGCCGCCCTGGCCGAGGCCATCGACCGGGCCCTGGCCGCACCGGCCGTGGAGGAGCCATGAGCGCGAGGGACGATCCAGTCAGACGGGACTGGAGCCTAAATACCGAAGGCTGGCTCGCCGGGGTGCGGCATCTGCCCTCGCCCAACTGCGACGACCGGCCCGAGGGCGAAAGCGTGAGCCTGGTGGTGATCCACAACATCAGCCTGCCGCCGGGCGAGTTCGGCGGCCCCGGGGTGGAGGAACTCTTCACCAACCGCTTGGACCCTGGCGCCCACCCCTATTACGAGACCATCCGGGACCTCAGGGTGTCGGCCCACTTCTTCATCCGGCGCGATGGCGAGGTCATCCAGTTCGTACCCTGCGGCCGCCGCGCCTGGCATGCCGGGGCGTCCTCCTGGCAGGGTCGGGAGCGCTGCAACGATTTTTCCATTGGCATCGAGCTGGAGGGCACCGATCTGCTGCCCTACACCGAGGCCCAATACCAGGCCCTGGATGCGCTCCTGGCCGTTCTGCGGCGTGCCTATCCCATCACTGGGGTGGTGGGACATGCGGACATCGCCCCCGGACGCAAGACCGACCCGGGCCCCAGTTTCGACTGGAGCCGCATCCGGCTTTGAGCTCAGGCCGCCTGGGCGGGGATCTCGCGGCCGATGCGCACGATGCGGTTGCGGTCGTCCACGTACACCAGGCGGGGTTCGTAGGTGGCCAGTTCCACCTCGTTATAGGTGGCATAGGTGGCGATGATCAGCACATCCCTCACCGCCGCCTTGCGTGCGGCCGCCCCATTCACCGAGACGATGCCGCTGCCTCGCCTGGCTCGGATGGCGTAGGTGGAGAAGCGCTCGCCGTTGTGGACGTTGTAGACCTCGATGCGCTCGTATTCGCGGATGTCCGCAGCCTCCAGCAGCGCCTCATCGATGGCGCAGGAGCCCTCGTAATCGAGCTCGGAGGCGGTCACGCTCACCCGGTGCAGCTTGGATTTGAGCATGCTCCGTTGCATGGGGTGTAACCATGGCGCAAAAGCAAAATTATAGCTGATCCCGCGCCCGCGTGGGTCTTTCTGCCCGCACCCGCGCGCCTCATACCCGCCTTGCATCCACCTCGAGGTTGTCGATGAGGCGTGTGCCACCCAGGCGTGCAGCGGCCAGGATCACCAGCTCCCGCTCCTGTGCTGCCGGGGGGAGCAGGGTCCGGCGGCTGCGCACACTTACGTAATCCACCCGCCAGCCGCGCTCGGCAAGCCGGCGGCAGGCCTCGTCTTCCAGGGCCGCGAAGTCCGACTCGCCCGCAGCGATGCTTGCCGCCAGCACCCGTAACACCGCATACAGGCGCGGCGCCTCGGCTCGCTCGGCAGGTGAGAGGTAGGCATTGCGCGAGGACAGGGCAAGCCCGTCCGCATCCCGCACCGTCTCGCCGGCCAGGATCTCCACGGGCAGGTTGAACTGGCGCACCATGCCCTGGATGAGGAAAAGCTGCTGGTAGTCCTTCTTGCCGAATACGGCCCGGCGCGGCTGCACCAGATTGAAGAGCTTCAGCACCACGGTACACACGCCGGCGAAGTGGCCGGGCCGGAAGGCGCCGCAGAGCTCCTCTGCAAGCGGGGGCTGTACCAGGAAGGTCTGGGGCTCCGGATAGACGGCCGCCGCTTCGGGGGCGAAGACCACATCCACGCCTGCCGCCTCCAGTTTCTCGAGGTCCGCCTCCAGGGTGCGGGGATAGCGCTCATAATCCTCGTTGGGGCCGAACTGCAGGGGATTGACGAAGATGCTCACCACCACTGGCCGTCCCGCGGCGCGGGCCAGTTCCACCAGGGCCAGGTGCCCCGCATGCAGGTTGCCCATGGTGGGCACGAAGGCCGTATCCCTCTGCCCCTCCAGGCTCCGCCGCAGGGTTTCCACGTCACGGATGAGCTGCATCTTCCTGGCAACCGATGGGGTTTTCCACTCTCTGCCCATCCCCCCTGCCCACTCACCTGTAGTGCTCTGGCCCGGGGAAGGTCCCTTCGCGCACTTCTCGCACGTAGCGCAGTATGGCCTCCTCCAGAGATAGGGCGCCGGCCATGAAGTCCTTGGCGAAGGGGGGCGGATGCGGGGTCAGGCCCAGCAGGTCCTGCAGCACCAGGACCTGGCCATTGCACTCGGGGCCGGCACCGATGCCGATGGTGGGCACGGGCAGGCGTTGGGTGATCTCCTCGGCCAGCACGGAGGGGATGGACTCCAGCACCATGAGCCCGATGCCCGCCTGCATCAGGGCTTCGGTATCCTGGAGCAGGCGGGTAGCGCTGGCTGCATCCTGCCCCTGGGGAAGATAGCCCGTCTGGTTGACGGACTGGGGCAGCAGGCCCAGGTGGCCGCACACCGGCACCCCGCGCTGGGTCAGAAATGTCACGGTGGGGGCCATCACCTCCCCGCCCTCCAGCTTGACCATGTTGGCCCCGGCGGCGAGCAGCCGGGCCGCCGAGGCAAAGGCTTGTTCCGGACCCTGCTGGTAGCTGCCGAAGGGCAGATCGGCCAAGATGAAGGCCCCGCCTTGCGCACCCCGCGCCACCGCCTCGGTGTGATAGACCATCTGTTCAAGGGTCACCTGTAGGGTGGTAGCATGGCCCTGGATGGTCATCCCTAGGGAGTCCCCCACGAGCAGGATGTCCACGCCGCAGCGGGTGAGCAGCCGGGCGAAACTCGCGTCATAGCAGGTAAGGGCCACCAGCCTTTCACCCCGGCTCGACTTCTTCAGCAGTTGGGGAAGGAACATCATGCCCCCCGGTTGAAAAATTCCCGTGTCCCACGCATGTCGTGGATACGGCGCACCAACAGCTCGAAATCCTCCGGCCGCTCGACGAAATTCAGGTGCTCGCTGTTGACGATCAGTACGGGCGCGGCATCGTAATGGTAGAAGAACCTGGCGTAGCTGTCGGCCAATGCCGTCAGATAGGCCTCGTCCATCTGACGCTCATAGGGGCGGCCGCGGCGACGCACCCGTTCCATCAGGGTGGCGGGGGTGGCCTGCAGATAGATGACCAGGTCGGGGGTAGGCGCCAGGGGTTTGAGATCCGTATAGATCTTCTGATAGAGCTGGAACTCCATTTCGTCCAGATTCAGGCGGGCGAAGAGCAGGTCCTTGTCCAGCAGGAAGTCGGCCACCCACGCCCGGTGGAACAAATCCCCCTGTAGGAGCTGGCGGCATTGTTCATGGCGCGACAGCAGAAAGGCGAGCTGGGTGGGCAGGGCATAGCGGCGCCGGTCTTCGTAGAAACGGGCGAGGAAGGGGTTGGCATCGGCCTGCTCCAGCACGGGCCAGGCGTCCAGCAGCCGGGCGAGCCGCTCGGCCAGGGTGGTCTTGCCTACGCCGATGGGGCCTTCCACCACGATGTATTGCAAGCGCTCCATGGTCATCGGGGCAGGGCCTTCTGATGCGGCGGCTCGGCAAGCAGCGCCAGATCCTGCACGTCCACCTGCGCGAGCAGCAGGCTCACCCGGCCGCGGCCAGGAATCAGGGCCGCCGGGGCGATCTCCGCCAGGGGCTTGAGGACGAAAGCGCGCTCGTGCATGCGCGGATGCGGCAGGGTGAGTCCGGGTTCGTGCATGATGAGGCCGTCGTAGAGCAGCAGGTCCAGGTCCAGGGTGCGGGGGGCGTTCCTGCGGGTGCGCCGGCGGCCATGCCGCGCCTCTATGGCCAGGCAATGCGCCAGCAGCTCGCGGGGGGCGAGCCGGGTCCCGAGTCGGGCCACGGCATTGACGTAGTCCGGCTGGTCCGGCTCGCCCACCGGCCGGCTGCGGTAGAGGGAGGAGCGCGCCAATAGGCGCGTGTCCGGCAGGCGGGCGAGCTCCTCCAGGGCCTGCAGGATCTGGCCGACCGGATCGCCCAGATTGGCGCCCAGGGCGATGAAGGCCTGCACCGGGGTGGCGCGCATGCCTCAGCCAGCCTGGGGTTGCAGCACGGCCTGGGGCGGCTGCGCCCGACGCCTGCGCCGGCGTTTGCGCCGGGCCGGAGCCCCGCTGGCCGGCAGCAGCATCCGGGTGCGGGTGTTCTCGTCCGCGTCCTGGAAACGGGTCCACCAGTCCGCCAACTCCTGGGGGGCATCCCCGCCGCGCGCCCGGATGAGCAGGAAGTCATAGCCGGCACGGTAACGGGGGTGGGCCAGCAGGCGGAAGGGTCGGTTGCCGCTGCGCATCTCGAAGCGCGGCTGCAGGGCCCAGATCTCCTTGATCATGCCGTCGAAGCGGCGGGGGAAGGCGAGCAGGGCGCGCTGGCGCTCCAGGGTCTCCTCCATGGCGGTGTGCAGCGCCGCTTGGGCCGGCTCGCCGGCCGCCAGGTGCTGCTGCCACGCGGTCTTGAAATCGAACCAGAGCAGGCCGGCCAGCATGAAGGCGGGCGAGGCGGACTGCCCATGCCGCACCCGCTCGTCGGTGTCGTGCAGGGCGGCGTGCAGGAAGTGCTGGCGCTCGGGATCGTCCAGGATGGCATCCAGCATGGGCAGGATGCCATGGTGCAGTCCCTCGGCGCGCAGCTGCCGCACCCCCCGCTCCGCATGGCCGGAGAGCAGCAGCTTCATCATCTCGTCGAACAGACGCGCCGCCGGGATGCGGGCGAGCATCGGGGCCATGCGGGCGATGGGGGCGCGGGTGGCCGGATCGATGTGGAAATCCAGCTTGGCCGCGAAGCGGGCGGCGCGCAGCATGCGTACCGGATCCTCACGGTAGCGGGTGGCCGGATCGCCGATGATGCGCAGCACCCGCTTGCGGGCATCGGCCACCCCACCGTGCCAGTCCCAGATCTCCTCCCGCTCCGGGTCGTAGTACAGGGCATTGACCGTGAAGTCCCGGCGGGCCGCGTCCTCCTCCTGGGTGCCGTAGACATTGTCGCGCAGGATCAGGCCATCCTCCGCGGTGACCCGCTCCTCGTCCTCCTCGTCGCCCTGGGGGTTACTGGCGCGGAAGGTGGTGACCTCAATGGTCTCGGCACCGCAATAGGCGTGGACGATACGGAACCGCCTGCCGATGATGCGGGATCGGCGGAATAGTGCCCGCACCTGCTCCGGGGTGGCGTCGGTGGCCACGTCGAAATCCTTGGGGGTCTTGCCCAGGAGCAGATCCCGCACTGCCCCCCCCACCACGAAAGCGCTGTGCCCGGCCTGCCTGAGCACCCGCGTGACCTTGAGGGCGCAGGGGGAGATCCGGTCACGGGTGATGCCGTGTTCACTGAGGGGCAGGATGCGTGGACCCTGGCGCTTGCCCCCGAAGACCTTGCGCAGCAGACGGGCGATCATGGACTGCGGGGCGGCGCGGATCTGCGCATCGTGGGGCTGGAGGGGGCCGGCAGGGCACGGGGCATCCGCTGGCGGATGGGGGCCTGTGTGGTCGGTGGTGCATGCATTGGCCAATTATACCGCGTGTGCAGCCGGCCGCCCCTTGCCCCTGGCTCCCCTGACGGGCTAAATTTGCACGTCTAACCATCCCAACGAGGTCCCGGGAGTGCTTGCCCTCATCGAAGCCGCCGGCTGGCCCATCTGGCCGCTCATCCTTGCCTCCGTCATCGCGCTGGCCATCATCATCGAGCGCTCTTACAGCCTGCGCAGCCAGCGCATCAGCCCGCCCAATCTGCTGGAGCAGACCCTGGAGAACCTGCGCCGACACGGCCTGAACGGCGACCTCCTGCGCGCCCTGGCGGAGGGTTCGCCCATGGGACGCGTGTTCGCCTCTGGGTTGCGCAACATGCATGGCACGCGGGAGCTCATGAAGGAATCCCTGGAGGAGACGGGACGGGCGGTGGCCCATGAGCTGGAGCGCTACCTCACCACCCTGGGCACCATCGCCGTGGTCGCCCCGCTCCTGGGCCTGCTGGGCACCGTGGTGGGCATGATCGAGATCTTCAGCGCCCAGACCCCCACCGGCAGCGACCCGGCCAGACTGGCCTACGGCATTTCCGTGGCCCTCTACAACACCGCCTTCGGTCTGATCGTGGCCATCCCCAGCATGATCTTCTACCGTTTCTTCCGGGGCAAGGTCGATGCCCTGCTGGTGGAGATGGAGCAGCAGGCCCTGCGTCTGGTGGATCTCGTGCACGGAGAGCGCAAGTGAATTTCCAGCGCGGCTGGCGGCGCGAAGAGCCAGACATCAACCTGATCCCCCTCATCGACGTGCTGCTGGTGATCATCATCTATCTGGCGGTCACCACCACCTTCGCCCGCTATGCCGAGCTGCAGATCCATTTGCCGCAGGCGCGGGGCGAGGCCGCCCAGGAGCAGCCTGCCCGCATCGAGGTGAACGTGGACGCCGCCGGCAACTATCGGGTCAACGGAAAACCGGTGGTCTTCACTGGTGTCGACGCCCTGCGCTCGAGCCTCGCGTCGGCGGCCGCCGAGGCCAGGGACCCCATGGTGGTCATCTCCGCGGACGCCCGCGCCACCCATCAGTCGGTGGTGCACGTCATGGACGCCGCCCGACGGGCGGGGTTCATGCGGGTGACCTTCGTCACCCAGACCACCCCCGAAGCCTCGCCTTGAGGCAGGGCCGGCAGGAGGACTGGCCCGGCCTGGCCTGGCGGCTGCCCCTGGCCGGCCTGTTCGGGGCGCTGGCCGCCCTGCGCCGCCAGGCCTACCGGCATGGATGGCTGCCCGTGCAGCGGCTGCCGGTGCCGGTGATCGTGGTGGGCAACATCACGGTGGGTGGCACCGGCAAGACCCCCCTGACCATCTGTCTCACCAAGGCTCTCGCGAACGCCGGCTGGCAGCCAGGCATCGTCAGCCGCGGCTACGGCGGGCGCTTAAAGGGCCCTGCCCCGGTGCAGCCGGACAGCGACCCCGCCCAGGTGGGGGACGAGCCGGTGCTCCTCGCCCAGGCTACCGGTGTGCCGGTCTGGATCGGCCGCCGCCGTGCCCGTGCCGGGGAGGCGCTGCTTGCCGCCCATCCCGAGGTGGAGGTGATCGTCGCCGATGATGGCCTGCAACACTATGCCCTCGCCCGGGACGTGGAGATCGCCGTGGTGGATGGCGTGCGCCGCTTCGGCAACGGCCGATTACTGCCGGCCGGGCCCCTGCGCGAACCCCCCAGCCGGCTGAACCGGGTCGATGCGGTGGTGGTGCAGGGCGGCGATCCCGGGTGGCTGCGGGCAAGCGCACCGATCTATGGCATGCGCCTCGTGCCCGTGGGGCTGCGCAACCTCGCCCACCCGGAGCATACCCTGCCCTTGGCCTGGCTTGCGGGCCGACAGGTGGAGGCCGTGGCCGGCATCGGCCATCCGGAGCGTTTCTTCCAGCTCCTCCGGGAATTGGGTGCCCAAGTCCGACCCCACCCCTTCCCGGACCATCACCCCTTCCTGGCCCGGGATCTGCCCGCCGGCACCGTGGTGATGACCGCCAAGGACGCGGTCAAGTGTGCCGCCTTCGCCCGTGCGCAGGACTGGGTGCTGGAGGTTGACGCCGTCGTAGAGCCGGGGCTAAAAACGCATATCCTCAACCGCCTGCCGCCCCGTCATGGACCCCAAACTCCTTGAAATCCTGGTCTGCCCCCTGTGCAAGGGCCCCCTGATCTACAGGAAAGAGGCCCAGGAGCTCATCTGCAAGGCGGACCGACTCGCCTATCCCATCCGCGACGGCATCCCCGTCATGCTGGAGGAGGAGGCGAGAAAGCTGCCCGCCGAGGAGGAGGTCTGAGGCCCCGATGGCCAGGCCCTTCCCCCTGCAGATCCTGCTCGACCACGCCCGGCACCGCATGGATGCCGCGCAGAAGACCCTGGCCTTGCTCAAGCGCAAGGAGGAAGAGGCAACCCAACGGCTCAGGGAATTGGAGGAGTTCCGCCAGGAGTACCACGACCGGCTCGTGCACAGCGCCACGGGGGGCATGCACATCCACCTTATGCGCGACTACCGTGCCTTCCTGGCCAGGATCGACCAGGCCATCCAACACCAGGCCCAGGTGGTACGCGAGGCCCATGCCCGCTGGGAGGCGGCCCACCAACAATGGCTGAGTGAGAGGCAAAAGGTCAAGGCCTACGAGGCGCTCTCCGAGCGGCACCGACAGCGGGAGATCCGGCAGGCGGAGCGGCGCGATCAGCGACTCACGGACGAACACGCGGCAAAGACGGCCCTGCAGACGATAAGACCGGAATGAAGGCCATCTGCACAATCTGGCACGCCTCTTGCATAGGGTTTCGCGTCTGCTGCAGATGCCGATGCCATGACCATCCCCCACGTGAGTCTGCCTGTCTCGAACCCATCTGCCGATCCCGCACCGGGCACAGGCCCCATTCCCCTCTCGGCTGCCGCAGCCAAGGCCGGGCCATTTGCCCAAGCTCTCGAGGCCGCCCTGCTTGGCCTGCGACCCCTGCCGTTCGGCAGCGTGCCGCCGCATTCGGCCCCATCGCCCACGGACCAGACCTCCCCCACCGTAGCGGAGACGACGGTCACTGGTGCCGCCTCCCTCCTCCTGCCTTCCGACGGGCCGGCTGCCCTCCCCGGGCAGGATGCGGCGCGGTCGGACGGCAGCCCGCCCGCCGCCGACGCCTCCGGCGAAGCCGGGTCACCACCGCATCCGGTCGCCATGGCATGGGTCCCAGTGCCGAATGCGGGTGCATCCCCGCCGGCAGCACCCAAGACCGATCATGCCGGGGCGGATCCCGGGCAAATCTTGCCGGTGATGCCGGGAGCGGCGCGGCAAGAATTGCCGCTATCCGTACCGGATGTCCGCCTGCCGAGTATGGCTTCGGATGCGCCGGCCAGCCAGGGGGAGATGTTTCCCCACCTGCCGCAGACAGCGGCCGAGGCCGCGTCCAGGGGAGCTCTCCATGCCGCAGGGCCCCAGGCGATGCCGGAGAGGGCACCGGCAACCCCCGGTCAGCCTGTGCTCCGGGAGTCCTTAGCTCTACCCCTGCGTGCCCAAGGCTGGGATGCCGAGTTGGGGCAGCGCATCCTGTGGATGGCAGGCCGCCAGATGCAACGGGCCGAGCTCATCCTCAACCCGCCCCAGCTGGGCAGTCTGGAGGTACATCTGACCCTGCGGGGGAGTGAGGCCAGCGCCCACTTTTTCTCCCCCCATGCCGCCGTGCGGGAGGCCATCGACGCGAGCCTGCCCCGGTTGCGGGAGATGCTTTCCGAGGCGGGCATCGCCTTGGGCCAGGCCCAGGTCAGCCCGGAATCCTTCGGGGACCGGCGCGAGGCGTCCACCCCGTCCGCGCCTGGCCTGCGCCATGCCGACGCCGGGGGCAAAGACCTCATGCCCAGCCGGTCCCTGCGGGGCCTGATCGACCTGTACGTGTAGGCCATCCTGCGCGGCCGCGGGGCAGAAACTGTCCCCCTGCTTGCCACGGGGCTTGAGATGAAGTAAGAAACGACCTAAGCTGAGAAGCGGAACTTACTGTTTTATCGGATATTCATCTCAACCCACCGAGGCAGGCATGGCAAAGGCCGAGACGACGACAGAAAACGCAGCACCCGCATCCAAAAAGAAGCTCCTGATCATCATCATCGCCGCCGTGCTCCTGCTGGTAGTGGGGGCAGGGGCCGCCTTGCTCCTGCTGGGCGGCAAGAACGAGGCCCACGAAGGCGAGGACGAGGAGGGCGAGACCGCAGTGGTGGACGAGCAGGTCCTGTACGAGCGGCTGGAGACCTTCACCGTCAACCTGGCCGATCAGGAGAGCTATCTGCAGGTGGAGATCTCCCTGAAGCTGACCGACCCCAAGGTGCAGGAGCGCATCAAGCTGCGCATGCCCGAACTGCGTGACACGGTGCTGCGACTTTTGTCCAGCAAGACAGCCGAGGAGCTGCTCACCCCCGAGGGCAAGGCCAATCTCGCTGGCGAGATCCGGCAGGAGGCCAACAAGGTCCTGGGGGTCAAAAAGGAGAGCCAGGGGGTGCGGGACGTGCTATTCCTGTCTTTCATCGTGCAATAGCGGCACACCATGTCCGACGACATCCTTTCCCAGGAAGAAGTCGACGCCCTCCTGCGCGGCGTCACGGGGGAGGTGGAGGAGAGTGTCGTCGAGGAGGCCGAGGGTGGGATCCGTGCCTATGACATCGGCCGGCAGGAACGCATCGTGCGCGGGCGCATGCCCACGCTGGAGATCATCAACGAGCGCTTCGCTCGCAACTTCCGCATCGGACTGTTCAACCTCATCCGCCGCACGCCGGAGATCTCCGTGGGGCCCGTGTCGGTCATCAAATACAGCGAATTCGTGCGCAACCTGGTGGTGCCCACCAACATCAACCTGGTGCACATGCCGCCGCTGCGCGGCACGGCCCTGTTCGTGTTCGATCCCAACCTGGTCTTCCTGGTGGTGGATACCCTCTTCGGCGGCGACGGGCGTTTTCACATGCGGGTGGAGGGCCGCGATTTCACCTTGGCGGAACAGCGCATCATCCAGCGTATGCTGGAGGTGGTGTTCGAGGAGTTCCAGAAGGCCTGGGCCCCTGTCCACCCCCTCCGTTTCGAGTTCGTGCGCTCGGAGATGAACCCCCAGTTCGCCAACATCGCCACGCCAACGGAGATCGTGGTGGTGACCACCTTCAACATCGAGCTGGGGGCGGGCGGGGGCGATTTCCACGTCTGCATCCCTTACAGTATGATAGAGCCGCTGCGCGACCAGCTCACCAGCCCGATGCAGGCGGATCGTGCCGAGGCCGATGAGCGTTGGCTCACCCAGATGCGTCAGCAGATTCAGGATGCTCAGGTGGAGCTGGTGGCGAATCTGGCCGAGACCCCCATCACCCTGAGGCAGATCATGGAGTTGCAGGTGGGAGACGTCATAGCGCTGGACATCCCGGAAACGGTGATCGCTCAGGTAGACGGGGTACCCCTATTCGAGTGCCAGTACGGGCAGATCGACGGCCGGTACGCCCTGAAGATCCGGCGCGTCCTGCAACTCGATGAGCGCATGGCCTATGTCGCGGGGAGCCAGCCATGAGCGAGGACGCCGAGAAAGAGCAGATCACTGCCGACGACTGGGCCGCCGCCCTGGCAGAACAGGAGGCGGCCGCCGCCGGCAGTGCGGCGGACGACTGGGCCGCCGCCCTGGCGGAACAGAAGGCTGCCGAGGCGCAGCAGGCCCCCGGCCCCCAACCGGCGGCCAATGTCTTCCAAAGCCTGGTGGCGGAGCCCGTGCCGCAGGCGGCCAATAATCTGGACCTCATCCTGGACATCCCCGTCCAGCTCACCGTAGAACTGGGGCGGACAAAGATCGCCATCCGCAACCTCCTGCAGCTGGCCCAGGGGTCCGTGGTGGAGCTAGATGGGCTAGCGGGCGAACCCATGGACGTGCTGGTCAACGGCTATCTCATCGCCCAGGGCGAGGTGGTGGTGGTGAACGACAAGTTCGGCATCCGGCTCACCGACATCATCAGCCCTGCAGAACGGCTGCGCCGCCTGAACAAATGAGGCGTGCGGGCAGGTCCGGCCGGGGGGCGTGGGCAGGGGGCCTCGCCTGCATGCCGGCGTGGGGGTGGGCAGCCGAACCCGGCGTGCCCCAGGGCGGTTCTTTGAGTGCCTTGTTCCAGGCCCTGCTGGCGCTCCTGGTGGTGCTGGCCCTGCTGTTCGCCTTCTTCTGGCTGCTGCGGCGCATCGCGCCCGTGCAGGCGGGCGCCCAGGGGGTGGTACGGGTGGTCGGGGGCGTCATGTTGGGCACCCGGGAGCGCCTGGTGATCGTCGAGGTGGCCGATCAGTGGCTGCTCATCGGGGTGGCCGCCGGCCAGGTCAGCCATTTGCACACCATGCCCAAGCCCCCCGGCTACGAACCGCCAGGGGAGCCGGCACAGCGGAGCGGTTTCGCCGCCAGGCTGGCCGAGTTCATCGCCAAGGGCAGACAAGGCTGAATATGCAGCGGTTCGGGGCATTGTGCCTTTTGGCCTACCTGCCGGGCATCGTCCTAGCTGCGCCCGGGCTGCCCGCCTTCACCAGCACGCCAGGACCGGGCGGCAGCCAGATTTACACCTTCAGCCTCGAGGCCCTGCTGCTCCTGACCTCGCTTACCTTTCTGCCGGCCGTGCTGCTCATGATGACATCGTTCACCCGCATCGTCATCGTGCTGGCCCTGTTGCGGCAGGCCCTAGGCACTATGCAGGCCCCGCCCAACCAGGTGATCATCGGGCTTGCCCTATTTCTGACCTTCTTCGTCATGGCGCCAGTGTTCGAGCGCATCCATGCGACGGCCTGGAAGCCCTACGCGGACAACCAGATCAATTTCCTGCAAGCGGTGGAGCGCGGCTCCGAACCCCTCAAGGCCTACATGCTCAAGCAGACGCGGGAGGCGGACCTGGCCCTGTTTGTACGGCTCGCCGATCACCCGCCCATCGACAGCCCTGAGGCCACCCCCATGCGCCTGCTCATCCCCGCTTATGTCATCTCGGAGCTCAAGACCGCCTTCCAGATCGGCTTTCTCATCTTCATCCCCTTTCTCATCATCGACCTGGTGGTCTCTAGCGTGCTCATGTCCATGGGCATGATGATGCTCTCTCCCATGCTGGTCTCCCTGCCCTTCAAGCTGCTGTTGTTCGTGCTGGCGGATGGCTGGAACCTGCTCATCGCCTCCCTGGTGCAGACCTTTGAGACATGACCCCCGACACTGTCGTCGCCCTCATCCGCGCTGCCCTGGAGGTGGCCGGCCTGGTGGCCGGTCCCCTGCTCCTGGCCTCCCTGCTCACGGGGCTGCTGGTATCCATCTTCCAGGCCGCCACCCAGATCAACGAGCTCACCCTCACCTTCATCCCCAAGCTGGTGGTGCTGTTCCTGGTCCTCGTCCTGATGGGCCCCTGGGCCCTGCAGCTGATGGTGGAGTACATCACCCGGCTCTTTGAGAGCATCCCCCAGCTGATCGGATGATCTCGGTCAGCGCCGATCAGATCAACCTGTGGCTGGCGGCCTTCCTCTACCCTCTCGTGCGCATCCTGGCCTGGCTCGCCACCGACCCGCTGCTGGGCAACCGGGCCGCCCCGGCAAGCGTGCGCGTGGCCCTCGGGTTCGTGCTCACCGTGGCCATCGCCCCGACGCTGCCGCCGCCCCCCCAGGTGGCCCTGCTCTCCGGCGATGGGCTGTTGATCCTCGCCCAGCAGATCGTCATCGGCTTGGCCCTCGGCTTCGTGCTGCGCATCCTCTTCGCCGCCTTGGAATTCGCAGGCCAGTTCATAGGGCTGCAGATGGGCCTGTCCTTCGCCACCCTGGTCGATCCCGTCAACGGCGCCCAGACCCCGGTCATCGCCCAATTCATGGTCATCACCGCCGCCCTCATCCTCTTCGCCTTCGATGGCCATCACCTGATCCTGGAGGCCCTGGTGGAGAGCTTCCACCGCTTGCCCGTGGCCGCCGTGCCCCTGCCCGCCCACGACTACGCTGCCATCGTGCGCTGGGGCGGCGTGATCTTCAGCCTGGGGCTGCAGATCGCCCTGCCGGTGACCGCCGCCTTGCTGTCCACCAACCTGGCCATCGGCATGATGACCCGCGCCGCCCCCCAGCTCAACATCTTCGCCGTGGGCTTTCCCCTGACCCTCGGCGCCGGCCTCATCGCGCTGTACTTCACCCTGGCCTACCTGCCCCAGAGCCTGGAGCGGCTCTGGCTGCAGGCGGTGGAGACGGTAGGCGCGCTGATGACGGGGAGAGGTACGCCATGAACCCGTCCGCGTGGCTGAAACGCTGGACCCACCTCATCCCGGCGGGCGGTGAGGTCCTGGATCTGGCCTGCGGCAGTGGGCGCAATGCGGTCTGGCTAGCGGCCCGGGGTCTCAGGGTGACCGCCGTGGACAAGGATCTGGACGCCAGCGCTGCGGCGCGCGACACCCCGGGAGTGACCTGGCAAGCCCACGACCTGGAGGCGGACCCCTGGCCCTTCGGGCAGGGACGTTGGCAAGCGGTCGTGGTGATCAATTATCTCTACCGGCCGCTCTTCCCCCATCTGCTCCATGCCCTCGCCCAGGGCGGCGTGCTGATCTACGCCACCTTCGCCCTCGGTCAGCAGCGCCATGGCCGCCCGCGCAACCCCAATCACCTGCTCCTGCCCGGCGAGCTGCTGGAGGTGGTGCGCGGTCACCTGCACGTGGTGGCCTACGAGGACGTGGAGGAGCGCTCCCCCCTGCCCTGCCGCCGCCAGCGACTGGCGGCCGTCAGGCCGTGAGGGGGCGGGTAGGGAGTGGTGGGTAGGAAGTAGGAAGTGGGAAGTGGGTAAAAGGTCATAGGTAATGAGATTCATCCCCCATCCCCCATTCCCCCGGATGAGGATAGAATGGCAGCTTTGCGAAGATACGGATGAACATGCTCACTGGCAGTCTCGTCGCCCTGGTCACGCCCATGGCGGAGGATGGCAGTCTCGATCTGGAGGCCCTTTGCCGTCTGGTGGATTGGCATGTGGAACAGGGCACCGACGCCCTGGTCGTCGTGGGGACCACCGGGGAGTCGCCTACGGTGAGTTTCGAGGAACACTGCCTGCTGATCCGCACTGCAGTGGAGCGCGCCGCGGGACGCATCCCGGTGGTGGCCGGCACGGGGGCCAATTCCACCGCCGAGGCCATCGAGCTGACCCGCTGCGCCAAGGCGGCGGGGGCGGTGGCGGGGCTGTCCGTGGCGCCCTATTACAACAAACCGACCCAAGAAGGGCTCTACCGGCATTTCCGCAGCATCGCCGAGGCGGTGGACCTGCCCATGATCCTGTACAACGTGCCCGGCCGCACCGCCTCCGACATCGCCAACGACACGGCGCTGCGCCTGGCCCAGGTGCCCGGCATCGTGGGGATCAAGGATGCCACCGGCAACCTCGAGCGGGGCGCCGACCTCATCCGGCGCGCCCCGGCCTCCTTCGCCGTCTATAGCGGTGACGACGCGAGCGCCATGGCCCTCATGCTGCTGGGGGGACGGGGGGTGATCTCGGTGACGGCCAACGTAGCCCCCCGTCTCATGCACGAGATGTGTGCGGCCGCCCTCGCCGGGGATTTGGAGCGCGCCCGCCGCCTGCATTTCCAGCTCCTGCCCCTGCATCAGAAGCTATTCGTGGAGGCCAATCCCATCCCGGTGAAATGGGTCCTGGCGCGCATGGGGCGCATCCGACCCGGCATCCGGCTGCCCCTCACACCCTTGTCCGAGGCCAATCAGGCCGTCCTTGCCGCCGCCATGTCCGAGGCGGGCATCCTGTCATGAAGCAGGCCCCCACCATGCAGGATCGGCTCCGTACGTGCATCCAGATGGAAGCATCCATGTCCACCCCCATCATCCTGCTGCTCGCCCTGGCCCTCACCGGCTGCAGCCTGATGGAAAGCAAATCGATCGATTACAAATCGGCAGGCCAGGTGCCCAGTCTGGAGGTGCCCCCAGACCTGATCCTGCCCGGTCGGGACTCCCGTTTCGCGCTTCCTGATGCGGGTGGGCGCGGTACGGCCAGCTACTCGGCCTATGCCCAGGATCGGGCCGCCCGGGCGGTGGCGCAACCGGGGCAGCTGTTGCCACAGGTGGACAAGGCGCGCATCGAACGCGCCGGCACCCAACGCTGGCTGGTGGTGGACCTCCCGCCGCAACAGGTCTGGCCGGTGGTCAAAGAATTCTGGCAGGAGCTCGGCTTCATCCTCAACGTGGAACTGCCCGAAGTCGGCGTGATGGAGACGGACTGGGCCGAGAACCGGGCCAAGATCCCCCAGGACGTCATCCGCCGCACCCTGGGCCGTCTCATCGATGCCGTCTATTCCACCGCCGAGCGGGACAAGTTCCGCACCCGTCTGGAACCGACCCCCGACGGACGGGGCACCGAGATTTACATCAGCCACCGGGGCATGTACGAGGTGTTCGAGGGCACACAGGCCGGTGGCGACCAGGGCACGGGCCGCACCGTCTGGCAGCCCCGCCCCCCCGACCCGGAGCTGGAGGCGGAGATGCTGCGCCGTCTCATGGTTCGCTTCGGGGTCGAGGAGGCCGCGGCCCGCACCCTGGTGGCCCGGCAGGCCGTGGAGCCGGCGGCCATCCTGAGCCGTACGGCCGACGGGCATGCCGCCCTGCGTCTGCCCGAACCCTTCGACCGGGCCTGGCGCCGTGTCGGTTTGGCCCTGGACCGCATCGGTTTCGTGGTGGAAGACCGGGATCGCGCCGCCGGGGAATATTTCGTGCGTTATGCCGATCCGGAGGCCCAGGAACGCAACAAGCCGGGCCTGCTCTCGCGGCTTGCCTTCTGGCGCTCCAAAGACGAGGACCGCAAGGCCCAGCGTTACCGGGTCAAGCTGGCCGGGGCAGGGGATACGACCCAGGTGACCGTGCTCTTGGACGACGGGCGCAGCCCGGCCGGCGAGACCGGCAACCGCATCGTCAACCTGTTGCATGAGCAGCTGCGCTAGTGCGGTTCGCCTGCCTGGGCAGCGGCAGCCGGGGCAACGCCTGGCTGGTGGAAGCGGGTTCGACGCGGGTGATGCTGGATTGCGGTTTCAGCCTGCGGGAGACAGACAGAAGGCTGCTACACCTCGGATACACGGGTGATCAGGTGGATGCCGTCGTTCTCACCCATGAGCATACGGATCACGCCCGGGGTGCCGCCCGTTTCGCCGCCCGCCATGGCTGCGAGGTCTGGCTCACTCGTGGCACCCTGCAGGCCCTGGAGGCCGTGGGCATGGCACCCAAGCCGGCGCGGGTGATGGAGGCCCTCACCCCCTTCTGTGTGGGGGACCTGGAACTGACGCCCTACCCGGTGCCCCACGATGCGCGTGAACCCGTGCAGTATGTCCTTTCGGACGGTCGCGCACGCCTGGGCGTGCTCACCGATGCCGGGCACGTGACCGAGGTGATGCGGCCACGGCTGGATGGCTGCGACGCTCTGGTCCTGGAATGCAACCACGACCTCACCCTGCTACAGCAGGGGGACTATCCGCCCGCCCTGAAGGCCCGCATCCGGGGACCGCATGGTCACCTGGACAACGGCGCGGCCGCGGGGCTGCTCGCGGGTCTGGACCAGGGCAGGCTGCAACATGTGGTGGCGGCGCACCTGAGCGAGAAGAACAACACTCCGGCGCTGGCGCGCGCGGCCCTCGCCAAGGCCCTGGGCTGCCGAGCGAGCGAGGTGGACGTGGCCAACCAGCAGGAGGGCCTCGCCTGGCGGCAGATCGGGTAGCGCGGAAGACAGCCATGAGCGAATCCTCCGCCCTGGAGGCGGCCACGAGTTTCGCAGACCTCCGCCTCAGCCCGGAGATCCTGCGGGCCCTGGCCGACATCGGCTACACCACGCCCACCCCCATCCAGAAACAGGCCATCCCCCTGGTGCTCGCCGGCCGGGACCTGCTCGCCCAGGCCCAGACCGGCACCGGCAAGACGGCCGCCTTCGCCCTGCCCCTCATGGAGCGCCTCAAGCCCTATGCCAACACCAGCACCTCGCCCGCCCGCCACCCGGTGCGTGCCCTGGTACTCACGCCCACGCGGGAGCTGGCCATCCAGGTGCACGACAACATCGTCGCCTATGGCAAATACCTGCCCCTGCGCTGCGCGGTGGTCTATGGGGGCGTCGCCCTGGAGACCCAGGAGGCGACGCTGCGCGCCGGCGTGGAGATCCTGGTGGCCACCCCCGGCCGGCTTCTGGACCATGCCGGCAACCGCACCGTGCAGCTCAACCAGGTCCGGTTCCTGGTGCTAGATGAGGCGGACCGCATGCTGGACATGGGCTTCGCCCCCGACCTCAAGCGCATCCTGGCGCTGCTGCCCGGGCAGCGCCAGACCCTGCTGTTCTCGGCCACCTTCAGCGAAGAGATCATCCGCCTCGCCCAGAGCTTTCTCCGCGACCCCCTCAAGGTGGAGGTGGCCCGCCGCAACACGGCCGCCGAGACGGTGGAACAGGTGGTGCACAAGGTGCGGGAGGAGGACAAGCTGGATGCCCTGCTCACCGTGGTGCGCGCCCGGGATCTGGACCAGGTGCTGGTCTTCACCCGCACCAAGCTCGCCGCCGACCGCCTGGGCCGCAGCCTCCAGCGCCGGGGGGCGGAAGTGGCGGTGATCCACGGGGACAAGGCCCAAGTGGACCGTCTGAAGGCCCTGGAAGGCTTCAAACAGGGCCGCATCAAGCTACTGGTGGCCACAGACATCGCCGCCCGCGGGCTAGACATCGTGGAGCTGCCCTGCGTGGTCAATTACGAACTGCCCTACTCGCCAGAGGACTACGTACATCGTATCGGCCGCACCGGCCGGGCGGGCGCCTCGGGCCTGGCCATCTCCCTGGTCTCGCCCGAGGAGGAGAAGCTCCTGGCCCAGGTGGAGCGCTTCATCCACAAATCCCTACCAGCCAGCCCCCTGCCCCGACCCCAGCCCCGCCCCGCATCCGCCCCAGCCCCGCGGCAGACGGCGACCGGCATGCGCAGCCGAGTCCCCCGCGAGGTATGCGCCCTCCTCCTGCCGCCGGTCAAACCCACAGACCAGGCCGCTGACCGATGAGCGGTGAATGGCTGGCCGTCGGCGGGCTGCTGACGTTGGGCTGGCTCTGGTGGGATGGGCTGCAAAAACGCGAGCTCGCCGTGGCGGCGGCGCGGCGAGTCTGCGCCCAGGCCGGTGTGCAGCTCCTGGACGAGACGGTGGCCCTGCGCCGCATGCGCCTCAAAAGGGATGCCGGGCGGGGGTATCGTCTATACAGGGAGTACGGCTTCGAATACTCAGATACCGGCGACAATCGGTTACCCGGCAGGATCCATCTCCTGGGCGAGCAGGTGCTGGACGTCCAGCTCGTTCTGCCAGCGGCAGGTGGCCCCCTGGGCACCATGTAACCGTTTTGGGCTTGACAGCCGGAAAGCGCCCAGAGTATATTGAGTCCAGAATTTAGATTAATTCTAAATATCCCGTATGCCTGGCACGGGTTATTTGCCAGGCGCCATTGGTAAGGAGAGCACGATGCAACTGAAGGGATCCAAGACCGAAGAGAACCTGAAATACGCCTTTGCCGGCGAATCCCAGGCCAACCGTCGTTACCTCTATTTCGCCGCCAAGGCAGACGTGGAGGGCTACAACGACGTGGCCGCCCTGTTTCGTTCCACCGCCGAGGGCGAGACGGGTCATGCCCATGGTCATCTGGAGTATCTAGAGGCCTGCGGCGACCCGGCCACTGGCATGCCCTTCGGCTCCACCGTCGACAACCTGAAGACCGCCGTGGCCGGCGAGACCCACGAGTACACCGACATGTACCCGGGCATGGCCAAGACGGCCCGTGAGGAAGGCTTCGACGAGATCGCCGACTGGTTCGAGACCCTGGCCAAGGCGGAGCGCTCCCACGCCAACCGCTTCCAGAAGGCCCTGAACGAACTGGGTGCCTGATCGCTGGCGCCTCCCCCCAGCGGGGGGGCAAGGCGGTGTGGTCCGCTGCGCCTCGACCACACCGCCTTGTCTGCCCGCCTCCCATTCCCCGGAGGCCCCCCATCACAAACCACCCCCACGAGCAACGAGGAACCCGCATGGCCACATCCGTACGCGAAGGCAGCCTGGAAGCCCCCATCCGTCATCCTCTGGATTGGAAGAATCCGCAGTTTTACGACGAGGCGGCCCTGTTCAAGGAAATGGAACGGGTCTTCGACATCTGCCATGGCTGCCGGCGATGCGTGAGTCTGTGCCAGTCTTTCCCCACACTGTTCGATCTGGTGGACGCCACCGATTCCGGAGAGGTGGAAGGGGTGCGCAAGGAGGACTACTGGAGGGTGGTGGAGCACTGCTATCTGTGCGATCTATGCTACATGACCAAATGCCCCTACGTGCCGCCCCATGAGTGGAATCTGGACTTTCCCCACCTCATGCTGCGGGCCAAGGCCTGGCACTTCAAGAACCGCCACACCAAGCTGCGGGACAAGGTCCTCACCAGCACCGACGTGGTGGGGCGCCTCGCCGGCATCCCGGTGGTCGCCCAGACGGTCAATGCCGTCAACAGGATAGGCGTCGCCCGCAAGGCCCTGGAGGCGGTGGCCGGCATCCACCGCGAGGCCTGGCTACCCGAGTTCACGAGCCGCCCCTTGCGCAGCCGGCTGCGCCGTCTGCCCGCCGATACCCAGGGGGAACCCGCCGGCCGCACCCGCGGCAAGGTGGCCCTGTTCGCCACCTGTTACATGAATCGCAACGAGCCAGGTGCCGGCGTGGACCTGGTGGCGGTGTTCGAGCACAACGGCATCCCCGTGACCCTGGCCGAGAAGGAACGCTGCTGCGGCATGCCCAAGCTGGAGCTTGGGGACCTGGAGACCGTGCAGGCCCTCAAAGAGGTCAACATCCCCCAGCTCGCCCGCCTGGTGGACGAAGGCTGGGACCTGACCGCCCTCATCCCCTCCTGTGTCCTGATGTTCAAACAGGAACTGCCCCTCATGTTCCCGAACGACCCCGAAGTGCAGAAGGTGAAAGAGGCCTTCTACGATCCATTCGAGTACCTCTGGCTGCGACACAAGGAAGGCAAGCTCAAGACCGATTTCAAGCAGGGCCTGGGCAAGGTGGCCTATCACGCCGCCTGTCACCAGCGGGTGCAGAACATGGGCCCCAAAACCCGGGAGGTGCTCGCCCTCATCCCGAACACCCAGGTAGAGGCGATCGAGCGATGCTCCGGTCATGACGGCACTTATGCGGTCAAGCGGGAATTCCATGCGGCCGCTATGAAGATCGTCAAACCGGTGGTCAATCGGGTCAACCAGCTTGCCCCCGACCACTATGGCTCGGACTGCGCCATGGCCGCCCACCACATCGGCCATGCACGCGCCGACGGCAGCCGGCCCGAGCATCCCATCACCCTGTTGCGCAAGGCCTACGGCATTTGAGGAGACCGCCATGCAAAAACTTACCCGCGCCGACCTCTATTCCCTGGAGAAGTACGCCGAGGTGCGCAAGGAATTCCGCACCAAGGTTCTCGAACACAAGAAAAACCGGCGCCTCGCCCTGGGCGAACACGCCGCCCTCTATTTCGAAGACCGCCTCACCATGCAGTACCAGATCCAGGAGATGCTGCGCATCGAACGCATCTTCGAGCCCGAGGGCATCCAGGAGGAGCTAGACGTCTACAATCCCTTGATCCCCGACGGCAGCAACTGGAAGGCCAGCTTCATGCTGGAATATCCGGATCCCGAGGCGCGCCGGGCCGCCCTGGCCCGTCTGGTGGGCATAGAAAACGCCGTCTGGATGCAGGTGGAAGGCTTCGACAGGATCCGCCCCATCGCCAACGAAGACCTGGATCGTTCCCACCCGGAGAAGACCGCCTCGGTGCACTTCCTGCGCTTCGAGCTCACCCCCGACATGATCAAGGCGGTCAAGGCGGGCTCCGGCATCCGCGCCGGCATCGACCATCCCCAGTATCAGGCAGAGGTGACGGCCCCCCCCAACGTGCGCGATGCCCTGGCCGCGGATCTGGCCTGAAGGTCGCGTCGGCCGGCTCTCCTGCCTGCCAGCAGGCCTGGGAGTGGACATCGCCATGTCCGTCATGTTGCTGCGAAGCCATTCATCCGAAAGCAATGATGTCGAACGTCGCCCCCACCCTGACCCTCCCCCCTCGAGGGGGAGGGAACAGGCAAGGTCAAGCGAATTCGTTTCGGATTGATGATAGTGGCCATTCCCCCACTCCACCCTACTCCCCATTTCCCTAATCCCCACTTCCCATTCCCCACCCCCCACGTGATAACCTAGACGCCGGCTGACCGTCCAACGATCAGTGGGAGAACGCATGCTCAGGGACGCCTTGCTGCGCCAGGCCAAGGGCAGGCTCGCGGGCCTGCCCCTTGCGGTGGAATTCTGGTTCGGGGAGACTCTCTCGGCGCCCGATGCCAAGGTGCGGTTGCGGGTCAACTCCGCTCGGGCCTTGCGGGTACTGGCCCGGCCCACCATGGGAGGGCTCGCCCGGGCCTATGTGGAGCAGTGGATCGACCTGGAAGGGGATGCCGGCGAGATCCTGGAGCTGGGTCGCACCCTGTGCCAGACCGAGCCTTCGACTGAGGGCCGGCGCGGCGCCGACTGGCGCTGGTGGCGCCACACCCGCGCCCGCGACCGGCGCAACATCAGCTATCACTACGACGTCTCCAACGACTTCTACGGCCTGTGGCTGGACAAAAACCGGGTCTATTCCTGTGCCTACTTCGAAAACGGCGACGAGGACCTGGACACCGCCCAGGAGAAGAAGCTGGATCTCATCTGCCGCAAGCTCATGCTCAAGCCCGGTGAGCGGCTGCTGGACATCGGTTGCGGCTGGGGCGGTCTCATCCTGCGGGCGGCGGAAAGATACGGTGTGCACGCCATGGGCATCACCCTGTCGGACAACCAACACGCGTATGTGCGCGGCGAGATCGAAAGACGTGGTCTGGAGGGGCGGGTGACGGTGCATCTCATGGACTACCGGGACGTGCCGGAGGATCGCCCCTACGACAAGATCGCCAGCGTGGGCATGTTCGAGCACGTGGGCCGCAAGAATCTGCCCGCCTATTTCGCCAAGATCCACCGCCTGCTCAGACCCGGCGGTCTGGTCATGAATCACGGCATCACCTCGGTGGCCACTCACGCCCACGGTCTGGGCAGCGACATCTCGGACTTCATCGACGATTACGTCTTTCCTGGGGGCGAGCTCACCCACGTGTCCATGGTCATCCGCGACATGGCCGCCGCTGGTCTGGAACCCTTGGATGCCGAGAACCTGCGCCCCCATTACGCCCGCACCCTGTGGTACTGGGTCAGCCGTCTGGAGGCCCGCGCCGAGGAGGCCCGGCGCCTGGTGGGCGAGCAGAAGTACCGCATCTGGCGCATCTACATGGCCGGCTCGGCTTATGCCTTCCAGCGCAACTGGCTCGCCCTGTTCCAGATCCTGGGCGGCAGGCCCCTGCAGGGGGGAGGCCAGGAATACCCCTTCAACCGACGGCATGTCTATGTCGGGTGAGGGTTGGGATCGCGCCATGTCCTACATCGCCACGGCCGTGCGCCCCCTGTTGCCGTTGGCGCTCATCCTGGGCCTGCAGCCGAGTGCGGCCGACTGGGGTAAGCCCCGTTACGACTTCGACGAAGAGCAAAAACCGTGGCAGGAGGCCGAGGTGCGGCTGCCGCCCTATCCCAAGGCGGAACACCTCCTGCCCTTCGAGGTGAGCGCCGCCCGTCAGCGCCACTACATCGACATGGCCTCCCTCAGCGTGGGCGAGGACGGAGTGGTGCGCTACACGGTGGTGATCCGCAGCCCCGCCGGAGCGGAGACGGTGCGATTCGAGGGCATGCGCTGTGACAACGGCGAGCGCAAGCTCTACGCCTTCGGCCGCCCCGACGGCGCGGGCGGCGGCACCTGGTCAGAAAACCGCAATGCCCGCTGGGAGCCCATCCCCGTGCGTGAGGCCGCGAGCTATCAGCGCGAGCTCTTCTACCATTACCTGTGCACCGTAGAGGGCAAGGGCAATCTCGCCGCCATCCGGCGCTACCTGCGCCAGGGCGGGCTCTACCGCGACAGCGGCACCGGGCTGCCCTGACCCCCGCGGCGGGCGAGCCACAGGTTCACCCCCCAGCCCATGGCCAGGTAAGGGGCGGCGCTGCCCAGATAGGGCGGGTAGTAGACCGCCACCCGGAAGGCATATTCCAGCCAGCTCAGGTCGAGGAACAGACCGGAAAAGGCCCAGAAGGTGGCATTCGATACGATGAAGGCCACGGTCACCGCCATCCCCGCCGCCAGGGTGAAGGTGCCGGGGGACAGGGCCCGCCCCGCGCGGGCCAGCCAGCGGCCTGTGAGCCACATCACCCCATAGGTGGGGACCAGCCCCCAATAGGCCGGGGTGAGACACCAGCCCGCCTCGGTGGCGGTGCGGGCCAGGGCCAGGTCCACGCCGAAGGCGGCGGCCAACAGGATGGCGAAGGCCCAGGGGCTGGCCAGCCACAATCCCCCCAGCAGGAAGACCGCCAGGGAGGCATCGGGCAGGCTCATGGCGGTACCGAAATGCCCCGCACGGGTGAGGACGAGCAGAAGCAGCAGGCTGGGTAACAGATAGCGGGCTTGCATGGGTAGGAGACTCCAATGGTTTACGGCAAATCTAGCACAAAGCGCCGCGCTCAGAACTGCCAGCTAAGCCCCAGATAGGCGCTCCGGCCCGGCGTCTGGTAGCCGTGCACGAGGCTGTAGTCCCTGTCGAGCAGATTGTCGATACGGCCTTCCAGGCGCAGATCCTTGCTCCACTGGTAATAGCCGCTCAGGTTGAGCATTGCATAGCCATTGGGGTTGGCTCGTGTCCATGTGTTTTGCACATCTGACATCAGAAGCGGTAACGCGCAGTGAGATAGGTTCCGCGCGGATTGGCTGGGTAATACGAGGCGCCGAAGCCATAATCGAAACCGATGGTTGAGTATTTGCGATCGGTTAGGTTGGCGATGCGCAGGCCGAGCTCCCATTGTGCTAATGGCCAGGACGACTGCCAGTCTAGCGTCGTATAGGCCGGCAGTTTCGCCCTCACGTTGCCGTTATCGCCGCCGAAATAACGTGCACCGACGTGGTTGGCAAGCAGCCCGTGCCGTCCGAGACTGCCGCCATTCCACGACAGCATGGCCGTCCAGCGCGTCGTCGGCACGAGCGGGATGGTTTTGCCGGCATTCGTTCCCTCGCGGAACATCGCTTCCCGATGCGACCAGGAAAGATCGAAACGCCAGTCGGCGGCGAGCTTCCAGCGCGTGTCGATCTCGATGCCACGATGGCGGGTCTTTTGCAGGTTCTCGTTCTGGAGCGTCATGTTGTTCCAGGCAATCTCATCCTCCATACGGAGATCGTAATGGGTGACCTGCACACTGTGGCCGGCGGCACGCCACTCGAAGCCGACATCGGTGCCCCGCCCGGTTTCCGGACGCGCTGGAGGTGAGGCGAGGCCGCTGAAGGTCGTCCATTCGTCGAGCACCGGATAGCGGAAGGTGGTGCTTTCCTTGACAAAGAGTTTCCAGGCCTCGGCCGGCTTCCAGGCGATACCCAGTTCTGCGGCGGATTTGCGGTCGGTCCTTGCCGCTGCACCGGCCACGATCGAATCGGTCGCGCGGCTGCGGAAGCGCTGCTCGCGCGCGCCAAGCGTGATCGCTAGCCCGGCAAGCGGCTCCGTCGTGTTCTGAACGTAGAAGCCGCCGCCATCGCGTTTCAAAGTCACCGTCTTGGTGAGCGCGCCGCCGGGGGCGGAGGCTTGATCCTGGTCGAGATTGGCATCCGACCAGTCGAAGCCGACGACGGTGGTGCTCGGCAGGGCGCCCAGACCGTGCGACCAGCGCAGGCGCGGCGAGATGGCCGTCGTCCTGACCGTCACGTCACGGTAGGAAAACCAATTCGAGATCCACGAACGGTTGTGTGACTGCTCCAACGAAAGCTCCACGGCAAATTCCAGGCTAGGCGTCGCCCGCCAGCGCAGACCCGGGCGAAGATAGTGGTTCTCACGCTTGAACCAGCTGTCGGTGGTTTCACTGGCGCGCGGATCGCTGGCGTACTGAGCGGTGTTCACTGCACCCGGCAGTTCGTAGAAAAGTTCGCTGGCGCCGAGTTCGGCATAGAGCTCACCGTTGACGAGATCGCGCGTGACGCGCACAGAGCCCGCCGTGTTGCGGTGGGCGTTATTGCGCCGGTATTCGTCGCTTTCCTTGTGCGTGGCGGTGACTGCGAAGCGCAATGGCGTATCACTGCGCGCGAGCGAAGCGGAAACGGCCTTGCTGTTGAAGCTGCCGAGCGAAAGCGCGACATCGGTCGCGTTCTCCTTGCCACGATGGGTGATGATATTGATGACTCCGGCGACCGCCTGATCGCCGTAGAGCACGCTGCCGCTACCGCGCACAATCTCGATGCGTTCGATGCTGTCCAGCGGAATGCTGGCCCAGTTGGGGGTGATGAATTCGAGCTGGTCGAGGCGGCGGCCATCGACGATGACCAGCGTGCGCAGGCTGGCGTTCTCACCGAAGCCGCGTAGCGATACCATGGCATCGGCCCCTTGGCCGCCATAAAGCGAGCGGACGTCGATGCCCGCACGCGTGGCCAGCAGATCGGGAAGGTTGCCCACGGGCGTCGCAGCTATGTCGGCGCTGGTGATGGTCGTCACGTTTGCGGCGATAGTGCGGTCTTCTGAGAGAAATCTGCTGGCGGTCACCACAATCTCGTCGAGCAGCTCTTGCGACTGGGCGTGAACCGCGAACAACAGGCCACATGCGGCGGCCAGGGTCTTCTTTTGCATGGTTTCCTCCTCGCGCGAGCCCACCGCTCGCGTTGCGGGTTGGCAGAAGCGGGGAGCCGAAGGAAGGGCAGCAACTCAGGCGGATGCCACACCCCGGACATCCCCGCGCGCTAGCACAGGCCGGTATCCGGGCTCGCGCATGCGGCGGCTCCGCCTTCCCAGAGGATGCAACCCTCCAGTGGCCAGGATGGAGTCGCCTGAAAGCGCTTACCGTTGCGGGGGCAGCACAGGCATTGCACCTGTTTCCCGTTTAACCCCGGATCCAGAGGTCCGCGGGCACCTGTCCGGCCGTGATGATACACGAGGCCGCATCCCCCGGCCAGGGCGCGGGTCGTGCACCCGAAGCCGCCTTCCCTGGTCGAACCGCCCCCAGGCCCGGCCTGCGCCCCCCTCGGGCGGGGACGGAAAATAGTTGACAATCTCTGTCGGGTTTCGCAGCATACGCCTACCTATATCGGTATTTTTGTGAGGAAGGACGATGGAACTAGTCATCAACGGCAGGACGATCGAGACCGATGCCGAGGGCTATCTCGTCAATCTGGAAGATTGGTCGCCGGAAGTGGCGGAATATCTGGCGGCCCAGGACAAGCTGGAGCTGACCGAGAACCACTGGAAGATCATCAACTACATGCGGGACTACTTCAACGAATACGGCACCGCACCCAACCTGCGCATCCTGCAGAAGGCGTTGAAGGAGGAATTCGGGCCCGAATGGGGGGAAAAGAAATTCCTCTTCGACCTGTTCCCTTACGGCCCGGCCAAACAGGCCGGCCGTTACGCCGGCACCCCAAAGCCCACCGGATGTGTCTGAGCCGGCCAACAACGACCAGCCCCCCCCGGCGGGGCCTGGTCCGGCGCAGAAGTCAGGAAAATACTGTGGGTCGGAAAGGCTTGAACTTGAACGTCACCCCCACCCTCCCCCTCCACCGTCGAGGGGGAAGGGTTAGGAAAAGGTCAACTTGGTTCGTTTCGGATCAATATTTTCATCCCTTCGCCCCCGCCTGCGGGGGGTGCAGCGTATCTCTAGTGGGCCGTGCCGAAGGAGGGGTCCACACTGCCCGGCGGCACGGGCAGGCCCGCAAGACGGCAGCCCTGGGTCACGGGCCCGCCGGGAAAGAGCCTGTATAGGTAACGCAGTCCCCCTTGGTCCTTGTAGGCTTCCGCCAGGGATTTCATGAGGCTACGTGCGTTGGGGGCGGGGCCGCAGTCGGCATAGAGGTCGCGTAGGAAACAAAGCACGTCCATGCGCTCCTCGTCCAGCTCCAGCCCCTCGGCCTGTGCCCTGGTGCGGGCACGCTCCTCCGTCCAGATCTCCATGTCGTGCAGATAGGACTCCGCCTCGCAGTAGGGCATACCCTCTGCCTGAATGAGCTTGTTGATGTCCATCATGGTGTGGTCTCCTCTCTGTGTACGACTCGCCTCAATGCGGTCTAGTTTGTTCTTAGCACAACCCCCGCGGATTGCAACAAGCCATTGTTTTTATGAGTTTTTCATCCGTATATCGCGCGCACCACCCGTAGCCCCAGGTTGGTGTCCATCTCCCCTATCATGCGCGGCCGGCGGGCGGCGAAGCGGGCATCCGCAACCGTCTCGAACCAGGACCCCCCTTTGGTGACAATCCATTGGGTGGGGTTGCTCGGCAAGGTGTTTTCCGGATCCAAGGGTCCCAGCCAGGGATCGGAGGTGAATTCCCAGACATTGCCGTGCACCTCGTGTAGCCCCCAGACGTTGGCGGGATAGCTGCCCACATCGCAGACCCGGTTGAGGGGGATGCAGAAGGGCAGCCAGGCACGCCAGCCGGTGCGGCCGGCCCCCAGCAGGGAGGCGGTGTTGGCCTCGCCGCAACCCAGCCGTTCGCCGAAACAATAGTCGGTGAGACTGCCGGCGCGGGCGGCGTACTCCCATTCCGCCTCGCTGGGCAGCCGGTAGCGCTGACCGGTTTCGGCGCTCAGCCATTCCAGGTAGGCACGGGCACCCTCGCTGGTAATGTTGATCACCGGCTGCCGGCCCTCGGACTGGATCAGATGGTCCGGCCAGATGAAGCCGGCGGCGCGGGTGAAACGGGCGTATTCCTCGGCGGTCACCGTGTAGCGTCCAATGGCGTAGGGCTCGGCGATCTCCACCTCGCGGGGCGCGAGTTCCCCGAATCGGGGCGGCTGCCCCGTCGCCCCCATGCGAAAGCGCCCCGGGGGGATCACCGCCAGTTCCGGACCCTGGCCGCCGCTGCGCAGGGGGTCGCGGAAATGGGGCGCGAGGCCCGCTGCGCGCGCCGCATCCTGTTGCAACCGCCGCAGCTGCGAGGGGCTGAGGTCATGCACCCAGACGGATTTGATGGCAGTGGTCATGGCGATTTTGGCCTGGACGATGCACCGGAGTTCCGCGCCGGCCCGGGACCCGGGGCACGCGCGTCGAAGGTCGCGGCAGCCCCGGCTCAGTCCGATTTCCAATGTCCGGACTTGCCCCCGGATTTCTCCCGCAGGCGGACCGATTCGATCACCATGCCTCGATCGATGGCCTTGCACATGTCATAGACGGTCAGCAGGCTGACGCTGACCGCGGTGAGGGCCTCCATCTCCACGCCGGTCTGGCCGATGGTCTCGGCCGTGGCGGTGCAGTCGATGGCCTGGGCGGCCTCGTCGATGGAGAAGTCCACGCTCACCCGGGTCAGGGCGATGGGGTGGCACAGGGGGATGAGTTCGGAGGTGCGCTTGGCCCCCATGATGCCAGCGAGTCGGGCCACCGCCAGCACGTCGCCCTTTTGGGTGTCGCCGGCCCGGATCCTGGCCAGGGTCTCGGGTTGCATGCGGATGCGGCCCGAGGCGACGGCACGGCGTCTGGTGGGAGGCTTGTCGCCCACATCCACCATCACCGCGCGGCCCTGGGCATCGAAATGGGTCAACTCACTCATGGCAGAAAGGAACCGTGACCGGCTCCGGCTATCATACCCGTATGGGTTTTCGTCATGCCATCGCCTTTGCCCTGCTCGTCGCCTTTCCCCTGCATGCCCACGATCTGCCACGGCTGGGTGAGGCGGCGCGCTCGAGCCTGAGCGAGGCCCAGGAGGCGCAGCTGGGCCGGGAGATCATGCGCCAGCTGCGGGCAAGCCGCGACTACCTAGACGACGCCGAGATCGCCGACTACCTCAACGCCCTGGGCGAGCGTCTGGCCGCCCACAGTCCGGACCCCTTCCGGCATTTCGAATTCTTCGTGGTACGCGACGCCAGCATCAATGCCTTCGCCCTGCCTGGCGGGTACATCGGCGTGCACACGGGCCTGATCTCGGCGGCCCGCAACGAGTCGGAGCTGGCTGGCGTGCTGGCCCACGAGATTGCCCATGTGACCCAGAACCACATCGCCCGCATGGTGGAAGCCCAGAAGACCTCGGGGCTCGTCTCTCTGGCGGCGCTGGCCATCGCCATCCTGGCCTCCCGCTCCAACAGTGAGGTATCCCGGGCGGCGGCCACGGTGGCCGGCGCCATGAACGTCCAGCAGCAGCTGGATTTCACCCGCGAGCACGAACGCGAGGCGGACCGCATCGGGCTGCAGATCCTGGCCCAGGCCGGTTATGCGCCGGCGGGCATGGTCAGCTTCTTCGAGCGGCTGCAGGCCCACGGAAGGATCATGGACAGCAACGCCCCGGCCTATCTGCGCACCCACCCCCTCACCTACCAGCGCATCGCGGACATGCAGAACCGGGTGGCCCACATGCCCCATCGCCAGCACGCCGACAGCATGGAATTCCGCCTGGTGCGGGCCCGGGTCTGGGCCGAGGAGACGGATGCCGCGCGCGCCCTGCAGGGCTTCGAGGTCAGAGTCGCCAACGAACCGCAGGAGGCGGCCCATTGGTACGGGCTTGCCCGCGCCGCCCTGCGGGCGGGTGAACGGGAGCAGGCCGCCCGGGCCGTGGCGCGCCTCGATGCCCTGGGCGCAAGCTCCCCCATGCTGGACACCCTGGCCATGGAGGTGGCGCTGGCCCTGGGGCAACCCCAAAAGGCCATGGAGCGCGGCAGGACGGCGCTCAGCCGTTACCCCGCCAGCCGTCCCCTGGTTCACGCCTACACCCGCACCTTGCTCCACGGCGGGCAGCCGCAGGAGGCGCTGCGCTTCGTGGACGAGCAGCTCCTCACCTGGCCGGAGGACGCGGTGCTGTATGGCCTGAAGGCCCGCGCCCACACCGAGCTGGGGCAGCGCCTGGACGCCCACCTGGCCCAGGCCGAGGCCCACCTCCGCCTGGGCGCCGTCGGGGCCGCCATCGAACAGCTGCAACAGGCGGTGGCGAGCGGCAGCCGGGACTTCCACAAGATGTCCATCGCCGAGGCTCGCCTGCGCGAGTTGCGCTGGCTGCAGGAACGGGAGCCGGCCAGGCGCTGAGAAGCCGCCAGTAGGCTTTTCCCTGCCCCTTGGACCATAGCTACCATTTACCCCGCATGGGGTTAGCCGCCACAATCCCCAGCGGCCCACCAATGTCAGAGGAGCCCCTCCCATGTCCATGTCCCGACGCGAATTCCTGCAGGTCCTGGCCGCCGCCGCTGCTTCCGGCCTGGCCCTGGACAGCAAATCGGTGCTGGCCGGCAAGCTGCCCAGCGGCTACTACGACATGCCGCCCGCCGGCAACGTGTCCTTCCTCCACTTCACCGATTGCCACGCCCAGCTGCTGCCCATCTGGTTCCGGGAACCCAACGTCAACCTGGGCGTGGGGTCCATGTCAGGCAAGGTGCCCCACCTAGTGGGTGAGCATTTCCTGAAGCACTACGACATCAAGCCTGGCAGCGCCGATGCCCATGCCTTCACCTCTCTGGATTTCGTCAACGCGGCTAGGGCCTTCGGCAAGGTGGGCGGATTCGCGCACCTGAAGACCTTGGTGGACATGGTGCGCGCCAGCCGTCCCGGGGCGCTATTGCTGGACGGCGGCGACACCTGGCAGGGTTCCGCCACCTCCCTCTGGACCAATGCCCAGGACATGGTGGACGCCTGCATCCAGCTGGGCGTCAACGTCATGACCCCCCACTGGGAGGCCACCTTCGGCGCGGATCGCGTCATGGAGGTGGTGCAAAAGGACTTCGCCCAAAACGGCGTCGAATTCGTCGCTCAGAACATCGTCACCAACGACTTCGGCGACCAGGTCTTCAAGCCCTACGTCCTCAAGGAGGTCAACGGCGTACCGGTGGCCGTGGTGGGGCAGGCCTTCCCATATACCCCCATCGCCAACCCCCGTTACATGGTCCCGGACTGGTCCTACGGCATCCGCGAAGACTCCATGCAGAAATGGGTGGACGAGGCGCGCGCCAAGGGGGCCGAGGTAGTGGTGGTGCTCTCCCACAACGGCATGGACGTGGACCTGAAAATGGCCGGCCGGGTGCGGGGCATCGACGCCATCTTCGGCGGCCACACCCATGACGGCGTCTATCAGCCGGTGGCGGTCAGGCGCCCAGACGGCGGCACCTGTCTGGTGACCAACGCCGGCTCCAACGGCAAATTCCTGGGCGTCATGGATTTCGACGTCAAGGATGGCCGCATCCGACGCTGGAAATACCGTCTGCTGCCGGTCTTCTCCAACTTCCTGCCGCCCGACCCCAAGATGGAGGCCCTCATCAAGAAGATCCGAGCCCCTTACGAGGCCAAGCTCAACGAGGTGCTGGCGGTCACCGACGACCTGCTTTATCGACGTGGCAACTTCAACGGCACCTGGGACCAGCTCATCTGCGACGCCATGATGGAGGTGCGTGGGGCGGACGCCGCCTTCTCCCCAGGCTTCCGCTGGGGCACCACCATCCTGCCCGGCGAGCCCATCACCATGGAGCGGCTGATGGACCAGACCGCCATCACCTACCCTTACTCGACCCTCACCCCCATGACCGGCGAGACCATCAAGACCATCATGGAGGACGTCTGCGACAATTTGTTCAACCCCGACCCCTACTACCAGCAGGGCGGCGACATGGTGCGGGTGGGCGGCATCGAGTACACCATCGCCCCCAACGCCCCCATGGGCCAGCGCATCCGCGACATGCGCATCGGTGGCAAGCCGGTGGATCCCAACAAGACCTACAAGGTAGCCGGCTGGGCCCCGGTGGCCGAAGGCGCCAGCGGGCCGCCCATCTGGGAGGTGGTGGCCCAGTATCTGCGGGACAAAAAGGTGATCAAGGGCCTCAAGCTCCATCAGCCCAAGATCGTCGGCATACCCAAGAACGATCCGGGGGTCTCCCTGCAGTAAGCCTCAGGAGCGCGTCCTGCCCGCCGGGTGAGGCGACGGCCCTACAAGTAGGCCAGGGCCTCCTCACCCGGATAGGGTAATCCGGCCAAGCGCCAGGCCTCGCGCGGGCTGGGGAAGAGCCGGCTCAGACACTGGGGATCGAGGCCGCTTGCATGGCAGACGTGATACCAGGCCGGCAGCGTCCCCGATCGCGCATGACAGGCACGCATCTGCCGCAGCACCGCGAGCTGCGTCTCGGTCAGGGGGCCGACACCGTCCGCCATCGCCAGTCGTCGGGCCAGATCCTCATCCCAGCAGGACGGATCCCGCAAGAAGCCGTATGTATCGAACTCCGGGACGATGGCCGCATCCATACCTACCTCCGCTTGGTCGAGCGTTTTACTCGAATATAGCAGGCGCTCCGCCCAAGTGAAGGCGGCCCTCAGTGTTTGCCGGTGCTGCCGAAACCGCCCGAGCCCCTCTGGCTTTCCTGGAACGCCTGCACCAGGCGGAACCTCGCCTGCACCACCGGTACGATCACCATCTGGGCGATGCGCTCCATGGGTTGGATGGTGAAGGAGTCCGCGCCGCGGTTCCACACCGAGACCAGGATCTCCCCCTGATAATCCGAGTCGATGAGCCCTACCAGATTGCCCAGCACGATCCCGTGCTTGTGGCCCAGGCCGGAGCGGGGCAGGATCAGGGCGGCATAGCCCGGATCGGCCAGATGCATGGCTAGGCCGGTGGGGACGAGCCGGGTCTCGCCGGGCCGGATGGTGAGGGGAGCGTCTAGACAGGCGCGCAGGTCCAGCCCGGCGGCGCCGGGGGTGGCGTAGCGGGGGAGCTGATCCTGCATGCGGGGATCGAGGATCTTGAGTTCGATATCCATGGCCTATGGCATTCGCGCCTTATAGAGCCGGGCGATGTGCTCCATGAGCCGCCGGGCCTGGGTGAGCTTGTCGGCCTTGGGCAGGACGTGGCGGCCGTCGTCGTCCAGCAGCAGAAGCTCCACCTCCTCAGACCCGATGGCCTGGCTGGCGTCATTGGCGACCATCAGGGGCAGGTGCTTGCGCCGGCGTTTCAGTTCCGCATACGCCTCCAGGTTCTCGGTCTCGGCGGCGAACCCGACGCAGAAGGGCGGCTGCGGCCTGCTGGCGACATTGGCCAGGATGTCCGGGTTGGGGGCCAGCTCCAGGGTGAGGATGTGGGCATCCTTCTTGATCTTCATCTCGCTCGGATTGAGCACGTAGTAATCGGCCACCGCTGCCACAGCGATGAAGATGTCAGCCGCGGCCACCTCGCCCTCGACTGCCTCCAGCATCTGCTGGGCGCTCATTACCCGCCGCACCCGCACCCCATTGGGCGGCTCCAGACAGGTGGGGCCTGTGATCAAGCTCACCTCGGCCCCCGCCTCCAGGGCGGCACGAGCCACGCTGTAGCCCATGCGTCCGGAGCTCAGATTGGTGATCCCCCGTACAGCATCGATGGCCTCGAAGGTGGGGCCTGCGGTGACGAGCACCTTGAGGCCCGCGAGCAGCTTGGGACGGAACCAGGCCAGCATGGCCTCCAGGATGCGCTCCGGCTCCAACAGGCGGCCGTAGCCCATCTCACCGCAGGCCTGCTCGCCGCTGGCGGGCCCCAGGATCAGGACGCCGTCCTCCTCGAGCCGGGCCACGTTGCGGCGGGTGGCGGGCTGCTCCCACATCTGCCGGTTCATGGCCGGCGCGAGCATCAGCGGGCAGTCGCGGGCGAGACAGAGGGTGGAGAGCAGATCGTCGGCTCGCCCTTGCGCGAGCTTGGCCAGGAAATCGGCCGAGGCCGGCGCCACCAGCACGGCATCCGCCCCGCGGCTGAGCTCGATGTGGGCCATGCCGCTGGCGATGCGCTCGTCCCACAGGTCGGTGAACACCGGGCGCCCAGTGATGGCCTGGAAGGTGGCTGGGCCTACGAAGTGGCGGGCGGCATCGGTCATCACCACTTGGGTTTCGATCCCCTCGCGCACCAGCAACCGGGCCAGTTCGGCTGCCTTGTAGGCAGCCACGCCGCCGGTAATACCCAGTACGATTCGTTTGACGGGGTTCTGCATCCGGGTCGGGTCTTGTTAAATAATTGTGCCATCGTCCATTCTAATGACGGGAGGCGGACATGGCGATCCCCGACTGGCCCGAGGGCGAGCGCCCGCGGGAGAAACTGCTCACGCGCGGCGCCCAGGCGCTGTCTGACGCGGAGCTTTTGGCCATCTTCCTGCGCGTGGGGATCAAGGGCAAGAGCGCAGTGGAGCTGGCACGTGAGCTGCTCCAGCACTTCGGCAGCCTCACCCGCCTCTTCTCCGCAACGCAGAGCGAGGTCGAGCATTTCCCCGGTCTGGGGCCGGCCAAGTACGCCCAGCTGCAGGCGGTCCTGGAGATGGCCCGCCGCGCCCTGGCCGAGGAGATGCGCGCGGGCGACGCCCTCACCTCGCCCGCGGCCGTGCGAGATTATCTGCGCCTCAAGCTCGCGGGGCTCGCCCATGAGGTCTTCCTGGCCGTCTTCCTGGATGCCCAGAACCGGGTCCTGGCGGCTGAGGAACTGTTTCGGGGCACCCTGACCCAAACCAGTGTCTACCCCCGCGAGGTAGTCAAGCGTGCCTTGAGCCACAACGCCGGGGCCGTGATCTTCGCCCACAACCACCCTTCCGGGCTGGCGGAGCCCAGTGCTGCGGACCGTTGGCTCACGGAACAGCTCAAGGCGGCCCTGGCCCTGGTGGACGTGAAGGTGCTGGATCACTTCATCGTCGCCGGCACCCAGGGCGTCTCCTTCGCCGAGCGGGGGCTGCTGTAGCAAGGGGGCCTGTAGCCCGCCCCCTTGCATGATCAGGGACTCTGGAACGTACGGTGCGATGGCCTTGTCCCCGACTCCGCATTTCGATTTCGACTCCTGGGCCCTCCTGGCAAAGGAGGACCCGGATGCCTTCGAGGAGCGCCGGCGGGAGCTGCTGGAGCAGGTCATCGCCCAGGCCCCGGAGCATCTGCAGGCCCGACTGCGCGGACTGCAATGGCGCATCGACATGGAACGCCGCCGCTACAAACACCCCCTCAAGTCCTGCATCGCCCTGCATGTCATGATGTGGGAGGCCGTCTATGGCAAGGGCGGCTTGCTGGAGGCGCTCCACCGTCTGCGCGAGCCGCTGCAGCCGGAGTTGGCCACCGAGGGTTATACCGCCCGCATCTTGCCCTTTCGGCGTTGATGGATCGTCATCCTTTCGTCAGCCGCGCCCGGTGGCAGACGCCTCCGGCATGGCCACCGCCCATCCCTGGACGTCACCTCATGGGGGCAAGGGAAGGCCTGACCTACCCTTCCCTCAGGGTCCCTGTTTTTTTTGACATCCAGACGCTGGGCGTGGTATAAAGGGAGTCTTTTTAGCATCGATTTCACAGGGGACCCGGATCATGGCCCGAGTATGTCAAGTCACCGGCAAGAAGCCAATGGTGGGTAACCATGTCTCCCACGCCAACAACAAGACCAAACGCCGATTCCTGCCCAACCTGCAATACCGCCGCATCTGGGTGGAGAGCGAGAAACGCTGGGTGCGTCTGCGTCTGACCAATGCCGGGCTGCGCACCATCGACAAGAAGGGCATCGACGCGGTGCTGGATGAGCTGCGCGCCCGCGGCGAGATCTGAGGAGATAGACCATGGCCAAGGCCGGACGCGAAAAGATCAAGCTGGAATCCACTGCGGGGACCGGGCACTTCTACACCACCACCAAGAACAAGAAGACCATGCCGGAAAAACTGGTGCTCAAGAAGTACGACCCCAAGGCCAGGAAACACGTGGAATACAAAGAGACCAAGCTCAAATGAGCCGGTTGGGCAGCAGATCCCAGGACCCCGCCGCTAGCGGGGTTTTTTGTTTGGGCGGCCCTGGCGCCGACTCAAGGAGAATGGCGGCCGCTACCTGGTGGCTCAGGCCCTGGCTGCTGTAAGCCACCAGCGTGGGGGAAAGGGGAGAGGGGGATGAGGGATGAGGTAGATGCGGTTGCTTATCGTTTCGCCCCCATCCCCCACCCCCCATCACCATTAATCCCAGGCCAGTGTGCCGCCGGTCTGGTATTCGATGACCCGCGTCTCGAAGAAATTCTTTTCCTTCTTCAGGTCGATCATCTCGGCCATCCAGGGGAAGGGGTTGGTGGCGCCTGGGTAGAGTTCGTCCAGGCCGATTTGGGTGGCACGGCGGTTGGCGATGAAGCGCAGGTACTCCTTGAACATGGGGGCGTTGAGCCCGAGGATGCCGCGCGGCATGGTGTCTTCGGCATAGGCATATTCCAGCTCCACCGCCTTGAGGAACATAGCACGGATCTCTTCGCGGAACTCCGGCGTCCAGAGGTGGGGCTCCTCCAGCTTGATCTGATTGATCATGTCGATGCCAAAGTTGCAGTGCATGGACTCGTCGCGCAGGATGTACTGGTACTGCTCGGCCGCGCCGGTCATCTTGTTCTGCCGCCCCATGGCCAGGATCTGCACGAAGCCCACGTAGAAGAAGAGACCCTCCATGAGGCAGGCGAAGGCGATGAGGCTCTTGAGGAAGGTCTGATCCGCTTCGGGCGTGCCGGTCTTGAAGTTGGGATCGGCCAGCACATCGATGAAGGGCAAAAGGAACTCGTCCTTGGCGCGGATCGAGGGGATCTCGTGGTAGGCGTTGAACACCTCGCCCTCATCCAGCCCCAGGCTTTCCACGATGTATTGGTAGGCGTGGGTGTGGATGGCCTCCTCGAAGGCCTGGCGCAGCAGATACTGCCGGCACTCGGGGGCGGTGATCTGACGGTAGGTGCCCAGCACGATGTTGTTGGCGGCCAGGGAATCGGCGGTGACGAAGAAGCCCAGGTTGCGCTTGACGATGCGCCGCTCGTCCTCGGTGAGCGCACGCGCGTCCTTCCACTGGGCGATGTCCCGGCTCATGTTGATCTCCTGGGGCATCCAGTGGTTGGCGCAGGCGGCGAGGTATTTCTCCCAGGCCCACTTGTATTTGAAGGGCACGAGCTGGTTGACATCCGTCTTGCCGTTGATGATGCGCTTGTCCTCGACGCGCACACGGCGGTATTTCAGGGCCTCTTCGGGACGGGCGGCGGGACTGGCGGGTCTGAGGGCGGTCATACCTGGGGCGCTCACCCCCTGCCCCGCGAAATTGAGGCCCCCGGTGGCCGGGTACAGGCGGGGTGTGGACGGCGCGAGCGGGGGACGGGCGGGGCCGAGATCGTCTTCGAAGTTCAGCATAGGATGCATCTCCTGTCCTGGATACCGGGCTCGGCCTGCGGCCTGGCCCGGAATGAAGGTCTGGTTACTGTCGCCTGAAACCTGACACCTGAAACCTGCTACTGGCAGGCCTCGCATTCCTCGTAACCCGGCTCACCCGGCCGCAGGGTGCAGGCGCGCCCGAGCGTTTCGGCACCAGAGCGGGGTGCCGCCATGGCGTGCAGCCCAGCCAGGGCGGACCTGCCCCCCCCCAAACCGCCCGCGGGCACGGCATTGAGTTCCCCGCCGCGCCCGGTGGACTTCTCGGCATGGGTGGCGGCGAGCGCCCGCAGGTAGTAGGTGGTCTTGAGTCCGCGGATCCAGGCGAGCTTATAGGTCTCGTCCAGCTTCTTGCCGGAGGCGCCCAGGAAGTAGAGGTTGAGGCTTTGCGCCTGGTCGATCCATTTCTGCCGCCTGGCCGCCGCCTCGATGAGCCACACCGGGTCGATCTCGAAGGCGGTGGCGTAGAGGCTGCGCAGCTCCGGCGGGATGCGGTCGATTTTGGCCAGCGAGCCGTCGAAGTACTTGATGTCCGCCACCATGACCTCGTCCCACAGGCCGAGGGCCTTGAGGTCACGCACCAGATAGCGGTTGACCACCGTGAATTCGCCAGAGAGGTTGGATTTGACGTACAGGTTCTGGTAGGTGGGCTCGATGGAGGCCGACACACCCACGATGTTGGCGATGGTGGCGGTGGGGGCGATGGCCAGACAGTTGGAGTTGCGCATGCCCACCGTCATGATGCGTTGCCGCAGGGCATCCCAGTCCAGACGCTCGGTGAGGTCCGCCTCCAGGTAGCCGCCCCGCTCCGCAGCCAGAAGCTTGAGGGAGTCCTGGGGCAAGATCCCCCGGGACCACAGGGAGCCGGCAAAGGTGGAGTAGCGCCCCCGCTCTTCGGCAAGCTCCGTGCTCGCCCAGAACGCATGGTAGGCCACCGCCTCCATGGTCCGGTCCGCGAACTCCACCGCCTCGTCCGAGGCATAGGGGATACGCAGCACATGCAGGGCGTCCTGAAAACCCATGATGCCCAGCCCCACCGGGCGGTGCCTGAGGTTGGAGCGGCGCGCCTTGGACACCGCGTAGTAGTTGAGGTCGATGACGTTGTCCAGCATACGCATGGCCGTGCGCACCGTGCGGGCAAGCTTGTCCGGGTCGAGCCCGCCGTCCTTCAGGTGGTTCACCAGGTTGATGGAGCCCAGGTTGCACACCGCGATCTCGTCATCGTTGGTGTGGAGCGTGATCTCGGTGCACAGGTTGCTGGAGTGCACCACGCCCACGTGCTGGTTGGTATAGCGCACGTTGCAGGCGTCCTTGAAGGTGATCCAGGGGTGCCCGGTCTCGAACAGCATGGAGAGCATCTTGCGCCACAGGGCCACCGCCGAGACCTTCTTGTAGAGCTTGATCTCGCCGCGCGCGGCCTTTTCCTCGTAGCGCACATAGGCCTCCTCGAAGGCACGGCCCACCTTGTCATGCAGATCGGGCACGTCCGAGGGAGAGAACAGGGTCCACTCGCCGTTTTCCATCACCCGTTTCATGAACAGGTCGGGCACCCAGTTGGCGGTGTTCATGTCGTGGGTGCGACGGCGGTCATCCCCGGTGTTCTTCCTGAGCTCCAGGAATTCCTCGATGTCCAGGTGCCAGGTCTCCAGATAGGCGCACACGGCGCCCTTGCGCTTGCCGCCCTGGTTGACGGCCACCGCCGTGTCGTTGGCCACCTTGAGGAAGGGCACCACCCCCTGGCTCTTGCCATTGGTGCCCTTGATGTAGGCGCCCAGGGCCCGCACCCGCGTCCAGTCATTGCCCAGCCCGCCGGCATACTTCTGCAGCAGGGCGTTTTCCTTGATGCCCTGGTAGATGCCCTCCAGGTCGTCGGGGATGGTGGTGAGGTAGCAGCTGGACAGCTGCGAGTGGCGGGTGCCCGAGTTGAACAGGGTGGGCGTGCTCGCCATGTAGTCGAAGCGCGACAGCACGTCGTAGAACTCGATGGCGCGCGCCTCGCGGTCGATCTCGTTCAAGGCGAGCCCCATGGCCACGCGCATGAAGAAGGCCTGGGGCAGTTCGATGCGCCGCTCCCGGATGTGCAGGAAGTAGCGGTCGTAGAGGGTCTGCAGCCCCAGGTACTGGAACTGGTTGTCCCGCTCGGCCTTGAGCGCGGCACCCAGGCGCTCCAGGTCGAACTGGGCCAGACGCTCGTCCAAGAGCTCTGCCTCGATGCCCTGCTTGATGAAACGCGGGAAGTACTCGGCATAGCGGGTGGCCATCTCCGCCTGGTTCACCTCCTCCCCCAACACCTCGTGGCGGATGGCGTTGAGCAACAGCCGGGCGGTGACATAGCTGTAGTCCGGGTCTTTCTCGATGAGGGCGCGCGCCGAGAGGATGAGCGACTTTCTCACCTCCTCCATGGGCACCCCATCGTAGAGGTCGCGCAGTGTGGCCTGCAGGATGGCCTGGGGGTTGGTCTCGGGCAGGCCCTCGCAGGCGGCGGTGACCAGGGCGGTGAGGGCCTTAAGGTCCAGGGGGCGGCGCTCACCCTGGTCCACGCAGTAGAGGACCTGCTGCGTGGCCTGCTGCTGCCGCTGCCGAGCGCGTTCCTCGGCGCGCTTTTCCCGATAGAGCACGTAGGCCCGCGCCACCTCGTGCTCGCCGGAACGCATGAGGGCCAGCTCCACCTGATCCTGGATGTCCTCGATGTGGAAGGTGCCCCCCTCGGGCTGGCGGCGCATGAGGGCGGCGACCACGTTCTGGGTGAGGCTCTCCACCAATTCCCGGATGCGGGCGCTGGCCGCCGCCTGACCGCCGCCCACGGCGATGAAGGCCTTGGTCATAGCCACCGCGATCTTGTTCGGCTCGAAGCCCACCACCGCGCCGTTGCGGCGGATGACGCGGTAGTTGGCGTAGGGGGAGGGTGCGACGGGCTCAGAGATGGGCAGGGTGGGGGTGGCGGCGGCCTGGAATTCGGTGGATGGCTGCATGGACGGGTCTCCTGTCTGTGTGTCGCGGCTCAGCACAAGGCCTGACGGGTTTATAAGAAAACCCTAAATATAGTGCATGACATGAGTTACAGGCGCTAATTCTAGTGTCCGACCGGGAGACGTCAACAGGTTTTTTTTCCGCCCTGAAAAGGGCTGATATTTCAAGGCGGTGATGTCGGATAAGCAGGCATGAGGGTCCTGTTTGCCGCTATGATTCCGCCCTGATCCCATATTCCCGATCCCTGATGCGCAACACCGCCGTCCTCCTCGTCGCCTGTCCGGACCGCAAGGGTCTGGTGGCCGCCATCGCCAACTTCCTCTACCGGCACGACGCCAACATCCTGCATGCCGACCAGCACCAGGACGCGGAGGCGGGGCTGTTCCTCATGCGGGTGGAATGGGACCTCACGGGATTCCGCCTGGGGCTGCACCGCTTCGAGGAGGCCTTCGCGCCGGTGGCGGCCGAGTACGACATGCGCTGGGAGCTCAAGCTCTCCAGCGTCAAGCCGCGCATGGCCATCTTCGTGTCCAAGTACGATCATTGCCTGGCCGATCTGCTCTACCGCTGGCAGGCAGGCGAGCTCTATTGCGAGGTCCCCCTCATCATCAGCAACCACCCGGACACCCACTGGCTGGCGCAGACCTACAAGGTGCCCTTCCACCATCTGCCGGTGACCCCCGACACCAAGCCGGAGGTGGAGGCGGCCCAGCAGGCCCTGCTTGCGGCCCACCGGGTGGATTTCATCGTGCTGGCCCGTTACATGCAGGTCCTGTCTGCGGATTTCGTGCGCCGCTGGCCCAACCGCATCCTCAACATCCATCACTCCTTCCTGCCCGCCTTCCACGGCGCCAAGCCCTACCAGCGGGCCTATGAGCGGGGCGTGAAGCTGATCGGCGCCACCTCCCACTACGTGACCGAGGTCCTGGACGACGGCCCCATCATCGAACAGGATGTCACCCGCATCTCCCACCGGGACGATCTCGCGGACCTCATCCGCAAGGGGGCGGACCTGGAAAAGGTGGTGCTGTCGCGCGCCGTGCGCTGGCACATCGACAACCGCATCCTGGTCTATGGTAAGAAGACCGTGGTCTTCGACTGACGTTGCAAGATGGACGCCATGAACCGACGCTTCCTAGACCCCGCGAGCCTCCTCGAGGCCTTCCACTCCCGGCACGCCTGCAAGCGGTTCGACCCCGGCCGCGCGATCCCGGCAGAGGACTTCGACACCATCCTGGAGGCCGGCCGGCTGTCGCCCAGCTCCTTCGGTTTCGAGCCCTGGCGCTTCCTGGTGCTACAGCGCCCGGAACTTCGCCAGGCCCTGGCCGAGGCGGCCTGGGGGGCGCGCACCCAGTTTCCCGGGGCAAGTCACGTGGTGGCCATCCTGGCGCGCAAGGACCTGCGCTGGGACGGGGCCTATCTCGGCCGGCACATGCGCGAGGTCAAGGGGCTGGACGAGGCGGCCATCGCCGCCCGGCGCGAGCGCATCCGCAGCTTCCAGCAGCAGGATTTCCGTCTCTTCGACTGCCCCGAGGGGTTGTTCGACTGGGCCTGCCGCCAGACCTACATCGCACTGGCCAACATGATGACCGCGGCCGCCCTGCTGGGCATCGATTCCTGCCCCATCGAGGGCTTCAACCGGCGGGAGGCCGAGCGCATCCTCGCCCAGCACGGGCTGCTGGACCGGCAGGTCTTCGGGCTTTCGGTGCTGGTGGCCTTCGGCTACAGGGTGCAGCCGCCGCCTGCCAAGACCCGCTGGCCGCGGGAGGCGGTGGTGCAATGGGTGGACGGCTGAGGTGGCGCCATGGCAGGCGCCAGGACCCTGCTCACCCAGGCCGCCTCCCGCACCCGCGTGCCCTTCCGGCTGGTCTTCGCCGACGGCAGCGAGTTCCGTCACGGCGAGGAGGCGCCGGCCTTCACCCTCGTCTTCCGCAACCGCCGGGCCCACTGGCGGGTGCTGCTCTTCGGTCACACGGGCCTGCTGGAGGCCTATTTCGCCGGCGATGTGGACGTGGAGGGCAGCCTTGCCATGGCCTTCCGGGCCGGCATGGACATGAGCCTCGGCAAGCCGCCCACGGGTCTGGTATGGCTGCGCAACCTCTGGCACGAGTGGCGCCACAGCAACCGCAGCATCGCCCAGGCCAAGGCCAACGCCCGCTTCCACTACGGCTTGGGCACGGACTTCTACCGCCTGTGGCTGGACGGCTACGGCATGATGTACACCTGCGCCTACTGGCGCGAGGGTACCCAAAGCCTGGAAGAGGCCCAGCGCAACAAGATGGACCACGTGGCGCGCAAGATCCGGCTCAAGCCCGGCGAGACCTTCGTGGACATCGGCTGCGGCTTCGGCGGCTTTCTGTTCCACGCCTGGGAACACTATGGGGCGCTCGGCACCGGCATCAACACCACCACCGAGCAGGTGGACTGGCTGCGCGGCGAGATCGCGCGCCGGGGGCTTGCGGACAAGCTGCAGGTCATCGAGGCGGACTTCCGCGAGATCCCGGGCCAGTACGACAAGGTGGTGTCCATCGGCGTGCTGGAGCACGCCGGGCGGGATCAGCTCAAAGCGGTGGTGCGGGCCCACGCCGAAGCCTTGAAGCCCGGAGGCCTGGGCATGCTGCACTTCATCGGCCACGTGGGCCGTTTCGACACCGAGTTCTACATCCGCAAATACATCTTCCCCGGCGGCTGGATCCCCAGCCTCGCCGAGACCCTGGAGGCCATGGAGGACTGCGGCCTGGAGATCCTGGACGTGGAAAACCTGCGCCGCAACTACGCCCTCACCCTGGACGCCTGGGCCAGCCGCTTCGAGGCCAACTGGCCGCAGATCCACGCCCTCGACCCGCAGCGCTTCGACGCGGGCTTCTACCGCCGCTGGCGCACCTATCTGTGGTCCTGCGCCGAGATGTTCCGCTCCAGGAACAGCCGCACCCACCTGTTCCAGATCCTCTTTAGCCGCGGCAACGTGGGCGAGGACCACCCCATGGGCCGGGAATACATCTACCGATGAACCACGCGGCCAAGGTGCAAGCCCTCGTGCAGGCCCTGCAGCGGCAGGACGACGCCCCCCTGGGCCTGGCCAAGGACACCTCCAACCTGTTCCGCGACCGGGTGGCCGTCCCCAAGCAGCGGCTCGACGTGCGCGCCTTCAACGAGGTGCTGGCGGTGGATGCCGCCGCCGGCTGGGTGGAGGCGGAGGGCATGGTGACCTATGCGCGACTGGTAGACGCCTGCCTGCCCCATGGGGTGATGCCCGCCGTGGTCCCCCAGCTCAAATCCATCACCCTGGGGGGCGCGGCGGCGGGCGTGGGCATCGAGGCCTCCTCCTTCCGCTACGGCCTGGTGCACGAGACCCTGATGGAGATCGAAGTCCTGCTGCCTGACGGCCGCGTGGTCACCGCCACGCCGGACAACGACTTCGCCGATCTCTTCCTGGGCTTCCCCAACTCCTACGGCACCCTGGGCTATGCCCTCAAGCTCAAGGCACGGGTGGTACCCGTCAAACCTTATGTGCACATAAGCTATGTGCGCCATCGGGACTCAGGGGCCTGTTTCGCGGACCTCGAGGCCCGTAGCCAAGGCGATGCGGACTTCCTGGATGGGGTGGTCTTCGGAGCGCAGGAGATGGTCCTGTGCGAGGGCCGCTTCAGGGACACCGCCCCCTATACCAGCGACTACACCTTCGAACGCATCTATTACCGGAGCCTGCGCGAGCGCAGCGAGGACTACCTCACCGTGCGGGACTTCGTCTGGCGCTGGGACACCGACTGGTTCTGGTGCTCCAAGAACCTGGGTCTGCAAAACCCCCTGCTGCGCCGGCTGGTGGGACGTCGGCGGCTCAATTCCGTCTTCTACACCCGCGTGATGCGGGCGAACAGCCGCCTGGGCCTCACCCGCCGCCTCGACCGGCTGCTGGGCTGGCATCGGGAATCAGTGATCCAGGACGTGGATATCCCGGTGCACAACGCCGCCCGTTTCCTGGAGTTCCTCCTGCGCGAGATCGGCATCCTGCCCATCTGGCTGTGCCCCATCCGCCCCCAGGGACGGCGCTTCACCCTCTACCCCATGGACGCGGCCCGCCTCTACGTCAACTTCGGCTTCTGGGACGTGGTGCGCCGCCGCCAGCCATTTCCGCCTGGCCACCACAACCGGCGCATCGAAGAGAAGGTGGCCGAGCTGGGGGGGATCAAGTCCCTCTACTCGGATGCCTATTACCCGGAGGACGAGTTCTGGCGCATCTACGACGGCGCCGCCTACCGGGCGCTGAAGGCCAAGTACGACCCGCGCGGCAGGCTGCGGGACCTATACCAGAAGGCGGTTTTGCGTCACTGACCACCGGGATTGCGGCCCGTAACCGCTCGGACGGGTGTGCATCAGCCCGGCGGTGGGCGCTCGCACGCTACCGCCCCGATACGATCCTGATACGAGCGCCCTGGCTCAAACCCTGGCTGACTGACAAACCCTCGCAGAGGATGGCCTCCAACCGCGCCAAAGGCGAGGGGTATTGCAATCACAGATGAGAACGGTTATCATTCGTGTATAACGATCGCGACGTGCCTGCTTCCCCAGGTGTGGACGTCGGCGATCGGATGCATCGCCAGCCAAGCCCCGACCGGGCCAGCCAGCTTGAAGTCCCTGCCGGTATCGCCGGCGTATGTGTTTGAAAGGAGCTTGGCATGGAACCGGATCATCCACGCAGACACCCGACGCGCATAGCCGATCTCTCCCCGACGCCGGTCGCCGAGGCGGGCGCAGGGTCGGACGATACGCTCCTGACTGCCTGCCTCGATGGCCTCATGCGTTATCTGCTCACCGGCTGCAGGCTGCACGCCGAGCGTGCCATGCTGTTGCTGGAGCGCGCCGAGGCGGATGGCGTCGGCGATGAGACGCTGCAGATGCTCTGCCGGCACATGAGCGAGCGGCTGCGGGACGGCGGCCGGCTTGGGCACGATGCCACCTTGGCGGGCAGGGGGGCGGCCCATGTGTGAGCGGCATCGCCTGAGCGCCGTCGTGCGCACCGTGTTCGCGGTGGCAGCGGAGCCTGCGCCGCAGATGCCCGACATGACACATGCGACCTCGTCCCCGACAGCGTCTACCCGGCGTCGGAGACGTCTCTGGGAACTGGAGGAAAAACACCACTGCCAGGTGGTGGGCAGCTGCCTGTCTCTCAAGGACTTGCAGAAGCTGGCGCGCCAGGCCGGCTTCCAGGGGCAGGGTTTCGACCCCTACCGCCTGCACGTGGAGGCCGTCTCCCTCGCCGGCAGCCGCAATCCCGTCTCCGAGCGCATGCAGGCCATGCTGGAGCGCAAGCATGCCCTGTGGGTCAGGCGCTATGCCACGCTCACCACCGATACGGAGGTCCTCGACCTGTGGCGGGAACATCTGCCTCAGGGCGAGGTGGCAGGCGCCATGTGGGCGGCGCTCACGCACCCGGCGGCCTCCGCGGACACGCGCGCCCGCATCTACGCCGACGTGCACATGCTCTCGCATCAACTGGGGGCGGGACAGGCCGTCACCCTGCGCCGTCTCGCCAGGTTGGAGCAGGACCATGCCCAGGCCACCCACCGACTGGGCGAGCTGTCCCGGCAGCATGCCGAGGCCATGGGCGTGGCCCGCGCAAGACAAAAGACCCTGGAAGACGAGTGCCAGCGGCTGCGCGCCGAGCTCAAGCGCCTGGAGCCCGTGCAGGCGCGCCTGGCCATGCTGGAATCCGGCCAGGTCATGGTGGAGATGGGGCGGCGGCTGCTCCTCCTGGAGGCGGCCAATGGGGATCTGCGCGCCCAGGTGGCCCGCTTGAAGGCGCTGGAGGAGGAACGCCAGGCCCTGAAGGCCGAGCTGGAGCGGCTGACCGAAGAGCGCGATGCCATCGCCGCCGAGCGGGATGCGCTGGAGCGGCTGTTCATGTCCCATGGGCAGACGCCGACGGGATGCGAGGGGGACTGCGCCCGCTGCCCGGACGGGCTGCGCGGTCGCTGTGTGTTGTGCGTGGGTGGCCGCACCAGCCTGCTTACGCACTACCGCCGTTTGGCCGCGAGCTTCGGGGTGCGTCTCATCCACCACGACGGTGGTCGGGAGGATGCCTTGTCGCGCCTGCCGGAACTTCTGGCCGCCGCCGACGCGGTGATCTGCCCTACCGACAGCATCAGCCACGCGGCCTATGGCCAGCTCAAACGCCATTGCAAGAACGCCTGCAAACCCTGCGTGCTGGCAAGGACTTCGGGGATCGCAGGTTTCGCCGCGGCCCTGGCCCGGCTGGCCGAGGGGCGTGCCGATCAGCGTAACCAGATCCTCCACCTGGACTCATGACCATGACCACAACCCTGCAGATGTCCGGCAAGAAGGACACCCCCATCCCCCCCGCCAGCCCCGCCGGGCGCTCGCCCCAGCCCCTGGTCATCCCCAGCGATACCCTGTTCCGCCCGGATCGGCGTGAGGTGGTGATCCTGCACGAGGGGCACGCCTACCGCCTGCGGCTCACCCGGCAGAACAAGCTGATCCTGACCAAATGAACCACCCGCTCAAGCCAGCTAGCCTTGCGGCCTTCGCATGGCAAGCCAGCCAGAACGACCACCGTCTTCTGGAGACTTGCCATGCGCCCTATTCTTCCAACGTTCGTCTTTCCAGCCGCCATGCTTGCAGCCATGGCCCATGCCGAACCGCCGATGCACGTGGATGATGCCGGAACCCTCGCCGGGGGCGGCATGAAGATCGAAGGCGCGTTCATGCGCGACGATGAAACCCGCGGTAAAGAGCTGGTGCTGGGATGGGCCCCGATCGAAAACCTGGAACTCGGGGTCGCCTTGTCGCGCGAGCACGACCGCAGCGCGACCCCTGCAACAAGGCTCACCAGCAGCGGTGTGGCGCTGAAGTGGGTGCCGATGCAAAACGACACCGGCTGGGCGCTCGGGTTGCGCCTCGATGTGGGGCGCACGCGCGTTCATGACCGGGCGGCGGCGGAAAGATCCACCGAGCGGGAAACCGCGCTCACGGCGCTGGCCTCCTACCGCTGGGTGGAAGGCAAGGTCTTGCATGCGAACCTCGGCGCAAGCCGCGTCCAGGCGCAAGGAGACTGCGACACGGCGGCCACCTGGGGTGTGGGCTACGAGCACCCCCTTGCCGCCGCGCTCAAGCTCACCGTTGAAGTGTTCGGCGAGGAAGGCACCCGCCCCGACAAGGCCCTGGGCCTGCGCTACGAGCTGTTCCAAGGCTTCAAGGTCTCGGCGGCGATTGGCCGGGGCAATGACCGCAGCTTCGGGCAGGTCGGATTCGCCTGGGAGTTTTGACGGATGCCCACGGCAACCCCTTCTGCCGCCTTCCCCCTGGCCATGGCCGACGAGGGCGCCCGCCTGCGCGTGGTGGCCCTGCGCGGTGGCGGTACACTCAGTCGACGCCTCACCGAGATGGGCCTCAATGTCGGCAGCCTCCTCACCGTGCGTCAGCGCCAGGCCGGCGGCGGCGTGGTGGTGAGCCGTGGCGAGACCCGCTATGTGCTGGGCGCGGGCATGGCGCACAAGGTGATGGTGGAGCGGGCCGGATGATCGAGTACCCAGCCATTACACAACGTCAGGAGTGAATACATGACGCTCAAGGACCTGCAGGTAAGCGAACACGCCCGTGTTACGGATTACGCGCCAGGCGGGGTGGCATACCGGCGCAAGTTGCTGGCCATGGGGCTCATCCCTGGCACGGAGCTCACGGTGACCCGAGTGGCGCCCATGGGCGACCCGGTGGAGATCCGCGTGCGCGGCTATGCCCTGTCGGTGCGTCGCGAGGAGGCCGCGGCCCTGGAAGTGGAGAGGCTGTCATGAGCCAAGGCAAGGCAGGTGTTTACACGCTGGCCCTGGTGGGCAACCCCAACTGCGGCAAGACGACGCTGTTCAACGCGCTCACTGGCGCCCGGCAGCAGGTGGGCAACTGGCCCGGCGTTACCGTCGAACGGAAGACGGGCGAGTATGCCTACGCGGGCAATCGCTATCTGGTGGTGGACCTGCCCGGCACCTATTCTCTGGACGTGGCCGACCGCGAGCTCTCCCTCGATGAAAAGATCGCACGCGACTTCGTGCATGCCCAGCAGGCGGATCTGATCGTCAACATCGTCGATGCCACCAACCTGGAGCGCAACCTCTACCTCACCCTGCAGTTGGCCGAGATGGGCGTCCCCCTGCTGGTTGCCCTCAACATGGTGGATGTGGCCAAAGACAAGGGCATGGAAATCGACGCCGGGGCGCTTGCGCGGCGGCTCGGCTGCCCGGTGGTGCCCCTCGTGGCGGCGCGAGGCGAAGGCATCGCCGAACTCAAGACCGCAATTGCCCAGGCCGCTGTGGGAAAGCCCCGCGCCGGGGTGCTGGTGGAATACCCCTCGCCAGCAGACCACGCCATTGCCGGCCTGGCCCATCACCTTCAGGAACCGGCGCGCGCCCGGCAGGTGTCCCCCCGCTGGCTTGCGGTTCGCCTGCTGGAGGGCGATGACCTGGCGCGGGAAATCGCCGGGGCCGATTTGACGGCGCAGGCCCAGCACCGCGCCGCGGCACTGGGGGAGGACCTCGATATCCTCATCGCCGATGCGCGCTACCGTCTGGCCAATCACATGGCGCGACAGACGGTAAAGCACACGCACCGCATCCACCGGGACACGACCGAGCGCATCGACGGGGTGGTGCTGCATCGAATCCTGGGCATCCCGATCTTCCTGGCGATGATGTACCTGATGTTCCTGTTCACCATCAACATCGGCGGCGCCTTCATCGACTTCTTCGATCAGGCCGCCGGCGCGCTGTTCGTCGATGCGCCGTCGCACTTGCTCGACGGCCTGGGCGCGCCACAATGGCTGAACGTACTGCTCGCCAGCGGCATCGGCGGCGGGCTGCAGACCGTGGCCACCTTCATCCCGGTGATCGGTTTCCTCTACCTGTTCCTGTCGGCGCTGGAGGATTCCGGCTACATGGCGCGCGCGGCCTTCGTCATGGACCGCTTCATGCGCTGGATGGGGCTGCCCGGCAAGGCCTTCGTGCCGCTCGTCGTCGGTTTCGGCTGTAACGTGCCGGCCATCATGGCCACGCGCACCCTGGAGCACCGCCGCGATCGGTTGATGACCATCGCCATGGCGCCCTTCATGTCCTGCGGCGCGCGCCTGCCGGTATACGTGTTGTTCGTCGCGGCGTTTTTCCCAGACAGTGGCCAGAACGTGGTCTTCGCCCTCTATCTCATCGGTATCGCCGTGGCGGTGGCCACGGGCCTTGCGCTCAAGCACACCTTGCTGGCGGGGGAGGCCACCCCCTTCATCATGGAACTGCCGCCTTATCACCTGCCCACGCTCAAAGGCGTGGCGCTGCGCGCCTGGGGGCGGCTGAAGGAATTCGTCTTCCGCGCCGGCCGGGTCATCGTGCCCATGGTGATGGTGATCAGTTTCCTCAACGCCGTGGGCACGGACGGCAGCTTTGGCAACGAAGACAGCGACCGCTCGGTGTTGGCCGAAATCGGACGCACCATCGCCCCGGCCTTTGCGCCCATGGGACTGACCGAGGAGAACTGGCCGGCCACGGTGGGCATCTTCACCGGCGTGCTGGCCAAGGAGGTGGTGGTGGGCACGCTCAATGCCACCTACGGCGCGCTGGCCGCGCAGGAAGCTGGCGCCGCGCAGCAGGAGGCCCCGTTTTCGCTTACCGACAGCCTGAGGACAGCCTTCGCCACCATCCCGGCCAATCTCCTCGACACGCTGGGGAGCTGGGCCGATCCCCTGGGGCTGGCGGCGGTCGAGGACACCGCGTCTTTCATCGATGAACAGCACATCTCCCAAGGGACCTTCGGTGCCATGGCGCAGCGCTTCAACGGCGCGGCAGGCGCCTTCGCCTACCTGCTGTTCATCCTGCTGTATATGCCCTGCGCCGCCGCGATCGCCGCCGTCTATCAGGAATCCGGCGCGCGCTGGACGGCGTTCGTCGCGCTGTGGACCACGGGGCTCGCCTTAGGGCTCGCCACCCTGTTCTACCAGGGCGCCCATTTCGCGCGCGACCCGGCCGGCGCGACACTCTGGATCGGAATCGTCGTCGCCGGCATCGCAGCGGTGCTGTTGGGACTGCGGCGCATGGCACGGGCGTGCGGCCTGCCGGCGGCCACCGCGACGCAGTAGGGCTGGGAGGCAGGCCGCATGCTCTCGCGACTCGGCGACACCTTGAAGCAAAGACGACGCGCCAGCGTCATCGAGCTGGCGCGCAGCCTGGAATCCACGCCCGATGCGGTCAAGGGCATGCTCGCCCTGTTGGAACGCAAGGGCCGTGTGCGCCGCCTGCCTGGCACCGCCTGCGGCGGCTGCGGCAAATGCGACGCGGGCAACCTGGAGGTATTCGAATGGACGGGCGACTGAGACCGGGCTTATTGATCCGAAACGAATTGCCCCACCCGCATATTTTTTGGACACGAAATTGGGGTAAATAGACGTGTCTGAGAAAGGAGCGGGAAATGCTGAATGAGAGAGAGGTTTGTGGGGTTGCGCTGGGGGCGCTGGAAGGAGCGCGTAGCGCGACGGCAAGCGCGCCCAGCGCGGCGGCCGAAGTCAAGCGCTGGTCGTCGGGGCGGAAAAAGCAAGTGGTGCTGCGCCTGCTGCGTGGTGAGTCGGTCGATGCCCTGTCGCGAGAGCTGGCCGTGCCGATAGTCCGGCTGGAGGAGTGGCGCGACCGGGCGCTGGCCGGCATGGATGTGGGGCTCAAGGAGCGCGAGAACGATCCGCTTGCGAAGCAACTGGAGGAGGCCAACCGGCGCATCGGCGAGTCGGTGATGGAAGTGGAGATCCTGCGCAAGGAAAGGCAGGTGAGGCGCCCTTTGGTCGGCAGGAGCTCGTCGCGATGAGCCAGACGACTTCGCCGGGTACTGGCAAGCCTTACGGCCTGGCA